>WNFY01002956.1_pt1 | contig 23530 bp, 27 predicted proteins | sample 5400091 | NCBI WGS metagenome assembly WNFY01 (sample SAMN13153364, study PRJNA577476) | soil metagenome | isolation source: 60 cm soil or saprolite under grassland replicate 1 | place: USA:California | collected 2016-06-15 | reverse complement strand
CGTCCTCAAAAAAGGTTGGCTCCGGTAAATTGCGTGCCTTTGCTGCATCTCTGATAGCTCGCTTTTGCGCATCAATGCTATAGTTGTCTTTTTGCATCTCGCTCGAACGTCGCACGTAGCCAGCGACAAGAACGGTTGCGTTTTCCGAATGATCAGGCTGCATCATGGGTTCCTCCTGTCTCTAATTCCTCTGATTGAGGTGGTAAAGAGAGTAATCCCATGATCCGTGGGTTTTTCTCTCTCAGACAACGCATCATAATACGTGCTAATAGTGCACACAATGCTACGATTTCCGATGAAGGTGTCTCCTCCTGTAGAATGGTTTCTTTGTTTGTGTCTGGCATCTGGTGCACTCCTTTGCTCTAGTGAAAGCAACCACGAACTCGTTACCCTCATTATAGCATATGTACATCTCAGATGTTCTAATTATATACATAGTTTATGAATGTAACTCGCCTCGCCTGTGAAGCGGAACGAGAGATGCGCTATGTAAATGGTATGTAATCATGCGAGATTCTTCACGTTCAAATTCTCCTGCAAAATTTCGTCATGCGATGCTGCCGCTCCTTATCTGGCTCACTATGATAAGGCTCAGATGGATACCCGCCTTTTCTGCTGTCGCGTTATTCCACATCATGATAACAACCCTTTGTATACCTGCTGGCCTTTGAAGGAATGTAGCAATGTCGGCCTTGCCCTTTTCTACCATCATCGTTTTGAGCACATCTGGTATACTTACATTCCTACACTTTTTTTGCCTGGAAGCAACCTTACTGTGGTCTTTCGGGATCACCCGATACTACCATATCTTCTCTCGTGAGATAGTAGTAGCCTCCACACTGTTTGATTACTTCATCTTCCTATTCAGGCTTCCATTCAACACCATTTAATCCAGCTAGAGCATATCTAAGACATATTTTAACTAATAGAGACAATTTAATCAAGTCTCATTCCAATGTTGACGAGGTATAGGAGAAACGTTACAATAAAGAAAATAGTGTGAGGAGCAGGTTCGATGTCATCAGAAGAGATGTTAACAATGAGGCAAGTCGCCGATGAGATGAAAGTGCATTATGAAACGGTGCGAGGATGGGTGCAGTCTGGTGAACTTGTGGCGATAGATATCGGTAGAGGTTACCGTATCTCGCGTGCAGATCTTGAGGATTTTAAGCGACGTAGACGTACTGATCAGAAGAAACATGATGATAAAGATGAAGGTTAACCCAAGTAATAAAAATATTTGCCTTTCTCTTAGTACGCAACATAATATTTTAACAGTATTATGATATGCATGAGTCCTTGTAGACTTCAAAGTGGATACATAAATTTTAGAGTGTCAAACCGCTCCCTGAGCCACTCTGATGCTACTGCAATGCGACAGTCGCCTGCACCTATGAAGTGCTCCCTCCGGCAGCTTGTTTTCCAATAGCATAAGAAGGTGCAGGTTCGTCGATGTGAGAGGTTGTAGTTATATCAAGGGAAGCCAAATAGTCACGCAACAGATCGTGCATGAAGTGGTAACCTCCCGCTACTCTATAAAGCATATAATAATAGGCCGCCTCGTCAAGCATTTTTGAATAACGCCAAGAGATAATGCCTCTACGCCAAAGTAGGTAGCGCAAGACCCAATGTCTCCACCATGCTAGCCCTCCGCTCAAAATGAAAGCAAGCGAGCCTCCTGCTACACCTACCACTATCGCTGAGTTTATGGCTGGACCAAAGGCAAATCTTAGTGCTGCCTCTATAAGAGGACCAGCCACTTTAGGATTTGTCAATAATATCTTAAATATGCTTGGACCGCCACCTTGATCATAAAGAAGTATACTGCTAAGCAAAATGCCAATTCCGCCAAATAAGAAACATGGTATTGTATTGAGGACTCCCATTAGCAAGCCAATGCTACGAGAACGACGTATTCCTTGATTGGGTCTGACACTCCTCTGCCCCGAGAAACGCTGGTATGATACTCCTCCAAACAGTCCCGTCAATAGCCAGTAACATCCAGCGAGACACAACCCGCAACCCAGTCCCGTCATAAACTCAGTAATGACTTGGTCAATCCCTTGCAGCCATAGTCCAGTACTCGCTGGTCCTGATGTAGAGCCAGAGCCAGTTTGCACTCCCCCCACAAAGTTGAGGCCATCGCTTACTGCATAGCTCAGGCCAATAATTACAGTTGTCCCTATCCCAATTAATAGGGCCGTCTTTATATTCTCCCGCTTAGTAAATCCTTTCCAGAGACTCTTAATAGACCACGTCAGAATTTCAACAGGCTCAATGGTGATAGATTGACTGATAAATAGAAAAAGAAAACAGGTCAAGATGCCAATAAGGCCATATTTTAGCAATTCGTTCAACGCGCTACTTAATCCACCGATTATCGCACCAGGCCCTCCCAATACAGCGCTTAACAAAGTTCCTAAAAATCTGGTGATGCCGAAAGCTCCCCCAATTTGCAGACCGGTATTAAGAACATCCTGGGCAAAAAGCTGATTCCACGGCCACCTCCTGCTTCTAGTTCGGTTTCGTTGGGCTGCGAATAGGGAACGCCGCACAAAAGGAAGCTCACCGCGCTTCTGAAACAAAAGGTATAAGCATGGCACAGCGTAATTTGCCCCACCGAATACAGCAGATTGTAAAGGTAATCCCCCTAGCATAGAGGTCAATATAAAGGTCAGAAAAATACCGGCACAAAGCATCAACATCTTACTTCTATCACTAATTTGTAAGGGATTTCCTCCCGTTTGTCTGATCCGCCGGATCGGTCTCTGCGGAACCGGGTTATCTGTTTGGCTAATCCAGCCGCCTACTATACCTCCAATGATAGCGTACAGTAGCAATTGCAAAGGTCCTATGCTGTTACCATAGATTAGAGTGCTGATCAATGTATTCAATGAGCCAAAAAGGAGCACATTCAAAGCGATGCTCACCAGGGCACCGATGATGATATTCGGCAAATGGACACCGAACCAGTGGTAGAGAATCTGCTCCCGGATTTCTACCAGCCAGTTCGGTTGCATCCGTTCAAGATACAGCACACTCTTGCTGTCTTTATACATTTGCTTGGCGAGCCATATCAACCAGTTCTTTATCTTCTCAGGTGCGTAGACCCCACACTGACTGCGTTCATACAAAAACCGTTTTATATAAGCAGCAAAAACCAGTTGTTGTTGCTCCCAAGCCGAATTCATTTGTGGGGGACCTTCCCCTGCTGGATTTTGATAGGCACTGATAGCTACATTCAGCATCAAGGGAGTAGTAAGCAGCTTTTGTAACGTTGGATTAGTATTTACAATCTCATGCATCGTTTCCAGATGTTTTCCTGCTTGAGAGAAATAGTTGCTAATATCTTCCAGCGAGAGAGGCTGGATGACGACTGCAGACTGCAAGGCAAGTCGCTGAGTCTGCTCCAGATAATCCCTAGTACGTGTACAGACGACCAGAGATAAGTATGTTTCAACGTGATAAGTGTTTATAGCATTAATACAAGCCGATTGATCGGTAGTTGCAACTTCGTTCAAGCCATCAAGCAACAAGATGCAATGCTTTTCCTGTATCAATTGCCGCCAAACGCGCCGTGAATAGTTATAACGTTGTTCTAATTCTTCTGCTGCCCATTCCACAATCGAGGGCCGTTTTTTAGACCACGAAGAAAGATCAAGTATCAGCGGAAGTCGCTCTGTCACCTTAGACTCGGCTCGTTTAAGCAGGGAGAGCGCCAGTTCATAGAGCAGAGTAGTTTTACCTGCTCCCGGCTCTCCTCCAATCAACAGGCCTCGCCCCGACCTTTCAAACATTTCGAGAATGGTTGTTCCGGCAGGCCATTCTTCCGGCTCTTCGGGTTTCCAGGAGTGAAACCTTGCATCATTGGTCATATCAAAGTGCTCATTCAATCTGAGAGTAATAGGAGTAACTTTCTTTAAGAGATTCTTTAATGTCTCAGAATAATCTTTATAAAGTATTTTGCACAGTGCTTCATGCTGCTTCGAATCGAGCACTTTCGTTGCCTCTGCGATAACCTGCGAATGTGACTCTTGTGCTATTGGCGAGCTCTGTTCTCTCTCCTCTGTTTTCGTCTGTGCTACCTACACGCTCGAAGGAGACTGCGGCGAAGCTATTCCGCATGCCACCTGAATGAGCAAACGCAACTCTTTAACTGTTTCGGCTAAAACATCGTCTCGGTTTGGAGTGTTATCAATGAAACGTCGGTTACGTGGAAGGCACTGCAAATGAGCAAACGGAGCTGTTTCCCAGTCCACAGGACGCAGCAGGATCGGGATAACTAGCGCTTCAGAAGCCATGTGGCGTGTCAGGGCCTGATACATCTCATTCCCATAACAGTAATCGGAGGCAATAAATGCTGGACTTACCAGAAGGAGAATGATAGAAGCAGTTTGTAGCTTTTGATTAACTGCATGTATCCAATCATCTCCAGGAGAAATTTTTCGCGGGTGCCAATCTGTAATCAGGCCTTGCCGTCGCAGTAAGCTCAAATGATGCTCCAATTGCTGCTGCAGATCTTCATCTTCGGGAGCATACGAATAGAAAAGTGTTACAGGGGGACTTAACTTACGCGATAACTCCATGTGACCTCACCTGAATACGAATATTATTCTATTATCATTATTTTCTATCTCTTAATATAGAAGTGTAACATACAGAAAAGTTTTTTTCTAGTACTACAGCGTGTTTGCAAACGGATGCAAGAGATGATAAAATAAGAGAAGAAGAGAGGTGAGGTATGAGTAGAGGAGAACTGACGAACGAGCAGTGGGAGAAATTGCAACCCCTTCTTCCCCCACAGAAACCCTGGACAGGACACCCAGCCTCGAACCATCGTCTGATCATCAACGCGCTCTTGTGGATCGATCGCACAGGAGCACCTTGGCGCGACTTGCCTGAACGCTATGGGCCGTGGCAGAGCGTTGCCAGCCGCTTTTACCGATGGCAAAAAGCAGGACTCTGGCAGCACATCTTGCAAGTCTTGCAACAAAAAAGTGATGCTACTCATCAGCTGGATTGGGATCAACATTACGTCGATAGCACCATTATACGTGCGCATCAACACGCCGCCGGTGCCGGCAGGAGGCCATCCCGATACCCAAGCTCTAGGCCGTAGCCAGGGCGGTTTGAGTACAAAAGTCCATCTGCATGCGGAGGGAAGCGGCAAGCCGATGACTTTTATGCTGACTCCGGGACAGTGGCATGAGGCACCCATCTTTGAGCAGTTGATGGAACAAGGAGCCCTGCAACGAGCCAACGGACGGGTCAAACGCTACCCCAGGCGGATTATCGCAGATAAAGGCTATACAGGCAAGAAGATCCGGCAGTACCTGCGGCGACATAGCATCCGTTTCACCATTCCCACACGTAAGAACGAGCGTCGTCCTGCTCGATTTGATCGGTTGCTCTATCGTGAACGCAACCAGGTAGAGCGTTTAATCAATCGACTCAAACAGTTCCGACGTGTGGCGACACGCTACGAGAAGCGGGCGAGTAACTATCTGGCGATGGTGATCATCGCGGCTATCTTGCTGTGGTTCTAGTTTGCAAACACGCCGTAGTAATTAATTTCGCCTATTCATGCTTAACACCACAAACTACCATATCACCCGCCTGTGCCCCATTCGACTAACAGCTTATCATAAAGACTGTCCCTAAACATTATGTGATTGACCATTTGGCAGAATTCCTTAACATATAACTCGACTGCCAGCTATATTACAAAAATGGAGAGGCGGTAGTAAGCCCTGCTTCAGTCCAATGTTGACCTTGTTACTACTAGAAACAGACTTGAGGGGAACAAACCACGAGTCGAGATCAAAATATGGGAAACGGCATCATGATCATCTTCCTACCGAAACATCTGAGGGTATTTTGCTGCCATTAGTTCCACCTCAAGACTTGCCAGATCAACATTCTTGTTCGCATACGGTGCTCGTTGTATGTCCTCGTAGAGCTTTTCAATACGGGCTACATTAATCGGTGAGTTAATATCACGAACAATGTGTAATGCTTCACCTGCCTTTTTTACTGCCTTCCCATAACAAGTATCAGCAAGTGCAGGACGCTTTTTCTGTGTATAGACCGCTCCTTCGAGCACATATGATTTTGCTTCCAATACTATGTTATATGCTTGTCGTCTCTGAGGAAGCGGCGTCGGTGCTGCAGCTAGAGCATTTCGTAACTCACGTCTTGCGTCTTTTGGATAGCAGACGAGCGAATTTGCAGAGGCAAGATAGGTTGCGGCCCGATCCAGATGGTACCTCTGTTCGTCGAGCTGGATAAAGTGTATGTCTTCTTCATCAGCTTTTTTACCAACAAACGGTTCTGCTTTGCCAATTTGCACAATTGCCTGACGGAACTCTGAGGGATCTTTCGCTTGATCGGCTTTGAGCTTTCCTAGTGACAATAGAATTGACCCCTGCACACCGGCAGACAATTTACTGGCGAGGGTTAACGCCAGACGAAAATCTTTCGTCGCAAAGGCAAGGTCTTCAAGAGCCGCAGGGATGTTACACTGCATAGTATACTCTTCGCCACGTTCTTTCAGTGCCCATCCGCGTCTTAATAAACAGGCTCCTTGCAGTTTGACGAGTCTACTCTCTGTAGCTACTGCATACGCCTTGTTCAGATGCACGACGGCATTGTCAAAATCGCGCTGATCGGTTGCAATATTGGAGGCAAGCATCTGATATCCACACAAAAGGGTTGCTATCGTTCGTTTCGCGTCTTTCGAGCCATAGATATACTCTTTCTCAAGAGCTGCAATTCGCTTCTCGACACCCGCTTCTATATCGATACTCAAGTATAAGCGATGTTTCTTCCAGTAGGAAAGAAGCGTTGTTTGATATTCTGGCAGATCAAACGGATGAGAGGTAGCTTTAGCAGAGCCAACAAGATGATTGCCACTTTGTATCTGCTCCATATCCAGAAGATCTTGCAAGGATTTGATCCCTAACAGGAATGGAGGGATTTGTAGCAGCTTTGCTAATGCCCATCGTCTTGATTTATCTTCTGGGAAGGAATTATCGCGCAACATTTGGTACACCCGACTTTTCGTATATGGCTTTTTATTCCTGCGTGTTAATATACCGAAGCGCTTTCCTAGCTCTTCAGCACTGATATCACGACGCTCCAACATATCCCATACAACATCACTAAGAGAGTGCCGGACTCCGGTCACGATGGGAAGGGTGGAGCGAGCCTGGTGAGCATGCGATAGCTCGCCGAGAGCTTGATGAAGGCCTCCGAGCTTGCTGGGAGTCCCTCATGATCGCGGCAGAGGCGGCGCCATCGGGTGATCCAGGCAATGCTGCGCTCGACCACCCATCTTCTGGGAAGGGGACGGAACCCTTTTGGAAAAAGCGTGTCCCACTCCACTTGGGAGCCTTCGGGCACTACTAACCCACGCTTGGGTACAGTGAGGGCGCGAACTGGCTGCAAGATCCAGCCCAGATGGAGCTTCAACCAGGTGATCATCTGGCCTGCGTAGTGGCTATCTCCCCAGAGCAGCTTCATCCTGGGAAACTTCTCCTTCAAAGGCAAAAGCAACATCCTGCCTCCTTCCTGATCGGAGCGCTCGGCTCCTGTCACCTTGACCGCCAGTAAAGAGCCCTGGCTATCAACGAGAACGTGCCGCTTGCGTCCCCAAATTTTTTTTTCCGGCATCGTAGCCCTTCTCGGGGCCACGAACCGCACTGGTTTTGATCGATTGACTGTCAATGACTGCCGCGCTGGGCTGAGCCTCTCGCCCTTCTTTCACGCGCATCTGCATGCGCAGGGCTTCTAAAACGCGATCCCACACACCTTGGCGTTGCCACTTCCTAAAGTAATCGTAGACGGTACCATAGGCAGGGAAATCATGGGGCAAGAGTCTCCACGGGCAGCCGCTACGCAACACGTACAAGATGGCATTCACAATCTCGCGTCGTTCATGGAAGTGATAGGCCGCCTCTGGGCTCAGAGGCGGGATCAAGGGCTGCAATATCTCCCACTGCGCATCGGTGAGATCGGACGAATAGGCTCTCTGCAGACGGGTGCTGTACATCGATTGGTTCCTCCTTCTTCCTGCATCTGACGATCATTCTGTTTTCAGTATGCACCTTACGTCCAAGCAAGCTTCTCCCATCCTTCTCCTTTTGCTGTTTCTCTCACGTTCTGCCTGTCACAATAAGCTCATCAAGCAGGGTCAATGCGTTCGATCCTGATGGGAGTCTGACACTTTCTAAGAAACGGCACTCCATGTTCATCTACCCGATACGGCCCATATTCACCGAAGATTTGCCTTTCTAGTACTGCCTGCATGCTTCTCTCCTGAAGATGGTTTCATTTGTCCTCTAGTATAGAAGAGAATCGTTATTGTGTCTATCACCCAATCAGAAGGTGAGTGAAATATTTTCTTGGGATACGAAAAACTACACTTTTTCCCCCTTCCGTATGGTTATAGTTATAGGTAGCACAAAATGGCAGCTTTCCATAATCAAGCCAAATAGCCGAGCAAAGGGAGCGGCACAAACTTGTACTCTGTGGTACAATCGAGACGGTTTTTCTCAAAAAGTGTGTTGTCAAACAAAACGAGCGCGCTGGAATTAAGAACCAGTCAAAGGAGCTTTGAAACCTTATGATGCCTTCTTCACCAATACCGTCAGATAATCAAGCATACCGATTCCCTGTTTCAGTGAAAGGTATCGTCTACCACGACGATAAGGTTGTTTTGCTCAAGAACGAACGCGACGAATGGGAGTTGCCAGGTGGGAAGCTAGAGCTTGGTGAAACACCGGAAGCCTGCGTTGTCAGAGAAATAGAAGAAGAGCTTGGCCTGGCAGCGACGATTGGGCCACTTCTGGATGCCTGGGTGTACCATATTTTCGAGGGAAGAGATGTCCTTATCTTGACGTATGGCTGCTCTCCCACACCTTTTTCCCAGGTCACGCATAGTCCAGAACATAAAGCGGTCGGGCTTTTCAGTCCAGAAGAAGTCCCTTCGCTTCGGATGCCAGAAGGATACAAACAATCGATTCAGACATGGTTGGATTATCTCAAGCGCTCTGAAATGCGATGATTTTCCTGGTGAGAGGTGAATGATGTCTTCGTCAGTTTCTCCATCTGAGAGATATTGCCGCAACTGTGGCGCAAAACTCAGTCGGTATAACCCGACTCCTTTGTGCTGGTCGTGCCAGGAAGAAAAGCGGATATCTGTGACAGAGACGAAAGCAGCCTCATCTCTCCCTTCGCTTCTGCCAGCGTACAGTAGTGCATTTACCTTGCGTTCCATTTTAGATACCGTACGACGAACGAAGCCATTACGACTCTCGGATGTCGGCCAAGCTTTCAAACACTTTCGTAGTCTGCACCAACTGACCCAGCGTGATCTCGCAGCAATTTTGGGATTTGACCAATCATACATCTCAAAGCTGGAAAATGGACAGAATCTTCGAGATCTTGCAACACTCAAACATATCGCTATGCGTCTTGGCATTCCTGGGCAATGGCTTGGCATAACCACAGAAGGGTCTCCTGGCGTACAGAGTTCGGAACTCATAGAAGTTGCTCCGTCTGTTATTCGACTGAGCCAAACCGTTCGGGAAAATGGCAGGGCTGATGCTGCTGTCAATGAACTCTGGCCGCTCATTCTCCGGCTGGATACACTCACGGTACAGGACAATGGCAATCCTCGCCTCTTCCTGACGCTTGCCGCCGCCCAGGCGACGCTCGGTGTGATTTTAGGAGACTTGTTTCCTGAAGAGGCATTGTGGATCAGCGTGCATTTTTTCAAAAAAGCTGTCGCAATTGTGGATGAGCACGGTGATGCCATGCTCAAAGCCGAGGTGTACCGAGGATGTGGCAATGAACTCCGCAAGCACAAACAGTACGCCGAGGCAATTGCGTATCTTGAGCGGGCGTTTTTTCTAGCTCCTGATGGGATTACCAGGGGAATAGCAGCAGCACTTCTTGCACGTACCTACGGAGAAATGGGCGATAAGGAGAATTTCCGTGACGCAATGGGCAGTGTGCTCTACGCACAGGATAGGATCGCCAGTTTTACTCCAACGTTCAATCCGGTCACCGTACACGAAGTGCACGTGCGCGGGTTGCTCAACGTAGGACAAATCACAGCGCTCCCCCCGCTCCTGGAGCAAGATACTTCGCGTTCTCTCGCTGTGTCTGTCGCACCGCAGTGGTATATTATCTCGCAGCTCACCAGGGCTGAGGCACAGTTTTGTATTGGCAAGATCGATGACGGACTCGCTAACCTCAAAATGGCGCTCATTGGAGCAGAACTCTGCAAACTCCCTCATCAAGTGCAACGAGCAATCCGTTCAGTGCAAGCCGTTGAAGCGTATGGTCCGGCCAAAGTCGTTGGTGATGAGGCAAGAGTATTGCTAGGGAAACTCGCTCACCAGACATTTCAAATTTCTTCACTACAATAGCAAAGCAATTCTTGCTTCATCCGTTCCTCTATTATCTATCTTCTCTCTGCTTCTTTTTCGCACTTTTTGTGGCAAAAAGCAAGCTACCTGATATGATAATTTGTCATTTGACTGTCATAGTAGGAAAAAGTACGCTGTATACGAAGACAGATGAACAATGCTGGAGAGCAGTACTATGACCACCACAACACCTTTTGCGGCTTTCTATCTTGATGTGACGGGAGATCACACTGAGGAACAGATCGCTCATGCTTTAGCAAAGAATGGCATGATCACATTTGATGCTATTCAGTCTAAAGAAGACCTTCTGCATCTTTGTGCTCTGCTTGGAACGATTGTGAAACATAGAGATGCAGACAGTACTGGTCTGACCCATATTGTGAAGCGTGAGGATGTCCAATTCATCGAGGGCTACCAGGCGTTTACCGATTCTCATCTTACCCTACACACAGATGGAAGCAGCATACCAGATCCTGCAACGCTTGTTGTGCTCTGGTGTGCACAACCCGCAGAAGAAGGCGGCATGTCCCTCTTCGTTGATGGAAAACTGTTGTATCAGGTGCTCGCCAGAGAACACCCACTGATACTTCGTGTACTGACAACACCACATTCAGCCGTATTCGCAGGTGCAAGGATACCCTTGTATAGTTCGGTGTTTAGCACATCTGAGTGTGGCACGGTTTGTATTCGATTTCGCTACGATAGTCTAGGGTACTATACTGCACCAGTGTGCGATGTATTGCCAACCTTTTTAGCGCTTCTCAATCAATACAAAATCTCCTTCGTCCTCCGCAAGCACCAGGGCTATATTATCCAAAATGGGCGCTGGCTACATGGCAGAACAGCATTTCGCGGAGAGCGGGACATGTACCGCGTCTTGATACACACTAATCCAGCAACACAGATCGGCGAATATGTCCATTTAGGCTTCAAGCTAGATTCAAGTTACAAGCAAGGAGTGTACTGATATGGAAAGAGAAAAACAGCAGAGCGAAGTTGCACGAATCAGGCAGCAAATCGCAGATGAATATGTCGCTGCAACGTATGGTCTGACAGGTCTCGCTCTTGGCACGCCACGACACGAGTTTATTACAGCACGCATGGAGAATATGCGTCGGTGTCAAGAACAGTTAAACGCCCTCGTCGGTGAACATGAAGGGGTGAAACTGTTAGCTGAGACACTCGCTAATCTCTAAAAACAGTCGTCCGCATGAAAATACATCATGAGGACAGGAAGAAATGAGAAGCCATGTCACACTACGATATTACCTTACCATAACTCAAAAGAAAGGAAATCCTATTCTATGGGTCGGTTGCAGTGGTTGCGTTGTAAGGAGAGAAGACGCATAGGCACCTCTATCACCTGGGAACGCACACCTGATGTTCCACAAGTCTATTTAGACAAAGAAGGAAGACGTCATAGAGCAGACGCGCCATATTTATTGCCAAAGGATGAAAAAGAAATCCAGCGCCTGGATTATCAACATTTCATCTTACGCCAGGTTATCAAAGGGAATTGCTTTGCTCCGATGCATGATCTTCTCCTCAAACAAGGCGGGAATGTGCTTGATGTTGGCAGCGGCAGCGGTCGGTGGAGTTATGAAATAGCAACCGCCTACCCAAAGACACACATGTATGGCTTCGATTTAGAAGACGTACCGCACACTGCCTCCACTCCACTGAACTATCAATTCTATCAAGGAAATGTACTCAATGGCTTACCCTTCGCGTCTCACACGTTTCACTACGTTCATCAACGCTTGCTCGTGGCCGCAATTCCTCTGGAGAAATGGCCCTGGGTTGTTGCGGAAATGAGAAGAGTAGCACAGCCCGGCGGCTGGATCGAGTTGGTAGAAATGGGCAATACCTTTCACCACGCGGGACCTGCCACCAGACAATTTTTAGCATGGTGGATAGCTATCAGTGCATCACGTGGTATAGATGCTTCAAAGATGTCGCAGGTCGGTGTGTTCCTCAAGCAAGCGGGGCTCACTGCTATCCAGATGGAAACAAAGCACCTTCCTGTCGGCAGTTGGGGTGGGCGTTTAGGAAACCTGCTCGCACAGAATATGCTAGCGGGGTGGCCGAGCATGAGGCCACTCGCACATTCGTTACTCGGTGCCTCACCTGAAATGTTTGATGAAGTTATCGGGCGTCTCGAAGCAGAATGGAATACATCACACACAACTTACGAGGTGTATTTTGCTTGTGGGCGAGTATGAGGAGAGAACATGGATTGGTTGCTAACTCATAATGATAAGCTATCAAAAGCGTATGCCTGGGTTATCGGAGGTATCAGCAGAGAAACGTTCTTTCCGACTATCTATAAGGAACAATGAACGATGAGTGAGCAAGAAGGCTATCAGTACCTTCCTCGCGTGCCGTTCTCGCTCCCTGAACTCGCAGCGATAATGAACGTCATCTGGTCTTATGTCCTGTATCTAGAATCGCTTCCCCTTTCTCCGAAAAGAGAGAGGCGCATGGAGACACTCAAAAGTATCAAGGAACGATTACAAACGCAATTATACACGCTCAAGTCAGAGGCATCGCTTCAACTGGCTTTAACGCCTGATGAGGTCGCCGAATTGCTTGCTGCAATGGTGGGCTTTGTCGAACAGATACAGCGGCTTTTTCCGAAAAACGACGAGCGAGACAAGATGGTGAGCACTGTCAACTATTGGCGGCTCCGCTTGATCGCTATTCTTACTGAACATATCGTCGAGTAGATGGGTTGCGCTACGATCAATATAATAGTATGTGGCAGTGTAAGGAGCAGAAAACGATGGATGCAACACAACACTGGTTTGCGACACTCAAATGGAATGCCAGTCTACGGCAATGGATAGCACGCACAGAGAATGGGATCATCTCTGTCAATGAGTCGGCCTATGATCGGTATATGAACGAGTATTTAATAAGCCAGGGGATCGAACGGAAAACCTGGACACAATATATCTATCCAGCCGAAGAAGCCTGGAAACGCCAATGCGAAGCAGAAGAGCGACTTCTAGCAAATGGAGTTCCTGCCTGGAAAATCAAAGAACAGTTGAGAAGCCAGGGGATTATATGGAAAACCTGGACACAATATATCTGTCCGGCTGAAGAAGCCTGGAAACGTCAATGCGCACTCCAAGATCGTCTCAACACTGATATAGACTTCTGGCGCTCTGTTGCTCAGACACAGGCTGCTGCTTGCATATTTCGAGGCAGTTGAACGACGAGACCGGGCCAATTCACAACGAATGCGGGAAAAAGCAGTTGAGCAGAAAAGCCTGAAACGGTACATTTCAGGCTCTTTCTTTTGTCTCTTGATGTCTTCCTCACTCAGACCATGTTTCTTATTATCATGCCCATTACATATCATCTCTATGATCACTCTTCATCTCGTTCTGTGAAAGCATCCACAATCGTGCTTCTGGCAACGTGAAATTTCCCATCTGCCTGGCAGGACGCCAAACCTGTTTCAGGTCTGTGATACGAACAACCTCACCAGGATCTAGATTTCTGACGACGGAAGAGAATTGACGAACGCCTTCTATACGTTGTCTGTCTTCATCCTCGTCATACACCACTTGAAGTCCAACTATCGATGAGTGCGGCTCAAAATGAATCGGATACAGTAGCTCTCCTCCGATCCAATAGTAGACGTTTCCAAAGTAGAGGGCTTGGAGATACCGCTCCCAGAGCAGTGTTCTGTATGGAATCAGGCAACTCATATTCTCACGGCGCGGCGTTGTCCACAAAACCGCGATCTTCTTCCTGGTGTAGACACAGGTACGCCGCGCAATTTCATCGGGAGAAATCATACTGAGCTGCAACTCGATAGCTACGTAGTCCCTTCCACGCAAACAGAAGCTGATATCGGGGCGAACTTCCCCAAGAGGACGCTCCACTGCTAATTTCGTCACGTCGGGATGCCGACGTAATGCCTCATAGATTTCATATTTTGCCTGCCGATGCTCCTCGCCTTCGCCGATGCCGTACGTGCACACAGAAGATGGCTTGTGAGCAAAGTGATGCACTTTGTACGATCCCTTTTTCACCACCACCTGCTCTTCACACTCGGGGCAAAAGAAGGGCTCTTGCTCTTTCGTCACTTCCCACGCGACCACGAGCATTCCTTGCTGATTATAGGCACTCAATATAGTATTATGCTCCTTTGCACCTACTCATCTTCCCAGATGAAATGCTTACGATCCTCATTCTGTTCGTCCTTCTTGTCCTGGTCGGCGTCAACAATAATCGGTTCTGATTGTTTTGCCGCCGTTGGGTTCCCTTGTGATGGTTGTGATGAAAATGGTGGTGACTGACGTACATGGACCAGATGATAGGGAATATTCGCCAATTGGGCTAGACGATCATCCTCAAAGTACGGTTTTGTTCTGACCTGCATCGGTGCCGACGATGAGGGGATCACCAACACCGTCCGCTTCGGCATCGTTCGAATCTCATCAGGTGTCATCAGTGGGCGTTTGGTTTCACTCTGGGTTGAGGAACGCCCAGAAGCTCCGCCTCTCTCGGTCGTCGATTCTGCCTGTACAGTTGCTTCTCCTATCCGTTCTGAATAGTACTTCGTCTCCTCCAGACCGACCCCTGGAAACACAATGTGGGTATTCGCGTTGTTCTTGATCGTCTTTGCCGCGTCTTTACCATAAACATCATCAAGTTGTGACATACTCTGAATGGCGATGAGCAAGGCAACATGTAAGTAGCGAGCGGTACTGATAAAGGACTCGAACTTTGGGATATATCCCAGGTTCGCGAACTCATCCAGGTAATATGCGATGCCTCTCGGCAGTACTCCACGCCGTTCCCAGCTCCGAAACATTTGCATCGTGAAGCATGCCAGTAGCGGTTGATGCAGTTCTGTCTCGCTGCGTGGGATCGAGAGGTATAAAGCCGTCGGCACGTCAATCATCACGTCAAAGTCGATCTCATTGGTAGCCGTTACCTCTGCCACTCCTTCGCTGTCAAACACCTGGAACCGATTGCCAATGTCGGTCATAATGCTGCCAATCAGTCGTTCATTGCGTTTCATGTTGTCGAGAAATGCTCCCGCTTTTTTTCGTGCTTGAGTGGATGGACTCGTGCTCAGAAGCTCTTTCAGTTCCTCGAAGGGCAGTTCCGTCAAGAGTTCATTGAGTCGAGAGAATGGAGCATTGGGTTCTGCCGTCCGAAGATGCAGAACAGCGGCCGTAATGAGGAGTTGCGCATTACTTGCCCAATAAGGTTCTTTGCTCTCGCCAGTATTTTTAACCCAACACCGTGCAAACAGATTGGCATCGGCGGCACTGCGAATATGGGCCAGCGGATTATATCCATGACTCTCGCCTGTTCTTCTTGTCGTTTCTCTGTGAGTGCAATGGTTTGCCAGCGGTATTTCCCTATCACAAAGAGCGACTCTGGCAGAATGACCTGTGGCTTTGCACGGTGTTGTCGCTTTTTGAGTCGGTGCAGGCGTCGTTTGAGGTAGGGCCACATCTCACCCCATGTCGCATAATGAGACGAGCCATAGGTGCTGCGTCTGGGCAGACTGATATGAATCCGCGCAACCAGCACAGTTGCCCCCATCAAGGCGAAGAGCACCCAGGTTGTTTTCTGTGTGATAGCATGAGAAACCTTAGCACTCAGCAACAAATGAGCCAATGTCGTGGCCAGATCAGTGGTCGGATGGACGCTACGAAGTGCGGCTATATAGGGCGACACAAACACCCATAGCGTAGCCACCAGACAGAGAAGAAGAATACCAAGTATGGCGGTTGTCCATCTCATCGGTCAATTTCTCCTTGTTCAAGTTCATTCAATCGTTCACCTTCCCGCTCACGCGCGACAACATCTTCTCTCCCACGGTCCTGCCGCTCCAGTTCTTGAAACAAATCCTCCAGCCGATGCTCCCAGGCGTACTCGCTATGATCATGGCCCGACTCACGCAATTGTTCGTAATCCTGGCGGAATAGTTTGACCGTTTCTTTCTCTCCTGTGTTCCAATCATATCCTACCCCTGCCACGACTATATGCACATGTGGATGATCCGTGTTCTCGTGATGAACGGCGTACCAATGCAACTCTTTATTTTGCCCCTCTTCCAGATCCGCCATCACATCCCGCGTCCACTGCCGCCAATCCAGGACCGGCTCATCCTCTGCCGGAGACAGCATAATCTTGTGATAGCTCACACGAGCACTGCTATGCTCCATGACATCATCAATCGCCTCTCTGCGATCAACCGCGTCCCGATCCTTGCTAAACAAGCGCCGGTCCTCGCGGAGTTCGCGTGCCAGGTCACGTGGCCGATGCTCAATATATTTGAAGTGCGCTCGAAGATGGGAGGATGCGGCCTTGCGATCTCCCCCACGCACGTATTTTCCTCTTGCAATCATGGCTTAGTGCTCCATATCAAGATCGTGCTCAAGTACAGGCGCATCGGGCAAGACGGACGCAGTACCCTGATCAATCGCCTGGAGCCAGTCCTGGTCAAGTTCTGGCAGTTCGAGCCAGTCAGGCTCAATTTCCAGATGATCGAACCATTGTGGCTCCACCTCTGGCAACTCTAACCAATCTAGATCAACGAGACCATCAGGCAACGGATCATACACGATGGATTCGATCATCGGTTCCATGTCCTGATAGGTGACGGATTGATCCATTGCACGCGGATCGAGTGCCATCACTTCACCTCCTGTTCAGCTCTGGCCTCTTGCGGTGGTGATTTCGCTGTTGATTTGGCCGCCAGTTCCTTCCCTGCATCTTCCTTCGCGCTCTCGTAAGCACTTCTGGCAAAATCTGGTCCGTACGCTTTGGATAAATGGGCAATGACCAGGCGACGGCTAATACCTGCGTCTCGCACGGCTCGCACGACCAGCTTTGCTAATCGATCATCGCTGATACGTGTCACCATTTTGATCTCTTCCATCAGATCAGGGTGCAACTCGTTGCGCAGGTCATTGAGCAACTGCGCTATCCCCTTACGAACCTCTGTCGTGACGATCTCACGGATAATTGGCAGAGCCTGTTGCTCAATAATCTCGCCGTTCTGACGAGCCATATCCTGGCGAAGAATATCCTCCGTCAGGTCAGTCACCGATGTTTTTTCGCGTTTTGCCCGCTCTGTCAGCGCATCCTTGAGATCGCTATCGATCCAGACATTTAATTGTTTTTCTCCCATAGATGCCTTCCGGCGTCTCCTTTCAGATGAGATGTCCTCACTATTTCGTGTGTTTTTGCTCCAACAGCGATGACATAAATGTTATGTAACGTCCAGAATACATACATAGGTAGTAATTGGCCGCGGCGGCGGCAGCTATGACCCGCCTGGATGCATCATCTTCGGCTGCCGATGGTGGCATGGTTGTCGGAGATGATGCCGCCGCAGGGCCCTGGCCTCCTCGCATGTCACGAGGGAACCAGAGATCTCTCCCATGCCCTGCAAGAGCTGCTGCTCTGTCAACGAGCAGCAGTTTGACGAAATGAGCAACAGAGATGTCCAGATCACCCGCCTCACGTTGCAGCCGTATCCAGGTCGGCGAGTGGCGATAAAAGGCAATCGTGATATAGATGTTTTCCTCGATATTGCGTGGCATTACATCTTCTCCCGTCGTAGCCGTACCTGGCGAGCCAACTCACTATATCCAAGCGCATTCGCCAATTCTGGTTGCGCTGGAATGGTGACGTGAGGAATGATGGTGGCGATATCCCGACCGAAGTAGTACGCACCTCCGCCGACCAACAAGACCTTTGCCATATCCGTTGCCACCATACCAAGCTCGCTGTTCGCCCATGTTTGACTGACAAAGGTCACAATATCACGACCAACACTCCGGAGCGCTTCCTCGGTCCACTGACGAAGATCAACAGGATTCAACTCCTCGCCGTTCACGTAGATTGGTTGCCACTGGCCGCTCCCGACTGTGGCACGTAAAATGGCTCGGGTCTCTTTCGGAGTAAGGACACGCCCATACTGCGCATGTATCGTCTGGTTCAGAAAATCAGCGGCTAATTCTACTCCAAGAGCAACGCCACGACACAGAGGGATGAGAGGAGCCTGTCCATCAGCAGCATAAAGGTCAGTTGTTCGGCCTCCAATGTCTATGACCGCTTGACGGATCATACGAGCGTCACCAAAGGCGATCATCGCGCCAGCTCCTTCCATAATCACCTTCTCGACTTGTATCGAGGCAAATCGTTCCCGTCCATTGAAGGTGAAACAATGCTTGCCCTCTAACACATCACGGACTTTGCGGCGATTCTGGTCACTGTAGGTCTCAATGGGTATTCCTGTGACCACATGCAGTTCAAACTCAGTATCAGCAATGAGCGCTCCCGCAGCGGTCAGCAGCAATTGCAACGCACGAGGACTCCAGTAGCGATGCAAATCTCCCCTGGCCGATGTCGCCAGACGCCCCTGGCTTATGGCGAGTACACCAACAAAGTATTCCGTTGTCTCTCCATTCAGAGAGGACAGGACAGACTCTCCCGGTTGCAAGAGTTCTGACGGAGACATTTCACGTCCTTTCCCGGCCATAGAACGGTACCGTTTGAGCTCGCCGAGCGAGCCTCTCCCTACAAAACTGGGAAATGCCAGCGCGAGTTGTTCACCACTCGAAGAGGTGACAACAACGCAGGTCTCGCTATTCCCCGGATCGTAGCCTATATCATAGTGATTGAACATAAATTCCTTTCCGTTGCGTCAGGTACAATAAAGTGCCGTACCTGGCGACGATTAATCTGCCTCAAGTCCCATACTGTACCGTACGATTTTGTGCAGGGCAGTTGGAACAGGTATCCGATACAATAATAAATGACAGACTAGAGAAAAGACTATATCATATTAGTATCCCCATCTAGTACCTTGAACTGTACTAGTATACTAGTCGATCAGAAAAACACTCCTTGCCAACTCCGTATCTTCTTTTGTAGAATTGGGTAAAGGAGTTGATTCGGAATTCTGGGAATGGAAAAGAGGCATTTGGTTGACCCTGAAAAAAGCTGACGAAACACATCTAAATGAAAAATTGACTCAGGCGCGTCTAGAACGTGCCTGGTCACAAACATATGTTGCAGATCACATCGGCACCACTTTCGTGAGTGTGAGTCGATGGGAACGCGGTATTGCCTTTCCCGATCCTTACTTCAGGAAAAAATTGTGTCAACTGTATGGCAAGAACGAAGAAGAGCTAGGGCTCGTCAAGAAAAAGACGAAGAACAAAAAAGAGCCATCCCATCGTGAAGCACAAGGGGAACTGGAGCAGCCAACCCATGATCTCTGGAATGTGCCTTACACCCAATCGCCATTCTTTACAGGGCGCGCAAGCATATTACAGGATATCCACGACAAATTGAGCGCGCAGACTGCCAAAATCTCGACGTTGGCCATAAGCGGACTGGGCGGTATAGGCAAAACCCTGACAGCAATTGAATACGCGTATCAGTATCAAGGTGACTATAGCACTGTACTGTGGGCAAACGCCGAAAACTACCAGACGCTTGCTTCGGACTTTGAGAAAATGGCCGACGAGGACATGTTAAACCTCTCTATAAGGCATGAACAGGACCAGGGACTCATTATCACTGCGGTGAAGCGATGGCTGAGTACTCATCACAACTGGCTCCTCATCCTCGATAATGTTGAAGACCTCACGGAAGTCGATGCCTTTCTCCCTCGTACGGGACACGGCAGTGTTTTGCTCACGACCCGTGACCAGACATCAGGTGACATAGTAGATTACCAGATTCAACTGGAGAAGATGGAACCTGAAGACGCTGCCACCTTTCTCCTCCGTAGAACTCGCAAGCTTCCGAAAGAAGCATCGTTGAGCAGAGTCAATGCCCTGGATCAGAGGGAAGCAAAAACAATTGCTGATGTTCTAGACTACCTCCCTCTGGCACTTGAACAAGCTGGTGCATATATCGATGAAACCAAATGCAGCTTCTCCGAATACCTGGAACTCTATGAAAAACAGCACAAAGTTCTCCTGAGACGTCGGAGCAGACTGGCTATCAGGTATCGGGAGACGGTAGCCACGACCTGGTCAATCTCGTTTCAAAGGGTCGAGCGGGTCAATCCTATCAGCGCTGATCTTCTTCGCTATTTTGCTTTTCTTCATGCAACTGCTATCCCCGAAGAAATCTTCACCACTTGTTCACAAGATCTTGGCCCACTCATCGGACAAATCGATACCATGCTCGTGTTCCATCAAGCGATCGAAGAACTGTTTAAGTATTCCCTCGTCAAGCGCAATGCAAACGACCGAACAATAAACATCCATCGATTAGTGCAGACAGTACTCAGAGATGAACTGAACGAGGAGCAGCAACGTGTGTGGATAGAGCGAACGATATGCGCCATCAGCCGAATATTCCCATCAAGCAATGTTGCTCTCCTTCGTCTTTGCGAACGGTATTTTCTTCACGCTCACGTTTGCGCAACATTCATCACTCAATGTAATGTCATGAGTAAAGAAGCAGCCTCCCTCTTGTATAGAGCAGGAACACACGCACTGGCTCGTTCTCAACATCTACAAGCGCAACAACTATTACATCAGGCGCTCGCTATATATGACGGAATACGAGAGTACAATACCATTGAGGTTGCTGATTGTTTAAAAAACCTGGCTGTTGTGTATGAACTCCAAGGAAACTTTGCAGAAGCAGAAGATCTTCATCTCAAAGCGGAAACGCTCTATGAACAGTTACTGGGATACGACGATCTCAAAGTAATTGAAACGCTCAATAGTCTGGCGCTCCTCTATATTAAGCAGCAGAAGATGCAAAAAGCGGAAAAAGCCCTGGAACGTATATCCACGATCACGAGAGAAAGGCAGGAAATAGACGCGAAGACGTGTATTGACAACCTGCATATCCAGGCACAGTATCACCTTGCGAAAGGTCAATTTGCCGAAGCCGAGCCGCTTTTCTTTCAGGCACTCTCCCAGCACAAACAATTACGCGGACAGGATCATCCTTCCCAGATAAGTATTTTGAACGGCATCGTAACCCTGTACATGAACCAGGGGAGATTCTTAGAAGCAGAGCCCATTTGCCGACAAATAGTGACCATTGTTCAAAAGGAATTCGTCCCTCAACATGACATCATTGCATGCCATCTTTCAAATCTGGCAACCATCTCGAAGAAACAGGGAAAGTTCACTCAAGCAGAAGAGATGTACCAAAGAGCACGAAAGATCTGGGAGGAAACGCGGGGATCAGAGTCTTCCGAAATAGTAAGCATTTTGAATAACCTGGGCCTCCTTTATCGCCAACAGGGAAGATTGGCTGAAGCAGAGGAGTATTACCAGAAAACGCTGGCAGTCGCAGACAAGGTTTACGAAGGAGAACATCCGAATATAGCGTATTGTCTGACCAATCTGGCATTCTTATACCAGCAGCAGGGAAAATACGACGTTATCGAATCCCTCTTGCAAAGGGCATTAACGGTGTTCAGCAGTACCTTTGGCCCTGATCATCCCGAGATGGTCTATGGTCTTAATAACCTTGCGGCATTTTACAGCTCACAAGGACGGTACACTCAAGCAGAAACCTTCTACCGACAAGCAGTGATACTTATGGAGCGAACACAGGTAATACATCAAATGAGGGAGCAGGTTTTACAGGGTTATGCATATGTGCTGCGAGAAACGGGAAGGGAAGACGAAGCGAGAGCAATGGAGGCACGTGTATTCGGCTAGAAATCGTTATTCAAGCCGTTTTGCCACTAACCCTCACACGTCTTGAATAATTTCTGTTCCATATCTTAATTCTCCTGGCTCATTTTCGGGCTTCTGCCTATTCTGACGATCATGAGCTACGCAACGGCGGAATCATCCCCTATCTTGCAATCCCATTTTCGGGCTTCTGCCTATTCTGACTTGACACAACCTCGTCTGGCCTCGGGACGACGCAGCTATTGCAATCCCATTTTCGGGCTTCTGCCTATTCTGACCGCCAGTATGATCCCTGGCGCGGTGCCTACCTCAATATTGCAATCCCATTTTCGGGCTTCTGCCTATTCTGACATATTCGCATTTTCTGTCATATGTTTACCCCTATTCATTGCAATCCCATTTTCGGGCTTCTGCCTATTCTGACGCCTGAATATCGGGCACCGACATGCCGATACGCAGGATTGCAATCCCATTTTCGGGCTTCTGCCTATTCTGACCTCTATCAAATGAAGGGAACGCCATTAATACCCTCTTATTGCAATCCCATTTTCGGGCTTCTGCCTATTCTGACAGTATATGGTTTCGGATAAGGTTGCCGACACGGGTTATTGCAATCCCATTTTCGGGCTTCTGCCTATTCTGACTCCTTGACTATCGGTACCCTGGTCTAATGGAAGCCTATTGCAATCCCATTTTCGGGCTTCTGCCTATTCTGACCTTCATGAAAGGCATTGCAATCCCATTTTCGGGCTTCTGCCTATTCTGACAAAAGGGAATTCTTTCGTATCAAGTATGTCATTGCAGATTGCAATCCCATTTTCGGGCTTCTGCCTATTCTGACAAGTTGGCGTCATGCTGTGGATAATTACAGTGTAGGGATTGCAATCCCATTTTCGGGCTTCTGCCTATTCTGACCCCTGGCTTCCTTGCACGAATTCCTAAAACTATCAATTGCAATCCCATTTTCGAGCTTCTGCCTATTCTGACCTTTATGGCTGCTGTATCACTGTCCATGTGTAACAAAGATTGCAATCCCATTTTCGGGCTTCTGCCTATTCTGACCCCGTGCAGGCTTTGCAGGCGAGGATGGCATGGACTATTATTGCAATCCCATTTTCGGGCTTCTGCCTATTCTGACGCCAGCCCGATACCAGCGATACGCCGTTTTGTAGCTATTGCAATCCCATTTTCGGGCTTCTGCCTATTCTGACAATCCTCCACGATATCTATATGATGTGGAACTCTACATATTGCAATCCCATTTTCGGGCTTCTGCCTATTCTGACACAGAAGCCATATTTCCTGACCTGGACGATCTCTATGATTGCAATCCCATTTTCGGGCTTCTGCCTATTCTGACGGCGGAGAAGAAGGCAGTCCTTTGAGAAGTTTCTTGACATTGCAATCCCATTTTCGGGCTTCTGCCTATTCTGACTT
>WNFY01001302.1_pt1 | contig 23533 bp, 19 predicted proteins | sample 5400091 | NCBI WGS metagenome assembly WNFY01 (sample SAMN13153364, study PRJNA577476) | soil metagenome | isolation source: 60 cm soil or saprolite under grassland replicate 1 | place: USA:California | collected 2016-06-15 | reverse complement strand
GTCTTCCGAAAGTCCATGCGCAATGCCGTCATCGGCAAACATCTCAGGGATCGCTTCTGCGCGGCCCTTGTTCCAAACCTCATCAAACCAGCGTCGAATGAGTGCCTTGTTCTGTTCAGACATCTGGAGCCTCCTTAAACCATGCGCTGACTACCAGCTTGCGTGACATCTTCCATCACCGACCGTTCTTTGTTCTCGCGAGCTCGATTCATCGGGCTTCCGCTCGAAGGTTTATTAGACCAGCGCTTCGAGCGCTGGGCAAAAACCGCGAGTGAATTCAAATAGCGCGCTTCAGCGTGCTTACGGGCGCTTTAGCAAGCTGCTCTTCCCCATCGGTCTCGTCTGACCCTTGGGTATCTTAAACCCGCTGAAGCGGGCCCATTATCTATAAATCTATCGCGGCCCCAGCCGTAAAACGGCTGGTCTGGTAACCCTGCGGGAAAGCCGCGTAAACGCGGCTCAACCTACTCCTCGTCCTTTTCGTCGATATGAAACTTATGGAGCACGCGATGGGCGACGGGAGAAAGAACGACACCCATGACCGCGATAAAGACTACTCCGCTGAAGAGCGCGTAAATTGAAGCAAAGATCTTCGCTCCATCGGTCGGCAATGGATTAACCGGACCCATACCGCCCAGAATCATTGAGGCCTCAAGCAAAGAATCGATCCAGCCGAAGCCTGCCAGCAGGTGGTAGCCAAAAATTCCAATCATCAAGGCGACTGCAATTAAGCAAAGACCGATTCCCAGAGAGGCAATCACTCTCTTGATGAATACTGATACAGGCGCCAGCTTATCGCGGCGCCGTTCAAACGTCAGCGCTCTAGTCAAGAGATTCTGAGTTCGTTTGCCCATCCGTTAACTCTTGGGGAAGCGTACGCGCAACGCTCGCGGCCGCATTTGAAACGTGACCGGCAATCGCCCCACTATTTCACCATCAAGCTCGACCGCGATGTGCTTATTCTTAATCGGCGATCGTGCGACTATTTGTTTTGCCAGTACATGCGTCACTTCATTCATCCGCAAATGCGCACCGAAATAGAGTCGCGGGGCATTGGTTAGAATGCGAAACGAACTTGCATCGCCGATGGTAACCACGTCAAAAAAACCATCGTCAAGTTCCGCATCGGGCGCTATCTTCATAGCGCCCCCGTAGTAACGCGCGTTTGCAACACAGAATTCAGCAACGCGCAAGCGTCGCTCCGGACCTTCATCGAGTTGCACTTGAACGTCTGTAGGCGACGCGGAAAGGGTAGTTTGCACCGTGGCCGCCGCATAAGAAAGTTTGCTGCTGAGTCTGCGCGGAGCGAAACCGGGAATCCACTTTTTCGCCTCGCCGGCCGCGGAGCGAGTAAGCACGTCGGTACTCATCCCGAAACTGGCTACGTTCACAAAAAAGCGCGTTTCGCGTTCGCCACCGTCGTTCGTAAAGGTCGCCCGACCGGCATCGATAATGCGGGTGTGACCGTCGCGTAACGCGCGTGCTGCCGCCGCAACATTCTTTGGAATGCGAAGACTCCTCCGGAAGTCGCCGCCGGTGCCACTCGGCAGAACTCCAAGCTCAGCTTCCTGATTTGATTCCAGAATTCCGTTCGCGACTTCTGAGATCGTGCCATCCCCGCCGCAAGCGATGATTAGTTTCGTGCCCTGTTTTGCAGCTTGCTGCGCAAGATGGCGTCCATCGCCAACTGCTCCTGTGAAAACAACTGAGAATGCGCCAAAGTGCGTGCGCAGATCGCTGGCAATCTTTGGCCAGTTCTCTTCCGTCGCGCCATCGGCGGAAGCAGGATTCACAATTACAAGTGGTAGCGTCATCAATCGTATTCGCTCTGGACGGGTTAACCGCAAAGGACGCAGAGTGTTTCGCAGAGGCGCGCGAAGGAAACTTTGCGTTCCTTCGCGGAATTCTCTGCGAGCCTTTGCGTTTAAGATCGTCTATTAGAATATAACTCACGATCTTTGTCGCCTAACTCAGCGATCTTACTCATGACATACTGTGCAATCTCTTTGTAGGTCCGCACATGATCTTTTTTCGAGATAAAGTCTGACAGGTCAAGTTGCTCGCCAAAATGAATCCTGATTTTCTCGCCGCCAAACCAATTGCCCAGGACCTGCTTCGCCAGTTTGTTGCCCAAGCCGGCAATGAACACAGGAATAACTTGCGGTTCCGCGTCCTTAATCAATTTGCCGACCCCTGGTTGTGCCCGAAGGTACGAATATGCATCGACACTCTTGTTACGCGTCCCTTCGGGATGAAACCCGATGACGTTCCCCGCGCCCTCGCGACAAAGTTGTGTTAAGCGTCGAAAGGAATATTTATCAAACTCGCGTTTCTCCGGAATCGGTTTATCACCCGAAGCAAAGAACGGTGGATACATTGACCACCAGCCCATTAGCAAATTAACGAACATACCAATCGGCGATTGATAGAAGAACCGGCCACGTACAGGAAAGAACAATTGCTTGCGCCAGCGAGTACGACGAAACAAGACGGTCGAGACCGTGTACATGTCGAAAAACGATCGGTGATTCGCGACCAGCAGGATCGGCCGATCCTTCGAGACCGCCTCGAGGTTCTCCAGACCGTAAACGCGCATGAGATTATAGGTTGAAAGATGAATCCAGCCGGCGCCAAAGACACTCTGGCACCAGGTCCAAAACCGCTTCCAACTATCTTGATTCATCCGGTGCGTGACGCGGAAAGCGAAGCGCTCGAAGCGAGACAGGACGGTGAGTTCTTCTTCTGAAGGTACAAGGGCGTTTGTAGGGGCAGGGCTTGTCCCTGCCCGCATAACGTCAGAACCTATTACGACGTTATCAGGCATAATTGATGCTCTAACTTAAACGGGATTGCGGGCAGGGACAAGCCCTGCCCCTACAATTCTCGGCGAGTCTCACTCAATCGAGAAGTACCGGGCTTCCGGATGATGGATTATGATCGCCGATGTCGACTGTTCGGGATCGAGCTGGAATTCTTCCGTGAGCTCAACGTCGATACGGGAAGGGTCAAGCAGCGCGAATAACTTCATTTGATCATCGAGATTTGGACAAGCCGGATACCCAAAGCTGAATCGCGAGCCTTGATAGCCCTGACGGAAGAGCTCGTTCAAGTTCTTCGCATCGTTACCTGCGATGCCCAACTCTTCACGAATCCGTTTGTGCCAGAGCTCGGCCAAGGCCTCAGCACTTTCCACACTCAACCCGTGAAAATAAAGATAATCGGCGTAATTGTCGCGCTTGAATAGTTCCTGCGAGTATACGCTGGCGCGGCGACCCACCGTCACCAGATGAAATGCGACCACATCCATTCGTCCTGAATCAACGGAAGCAAAATAGTCTGCGAGGCACAAACGCTTTCCCTGGGGTTGCCGTGGAAAAGTAAAACGTGCGCGCTCGATTTTTGTCTCGTCGTCATAAACAATCAGATCGTTACCGGAGGACTGGCAACGGAAATATCCGTAAACCACTTTTGGCACCAGCAATTCTTCGCTCTTCGAGCGCTCTTTCAGCTCTTCATAAACAGGACGAACGTGCTCTGCCACAAAAGCTTGATAGTCTTCAGCCGACTTCCTTCCCTGCTTAAATTGCCACTGACCTTTGAAGAGTGCAGTTTCGTTGACGTAAGCGAAGACCTCGTCAAGGGGAATATCGTCAACTACGCGCGAGCCGAGAAAAGGGGCCTGTGGAATAGCGACATTTGTGCGAACGTTCGACCGAACAGTGTGCGTAGTGTCCCCGGAGATTTTGGCAGCACCGCGTGGTCTCGCCGACTTGCGGACGCCGAGTTTCGCTTCTTCTGCCACCAATTCTTCTTCTGCATCATCGCCGTTCGAGCCGATGGCTGCAATGGCGGCTTTCGCCTGCTGTTCGCCGGCATGCCCGTCACCGGACATCAACTTGTCCATGGTGTGCAAACCTGCGAACGCGTCACGCGCGTAGAACAGCGTACCTCTGTAAAGCGACTTCAAATCGTCCTCAACATAACGTCTGGTCAGCGCGGCGCCGCCGAGCACAACCGGCACTTTAATCCGCCGCTCGTTCATGACTTCAAGATTCTCCTTCATGATAAGCGTGGATTTGACTAACAGCCCGCTCATGCCGATGGCGTCGGCTTTGTGCTCTTCATAAGCATTTAAAATAGTATCAATCGTTTGCTTGATGCCGAGATTGATGACGTGATAGCCGTTGTTCGTCAGGATGATATCCACCAGATTCTTGCCGATGTCGTGCACGTCGCCCTTGACAGTGGCGAGTACCATCGTGCCTTTCGAGGTAGCGCCGCCTTTCTTTTCCATGAACGGCTCGAGGAAGCGCACGGCGGCCTTCATTGCTTCCGCGGATTGCAACACGAACGGCAGTTGCATCTGGCCGCTGCCGAACAAATCGCCGACCACCTTCATGCCGTTCAACAGGATGTTATTGATGATGTCGAGTGCTGAATACCTTTCAAGCGCAGATCTTAACTCATCTTCAAGTCCAATTTTTTCGCCGTCGATAATGTGATTCTTTAGTCGCTCTTCAACGGTTTCGCCTTTGCTTGCCTTCTTCGCGGTCCTGGCTTTGACGCCTTCAAATAGTTTCGTGAACTCGACCAGTGGATCGTAGGTGCAGACATCGCCTTCGAACTTCCTTTGGTCATAGATCAGCTCTCGCGCCACTTTCAGTTCCCGTTCGCCGATGCGATTTAGCGGCTCGATCTTGCTGGCATTGACGATAGCCGCATCAAGACCGGCCTCGATCGCGTCATGCAAGAAAACTGAGTTGAGAACGACACGTGAGGCCGGGGTCAAACCAAACGAGATATTCGAAATACCCAGAATTGTGAAGCAACCCGGTAATTCTTTCTTGATTCGGCGAATGCCTTCGATTGTCTCAAGCGCGTTGCGACGATCTTCTTCAATGCCCGTGGAAATCGGCAGTGCCAGCGAGTCGAAGAATATATCGTCGCCGGGAATGTCGTACTTCTGTGTCGCTTGTTCATAGGCACGCTTCGCGATCTGAAACTTTCCTTCAGCAGTGCGCGCCATGCCTTTTTCATCGATCATGCCGATGACCACACTGGCGCCGTACTTCTTCGCCAACTCCAGTACTTTTGCGAAGCGAGGCTCGCCATCCTCGTAGTTCGTTGAGTTCAGAATGCATTTGCCGCCGGCATGTTGCAGTCCGGCTTCCATCTTTTGCCACTCAGTCGAATCGAACATCAGGGGAATCTTGACGTTCGTTACCAGTCGTGAAGCCAGCTCGTGCATGTCTTGCTCGCCGTTTCGTCCCACAAAGTCCACATTCACGTCGAGCACGTGCGCGCCTTCGCGCTCTTGCTCGCGCGCCAGCGAAACCAGTCCATCCCAGTCTTCCGCGTTGAGCAAGTCCCGCATCTTTTTCGAACCGCTGGCATTCACGCGTTCGCCGACAATCAAGAACGATGTGTCCTGTTGATAAGGCTGCTGAATGAAGATTGATGAGGCGGCGGGAATGCGCGGAACTTCTCGCCTTAGCGGCGTTACGTCTTTGACCGCTTCGACAACCGCCGCGAGATGAGCGGGCGTCGTCCCGCAGCAACCGCCGACTATGTTCACGCCAAGGTCGCGGGCGAAGTGCCCAAGTTCTTTCGACAACGACTCTGGCGTCTCCTTGAACACCGCGTGACCGCCGACGTTTTCCGGGATACCCGCGTTGGGAATCACGGAAACTCCAAACTTTGAATTCTGGCAAAGGTAGCGAACATTTTCAGCCATTTGTTGCGGACCGGTAGCGCAGTTCATGCCAAAGATATCGATCGGAAAAGGTTCGAAGGCCGTCAGCGCTGCGCCGATTTCAGTTCCCATCAACATCGTGCCGAATGCTTCGATCGTTACCTGGACAATAACTGGCACGCGGCGTTTCAATGATTCAAACTCTTCGAAGATCGCCGAGAGCGCAGCTTTTGTCTGCAAGAGATCCTGACACGTTTCAACGATCAGCAAGTCCGCGCCACCATCAAGCAACCCGCGCGCCTGTTCAGCGTAAGACGCCTTCATACCTTTGAAGGTGATATGGCCCAGTGTCGGCAATTTTGTTGTTGGACCCATCGACCCTGCGACCCAGCGCGGTCTTTCCTTCGTCGAAAAATCTGAGGCGACGCGTTTTGCGAGTTGCGCGGCTTTGAGGTTTAGCTCGTAAGCCATATCAGCGATACCGTATTCCGCGAGCACGATCGACGCGCCACCGAATGAATCTGTTTCGACCACGTCGCAACCTACTTCCAGAAAACCCGCGTGAACTTTCTCGACCGCGTCAGGACGACTGATCAGGAGATGTTCGGGACAGCCTTCGAACTGCGGACCGCCGTAGTCGTCAACGGTTAAGTCCTGCGCGTGCAGGTTAGTACCCATCGCACCGTCAAAGACGACGATGCGACCTTTCAGAGTTTCGAGAAAACTAGCCATAAGTCATTAATCGTAAATAGAAAGAAAAACAGCGCGCTGTCTATTTACTATTCACGATTTACCATTTACGAGAAAAGCCCCGCGCTGTAACAACGCGGGGCCTTTCTTCAAACCTGATAAGGGCAGCGGTTGAAAGACTCGCCGAGCTGTTTAGCGGATTATTTTAAGTGGCCGCAAGTCGCCTTAACTCACCACGTTTTGTCACGTCTATTGAAACATCGCCGGCCAGCACTGTCAAGAAAGGGCCAGCAGCGGGAATGAGCCTGTCAGTCCCTTGCGGCCTTCTGACAATTCGTCATTTCCTATTTACCATTTACCATTTACCATTTACCATTTACCGTTTACCATTTACCATCTGTTTTCATGCGCCGCGCCATCTATCCAGGTTCATTCGACCCGGTAACAAACGGGCACCTTGATATTATTCAGCGCGGCTGCAAACTGTTTGATGAGATTATCATCGCCGTCCTGGTTAATCCTGACAAGACGCCCTTCTTCTCGGCCGCAGAGCGCTGCGAGATTCTCAGTGAAGTCTTAAAGGAAATCGATCGCGGCGATTGCTATCTCATCGTTGAGAGTTTCGAAGGATTGCTGGTCCAGTACGCAGCAGACCGTAAGGCGAACGCCATCGTGCGCGGTATTCGGGCTATTTCCGACTACGAATACGAACTGCAAATGGCTCTGATGAATCGACGTTTGCAGCCCGCTTTGGAAACGGTGTTCATGATGCCGGCTGAAGCGTATTCGTATGTGAGTTCTCGACTGGTCAAGGAAGTGTTTCAGCTCGGTGCGCCGATTGAAGGCCTGGTGCCGCCGCTGGTCGAAGAGCGCATGCGACGGAAGAATTAGTATCAGGTTTTAGGTTTCAGCTTTCAAATTTCAGATTTTACATTCTCTCTTAGTTTCCATGGCAGCTACAATCCCATCCAAATTTCCTGTTTCTGACAACGTCGCGCAAATGAAGGCCTCGGCGACGATGGCGGCGATGCAAGCTGCGGAAGCGCTGCGCGCTGCCGGGGTCGACGTGGTTGACCTCGGCCCTGGCGAACCGGACTTCGACACTCCACAGAACATTAAAGACGCGGCCGCAGAGGCAATGCGCGCGGGTCAAACTAAGTACACCCCAACCGCGGGCACGCGGGTTCTCCAAAAGGCGATTATCGATTTCTATCAACATCAGTTCGGTGCGAACTATGGGCCAAATGAAGTGATGGCCACTGCCGGTGGCAAGCAGGCCGTCTTCAATGCCGTCGTTTCGCTAATCAATCCCGGCGATGAAGTGCTGATTCCAAAACCTTATTGGGTCACGTTCCCTGAAATCGTCACCTTTGCGCGCGGTTCGTCCGTTTACATAGAGACCGAAGAGAATGACTTTCTGCTAACTGCGGAGATGGTTCGTCAGGCATTCACCCCGCGAACCACACTAATCATTCTGAACTCTCCGTCTAATCCTTCGGGTCGCGTGATTGCGCCGAATGAGTTCGAACGGATTATGGAGATCGTTGCGGACCACGACGCGTACGCCATCTCTGACGAGTGTTATCTACGATTCGTCTATCCACCAGCCAAAGTTTTCAGTGCTGCGGCGTTACGACCGGAATTACGAAAAAGACTATGCATTGCGGGATCGTTTTCCAAGACTTATGCGATGACGGGCTGGCGAGTCGGCTATTCATTAGCCAACGCTGATTGGACCCGCGCGATGTTGAAGGTACAAGGACATTCGACCAGCAATACGACTTCGATTGCTCAGGCGGCCGCCGCGGAAGCATTCAATGGGCCACAGGATTCAGTGGCGACAATGCTGGCTGAGTACACCCGTCGACGCGAATGGTTGTTAAAAGCGCTGAGCGAAATTCCCGGTTTACGGTGTCCGCCACCCGAAGGAGCATTTTATGCTTTCCCGGATGTGCGAGGCTGCTTGAAGGGAAAAGTAAAGACTTCCGCAGAATTTGTGAATGAGTTGCTGGAGAAAGAACAGACTGTGGTTACGGACGGCGCAGGATTCGGCGCGGAGGGATTCATTCGTCTTTCCTATGCCACATCCCTGGATCGTTTGGAGGAGGGCGTGAAGAGAATAACGCGAGTAATTGAGGGAATTGTTTAGCGGGGCTACCGCCCTCCAAAAAGCGCCGGCAAGTTGCCGGCGGTCCGCAGGCATGGATGCCTGCGCTCCAAAAAAAGAGGCGAGCAACCGCCCGCCTCTAAACGTTTTTGTTGGAAGAATGCGACGTCAGTACAGGTTGAAGTTATACTGCAGTTCCATCCACATCGAAACCGGATGCCCATCCTTAGTCGCCGGCACAAACCTGATCTGCTTGGCTGCTGCGATAGCGCGCTCAGTCAGACCATCAGGCAGACCGGATACTGCATGGATATTGGTAACAGAGCCGCCGGATGAGAAGACAGCCCGCAGAACCACAGTACCTGTGATTTGATTTTTGCGCGCCGCTTCAGTGTAGGTCGGTTCCGGCTTTTCCAGCACACGAGCCTTTGAATTCACATCCTTGCCGCTGAAGATTCGGCTGTAATCAGTGCCACCGCCTCCGCCGCCCGGACCACCGCCGCCTTCGCGACGATCACCACCTCCGGTATTGCCGCCTCGACCCGGACCGTAGCCGCCACCTTCACCAGGACCAACGCCACCGCCGGTTCCGGTTCCAATTCCGTTTCCGGTTCCGGGACCAGATGAAGGAGTGGTTGACTTCGACTTCGGATCGCCGTAGTTAAGCTGCCGCGTGTCAGGCGGGAACAAAACCGGATCGGCATCGAGCGTCGCAGGCATCGGCAGCGCCGGATTCTTAATCACTGGCGGATGCGGATCAGGTGCGACTACCTGCGGAATCCGCAGGTCAGCCTGCGGAAGTTTTCCAAACGAGGCTGGGGCCTTCTCTTCCCGACCGCCACCGCCGCCACCGCCGGCTTTTTCCTGCTTAGGTTTGCTGCCGCCACCGTTACCTTTGGCCATTCCAGCAGTTCCCTCGTCGGGCGTGGGCTGTTCGTTAGGAATATCAATCATGTTCTGAACGATAAAATCATCGTCAGCATTAGCCGCAGCGGCGCTCGTGCCGCGGTGCCAATGGTCATATAAGACGTAGAAACCAATAACCCCAAAAACGAGCACCAGGGCGGTCACGATTCCCGAAAGAACATTCCGCGAATCCGAAGGTTTAGCACCCATCACCGCGGCGCCGCGTTCACGGCTCAACCACGTAGCAAAAATGGCAATCAAACCGCAGAACGCGACCAGCGCGAAGGATATCAGACCGATTCGTGAGACACCGGCTGATTGGGTCCGATCGAGTAACATGACCCCGCCAATCAAAGCTGCCATCGCTAACAGCGAAATCAGCATGGCGACGACGACATCACGGCTCGAGAAAAAGCGCCGAACCATCTGTCCATAGCCCTGCACAGATCGCTTGACGAAACCAAAAGGATCGCGCTTGAACTCAGGCCAGGTGAGTTGATAGTTGTGCGCCACTTCGCCCAATTCACCGGCAAGACGAGAAACCAAGCCCGCGTCTTCAAGGATAGTCAGATGATACTCGCCAAAGTTCGCCGCACTTGTCGTCGCGTAATCAGCGACTCGAGAACGTGGAACGTCTGCGACTGGAGAAGGCGGAGCCTCAAAATAGCCCGGCTCAGTTACGCTGCGATCGCGAGTAGCGGCTTCAGCCACCGGGTACGAAGTCTCGACTTCCGGAGCAGGTGCGTTAACGGACGTAATTGGAGCCGCAGTCAGCGGAGTGCCGTCAACCGGACAAAAACTGAACCTATCGGCAAACTGTTCCTGGCATGTATTGCAAAGTTTCATCGTTACTACCTCGTTATCCCCCCGGGGATATAGTCCTGAATTCAACTGGGCCGCCGCGTCGCCCATCAAACTGTTATACGCAGCGGTCACACGATTGTCTAGTGAGTGCGGCGCCTCCGGAGCTCTCCACTGTTCCAAGAGACTGTGGAGTTCTTCATCCTTCATAAACCGCGTGTCAAAGTTACTCATGGTAAATCCCAAAAACTTCAAAAGCTCGCAAGTTAGGGCTTTCACTATCTTCGAGCAATTATAGATTCGCGGCCAATCCTGAAATAGCGATCAAGCCGTACTCGCAGCTTTTCGCGAGCTCGAAACAGCCGCGCTTTCACCGTGTTTGACTCGGCGCCGACGACGGCGGCAATCTCGGCCAGTGAAAGATCTTCGTATTCGAAAAGAACCAGCGCCTCTCTTTGCAAAGGCGGCAAACTCGCTATTGCGCGCTCAACTTCGCCGGTCAGCTCATTATCAAGCACCTGGGCCATTGGTCCCTGGCCCTCGGCGACATGTAACTCATCAGCAACGAAATCGATTGCCGTCTCTCGGGCAAAGCTGTTGTATCGCTTTGCCGTCAGATTGCGCGCCGCTGCATACATGTAAGTACGCAACGAAGCTCTTTCGGGATCGAACCGGCCCGGCTCTTTTATCAAACTCAGGAAGCAATCGTGGGCGATGTCTTCTGCCGCTTCGACCGAACCTAAAAGCCTATAAGCAAATCGAAAGATCGGGTCGCGATAACGCTCGTACAAGATCTGAAAGGCTGTTCCGTCTCCGCCCGCTGCCTGTTCCAGCAGCCGTTCGTCTGTTACCTGATTCGCCAATCAAAGCGCTCGATCCTGTAGGAACTAGCTTCCTACTGCTTTATTACGAGTAATCGCCAAGAAGTTACGGAATTTTTTCGGGGCCGTCTGAATTTCCTCAACATCTGTTGATTATACTATCGTTTCGGCCGCCGTGAGCACTCTGAACCGCCTGCCATGACGCCCTTGGTCACAGGGCTTTGATGCCGCTAAAGGTCATCAGGTTGACGCGTTTCCGCCCGACATCTAAACTCTTTTTCGCCGCATCCCAGAAGGCTTTTTGCGGATTTCTGAGTCTCGCCGAAGGATTTGTTTTTTCAGCGCGATGACGCGCATGAGGTTTTTTCGCTGATGCATAACCTGGCCGGAACGGCTCGCCGTCATCTTTGCGCGCTTCTCGTCCTGCTTGCCCTCGTGCTTTTGCCCCTTAGAGCCAGCGCTCAATCGGTCACCGAACCTTTACAGGAACAGCTGTTAAACGGCCTGACCATCTTCTTCTGGCCCCGTCCCGGAGACGCCAATGTCCTTCTGAAACTTCGCATCAACAGCGGCGCGGCATTCGACCTTTCCGGCAAAGCCGGCACGATGGCGCTGCTGGGCGATGCGCTTTTTCCCGATCCGTCGACGCGTGAATATGTGACGGAGCAACTGGGCGGACACCTCATGGTAGTCATCAGTCACGATGCGCTCGATGTGACCATCTCAGGTACGGCAAATGAGTTCGAGCGCATGGTCGAGCTATTGCGCAACGCCCTGCTTTCAACGCAATTGACACGCGAGAATGTGGCCAAAGCTCGGGAGTCTAGAATCACCAGGCTTTCACAACTGAGTGTGAACGTTTCAGAGATTGCGGATAGTGCAATTGCAGTCCGATTGCTGGGAAGCTTTCCATATACTCGTTCCGCTGAAGGAACAATCGAAACAGTTGCGAAAATTGATCGTGGCGATCTGTTACTGGCTCGCGAGCGCTTTCTTAATGCCGATAATGCGGTGCTCGCCGTTATTGGCGGAGTGGACAAGGCCCGAGCGACGCGCGCGCTGCGTCAGCTTCTCGGTCCGTGGAACAAAGCCGATCGCATAGTGCCACCGACTTTCCGTCAGCCAGATCTGCCCGACCGGCGGGTGCTGGTGGTGAATCAGCCGAATGCGACGAGTGCTGAAATCCGTCTGGCAGTGCGTGGGCTAGCTCGCTCAGATCGCGATGATGCTGCGGCAGCCGCCCTGGCGCGAATTGTCCGCGATCGCTGGCAACCAGCCTCACCGGATCTTTCGTCGGTTTCGGTTCGCCACGAACCACATCTGCTGCCGGGTCTTTTCGTGATGCGTGCATCGGCGCCGGTCGCAACAGCTTCAAAAGCCGTCACGATAGCTCAACAAATTATGCGATCTCTCGCCCAGGGAGGACCAACAGCGGCCGAACTGGAGCAAGCGCGGAGTGAAATGCTGATGGACGTGTCGAGGCGAATATCACAAACCGAATCGATCGCGGACGCCTGGTTGGATACCGTGACTTTCAAAGCTCCATCACCCGGCAGCCTCGAGAGTTCCATTCGCAGACTTACCGTCGTAGATATTCAACGCGTTGCAGCCCGGCTCTTCAAAGATGCTGCCGTCGCAACCGTGGTAGTCGGCGATTCTCAGCGACTTAAGCCCGCGTTTGGCGCTAACGTGGAACTACGCGAAAATTCTAATAGCGGCTCTTCAACTGATGCCGTCACTCCATTAAAGAAACCCTAATAGGATTTACAAACCTATCGCAAGCGACCTGCAACCATTGCCCTACTACCATGGGCTTAACTGAAACTGAGAAGAATTTAGCACCAGATCACGCTCGGCGAGTGCGCGAAATGTTTGCGCGAATCTCACCGAGATATGATCTGTTGAACCATCTTCTATCAGCGAATATTGATAGAAGCTGGCGGCGAGCGGTGGTTCGCAGGTTACAGCCGCTGTTGAAGACAAATGCTCCGGTTCTCGATGTTGCGTGCGGAACAGGCGATCTGAGCATCGCGTTGTTTGAAAAGACGGCTGCGCAAATTGTCGGCGTTGATTTCTGCCGACCGATGCTGGAAATAGCAGCACGAAAAGCGCCGCAGCTTCACTTTGTAGAGGGTGACGCGCTGCGACTTCCTTTCGCGGATTCTTCGTTCGACGCCGTTACTATCGGTTTCGGACTTAGAAATCTAGCCAGTGTCGAGGATGGCCTTGCCGAACTGCGACGAGTCCTGAAGTCGGAAGGATGGTTAGCGGTCCTTGAATTTTCTAAACCTGTAGTTCCAGGGATTCGATCGCTGGTGTCGTTGTATTACCAGCAGTTGCTGCCTTGGATTGGCGGTCTCCTAAGCGGATCGCGCAGTGCCTACGAATACTTACCTGATTCGATCGCGCAGTTTCCGGATCAGGAGAAACTTGTCGCGCTTATGCGCGAAGTCGGTTTTGAAGCGGTCGCATTTGAAAACTTGACCGGCGGTATCGCGGCGTTGCACACCGGGCGCCGAGCATAGCAATTGTTCGACAACTGTCGGCCGCTTGCTAGACGACAAACGGGAAGTTTGTCGGACAAATAGATTGGTCGCAGCCCGAAAGCGGTAGTGACCAAACAGCGTAGTCCGTGGGACTTGCTTAGCCTTATAGGGTGCGGTTGTCGGGGCCGCGTTCTAAAATCGGCGATGGTAAGTCCCCACCGGGCTACGTTTTTTTGCGCCAGCATCAAGATAGCCCACCCTACTACAATCTGATATTATCCGCGCTCGGTTTCCTTCATTAGAGTTCACACGCCATTCTCGGTAGATGAAGTACAAACTATTTGGAGCACTGCGCCGCGCCGGCTTTTTAGTGCTGGTAGTATGGACCGTTGTTTCGCTTGTCACCCTGCTGATCGAACTGGTGCCGGGTGACCCAGCAACTGCTGTTCTCGGCGACCAGGCCACGCCGGAACAATTGGCTCAATTCCGAACAAAGCATGGCCTCGATCGCCCGCCGTTTTTCTTTGCGTTTTCCCCCGAAGAAGATGGCCACCGCCGTTTTCGCTGGTACGGTCTGGACAATCGTTATGACGATTACTGGGTCGCGATCCTGCATGGCGACCTGGGAAGTTCCTTTCGCACCGATCAACCCGTTGTCGATCTAATACTGGAGCGTTATCCAGCGACGATTGAACTGGCCATAGCCGCAATGCTCATTGCGGTATCCATAGCCATTCCGCTGGGTGTCGTTGCCGGAAAGAATCGCGGTACCTGGTTGGACAATGCGCTATCCGTGTTTGCGCTGGTCGGAATCAGTCTTCCCAGTTTTGTTATCGGTCCGATGCTGGTTTACGTTTTCGCCGTAAAGCTGGGTTGGCTGGCGCCTTCAGGCCGTTTCGACGTCACCGACATCATTCTGCCCGCGTTTACACTTGGAGCTGCGCTATCCGCTATCCTGACCCGAATGGTGCGGTCGTCGGTGATCGAAGAGATGAGCGAAGGCTATGTGCGCACGGCGCGCGCGAAGGGATTAAGCGAAAGGACGGTTGTTTATAAGCATGTGTTGAAGAACGGACTAATCCCCGTTGTCACGGTGCTAGGCTTGCAGCTTGGCGTCCTGCTGGCCGGCGCAATCATTACCGAGAAAATCTTCGGCTGGCCTGGCCTGGGTCTGCTGCTGGTCGAGGACGGAATCGCCAAGCGCGATTACAGCATCGTGCAGGGGTGCGTGCTGGCCATCAGTACCACCTACATTCTGGCGAATACATTGACGGACATTGTCTATCGTTGGTTGGATCCGAGGATTCGCGTCAGCTAGCCCTGAGTGCTTTGTGCTTTGTGCTTTGTGCTTTGTGCTTTGTTCGGCTGATCTGACAAAGTTCAAAGCACTAAGTACAAAGTTCTTAGTTCTTACTTTCCGATTATGAGTCGTCTTGGAATCATTGGCCTTGTAATTGTAGCGCTTTTTGTGATTTCAGCGATTTTTGCGCCGTGGATTGCGACGCACGACGTGGGCGCGACGAATCTTTCCATGCGCTACATGGCCCCTTCAGTCGCGCATTGGTTCGGAACGGATTCAACGGGACGAGATATCTTTTCCCGCGTCATTTTTGGAGCCCGAATCTCGCTGCAAGTCGGCATCGTGGTCGTCACCGTTTCGGCGCTCGTGGGAACCGTGATTGGCGCTGTCGCCGGCTACTATGGCGGCTGGGTAGATCGCGTCCTGTCAGGCTATCTCTTCAATGTATTCCTGGCATTTCCGGGATTGCTGCTGGCGATCGCCCTGGTTGCTTTTCTGGGAGCGGGCTTGAACAAGTTGATCTTTGCGCTATGCATCATTGGCTGGGTCGGGTATGCGCGACTGATTCGCGCGCAAGTTTTGAAGGTGCGCGAATATGATTTTGTTCAGGCGGCGCGCGCGTTGGGCGCCGGAGATTTCCGCATTCTGTTTGTCCACATTCTACCCAATGCGATACAGCCTTTAATAGTTCAGGCGAGCTTAGGCATGGCCGGAGCGGTACTCTCGGAAGCATCTCTTTCTTTCCTCGGTCTGGGCGTACCACCGCCAGCCCCCTCATGGGGCGTAATGATCGAAGAGGCTCGCGACCTTTCGACACTGCAAGCCGCACCGCACGCGCTAATCTTTCCGGGTCTGGCGATTGCTCTCACCGTGCTGGCATTTAATTTCATCGGCGACGGATTACGCGAATATCTTGATCCACGGCAACGCCGAAGATGATATCTGTGATGTCGAATCGCGAAGTAGTTCTGGCTGGAGGGACAGGCGCCAATGGCAACATCGCGGTTGCGATCGATTGTCTCTCCAAAACCTACCCGGTTCCTTTTCTTCGCCTGAAGAAATTTCTTCGCCGCAAATTCAAGCCGCCGGTAGAAGCGGTACGCGACGTCTCGTTCAATGTGCACGAAGGCGAAATCTTTGGTCTGATCGGCCCAAACGGGGCCGGCAAGACTACGCTGATCAAAACAATCGCTACCTTGATTCAGCCGACCTCCGGTCATGTAACGGTTTATGGCTTTGACAGCGTACGACAAGATGAAAAAGTGCGGCGCAAAGTTGGGCTTGCCAGCGCCGAAGAAAGAAGCTTCTATTGGCGTCTCACCGCCGAACAAAACCTCCTGTTTTTTGCGCGGCTTTATGGGCTTAGCGGCGCGGCCACGAAACGCAGAATCAAAGAATTGTTTGAGCTGTTTGAATTTGAGGAATTAGCGCGCCGTCGCTTTGCGGAACTTTCAACCGGGAATAAGCAACGACTTTCGGTCGTGCGCGCAATGCTGGCCAATCCGCCGGTTTTGCTGCTGGATGAGCCGACGCGCTCCCTTGATCCAATCGCGGCTTCACGCATGCGCGCTATTATCAAGTCTCTGGCCCGCAGCCAGGTCAATCGTGTAACAGTATTCCTGACTTCACATAATCTGGCTGAAGTGGAAGAGCTTTGCGGTCGGGTTGCGATTATCGGCCAGGGCCGAATTCGAGCGCTTGATACTCCGCAAAATCTTAGGACCATTCATACGGCTAAGGAAGACGTCTCGGTCGTCTTCACGTCGCTTGCTGTCGCAGACGCGGAACGCGCTCTGGGCCAGACATTTAGCAGTCACGTTTTCAATTTGGATGGGAGCGCGCGCGAAGATGAATGCCTTCTAAGATTCTCGCGCGAAGCCGGAGATGAAACGTTGGATACTGTGCTGCGCATCCTGCAGCAGAGCGGCGCAGTAGTTCGATCAGTTGAAAGTGAACGTGCAACCCTGCTGGATGTGCTTGAGAGTTACGAAAACCTAAATGGTTAGTTCCATCATTCTCTTTCTCAGGCGCATTTGGGCATTTATTGCGCGTGATTGGCGGCTGACTGTCAGCTACCGGATGCAATTTTTTCTTCGCGTCCTATCGGTTCTGATCGTCGTTACCACACTATTCTTCATCTCAAAAATCTTCACCGGCTTCACTGATCCTCGCTTCGCCGAGTGGCGCGATCCGCTGGCCGCGTGGCTAACAGGGCTTGCAGTACTGAACTATTTCATGACTGGTTTCTCAAGTCTGGCGAATGCCATTCGACAAGAACAGGTCCAGGGAACGCTCGAAAGCGTGCTGATGACTCCAATAAGTGTACCGACGGTGATCGTTGCCAGCTCAGCCTGGGACTTTGTGCAAGCAACTTTCTTCTCATTTCTGTATTTGCTTTTCGGTTGGATGTTTTTTGACGTTCATTATCGCGGTAGCTTCTTGCTCGCGCTCGTTTTCTTGCTGCTGACAACGATGGTGCTTGCATGTCTGGGAATTCTTTCCGCAAGCTTTGCGATGGTCTTCAAGCGGGGCGATCCCTTCGGAGTGTTCCTGGGGACAGGTGCGGCGCTATTTTCCGGCGTGTTTTTTCCGACACAACTAATCAATCAATATGCAGGCGAGGGCTTGGCCGCTGTGTCTCGGATTCTCCCACCGACCTACGGACTCGACGGCATTAGACGCGTGCTGATCGAGGGACAGGGGTTTTCAGAGGTCCGCGAGCCGTTTTTCACACTGCTTGTTTTTCTCACCGTGCTGCTTCCCTTTTCGCTGTGGGTATTTGGGCGTGCGGTGCGGCGCGCGAAACGCGAAGGAAGTTTGATTCAATATTAAGGAGATTCCCTCTCCCTTTGGGAGAGGGTTAGGGAGAGGGCCTCTTACAGCAAACGAACACATGTTTTGATTAACATTGTGCGATACAACACTCCGCCGCGGATGGCTCAGAAAACGCGCGATCTTTCAGTAGCAAAACGTGGGGCTTGAGACTTGTAACGTGAGCCCTTAATATCTTTCGAGTATGTTGCGGATCGTCAGATATCTAATCTATGCGATTGTCGGCATTGTACTCGGCGGCCTTATTTTCGAGGCTGTAACGCTTCCCCGCGCGTCCGCACTTGGTAATCAGAATCCGGCAACGACCTCTTTGATTGAAGCGCGCAACCGCGAAGCCCGTAGGAACGGTATCGAGCCAAGGCGAGTTCAAATCTGGACGCCACTGGAGAGAATCTCGCCCAACCTTCAGCGGGCAGTGCTCGCCGGTGAAGATTCGAACTTCGCTACGCATCACGGCTTTGACTACGTCGCAATTCAACGCGCCTGGGATCAGGCGCAAAAAGAAGCCGAGAAGGAAGCGAAGCAGGAAGGCGAGAACGATTCGTGGCTGCCGAATATGCCGGACTTCAAGCGCGGCGCATCCACGATCTCGCAGCAGCTCGCTAAGAATCTCTATCTTTCAAACGAACGCTCGTTGATGCGCAAAGGTCAGGAAGCAATCATTACCTACTTCATGGAGCGCAACTTGCCGAAGCACCGCATCCTTGAACTTTATTTGAATGTAATTGAGTGGGGCGATGGTATCTACGGCGCCGAAGCGGCTTCGCAATATTACTTTCACAAGCCGGCAGCGAATTTGAATGCACGCGAAGGCGCATTTCTTTCGGCGATGATTCCCAACCCGCGCACAATCTTCAACCCACAGGTGAATCCCAAGCGTGTCGCGCGACGACAGCGAATCATTCTTCGTCTGATGCCGAGTGTGAGGATGCCGCAAGGTACCGCATGAGAGCCATTACCGCATGGGCTAGCCGGTGGTTTTCACGTTGAAGAAGTGAATACAATAGCCTGGCGCATCGCGCCGGGGATCAATTCCTCAAAAAGTCCAGGCGCTGAATGCCTTGGGCTAATCGCGCGTAGTAACCCAGCGGGTCAATCAAGCGCTAGGGTAATGGTTTATTCAAGACCGCCGCGATCAATTCATTGAGCCCAGCGTCAGAGTTATTGTGAAAGCTTTTGTAGAGCGCGGTTAATTGCGCCAGGATTTTGCTGCGGGCTTCTTGTTGCTGTGGAGTAGTGCTCAGGGCAACGGCGCGAGCATAGACGTCGATTGCCTGCTCGGCAAGTTTTTGAATCCGCGCGAGCAGTGCTTGCTGTTCCTCAGACGGTGGCTTGTTGCCAAACCTTTCGTTGTACTCGGCAGAGAGTTGTGCGAACTCGCCTTTGAGAATGGCGATGCCCAGGCGGTAGTAGACCTGGGGATCATTTCGATATGGGCTGTCGGATTGTGCGGCCTTGCGAAAGGCAGCGGCTGCTTCAACCGGCGCCTGATCTCTAACGAACCATCCCAGCGCAAAGTTGAGGAAGCCGCGAGCAAGCTCGATACTCTTAAACGGATCAGCTTTCGTGAGCTTGCCGCCTTCTAAAACTTGAATCGCGCGGCGCGCACAATCGATGGTTTCGGCGTTTAGTTTCGTGTCGCCGGCAAGCGCATTTTCATAGCCTGCTTCAACCAGAAGAGCGAGGAAATAAAAGTCTGCCGCGTTTGCCTTCAGAAGCGGACGGCCAATTTCAAAAGCCTTTCCGTAATTCTTGGCGCTGTATGCGGTATCGAGCTCGTACTGAAGGCGCACGCGCTCATATTCGGCTACGAATTTCTGTACCGCTTTAACATCCGGGTCCCGGTCATCGCCGCCGTATCGTCGCAGATAATCCTTGCCCAATTCGTAGGCAATTCTCTGGTGTTCGGCGGAAGGCATTTTTCTATGCTCGTAATATTCGGAGTAAAGCGCATCCTTCTGCGTCTCCCGTTCCTGTGATGGCATTGTGGGATTTACGGGCGTCATCGGATTTTGAGCGCAAATGGCGGCAGCTAAACCAAAGAACAGTAGAGCGGCGGTGGTTACAGTCACGAACAGCGGTGCAACTTTTCGCATAGCAAGAGAATAGATCCAGTAAAGACACAATCGTAAATGAGTAAATCGACCAAAGTAAAGAAGCCGCGAACGGGAGTTAGAAGGCGGTAAGCATCAGCGAATGCAGGCCCATAGATAAAGGATCGTAGAATTCGAATTGTTGAACGATTCGACACGTTCCGAGTGTCGGAGTTGCCGGGTTTAGATCAACCAAGGAGACAGGAGGTCTATGCTCTGTTTGCGCAGCGAGCTGCAACCAACAGCAACAAGCAGGAGAGACCTGCGGCTGCAATTTCAGGCCTTGAGTCTGAGAGCGCCGCGCGACCAAGATGAAAAAGGCTCCTGACAAATGTCAGGAGCCTTTTTCAGAATAGGCACCCACCTTCACGGTCGGCTTCGGCAACGCGCTTACACAGCGAACTCTTTCGCTAGCTGAAGCTCAGCCTTTCTCAATTCATATCGTCCGCGGCCGAGGTTGCCGTCCGACTTTAGGGCCAGTACCGCAAAATAGTCTTTATTGAACAGGCGCATAAGGAGTGTGACATTGCCCAGGGAGACAACTAACTCGCGAAGCCCGCCGAGATTCAAATCCTTGCCTGATTTCATCGCACCTCGGACCAGCGAAGTAAACTCGGCGGCGGCGACGTCAAGATTCGCCTCGGCGCCTTCTTCCGAGAAAAACCTCTCCACAGACAAACCATCGGCGCCCATGATAAGGGCGCCGAGGCTGCCGTCGGTTTTTTCGACGATGGTTTGCAGAGTTTGTTTGAACATTGCAACTATCTGCACACGCAGCGGGCAGGATGCCCGCGTACGGCAAGCAAGATACCTGCGCTCCCCTTACCGGTCAGGCCGTTGACCGCCCAACGCATTTGGTCGCGCCGTGTTTGCTGGATTCGGCGAGTTGGCACCCGGAGCGCCGATTACTCCCGGGGTGGTGGGCGTATTCGATTCCGGTCTTTCCTGCTGTTGCAACTGGGTCGGTGTCGGCGTATTCGTCTGCGGATTGCCGAGCGGCACGGGCTGAGGCACCGTCGTCGTCTTTGGACCTGTCGTCGGCGTAGTTGAAGTGGGATGGCCAAAGTAATCAGGCCGATAGATGTGCGGCGTGATGAAGAACAGAATTTCGGTTGAGTCTTTCGAAACTGTCTTGCGCTTGAACATGTTACCAAGGATCGGAATGCTGGCAACGCCAGGCGTGCGCTGGCGGGTCGTGCTTTCCTGATCGGCGAGCACCCCACCCATCACGGTAGTACCTCCATCCGGCACCAGGACTTCAGACTGCATGCGCTGCGTGTCAATTCCAGGAACTCCACCTACCGCTATGCCAGTATTGACGGAGTTGTTTTCGATCGTAACGCGCAGGACAACCGTTCCGGCATCGGTAATTTGCGGTGTAATGGACAGCCTCAGGGGCACGGAAACGAATGTTGTCGTAACTATCGCAGTTCCGCCGGCAGCTTGAGTTGTCTGCACGGGTATCTGCGATCCGCTCTCGATCTGCGCTGGGCGATTATTCAAAGCGGTCACGCGCGGAGTCGCAACAGTCTTAACCTCGCCACGTGTTTCCGCTGCACTAATCAAAGCGCTGATCTGGGCCGTGCCAAATAAACCGGTAGTCAAACCGATCACGGTCGTGGCTGCAGCTGCGCCGAGATTACCAAGGGGTTGATGCGTTCCGTCCAAACCTCCAAAGACTCCAAACGGATTTGGACCGGTGTTCACAGCTGCACTACCGGAGCCCCCACCACTTGACGCGCCTGACGTGCTCGGCAACGTTGTGACATTTGCGAGACCGCCTCGCGTCAGGTTCGCAACGCCGAGCGAAAGCTGGGCGCCGAGGTCGCGGCTGAAATTGTGTTGCGCGATGACGATGCGCGTTTCGATCTCGACCTGCGGCTCCGGCATGTCCAGAATCGTGACGAGTTGCCGAATCGATTCGATGTTTTCCTTCACATCGGTGACGATCAATGTGTTGCTGCGACCATCGACTTCGATCGAGCCGCGCCGCGAAAGACGCCGCTTGATGATCGGAAGCACACCCTGATCACCACTACCGCCGGTTGCATCACCGCCGGCGCCGCCACTGAAGCTAAGATTTGTCGCGCCGCCCGCGAACGAGCTCGTGGAGCCAGCCGCCTGCGCCAGGGTGCCCACGGCACGTGCATAGTTCAGCCGAATGAATTCAGTTACCAGCGGCGAATTGTCCAGGCGCGCATCGTTGATCAACTTTTGCGTCTCCGTTTCCCGGGCCAGCGTTTCGGACGTCGCTATGCGAAGGATATTTCCGTTGGTTTCCGCTCCTAACTTATTCGCGCGTAGCACCGCATCCAGAGCATAATTCCACGGCACGTCCTGCACGTTAACGGTGACCGGAACTGCGCCCACAGAGCTGTCGATCACAAAATTGATGCCGTACTGCTCAGTGATGTAGTTCAGGATGTCACGAATGTCAGCGTTCACCACGTTCAGATTGATCGGCTCGCCGACAAATCCCGACATTCCATAGCGCCGCCCCTGATCGACTTGCTGCGCCATGTTGTCTTTCGCCGGAGTGATACCAGGTCGCATCGGAGTCGGCGACGGCGATGGATTCTGTTCGGGCGCCAATGTCGCGGTCGAGATCCTCACGGACTCAGTCGGCGTGCGACTGGCTGCGCCGCTCGCGATGGCAAAAGTATTAAGTGATAAACCTACGACGCACGCTAGCGCGCATGTTCTAATCGCTACAGACTTAAGGGGCTGCTTAGGCATTATTCCCTCCTCAGGGATTTGGCTGAACTTCCGCCGCGCGCTCGCTCGAAATGCCTGAAAAATGAACATTCAAAGCGCACGCCGCACAAATGCGGCAGTTCAATCTTATTGTCAAAGTGAAGAAAGCTAGTGCTGCTTTGCATGAGCTTTCATCACGCATCAGGACCGTCCGTTTGCAAAGACAAATTTTCGCAACGTCAGGCCCAAAAAATTCGTTCGCTATTGCTTTGCCGGCGAGGCTAGTTTCACAGACTCAGGAGCCGGAACATTGGCGGGAGCGGCTGGGGTTGAGCTCATAACATCGGCGGGGCTCGGTTGGCGCAGTGACTTGATTTCAACCGACTTTTCGCGTCTTCCGTCAGCCCATGTTACATCGCGGCGAAATACCAGGCGGCTCTCTTCAATCGCCACGAGCTGACCATCGAAGAAGTTCTCGCCCGGATAGATAACGTAAGAGAGTTTTATCGGCGTCGCTTCAACCATCGCGGCCCAACCGCGTGGCGTGTGAAAAATACCGGTAACTTGAAACTCGTTCAAAAGCAAAGCCGTCGTCGGCTTTGGCGGCGCAACATGAGCGGCCGCCGCAGCCATCTTCTGCGCCCGGTAGCGTTCGATGCGTGCTTGAATCGAGGGAGCTTCCATCTTAGAACTTGCTTTGCCCGGCTTCATGACGGCCTCGTACTTCTTGAACGGATCGCGTGGGGCGCTTTTCTCCGGTGACGCTTTTTTCGTGGCTGCGCTCTGCGTTTGCGCTGAAGCCGTAACCATCAGCCCGCCCAAATAAACCGCGGCGAAAATTAGCGCTGAGCTGGCTGCATAACGAATGGTGTCTTTGTAATTCATCTTGTTTTCCTGAATGAAGCCGGCGACGGCAAGTTACTTCGCGGCGGTAGCCGGTTGATTGGTGGCCGGGCTTTGAGCTGGCGGCGTGCCGTTGGGCTGACCGGCGCCCTGCTTCTGCAACTTCTCACTCGAAACATAATAGGCGGTCAGATCAAAGCGAGCTTCGACAGTCTTGTTGGGCGACTGTTTGTCCATCTGCTTAATCTCGAAGTTGGTAATCGAAACT
>WNFY01002932.1_pt1 | contig 23542 bp, 20 predicted proteins | sample 5400091 | NCBI WGS metagenome assembly WNFY01 (sample SAMN13153364, study PRJNA577476) | soil metagenome | isolation source: 60 cm soil or saprolite under grassland replicate 1 | place: USA:California | collected 2016-06-15 | reverse complement strand
CAACCCGGCAGTTCAGGAAAGACTGAGGAGTACCGGCCAGTCTCTGGATCTTTTTCGACGATTAGACGCAGCTTCATGACAGTAATGATAACGATGCGCGGTGAAAACGTCTACCGATTGTCCTCACCGGAAACCGCGCTGATCGATTTTCTGATGAGTACTAGGCGAGCGTTGATCTAACCTCAAAACCCGGTCGTGCCCGCCAGCAATTGCCTCAACACATAAGGCAGAATCCCGCCGTGCAGGTAGTAATCGATCTCGATGGGGGTATCGATGCGGAGGGTCAGTGGGACTTGCTGAGTTTCGCCGTTCGCGCGATGGATAGTAAGTGTCACGTCCTGGCGCGGAGTCACTTCACTGCTTTCTAATCCGGTGATCTCGAAAGTCTCTGTTCCGTCAAGTTTCAGCGACGCGGCGTTCGTTCCTTCTTTGAATTGACATGGCAGGACGCCCATGCCGACCAGATTGCTGCGATGAATGCGTTCGAAGCTCTGCGCGATCACAGCCTTCACTCCTAAAAGACGAGTTCCCTTCGCAGCCCAGTCACGCGACGAACCGGTGCCGTACTCCTGACCGGCGAACACGACCAGAGGCGTGCCTTCGCTCTGATACTTCATCGCCGCGTCATAGATGCTCATGCGTTCGGGTTCCGCTTGCGGGTTCAACCTGTAAATGGTAACGCCGCCTTCCGTCCCTGGCACCATCAGGTTTTTTATGCGCACGTTGGCGAATGTGCCGCGCATCATCACTTGATGATTGCCACGCCGCGAGCCATAGCTGTTAAAGTCCGCCGTCTCGACGCCGCGCTGTTGCAGATATACACCGGCGGGCGAAGTCGCCTTGATCGCACCGGCAGGACTGATGTGATCGGTCGTCACTGAATCGCCAAAGATCGCCAGGGGCCGCGCGCCGTGAATGTCTTCCATCTCGCCGACTTCGGCCCCAAAGCTCTCGAAGAAGGGCGGCTCCTGAATGTAAGTCGATTCGGGATCCCATTGATAGGTTAGTCCGGTCGTGGTGGGAATCTCGTTCCACATTGGATTTTGTTCAGCGAAATTGCTGTAAAGCTTTCGATACGTTTCCGCGTCAAACGCCGCGCTCATCAGTGCGCCTACTTCTTCCGTGCTCGGCCAGATATCGCGCAAAAAAACGTCCTGGCCATTAGTGTCTTTACCGAGCGGCTCTTTCGATAGATCACGATCGACGCGGCCTGCCAGGGCAAAGGCAACGACCAGCGGCGGGCTCATCAGGAAATTCGCCTTGATGCTCTGGTGCACGCGCGCCTCGAAATTACGATTGCCCGAAAGGACACTGGCAGCAATCAGATCGTGCTCGCCTAAAACTTCTTCAATCTTAGGATCGAGCGGGCCCGAGTTTCCGATGCAAGTGGTGCATCCATATCCCACAAGATTAAAGCCCAGCTGATTTAGATAAGGCTGCAGACCAGTCTTGGCGAGATATTCCGTAACTACGCGCGACCCGGGAGCGAGCGAGGTCTTCACCGTGGGACGCACTTTCAATCCGCGCTCGACTGCTTTCTTTGCTAGCAAGCCAGCAGCCAACATCACGCTGGGATTTGAGGTGTTCGTGCAAGACGTAATCGCAGCAATCAAAACATCGCCGTGGCCCAGGTCCACATCCGCTGCGGGAAATTCTTCAGCCAGCATTTCAGCCACGCGATCGGGCGTAGGACGATTGTTCATCATCTCGGTCTCAGTCCAGACGCTCGTCTCGCGCGGCGTGATGTGATTCCCCGCGGGAGCGGGAACAGAGGCAGACTGTTGCTCGCCGCCTCCGACGATCACCGCGAACGCGTGCTCCGTCGCCCCAATCTTCGTCGCATAGCGCGCCGCGATCTCTTCCCTCGTTTTTCCGTAACCTCCGTCGGCAACCGGTTTCTGCAAGAGATTGAGGAACTGGGTTTTCAAATTCGGCAGCGCAATCCGATCCTGCGGCCGCTTGGGACCGGCCACGCTGGGCACTATGCTGCCGAGGTCGAGTTCGAGCACGGTGGTGTAGTCACACTCATCCTTCTGCGGAATGCCGAACATGCCCTGCGCTTTGAAATAACTTCGGACCGCGTCAATGTGCTTATCCGTGCGCCCGGTCGCCTTCAGATACAGACAAGTTTCTTCATCCGGCGGAAAGTAGCCCATCGTCGCGCCGTACTCAGGCGACATGTTCGAAATGGTCGCGCGATCGGTTACGGAGAGCGACGCCGCGCCCTCGCCATGGAATTCGACAAACTTGCCGACGACCTTTGCTTTGCGGAGCATTTCAGTTACCGCTAAAACCAGATCGGTCGCAGTGACGCCTTCGCGCAGCTTGCCGTTCATGTGCACTCCGACGACGTCGGGCGTCAAAAAGTAAACCGGCTGTCCCAGCATCGCTGCCTCAGCTTCAATCCCGCCGACTCCCCAACCGACAATGCCGAGTCCATTGATCATTGTGGTATGCGAGTCTGTACCCACCAGTGTGTCTGGGTAATAAAGATCGTTCCTGTCCCAGACTGACTTGCCCAGGTATTCAAGATTGACCTGATGACAGATACCGATGCCAGGCGGAATTACGCCAAAACCGTCGAACGCTTGCATGCCCCACTTAAGAAATTGATAGCGGGAGTTGTTGCGGCGAAACTCCATCTCCATGTTTTTGCGAAAGGCGTCGCTGGTGCTGGAGAAATCAACCTGCACTGAATGATCTATGACCAGATCGACTGGCACCAGAGGCTCGATCACGCCTGGATTCTTATTCAAGCGCACCACCGCGGATCGCATCGCGGCCAGATCAACCAGCAAGGGCACGCCGGTGAAGTCCTGTAACAAGACGCGCGCGACGACGAACGGGACTTCTTCCGTGCGCTCAGCTTTTGGCCGCCAGTTCGCAAGATCGCGAATGTTGGCTTCAGTAATTTTCGTGCCGTCAAAATTGCGCAGAACTGACTCCAGCACGATGCGAATGCTTACCGGCAATCTGGAGATTTTGCCGACGCCTTCCTTCTTGAGTTGGGGCAGCGAATAAAACTGGCCGGTTTTACCCGGATTTGGCGAAAACGATTGGAGCGAATTAAAAAGGTTATGCGGCATGGTAGTCTACGGTCAGAGCGCTCGTGTCCTTGCGAGCGATTCGCGCGCGCAAGAAAAGGTAAACGAAAGCTTTGGGCTTCGTTTCGGAACAAGTAATCTTCCTGGATGATCAAAATTAAGTTTAGGAGCGTGGTCTACAATCGTCAAGCGACTTCTCGAGCTTCCCGGCTTTGATTGTTGCCGGTGGTCATGCGCATTTGCTATAGTCCGATTCAGTAACGCTAACCCCTGCGGTTTTGATCAGGAGAGATGCCATCGACGCTTAACCAAACGCGTTCGACACCAAGACCCATTCATTGAGGAGAGGCCATGCCGAAAAAAATGCCGGAGTCATTCAATTACTTGAGCAACGACCCTGAATTCGTCCCCGATCCAGAAATCGAAGAGTTCATGGAAGAAGAAATCGCGCACGCCCCGAAAGATCCGGAGTTGTTGGCTCATCGTCTGCGCAATAATACGGCAGCCTCACCGCAGGACGCCGGTGGTGACATCGATGCGGCCTGGGAAGACGTGAACGAGAGCGGATCGGAGACATTCGCAGGAGATAGTCCCACGCCTGATCAATCCATGGTCGAAGAAAACGCGCGCGCGGTGGGCGTTAGTTTTGAAGACAATGAACAGTTGGATTTCCTCGACAAGATCGAGCGGCGCGATCGCGATCGTTACGAGCTGGAAGAGCAATCGAAATCGCGTGACGATACGATCTGAGGCCTGCCCTCCAGGCGATGCGCGAACCTTGCACGTCGCGACACACCAGTTATATTCTCCCGCGCATGATTCGAACAATCTTTTTACTCACTTGTTTTGCAGCATTTGTTCCCGCCTATGCTCAACCTTGCACCACGGCAACGCCCGGTTGTACGGAATGGGTGAACCTGGCACCGCCGGCGCGAGCACTCATCTACCGCACTTACCCTGTTGGTACGAAAAACGACAAGATTACTCGAGCGCTCGTCATGGTTCACGGGGCGGGGCGTGATGCTGATAACTATTTTCGAACCGCCGCAGCCGCCGCGTTTCTCGCCAGAGCTCTGGAGGACACGATCGTGATCGCTCCGCGCTTTGCATCCAATGACGGGCGAGGATGTCGCGACACTCTTGCGGAAAATGAGATTAACTGGAGTTGCTCGGGCGACAGTTGGCGATCCGGCGGAGTGGCAGCCAGCAACAGTCAATTGACTTCGTATGATTTCATGGACGAGATTCTTCGCCGGCTGGCGCGGAAAGATGTTTTCCCTAATCTGAAAGCAATCGTGATTTGTGGCCATTCGGCTGGCGGCCAGTACGTCACGCGGTACGAAATGGCCAACCAGGTCCACGACAAGCTCGGCATTCCGATTACTTATGTAGTTTCAAATCCATCGAGCTATGCCTATCTCGATCCGGAGCGGCCAACGGGCCCTAATAATGAACTGCGACCATTTGGCGATGCGCGCAACTGCACGACATACGATAACTGGCCGTACGGGTTGAAGAAGCGAAGTGGTTATACTGTCCGGCTCAGCGACGAACAACTGAAGAAGCAACTGGCGGCGCGGGCCGTAACATATCTGCTGGGAGAGATCGATATTTTGCCACTCGGCGGGTTTGATGGTTCGTGTCCGGCGATGGCCCAGGGGCCGACGCGTCTGGCGCGCGGGCAAACGTTTGGCAACTATGTGAACGAAAAATATAAAGCCCAACATAAAGTGACAGTCGTCCCGCTGTGTGGACACAACGCGCGCTGCATGTTTACCGCAGAGGTAGCGCTTCCGATTCTGTTTCCGAAGATATAGGCGTGTCCGCCGGAGCGCCCGCATATCCTGGAGCGCCCGCATCTTGCGGGCGGTCCGCACGCATCCTGCGTGCATTGAGCTTATGATAAGGCTCCCACAAATGCGCCGCCCAAAAGCAGGCTGGTACAGTCGCGGCTATCTTCCACATTTCGATGGAGGCGAGCTAGCGCAATTTGTTACGTTTCGCCTACATGATGCGCTGCCTCGGTCAGTAGTCCTACGCTGGCGAGATGAACTCAAACACGAAAGGTCAGGTGACGTTGAGTCAATCATGCGTCGTCGAGTCGAAGCGTACCTCGATCAGGGACATGGCAGTTGCTATCTAAAGGATTTCGCCTTGGCAACATTGGTGCAGGAAGCGTTGTTATTCCACGACGAAACTAAATATCGATTATCTGCTTGGAGTGTAATGCCTAATCACGTTCATTTGCTATGTACCCCGAATATAAGCCGCAGCTTGGGAGAAATCATGCACTCACTGAAATCTTACACTGCGAACGAAGCCAATAAGATCCTTGGTCGCGAAGGCCGTTTCTGGCAAAAGGAATATTTCGATCGCTACATCCGCAATGCTAGACACTACACAAAAGTTTTGGCGTACATCGAGAATAATCCCGTCAAGGCGAGGCTATGTGAGAAACCAGTGGAGTGGCCTTTCAGTAGCGCAAGGTTTCGGAAACGTTGAAAGCTGCGCGCAAGATGCGCGCGAACCGCCCGCAGGGATGCGGGCGCTCCGGCGCCTCCATCGAAATGCGGAAGATAGCCGCGACTGTACCAACCCGCTTTTGCACGCAGCATTTGTGGGAGTTTTATCATAAGACTTAATGCGCGCAAGATGCGCGCGAACCGCCCGCAAGATGCGGGCGCTCCGGACGGCGCTCCGGAAGGCGTTCCGGCCGCGATCCGATCACTGCGCCGAAAAACCTGCGCGCGGCTGCAGCGTCACACTCTTAATCAGGACCTTGTCCGCCGGTCTTTCACTTCCCGGCTCAGTAGGCGCAGTCATGATGATTTCCGCGTTTTTGATGCCCTCAATCACACGGCCGAAGATCGTGTACTTCCTGTCGAACGCGGGTTGCCGTTTCAGTGTGATAAAGAACTGACAATTCGCGGTGTTGACATCATTGGTGCGCGCTGCCCCAACCGTGCCGCGCTCGTAGGGAATGTCGCTGAATTCCGCCGGCGCATTTGGATAAGGCGAATTGCCTGTGCCCCAAATTGCGGGGTTGCCTGACCTGGTTTGTGGATCCCCTCCCTGAATGATACCGAGGGCGGGATCCACGCGATGAATGGCGGTGCCGTCATAGAAATGTTCGTTGATTAGCTTCTTGAAGCGCTCGACCATCTGCGGCGCGACATTTGGATAAAGCTCGATCACGACGCGGCCATAATCGGCGGTCTCGATCATGGCGACTTGCGAGTCAGGAGCCGGCTTAACGCCGGTTTTCACGTTTGCGCCGGCGGTTTCGTCGCCGTCAAAATCCTTGCTCGTCGTATTTGAGTTCTTCTGGTTACACGCAGCGAAAGAGAGAAATAAAAACGTCAGTGGAATCAAGAGCATTCTATTGAACTTTTTCACTAGTGAGATCCTCCGGAGTTCTTTGCGCCTTTGCGTGACATGCAAGCCGCTCGCTACCACTTCCGCTTCCGTAGCGCCGGGCTCTATGGACTTTGCGTCTTTGTATGAATCTGCCCGCTCGCTACCGCAAGCGGTTCTGTAACCTCTTTGCACCTTGCGAGAACTGTCTCACGCGAAGTGGCAAAGCCAAACTCAAAACAGTTTCTTACTGTCCAACAATATCGTCACCGGGCCGTCGTTAACCAGCTCGACCTGCATCATCGCGCGAAAGCTGCCGGTGGCGACGTCGCTGACAATCGACCGTGCCTGCCTGACAAAAAAATCATATAAGGGCTCGGCCACTTCGGGTGGCGCCGCGTCGATCCACGAAGGCCGCAATCCGCGCCGCGCATCGCCGTGCAAAGTAAACTGCGAAACGATCAGCAAACCACCATCTACATCCTTGACCGAAAGATTCATCTTACCGTCTTCATCCTCAAAGATGCGGAGCGAAGCAATCTTGTCCACCAGATAAGCCGCCTCGACTTTCGTGTCGTCGCGCGCGATCCCCAGAAGAACGACGAGACCGTTTCCGATCTCGCCGATGACATTGCCATTAACTGTGACCGATGCGCGCGTCACGCGCTGAACGACTGCTCGCATCTATTTCTTCGGCGGCTTGCTGGGTCGAATCTCAACCCGACTGGGCAGCGCCCGGTCATCGTGATTCAGGAGATCGATAACCACGCGCGCGATGTCTTGGGGTGTAAGTTGCCAGCTCTTTTCGCTGCCGGGAGAGTCGCCACCGAATTCGGTGTTCACCGAACCCGGCATGATATAGCTTACTTTGATGTTGTCATGGCGGACTTCCTGCATCAGCGCTTCACTGAAACCGTTGAGGCCAAACTTGGAGGCGTTGTAAGCAGCCATGCGCGGATGTGGATTCGCGCCGGCCAGTGAAGAAATGTTGATGATGTAACCGCCGCCGCGCTTCTTCATTGCCGGGATCGCTTCGTGGCAGCAGTAGAAAACTCCGAACAGATTCGTTTCCAGCACGGCGCGAAAATCTTCCGGCGAGGTTTCTTCCACGGTCTCGAAAGTGCCGATGCCGGCGTTGTTAATAAGAATGTCGAGGCCGCCGAACTGTTCGACCACGTGATTGGTTAGCGCCCTGACCTGCTGGTAATTGCGGACGTCACAAACAAATCCAACAGCGCGCCCTTTGCCTCTTTTGCTTAAAGCCTCTACTGCTTCATCGATCTCGTTTTGCTTACGTGCGCTCAGGCAAACGGAGACGCCTGCGCGCAGTAGCGCTTCGGCAATCGCGCGTCCGATTCCTTTCGTCCCGCCGGTGACGATTGCGTTTTTGCTGTCCAGATTCATTTACGTTTGCGGCATCGCCTGATGTGCGGAAAGGCTCTGCCTTTCCGGTCAGCTCTTCTATTCCGTCACCTCTCGATCCTTCGAGGCGCAGCCTCGAAGGATCGAGAGAAAATGGAGAGGTGGCGCAATGTCGCTAAGGCGAAGCCTTACCGCACATCGGGCGGCAGAGCCGCAAAACACTTCATTTCTCGAGCTGACTCACAGAGGCGGGAAATACGCTCTAAACGAATCCAACTAACTTCCATTCACGCGTGACGATTTTACGATTCAAGAAGCTTCTCCCGCAGCCGCTCATTCACAATCTTGGGATTCGCCTTGCCTTTTGAGGCCTTCATTACTTGGCCGACAAAGAATCCGAACAATGTTTCCTTACCCGATCGATACTGTTCGCGTTGTGGCGCGTTTGCTGCGATCACTTCATCGATGACGCGATCAATTTCGACGGTGTCACTGACTTGAACCAAACCGCGCTCTTCGATGACAGCGGATGCAGTCTTGCCGGTGGTAAACATTTCAATGAGCACATCTTTGCCTTGCTTACCGCTAATCTTTCCTTCATCAATCATGCGCACCAGCATGCCAAGCTCCGTCGCCCCAACGGGAGATTTTTCGGCGTTTATTCTCGCGTGTTCAAGCTCGCGCAGCAGTTCTGAGCGAATCCAATTTGCGGTCGCGCGCGCATTACCACCGCTCGCTTCCACAGCGCTTTCGTAGTAATTGGCCAGCGAACGTTCCGAAGTTAGCTGGGAAGCATCCGCGAACGACAAGCCATATTGCTCGCTGAATCTCTTCGCTCGCGCACCCGGCAATTCGGGCAATGACGAACCGATTTCTTTAATGAAGTTCTGCGTCACTACCAGGGGCGGTAAGTCCGGCTCGGGAAAATAGCGATAGTCATGCGCTTCCTCTTTCGAGCGCATCGGTCTCGTCTCTGCAGCGCGTTCATCCCACAAACGAGTCTCCTGCATCAGCCGGCCCCTCGATTCGAGGGTCTCTATGTGCCGCCGCACTTCAAATTCGATTGCGCGCTGCATGAACCGAACAGAGTTCAGATTCTTCAACTCAACTTTTGTTCCAAATGCAGTGTCGCCTTTCCGACGAACGGAAACATTGGCTTCGCACCGAAGATTTCCTTTTTCCATGTCGGCTTCCGAGGCGCCAACCCATTGCAAGGCACGTCGCACGTGATTGACGTAATCATAAGCTTCCCAGGAAGAACGAAAGTCCGGTTCAGTTACAATCTCAGCCAAAGGCGTGCCTGCGCGATTTAGGTCGATATAAGAAAAGCGATCTACCTCCGGCAATCCTTCATGAACATTCTTGCCGGCGTCTTCTTCCAGATGCAGGCGCGTAATACGCACGGTCAGCGGCCGCCAATCGTGCGCGTGACCGGCCTCATCACGCTCGGCGGTCATGATTTCGAGAATGCCATTGGCCGAGAACGGCTGATCGTATTGTGAAATTTGATAACCCTTCGGCAGGTCAGGATAGAAATAGTTCTTGCGCGCAAAGATCGAACGCTCGTTGATGTGAAGGCCGAGCGCCAACGCCGCGCGAGCGGCCAATTCGACGACGCGTCGATTCAAAACCGGCAATGCACCAGGCAGTCCCAAACAAACGGGACATGTGTTCGAATTAGGTTGGTCGCCGAAACGCGTGGAGCAGCCGCAGAAGATTTTCGATTCGGTGCTGAGCTGGGCGTGGACTTCCAGGCCGATGACCGTTTCCCAATTGTTAGTCATCTGTCAGTGGTGAGTTGTCAGTTGCCGTTGTCTATCGGTAACAAAGCGTCTGCTAGGACTACAAAGTATTTCGACTGACGATTGACAACTGACGTTTAAGGTTCAAGCCAAATCTGCGGTACTCGCGCGTCGCGCGCTTCATCTTCCAACTGCAACCAACGGGCGTTAAGCGCAGCGCGTGTTGTCATTAAGTCATCCAATCGTGCGGTCAAATTCGTCCGCTCTTCTGGATCGGCCTGCGAGGTCGGCCCGACGGGATACCCATTTGGATAACCATAGACATTTGGATAGCCGTAGACGTTCGGATAGCCGTAAACATTCGGATAGCCGTAGACGTTCGGATATCCGTAGACATTAGGATAACCGCGACGATATGGTGGGTTGTAAATTCGCCTCCGATCTTGACCAGAGATTCCGCCGTTTGGATATTGGCGCACAATTTCGCCATTGCCGATTACGCCGGCGCCCGTGCTGCGGATATTCGGAATCGTTCTCCTGCCATAGGGCCCATAATATGGCGATCCTGGCAACACCAGACCATAGGTGGAGGGCGAAACCTCGGCGAGGCGTCCTCGCACATAATCGATTTGCGCGTCAGTAGCTGCAATTTCATTACGCAGACTGCGCGCGCGTTCGCGCCAGTAAGCTTCGTCACGAGCTTCGAGATCAGCTTTATCCCGCGCTCGATCGAGCATTGCTGCTTCTGCTTCTCGCTGCCGGCGACGCGACTCTTCGATCGAAGGCAAGCCCAGCTCTTGCCGTCGATTCTCGTAAGCCTTTTCGCTTTCAAGCCGTCGACGTTCGATAGACGCCAGTTCGCCGTTCGTAATGGTACTGCGCGCATGGGGCGACAAGGACGGAGCAGCGTTGGGTGACTGCTCATCCGCATGTTTGAAAAAGTCGCCGGTCGCTTCATGGTTAGCGCGTTCAGTCGCAGCGACGTCAATCAAAATGACTTGAACAGTCTTGTTGAATCCAGGAGCCAGTTCATACGTCAATGTCATCTTTGTAAGCGTGAATTGTGCTGGTATTTCAACTCGACGCCCGTCGCGAAACACCAGGGTGTATGCCCCCGCAACGCCCACCAATGCCAACAATAACAGGACCGAGAACGCGAGCCTGCTAACCAATCGCACCATCGACAGAGATAGTTTAGATAGGCTCATAACGAAACCTCCCTTTTAGTCAGCCGTTTGTCCTAGGGGATTGGCATTATAACACTCGGCGAACCTAACTCAAGTTTTCCGCAGCCTCTCCAAAAAACTTTGTGTTGGCACTGCCCGATTGGTGTACAATCCGCGCGTTTCAACGATCCAAGGGCAAGCCTCGCTAACAGAAGCAGCGGCTGCGCTCCTTTTTTGAAAGGAGGCGCATCCGTTTGCCGGTCTTAACACTTTTCACAGGAGGAACGGGAAAAGATCATGGCAAAGTTAGTGTGTAAGATTCTGGGCGTTGTGTTTGTGCTGGTTGGGATTTGCGGATTTGTGGCTCCCACATTACTCGGCGCGCACCTCACCCCGGCTCATAATCTGGTCCACATTGTCTCGGGCGCGATTGCTTTGTACTTTGGCTTTGCCGGGTCACCAGGAGGCGCACGCGCTTTCTGCCTGATCTTCGGCGTTGTCTATTTGTTGCTTGGCATCGTCGGCTGGTTTATGGGTGCGGGCCCCGATCATATGCTCTCGATCGGCACATTATTGATGCTTGGTAAGGTGGATCACATCATTCACATTCTGCTGGGCGTCATTTTCCTGGCCGGCGGAGCGCTCGGCGGAGGCGAGGGCTAAGCAAGCTTCAGCCACGGCTGGCTTCAAAATGGAATTGAGGCAGAGCGGTCGCGGCAGGTTGGCACTGCCGAGACCGCCCACGCCTTTTCTCCTCACCTGAATCTTACGTTCACACCGCCTCGTCCCATAAAGCCGGGCGCGCGAAAACCATTCTCGAAATACTTCGCAGCGAATAGATTATCAGCGCCCACAAAGAGCGTGATGGTAATTCGCTCAGAAGCCCGCCGTTCGTAACTCGCGTAGAGATCGGCCTTCGTGTAGCCGGGGAAAGTTAGTTCCGCAGTGCGAAATGGAAAGTCGTTCTCAAATATCGGGGCGATGTAGGCGCCGGTTCGATTTAGAGTAAAACCAATTAGCATGGATCGGTAGCGCTGATTCAATGTCATACCAAACAAATGTTTGGGAATCACATACTCGGGTTGCAGACCGCGCAAAGGAAGAAACCGATCGCTGTTCGTGTAGGTGTAAGACGCGCGCCAATCGGCGCCCCGAAATGGCGCGGCTTCAAGGTAACTCTCCAGCCCTCGTGAAATACCGCCCGGCTGATTTAAGTAGCCGCTGAAACGGCCCAACCCAAGCGGATCGACCGCGAAACTCTTGAACGCAATTACCCGCTGCAGGCGCGTGTAGAAATAAGTCGCGCCGAACCGCGCACGCTCACCCGCGACGCGCTGATCAAACCCCGCGTCGAAGCTGATCGATTGCTCCGCGCGCAAGGTAGGATCACCAAAGCGCGTGAAACCTAATTGCGCAAAAGTCCCCTGCCCAAATCTTTCAAAAAGGGAAGGTGCGCGAAACCCATTGCCGGCGTGCGCGCGCACTTTGGTACGCGTCGAACGGATGTAATAAGCAATCGCTCCATCACCGGTGAGTGATTTCTCAGGCGTAATCGGATTGAGAAAGCCAGGACGATCCGCCGCGCTAATGCTAAAAAATTGTCCGCGCATGCCTAGCGAAATTTGCAATCGATCCTCGAGCAGAAAGATTTGATCCTGCCCAAAAACTGAGAATGTTCGCTGGCGATCAGTGGTGTTGTTGACTGGGCTAAAAGACGGGATGGACGATTGAAAGATCGATTCGCGTTCAAATTCAAAGCCTGCAGTCGCAAGATGGTGATGGCCCAGTCGTAGATTTGTGCGCGCGTCAAACGTGTCCGTCGCGCCGTTGTTTACGCTGAGAAATGCGAAGTCTCCGAATGGGTAAAACGTGGCAAACCTCGGGTCGATGCGCGGTCCGTTGTAGTTGCGTCGTCGCGTACCGACGTGTTGATAGGCAATCGTATAAGAGAATTTGTCGTTAACCTGGTCGGAGAGCCTGACGGATCCCACCAGCACGCGATTGCGCCGGCCTTCATCAGGATTGTTGAAATCTGAATGAAACGTGGTTCCCTCAATCGCCGGCGGATACTGTGGCCCGTCGGTGAACGCGGCCGGCAGTGCAAAAGAACTATCGTTAAGTCGCGCGTTGGAAATCGTGCCGTAGAAATTCGCCGCAACTACTGCACGGGAAGTCACGTTGAATTGGAAACGTCCCGATCCAACGGTGTTGCCGTACTGATCATTCCCATCGACCCCATGCCGCACATCCACCCGAGTGACCCCAAAGCTAAAACCGGCGCGCTTGCCGATGCCGCCCGATCCTCGAATTCGTTCGCGGAATAAAGCGAGGCTGCCGCCATCGAAACCTAACTCAAACTGCCGGTCGCCCGCGCCGGTCTTTGGCACCAGGTTGATCGCTCCACCGATCGCATTCGTGCCATAGATTGACGAACCTGACCCGCGCAAGACTTCCACGCGATCCAGATCCGAAGGCAAAAGATCGGGAATTATTGACACTGCTGAGCCATTAATGTCGGAAGCGTCGCGCACCCGCAGGCCATCCAGCAAAATCGCTGTGTCAAAGTTTCGCTGGCCGCGCAGTCTGAGCGTGGTAAGCGCACCCATCGATCCCTGCTGCTGAACGCGCAGACCGGGAATTCCACGCAGGCTGTCAGTCAGCGTCACCGCACGCTTTGTTTCGATCGACTGATCGTCAAGCACGCTGATCGCTTTTGAAGTTTCATCGACGCGTTGTGTCGTGCCCGTCGCTGTGACGACGACACTCTCGCTGACAGCTTCGACCGAAAGACGCACGCCTTGATTGAGTGTTTGGCCGCCCGCAATCTTAAGTTCACTCGCAAAGGTCGCGAACCCTTTGGCTTTGACTTCGAGAACGTAGTCACCGGCCGGCAGATTCTTGAACGAATAGACTCCATTATAGTCAGTGCGTGAGGATGATTGGGTGCCCGAACGCGATCGCAATTGCACTTCGGCGCCAGCGATAACGGCACCGTAGTCGTCCTTCACGACGCCCGTAATCGAGTTAGAGCTGCTTTGAGCAAAAATGGACGCACAGAATACGAACACAAGAATCAGCGAATTCCAACCGCGCAGCGATTGCGCAACAAAGCCCAGCATTGCCGCCCGGCGGCTACGCCGAGAAACCAGGTTTGCATGGGTCGCAACCCTGTCAGGGTTGCCACGGATCTTCTTCCCGCCAGTACCCAGGGTAGTCGCTGCGCGACAACCCTGGGCTGGGTTATACAACCGCGTTGCGGTTGTGTTCATTCTGATCTCGAGGTCTGAGTTTTGACTCCAGTCAATCGATGAGATTCTTCCAAACGATCCTTTTTTCATCTTAGCTTCTCCTGCCCGTCGCAGTACGAGCTGAACTTGGGCGGCGCAAGGTTTCCTGACTTGCGATGTGAACAGCAAGGATGAAGACGGAAGGTTGAAAGATGAATGACAATCGCTTCACCTCTCCAAATTCATCATTGATATTCAGTTCACTCTCGCCTTCCCAGGCCCCAAGGACAGGCTGAAGGTTGAAGTAGTTCTTGCTTCATCCTTCCGCCTTGATCCTCGTCTCCCAGTGGCTAAGACTTGCGGAGCGTTGTCATCGCTTACAGTTGCGCGGGCAGTGGCGGCTTTGCACCGCCTTCCCTGTTTCGCCGCTCAACGATTGATAAATTACCGGTACTCATGCACCGGCGTGACTCGTGGCGCGCCCGTAATCGGATGCGCGTCAACAAGAACTTCGAGTTCAAAGACTGACTTTAGTAATCCGGTCGTTAAGACTTCGACCGGCGATCCAGTTGCGATCGCCCGGCCATCCTTCATCAACAAAACGTGGCTGGCAAACTCGGCCGCCAGATTCAAATCGTGAGTGATGACTACCGCTGCAGTTTCCAGTTCATCACAACGCTCGCGCACTAGTCTTAACATCGTGGCCTGGTGCGCCAGATCAAGATTCGCTGTTGGCTCATCCAGCAACAGGACCTTTGCCTCGGTTGCCAGTGCACGGGCAAGTACAGCTCGCTGTCTTTCACCGCCCGAGAGCTCATTCATCAAACGCGATTCAAATCCATCAAGCTCAGTTTCGCTGAGAATACTACGGGTAATCTCTACGTCGCGATCGCTCTCCCAGCCCCACGTGCCGGCGCCCGACCACGCATAACGTCCCCCCAAAACGAATTCCAATACTGTTACCGGGAATCGCAAATCTGCTTCCTGAGCAACAACTGCGATCCTCCGAGCCACGGCGCGCCGCGCATAAGCAGACAGAAGATTCTCATCCAGCAGAACCTGGCCGCTGGTCGGCGCAATGGTCCCATTGAGGCCACGGAGCAATGTGGACTTGCCGGCGCCATTGGGGCCGATGATCGCAATTACTTCGCCCGGTTTGACGCGCAAAGAGAGTTCGCTCACCGCCTTGCGGGGGCCGTAGTGGATTGTGATGTTGCGTGCTTCGAGCATCTTGCGCTTGAGGCCTGATTTATAATTCCCCTCTCCCTTTGGGAGAGAGTTAGGGAGAGGGACTGATGGACTCCGGCTCTATGCCCCTCACCCCAGCCCCTCCCACAGGAGAGGGGGCCGACAAACTGAAGTTCCTCGATAACTTGCGCTACCTCTTCTTCAGCAAATAAACAAACAGCGGCGCGCCGATCAACGCCGTGATAGCGCCCACAGGTAACTCCCGGGGCGCTATGATCGTGCGTGCCAGCGTATCGGCGACAATCACAAAGGTTGCACCTGCCAATGCTGATGCTGGAATGACCACGCGATTGTCGCTGCTCGTCGAAAGCCGCACGAGATGCGGCACGACGAGGCCGACGTAGCCGACGGATCCGCTCGACGCTACCGACGCACCGACGAGCAAACTGGCGGCCACGAAGACGGTTAATCTCACCCGGCCGACTTCCACGCCCAGATCGAAAGCGTCGCGCTCTCCCAGCATCATCAAGTTCAAAGAACGCGCATTCATTACCAGAATTCCAATGCCAATAGCGGCGGCGATAAACGCAACGGTTAATAGATTCACGGTCGTGCCTGATAGATCACCTAATAGCCAAAACGTGAACGAGCGAACACGCGTTGCGTCCATCAACGTAGTGATAAAAACAATTGCCGACGAAAGAAAAGTAGTGACGATTACACCGGCGAGGATCAGACGCTCTGGCGTTGCTCCCGCACGGCCGCGTGCGAGCCGATAGACTACAGGTCGGCTCCATTCGTGAGCGCCGAGAAACACCAGCGCAGTCATCGTTCCCACGGCGGCGCCATTCGAGATGCCCAGTAGATAAGGTTCGGCCAGCGGGTTTCGTAGTAAGGCCTGATAGGCCGCTCCCGCCGCGGCCAGACACATACCCACCGCTCCAGCCAGCAGAATGCGCGGCAAGCGAATGTCGAAAAGAATTGCCTGTTGTTCGGAAGCGAGTCCGCAATTTGATCCGCCGGCCAACGCACAGAGTGAGCTCGTAAGCGGGAGACGCTGACTGCCAACCAGTGAAGCAATTACAAACACGATGATGAGTAGAAGCAAGAGCAGCACGCAGATTGCGAGCGTTCTTCCCAATGTCGCGCGTCCCGCGATAGTTGATCGTTTGAGCGTACTGGTCATCGAATAATCAGGGTTTCCGGCTTGGCTGCTTTCCAGCGCGGTTAGGCTCTGCCTTCCCGGCATATTGTCTTCTCTTCTTTTCCCGAGGCTGCGCCTCTTTTCGGAGGCGTAGCCTCATCAATCAAAAAAAGAGTCGTCCGGAAAGGCATAGCCTTTCCGCACTGCGCCGCGGCAAAGCCGCAACCTAAAGAGCGTACTTGAAAGCCTCGGGATGTAATGCGCGGGCCATCGCTTCCAGGCCGTCAACTAACCGCGGACCCGGTCGCGAGAGGTGATCGCCATCAATCTTGTAAACCCGATTGCTTAGAACCGCTGGTGAATTCTTTAGCGCCGCGGCCACGGTTGAGTTTGCTGATCCCATTGAACCGCCGGTCGGTAAAATGATCGCTTCGGGGTGCGCACTGAGCGCAGCTTCGTCGCTGTAGCGCGGAAAGGCGCCTGGCACATCGGCTGTGACTGAAACACCACCCGCGCGCCGGATCAGATCCGTGAGATATGTATCTCGGCCAATTGTGTAAAGCGGTTCGCCGGAAAGCTGATAGAAGACCCTGACTGGTTTGACTGTTCTGGTCGCGACTTCCACAGCGGTAGTACGACTGCGCAAATCCGCAACCATACTCGCCGCCCCATCATGATGACCAAACAGGTCGCCCAGCGTTTCGATCGAGTGAAAAACTTCATCCAGAGTCCGCGGATTCGTCACATAAACGGCAACACCCTGCTGGTCCAGTTGTTTCGTAAAGGCTTCCAGTTGAGATGCTGTCGAAACCAAAACGATCTGTGGCTTGAGCGCAATAATCCGTTCGATGCTGGGGTGTATCGTGTCGCCTATCTTGGCAACCTGCTTCGCTTGAGCCGGATAATCGCAGTATTCGGTATCGCCCACCAGACGATCACCGGCTCCAATTGCGTAAACGATTTCTGTGAGATTGGGCGCCAGCGAAACGATGCGATCGATTTGCATTGGCACGCGCACATGGTGACCTGCTTCGTCGGTGACTACTAGAGTTTGATCGGTGATTGAGGACTGCCTCGGACTTGATCGATTGGAGCAAGATGGTATCAGCGAAATTGCCGACACCATGAAGAAAAGCAACCAAAGGTTTGGGTTTTCTCTGCGCCTTCTCTTCTTAAATTGAAAAAACAAAATCCCGTCGCCTTTCTCCTGCGCAAAGGCGACAGGCGGCGACGGGACTTTTTCTGGGCAGAATTCCCTGCGGCGGCCTGAACACCTTTTCGCGGGCGTTCAAAAGCTGCAATAGCGTTCGGGCAGGTCTCCTGGCTTTTCATCATCGCCTGGCCTTTACTCCGGGGCGATGATCTTCACAGTGGCGCGACCGCGCGGGATTCTCACCCGCTTCCCTATTCTTCCCGCTTCACGCGGGACACCCGAACGCTTTGAAAAGAACCGGGAACATAACGTTCCTGAGAGTGGCGCAAGTTATCATGGCGGTCTGCGGAAGTCAAAAACTTTTTAGCAGTTCGGAAGGCTTTGATGCGTTGCCACCAGCATGAGTGTCGAGTAAGATTTCCGCGGACTTCAAATCAAAGCGCTTCTCGGGCTTAATGATAAAAACCGTCGAATGGACGAGCGAAGGCGTGCGCATGTTGGATCAGCGTCTGCTGCCCACCGAAGAAAAGTATCTAACACTCTGTTCATATGAAGAGGTAGCCGACGCTATCAAGGACATGGTAGTGCGCGGAGCCCCGGCCATAGGGGTTTCCGCGGCGATGGGTCTGGCGCTGGGCGCAAGTCAATCGGTCGGCACCTCAGTCGCAGATCTCGAATTCGATTTCAAGCACATGTGCAAAGTAATGGCTGCGACGCGCCCAACCGCGATCAATCTGTTTTGGGCCATCGAACGCATGCGCGATGTGATCGCAAAAGCCAAGGCTGAAAAAATGCGCGACGTTGAAGAGGTGAAGAAGAGACTAATCCAGGAAGCCCAGGCGATCTTTCAGGAAGACATTGAAGCGAATCGCGCTCTGGGTAGATTTGGGGGAGAGTTAATCCCTGATGGCGCCACCGTGCTCACGCACTGTAACGCGGGAGCATTGGCAACAGCGGGAGATTACGGTACTGCACTCGGAGTGATTCGCGGGGCGCGCGATGCCGGCAAGCGTGTAGCCGTAATCGCTGATGAGACGCGACCATTTCTGCAAGGCTCTCGCTTGACCGCATGGGAACTCGAAAAAGACAACATCCCGGTCACGATCATCACCGACAACATGGCCGGGCACGTAATGAAGCAAGGCAAAGTTGATTGCGTGGTAGTTGGTGCGGATCGCATTGCCGCTAATGGCGACACCGCAAACAAGATCGGAACTTATATGGTCGCGGTGCTGGCGAAGCAACATAACATTCCTTTCTATGTGGCCGCGCCTATCTCAACGCTTGATCTTTCCATTGCTTCAGGCGACGCTATTCCAATTGAAGAACGCGCTGCGCAGGAAGTGACGCACGTACGCGGTCAGCAATTGGCGCCCGACGGCGTAAAAGTCAGGAATTTTGCCTTTGATGTTACACCGGCCGAACTTATCGCCGCGATTATCACCGACCGCGGCATCGCCCGAGCTCCTTATACGGAAACCCTCCGCAATTTGGTGACAGTCGCTGCAGCTTCAGCGCATTAGCTGCAAGCCCCTTTCAACATGGCCGCTCAGATCAATTCGCAAAGTTTCTCTCTGCCACGCCAGTTATCAGAGCCGTTTAGAGCAAAGCTCAAAGAATGGACTGAGAGGGACAACGTTAGAAAACTTTGGGACCGCGATGCCTCGCTCTGGAGCGGTGAGGATGAAAGCAAGTGGCTGGGCTGGTTGACTATCGTCAGCGAACAGCAAAGGAGTATCAGGCGTTTCCCTAACTTCGCCGCCGAAGTCAAAGACGCCGGCTTCACGGATGTCTTAGTCCTGGGTATGGGCGGCTCTAGTCTGTGCCCCGAAGTAATGCGCAAGTCCTTCGGTAAGATTGCCGGATTCCCCGAACTTCATGTTCTCGATTCAACCGATCCGGCGCAGATTAAGACATTTGAAAACAAGATCGCTCTTGCCGGCACACTGTTCATAGTCTCCAGTAAATCAGGTACGACACTTGAGCCGAATATCTTCAAACAGTATTTTTTCGATCGCGTCAGACAAGCTGTCGGTGATGATGAAGCCGGCAATCGGTTTATTGCCATCACTGATCCGGGATCCAAACTCAGGCAGGTAGCCGAAAATGATCGCTTCCGCAAGATCTTCCTCGGCTCTCCGACTATCGGTGGCCGCTATTCCGCGCTTTCTGATTTCGGCCTGGTGCCGGCAGCGGCGATGGGCGTGGACGTCGAGAGGTTTCTGGATCGAGCAGGCGAAATGGTGAAGGCTTGCGGACGTGACGTTCCGGCTAACGAAAATCCCGGCGCTGTGCTCGGCGTGCTGCTGGGTGTGGGGCACAATCACGGTCGAAACAAAATGACGCTGGTTGCCTCACCAGGCATATATGATCTCGGCGCCTGGCTGGAACAATTGTTGGCTGAATCGACCGGCAAGAACGGGAGAGGACTGATTCCGATAGATTGCGAGCCCCTGGGTCCGGCCGAGGTTTATGGTAACGATCGAATTTTCGCTTATCTGCGGTTGGAATCTGCGCCTGACGTATCGCAGGATGCCGCCGTAGCAGATTTGGAACGAGCAGGTCACCCGGTCGTGGTCATTTCCGTTAGCGATGTTTACCATCTCGGTCAGGAATTCTTTCGTTGGGAAATCGCGACGGCCGTGGCCGGCTCGATTATTGGCATCAATCCTTTCGATCAGCCGGATGTCGAAGCCAGCAAAATCGCGACGCGCGCACTTACCGACGAGTACGAGCGCACTGGCTCGCTACCCGCGGAAAATCCGATCTTCGAAACAGAAGACGTCAAACTCTTCGCCGACGAAGCCAATGCCAGGGTTTTGGAGCAAGCAACCGGCGAGCCTTCGCTTGCCGGAGTGATGAGAGCGCACCTTAAGCGCCTGGGAGAGGAAGATTATTTTGCGCTGCTTGCTTATATTGAAATGAATGAAGCCCACGAACATGCTTTGCAATCAGCACGGCGAACAGTGCGCGATGAGAAGCGCGTCGCCACATGCGTCGGATTCGGCCCACGCTTTCTGCATTCGACCGGACAAGCTTATAAAGGTGGGCCGAATAGTAGTGTATTTCTACAGATCACTTGCGACGACCCGAGCGATGTGCCGGTGCCCGGTCAGAAGTACACTTTTGGCATTGTGAAAGCCTCACAAGCGCGCGCCGATTTTCAGGTGTTGGCAGACCGAGGACGACGCGCCTTGCGCGCACACCTGGGTGGGGATGTTGCAGTAGGTTTAGCCACATTGGATGAGGCGATTAGAGGCGCATTGTCATAGCTGCAGAAGCGGCTTTGCCGCTCGATGTGCGGTAAGGCTGCGCCTTACCGAATGCGATCCTCATTTTTTCTTTGCTTCGAGGCTGCGCCTCGAAGCGCGGCAATGAGTCATTAACAAAGCTTGGTCGGAAAGGCTGAGCCTTTCCGACCATCAGGCGGCAGAGCCGCAAGAGAGGGCCATAAGATGCAACTGGGAATGGTTGGTCTGGGGAGAATGGGCGCAAACATGGTTCGGCGCTTGATGCGCGGAGGCCATCAATGTGTCGTTTGGGACATGAATCCGGCAAGCGTAAAGGAGCTTGTCGCACAGGGCGCAACTGGTGCCGAATCGTTCGATGATTTCGTCGGCAAGCTTAACAAGCCCCGCGTCGCCTGGATCATGGTTCCTGCCGGGGATGCGACGGAGAAAACCGTGAACGATCTATCCGCCCGTTTGGAAGCGGATGACATTATCATCGATGGCGGTAACTCTAATTACAAAGTCGATGCGCGGCGCTCTCGTTCATTGCGCGACAAACGCATCCATTACGTTGATGTGGGAACCAGTGGCGGCGTGTGGGGCCTGGAGCGCGGCTACTGTATGATGATTGGCGGTCCGGAAGCGACTGTTCGCCATCTCGATCCGATCTTCAAAACGCTGGCGCCCGGTCGAGGTGACATCGTTCGGACACCCGGTCGCGAGAAAGTTACCGGCACTGTCGAGGACGGATATCTTCATTGTGGTCCGTCGGGCGCGGGGCATTTTGTGAAGATGGTGCACAACGGAATTGAGTACGGATTGATGCAAGCCTACGCGGAAGGCTTTGACATTTTTCACAACGCGAACTCGAAGGACTTGCCGGAAGAGCTTCGCTACGATCTCAACGTATCGGACATTGCGGAAGTCTGGCGCAGGGGCAGTGTCGTTTCATCCTGGCTACTCGATTTAACTGCCACCGCACTATTCGAAGATCCGGAACTGCGGGAATACACCGGTTTTGTTCAGGATTCGGGCGAAGGGCGTTGGACGATTCAGGCGGCAATCGAAGAAGCTGTGCCGGCGGAAGTGTTATCCGCCGCGCTTTACACGCGCTTTCGTTCACGACAGGAGCACACGTTTGCCGAGAAGATACTTTCGGCCATGCGTAAAAAGTTCGGCGGACATCTCGAAGCCCGCTCCCTACCAAAGTAAACGATGGATCCTGAGAAGGAAACGCCTGCGGTTGAAACGACATTGCAAACGGCCCCGCCGTGCATCATGGTGATCTTCGGCGCGGCCGGCGACCTCACCAAGCGAAAACTGATCCCGGCGCTCTACAATCTCAAACACAGTAATCTGCTTTCGGACAACTTCGCGGTCATCGGTATTGCTCGCGCCGAGATGAACGATGAAGAGTTCCGCACACGACTGGGCGATGACATGCGCGAGTTCGCCACCGATGATATCGACCCGAAAGAGTGGAAGTGGCTTGAAGAAAGACTCTACTACCTGTCAGGCGATTTCAATGATGATCAGACTTATTCGCGATTGAAAGAAGTGCTAGAGAAACTCGACAAAGAGCGCCAGGGTGATGGCAATTACTTTTTTTACCTGGCGACGGCTCCTGACTATTTTGCTCCGGTAGTGCAACAACTGGGCGCGGTGGGGCTGACAGGCGAAGAAAATAATCAGTGGCGACGCGCGGTTATCGAAAAGCCTTTCGGCCGCGATCTCGAATCAGCGAAGAAACTCAATCAGGATATTAAGAAAGTCCTGAACGAAAACCAGATCTACCGCATCGATCATTATCTTGGCAAAGAGACGGTGCAAAATATCCTGGTTTTTCGTTTTGGCAATGGCATCTTCGAACCTATTTGGAATCGACGTTACATCGACTGTGTGCAGATCACCGCGGCTGAAAAGGTAGGCGTCGAACAACGCGGTGGATACTACGAGAGTGCTGGCGCGTTGCGGGACATGGTCCCGAACCACTTGCTTCAGTTAGTAACGCTGACGGCTATGGAGCCGCCAATCTCTTTCGACGCCGACGCCGTGCGCGATGAGCAGACAAAAATCCTGCATGCAATTCAACATCTTTCGTCCGAAGAAGTCGCGACGCGCGCGGTTCGCGGGCAATATGACGGAGGGGAAATCGAGGACAAGAAAGTCCCGGCTTATCGACAAGAACACAACGTTGCCCCGGATTCGAAAGTCGAGACGTACGTTGCTTTGAAGCTCCTCATCGACAATTGGCGCTGGGCGGACGTGCCCTTTTATCTGCGGACGGGAAAGCGTCTGGCAGCACGCGACACGGAAATCGCAATCCAATTTAAGCGCGCGCCGTTTGTGCTGTTTCGTAAGACCCCGATCGAGCGCCTCCCGACCAACCGACTCGTACTGCACATTCAACCCGACGAAGGAATCTCGCTGCGTTTTGGCGCAAAGGTGCCGGGCTCAATGATGAGCATTGGTCCGGTAGACATGGATTTTGATTACGAAGACTACTTTGGCGAGACGCCGAGCACGGGTTACGAACGGCTGCTACATGACTCTATGGTGGGCGATGCCACTTTGTTTCAGCGCGCGGATCAGGTCGAAGCGGCCTGGAGAGTAGTGGCACCTATCCAGGAGGTCTGGTATTCGCAATCGCCACAATTTCCGAACTACAAAGCCGGCGCGTGGGGTCCGAAAGAGGCTGATGAACTGCTCGGCTGTGATAGCAAGCAGTGGGTGAAAACAGAGGATCTCTCCAAACGTAGGTAGATCAGAATCCCCGGCTAACCTGTGTTGACTGGTTGATATCGCTTCGTGCGATGCGCGCGTCGCCAGCCCGGCTTTTGATTGAATCGTTTCTCGTGTCGCTCGATACAATCCCAGCAAAAGTAATGCACGCGATTGTCTGAGCCAATTGATTCGATCACATGATCGGTTT
>WNFY01001300.1_pt1 | contig 23568 bp, 26 predicted proteins | sample 5400091 | NCBI WGS metagenome assembly WNFY01 (sample SAMN13153364, study PRJNA577476) | soil metagenome | isolation source: 60 cm soil or saprolite under grassland replicate 1 | place: USA:California | collected 2016-06-15 | reverse complement strand
ACCGACGGGCCGGAAATGAACTTCCGGACCGAGTCCTTCGACTTGCCGCAGAAGGAGCAGCGGAGGTGCTTATCGTGGGACATCTGGCCTTAGTATGGGAAAGTCGGGTGACCGGCGCAAGCCGTCACTTCTTCTTCCCGTCGTCGATCTCCTGGAAGTTCGCTATCACGTGGTCAATTAGCCCGTATTCCTTGGCTTCCTCGGCCGACATGAAACGGTCGCGGTCCATGTCCTTTTCGATGTGCTCCACCGGCTTGCCGGTGTGCTTGGCGTAGAGCTCGTTGAGCTTGCCGCGCAGGTACAGGATCTCGCGTGCCTGGATCTCGATGTCGGCGGCCGTCCCTTGAGTCCCGCCCGAGGGCTGGTGCATCATGATCCGCGCGTGGGGGAGGGCCTGCCGCTTGCCCTTGCGGCCCGCCGCGAGCAGGAACGAGCCCATCGAGGCCGCCATCCCCATGCAGATCGTGTTCACGGGGGCGCGCAGGAACTGCATCGTATCGTAGATCGCCATCCCCGAGGAAACGAGGCCGCCGGGCGAGTTGACGTACAGGTAGATGTCCCGCTCCGGGTTATCCGCGTCGAGGAACAACAGCTGCGCGATGATGATATTCGAGACTTCGTCGTTGATCTGGGTGCCCAGGAACACGATGCGGTCCATGAGCAGCCGGCTGAAGATGTCGTACGTGCGCTCGCCCCTGCTCGAGCGCTCGATGATGTAGGGCGGATAGATCTGGTTCCTCGTCACGCTGGCTCCACGGTGGATTGCGACAAAAGAAACGTAAACACTTTCTCTTCGGTAAGGCCGCGCTCCAGATCGCGCAGCCGCTTGGCCTTCTCGAGCGTCGCGCGCACTTCCGCGACGGGCGTCCCGCGCCGCGTCGCGATCTCCTGGAGCTTCTGCTCGAGCTCCGCCTCGGTCGCGCGCAGCCCATGGTGCTCCACGACCCAGTCCAGGATCAGGTCCCGCCGCACCTGCGCCTCGGCCACGGGCCGGAATTCCTGCGCGAAGTCGGGCCAGCGGTCCTCCGGGATGCCGTAGGCCTGGGCGTACACGGCCAGCGCGCGCTCGATCAGCGGTCGCGGCGCCGCGACGCGGTTGGCCTGTACGATCTGCTCGATCAAGTCCCGCCGCACCTGGGCGTCCGCCTCACGCTCGGCCTCCTTTTCGAGGTCCTCCCGCACGACCTTGCGGAGCGCCTCGAGCGACTCGAAGTCCCCCACCTCGCGCGCGAACGCGTCGTCCAGCTCGGGCAGCTGCTGCCGCTTCACCTCGTGGAGGGTGATGCGGATGTCGCGTGGCTGCCCCCGCTTCGCCTCTTCGGGAAAGTCGCTCGGGAACCGGACGGTGGCGTCGACGGTCTCGCCGGGCAGCATGCCCATGATTCGCTCTTCGACCTCCGGGATCGCGCGCCCTTCGCCCAGCACCAGTTGATAGGGTTGGGGATCTTTGACCGCATCACCTTCGCGGGTCGCGATCGTCACCTGCACCAGGTCTTTGGGCTTGGGCTTGTCTGCCGCGACCGGCGTCCACGGCGCCTTCTGCTCCCGCAGCTCGTTGAGCTGGGCCAGCACCCGATCTTCAGTGACCTTGGGCACCGTGCGCTTCAGGTGGAACTTGCCGATGCGCTCGAGCGTGAGCTCGGGCTTCACCTCCACGTGGAACTCGAAGGTGACCGGGGTCCCGGCGTCCCACTTGAGATTGTGGATGTGAGGGTCCGCGATCGGCTTCAGGGCCTCCTGCGCGAGCGCCGCCTTCCAGCTCTCGCGAATCAGCTCCTCGAGCGTCTGTTGCCGGATGTCGTCGGCGAACTGCCGCTTCACGAGCGCCGCGGGCGCCTTCCCCTTGCGGAACCCGGGAAGCCGGGCCCGCCGCTGGTAGGCGGACGTGGCGCGCGCCTCGGCCTCCTGCACCTGCTCCACCGGTACGGTAACGGCCAGTGACGTGGCTCCCGGCTCTTCCGCCGTCTTACGCACCTGAATGGCAGTCATGTGACTGTAAATCTAATAGGCCTGGGGGGCTCAGGAACTGCAACGACTAGACGCACAGACGCACAGCGGAGAGCAGGGGGTCGTGAGCAGGTATTCCTCGCCCCTCATCCCTGTTCACCCCTGTGCGTCTGTGCGTCTAGCCTTTGCAGGTTCTGTTTCCTGTTTACGGATTTCTGCGTATTGCCCGTATCCGGCGATGCGGCCTGTCGCCCGCCTTGATATCGTCGTAGCGCACCACGCTGATCGCTCCGTCCGGCTCGAGCACGGCGAGCATCACGTCCTGGATGTTCGCCACCCCGTGCTCGCGCAGCGCCTGCCGCAGCTCATCGTGAGTGATCCCGGCCCGGTCGCAGTGCTCCTGGAGGATCCTCCCGTCGTGGATGAGCATGATGCCCTCGCCCGCGAGCAGCTTGGAGACTCCTCGGCTCCGGACGCGCCACCAGTCGATCACCCGATGCCAGCCGATCAGCACGCCGGCCGCCACCAATCCCCCCGCGAGGCTCGTGTCGGGTCCCACCATCGCGTTCTGCACCGCATTCGCGATGATGAGGAGCAGCACCAGATCGAACGTGGACATCTGGCCGAGCTGGCGAGTGCCGGTGAGCCGGAGCCCGACGAGCAGGGCGAGGTAGACGACGGACGTGCGGAGCGCGACGTCGAGCAGGGTGTGCCAGGAGGCGGTCAAGGTTCCTAAAGTACGAGCCTGTGCCGCGCGTGCCTAGTGACCCGAGGGTCGGGTCGATTGACGGCAACGGCCGTCAAACAGTGGACACAACGATCGTGAGTCATGTCACGCCGCGCGGAATGACAGGGGTCTATAGTGACGGCGAGCCGAGAAACAAGACGGTTCGAGCAAGCCCCGTTGCGCCCGCGAGGTGGCCGACGGGGCTTCGTGTTTCATGAGGTCTCGAGCGCCCATCGTGCAGCAGTCTACTGCAGGTATACCGATTCGAAGGAGGACTCATGCGTTTCACATTCCACCTGGCCGCCGCTATGGCGGCCACGCTGACCGCGACGGCCGTGGCCGCCGCGCAGACGGGCAATGGCGCGCCCAGCGGCTCGCATTTCAATCTCAACATCATCGGCGTGTCGCACGACAAGAATCCCAACATGAATGGGAATGGGAGCGGCAACGTCATCTTCGTTGACCTCGGGAGCCGCACGGGCGACGCCGTTACGACGAAGATTCTGCTCAGTCAGGCGGCCGACGGCGTGTTCGAAGTGCTCGACAAGAACGGGACCGACGGCGAAGCCTCCTTCGCCCTGCCCGTCCCAGGCACCTACACCGTCTGGGCGCGCGCGCTCGGCACGCCGGGTGGGCAGTCCAAAATCGCTACTTGCGCGACGTTCGTCGATCCCACTACGGGCGTGTCGTCGATCCTGTGCTCGACCGACAACGAGGTCTTCGTGCGCGGCACGGGCAAGAGCAGCTTCCGCAACGTGACCAGTGCGCTCACGACCATTACCCTCGTGGCGGGGAGCCCCGCCGAGCTGGCATGCGGCACGCCGAGCGTGAGCCTGTTCGCTACGTGCCTGCAGGACTTCCTGTGGCAGTACGACAACAACGGGCTGAAGCTGCTGCAGATCCGGTTCTACCCCTCCTGACACGGAACACTCGGTCGGCGCCCCGCTGTTATGGGGCGCCGACTGACCCGTGGTCGACGGTGCCGCGACGCGGTCATCGCGTGTCGTACGCGGTAATCGGTTTCCCCTGCAGGTACTTGTCGAACCAAGTCACGATGTGCTGCAGCCGCTCCACCCGGTGTACCGGCTTGCCGGAGCGCGACAACTCGTGCGACTCGCCGGGGAAGCGGACCTGCACGGTGGTCTTGCGCAGGTACTTGAGGGCACGGAACATCGCCTCGCCGCCCTGGTTGGGCGGCGCCCGGAGATCCTCCTCGCCCAGGATGAACATCAGGGGTGTGGTGACCGAGTCCGCGTAGCGTACCGGCGAGCGGGCCAGGAACTCCTGGGGATCACGGAACGGCGTGGAGCGGAACCATGACGGCTGGAAGAGCGTGAAGTCCGCCGTGTACCAGAAGCCCAGCCAGTCGGCCACGTCGCGCTGCGACACGGCGGCCGCGAAGCGGTGCGTGTGCCCGACCGCCCAGTCGGTGAGCAATCCGCCGCCCGAGCCACCCGTGACGCCCAGCTTGGTCGAATCCACATACCCGCGCCGGATCAGGGAATCCACCGCGACCATGAGATCCTTGTAATCGTCGCCGGGATACTTGTACTGGATGATGTTGCCGAAGTCCTGGCCGTAGGTAGTGCTGCCCCGCGGGTTGGGATAGAGCACGACGTACCCTTTCGCGGCCATCCATTGCATCTCGTGGAAAAAGATGTAGCCGTACGCGGTGTGCGGGCCGCCGTGGATATTGAGAATCAGCGGATACTTCTTGCCGGACGTGAAGCCGACCGGCTTCATGATCCAAGTCTCGATCTTCTTCCCATCGAAGCTCGGGTACGAGAAATCCTCCGGCGTCACGAGCTGGAGCTTCGCGAAGAGCGAGTCGTTGACGTGGGTGAGCTGTGTGAGGCGCTTCGTCTGCGCGTCGAGCGCGTACACGTCGGGGAGGTGCGTCGGGTCGCCGAGCGTCAGGACGAACCGGCGAGCGTCGGGCGTCGCGGTGTAGGCGAGGACGGCGTGATCCCCCGTGGTCAACGGCTCGCGCGCGCCGCTCTGCGCGTCGAACCGCACGAGATTCGCGCGGCCGCGCTCGGTCGTGGCGACGATCACCGCCTTGCCGTCCGCGGTCCAGACGTTAGGGCTCGAGCCGCCGCCACCGCGCGGCGGCGCCTGATCGCCGATGACGTTCGTCCCCATGTCGAAGTCGTAGTCGGCGGTGAGGTCCCTGGTGCGACCGTCTCGCGATACGAACAGGTCGGACTGATTGTAGGAGCGCGGCGCCGGCGGATTGATCCAGCCCCGGAAGGCGACCGCCTTCCCGTCGGGGGCGAGCGCCGGACCGAACACCGGACCGTTGATGTCTACGACCGTGTCCATGGCGCCGCCCCCGCCCCCGCCCCCGCCCCCGCCCGCGGCCGGGACGGAGTAGACGTTGTTATCGGGGGGATAGTAGTACGACTCCCGTTTGCGATCGGAGACGAAGTAGAGGCGCGTGCCGTCGCGGCTCCATTGCGGCGCTTCCTCATCGAACGCGCCGGAGGTCACCTGGTGCGCCGTGGCGGCCTTGTCGCCCGGCATGGCCGCCGGCACCGTCCAGATATGGCCGTGCTCTGCCGGATCGAGGTAGCCCTCGTCATCCGAGCGGAACTCGGCCAGCGTGATGATCCGGACGTCGCTCTTCGACTCTTCGGGTTTGTCTTTCTTCGCAAGGTCCTCGGCGGTGGTGGTGGTCGTAAAGGCGATCGTCTTCCCGTCGGGCGACCAGACCGCCGGCGACGCGCCCTTGGGGAGGTCGGTCAGCTGCTGCGCCTCGCCGCCCGTCAACGGCAAGAGGTGGAGCTGCGCGTGCCCATCTTTGGGACGCAGGAACGCGAGCGTGGCGCCGTCGGGTGACCAGCGCGGCGCGCCGTCGCGCGGGCCGGCGGTGAGGCGGCGGGGCGGCGACGTGCCGTCGGTGGCCACGACCCAGAGGCTCGTCTCGTAGCCATCGTGCTTCCCGTTCACCGTCACGAGCACGTAGGCGGCCTGGCGGCCGTCGGGCGAGATCTGGGGGCTCGCCACCCAGCGGAACGCGAACAGATCGCTGTCCGAGATGGCGCGTTGCTGCGCCGCGAGCGGCGCCACGGCGCACGCGACGGCGCAGGCCGGAACGACAAGGCGGCGCATGGTCAGTTCCCCGTCGGGTCGGGAACGGTCGGCAGCGGATAGGCGGTCCGCAGGGCCGCGAGATACTCGTCGTACAGCGCGTGCAACCCGTCGAATTCGCGTTTGACGGTTGCGCGATACGGCGCATCGGTGGCGAAGTGGTACAGCACCGCCGCCATCGCCTGTGCGTCCAACAGAAACCCATGGTGGCCCACCTCGCCGAGCGCATCCGCTTCCATCTCGAAGGTGTGGTAGCCGCCGTTCGAGCTGTGGACGGTGACGCCCACGCCCGGAATCTGGGTCGCGACCGTTCCCGTCTCCTCGTAGGGCAGCGGGCGCCCGGGCGCGTCCTCCAGCTTGGTGGCGCCGAGCTTCTTCAGGTAGGCGAACGCCACGTCGTTCAAGGCCGCGACCGACATGCCGTTGCGGGACGACGAGTCGACGTCGATGCGCACCTTGGTCCCCGTGGCGAGGCCTGAGCCCCGCGCGGCGTCGTTCACCCGGTCCGTGACCTGCGCGAGGTAGACGGGGTCGGGATAGCGGATCCAGAACTCCGCGACGGCGCGGTCCGGCACGACGTTCGGGGCCTTGCCGCCCTCGGTGATGATCCCCTGGATCTTGGTCTCCGGGCGCAGCGTCTTGCGCAGGCCGTCGATGTGATTGAACAGCTCGATCACCCCCATCAGCGCGTCCCGTCCATCCCACGCCTGGAGCTGGTGCGCCGGCGCGCCCGAAAAGGTGTAGTGCATCACATTGATGTTCATGCAGCAGCTGCCGAAGCCGGGGCCGGGCGCTTGTGTCGCCGTGGACGAATGGGACCGCACCAGGACGTCCGCGCCCTTGAAGACGCCGGCGTTGTACATGACCGTTTTTGCGGCGGGCGATGCGAGCTCCTCCGCCGGTGTGCCGTATACCGTCACCGTGCCCGGGGTCTTCGAGCTCGTGAGGAACTCCGCCACGGCGACCGCCGCGGCGAGCCCCACGGGTCCCTGCGCGCTGTGCTGGTCGCCGTGGAAGTCGCGACTGGTACCGCGCAGCGCGTCGTACTCGACGATGACACCGAGGTTCGGACCCGGCGTGCCCTTGCGGTAGCGCGCCACGAAGGCCGTCTTGAGACCCGCCACGCCGGGCTCGACGTCGAACCCTTGTGCGGTGAGATAGTCGGTGAGGATCTTCACCGAGCGCTCTTCCTTCCAGCCGGTCTCCGGGTGACGGGTGATGTCGTCGGCCATCGCGAGCAGCTCCTTGTCCATCAGCTCTTTGGCGCGGGCGACCACGGCGTCGCGCCGTGCATCGCGTGCTGCGGTGAGCCGCGCGACGAGCGGCGGCAGCGCGAGCGAGCGCTCGAGCTCGTTCATGCGGCGGATGACGTCGGCGGCGGCGGTTTTTTCGGTCGGGGTCTCCTGGGCGGCCAGGGGGGAGGCCGCGAGGGCGACGACGACGATGAAGGGGAGCGGCAGGGCGGAGCGCATCTTCTCTGACCTCGGGTTGAGCGGTGGAACGGGAAGTTACGGAGCTTTGTCCCGGTGGCAATGGGCTCAACCGACAGCCGGGCAACCGGTTAGCGTGCGGGCCGCGGGGCTCCCGTATTGCTATCCGCGCCGTCCCTCCCAACTTGTAGACCGGCTTTGCCTGAGGTGGGTTGATCATGGTGTCCGCTCGCCCGGTCGTGCGGCTCGCGTTGACGGTGGTGGGCGGGATGGCCGCCCTGGCCTGCGGGTTCGCGGACGTGTTTCGCTCTGCCGGCCCGGAGCTTGTAACGATCACCTACGTCGGCGACACGCTGCTCCACCGCGACAGCACCGTGCCGTTCAGCGTCGTGGTCGACGCGCGCGGCACCCTGCTCGACCGACCTCACCTCACGATGTGGTCGTCGGACACGAGCGTTTTCGATCTCACCGCCGGACGAGACTCGCTCGTAGCCAAGTCGAATATCAACACCGCTACGCTCATGATTCGGCTCGAGAGCTCCATTCTCACCGATAGCGCGCCCACCCTGGCTCAGTCCATCAAGGTCCGGCCGTGAAGTGCTTCCAGTGCGGGGCGGACGTTCCGCCGCCGGCCCGGTTCTGCGGGCTCTGCGGCACGCTCGTGGGCGATCCGCACGAAGCGACGCTCATGGTGCCGCCCGAGAGCGGCGACGACCTGCTGCAGCGCCTGCGGATGGTGCTCGCCGGGGAATACGAGGTGGAGCACGAGCTGGCGCGCGGCGGGATGGCGGTCGTGTTCAAGGCGACAGAGGTTGGGCTGCGGCGCGTGGTGGCCCTCAAGGTGCTGCCGCCGGAGCTCGGCCTCACGGCCCGCGCGGCCGAGCGCTTCAAGCGCGAGGCGCGCATGGTGGCGGAGATCGATCACCCGAACATCATCCCGGTGTACCGGGTCGGCCAGATCGGTGGCATCCTCTTCTTCGTGATGAAGTTCGTCGAGGGGAAGTCGCTCGACGCCATTCTCCAGGCGCAGGGCGCGCTCTCCGTGCCCGTGACCCTCAACGTGCTGCGCGCGGCGGCGCGCGCGCTCGCCTACGCCCACGCGTGCGGCATCGTGCACCGCGACGTCAAGGGCGCGAACATCCTCGTGGACTCGGATGGGCGCGTGATGGTGTCCGACTTCGGTGTCGCGCTGCGCTCGGCGGACGTCACCCTCACCGCCGACGGCACGGTGATCGGGACGCCGCCGTTCATGAGCCCCGAGCAGTGTGCCGGCCGGCGTGCCGGACCACAGAGCGACCAGTACTCACTCGGCATCGTCGCCTTCCAGATGCTCGCCGGCTCGGTGCCGTTCCACGCGGACACGCTCGCCGGCGTGATGCACCATCATTTCTTCACCCCGGTGCCCGACCTGGCGCTGGCCCGCGATGACGTGCCCGCACCACTGCTGGACGTGGTGCGGCGGGCCCTGAACAAGGACCCCGACCGACGGTTCAAGACGACGCGCGAGATGCTGATGGCGATTGAGGGGACGGCGTTCAGCGAGCGGGACCGCCAGAAGAGCGAGCGGACCCTCCAATACCTCGTGCAGGGTCGCGCCGTCAGGCGAATCGCGACGCGCGGGCTGCCCCCGCTCGCGGAGATGCCGACCCTCGCGCTGCAGGGCCTTCCGGCGATCCCCACCCGGTCCCGGCGCCTGCCCTCGAGCGTGCGGCTCGCCGGACTCACGGCGGTCGGCCTGGTAGCGGTCGGCGTGGTGTGGGTGCTCGGCCGACCCTCCCGCGCACCCGCCCCCGCCGTCGGCGCGCCGTTCGATTCGGCTTCAGGCCGTGCAGCCTCGGCGCCGCCGTCGCGCCCCGTGGTCCGCCGCGCGGCGCCCCCGACCGGCAAGCTGCGCCTGTCGACGATCCCTCCCGATGCCGAGATCGTGATCGACGGCCGTCCGGTCGGCGTCGGCACCGTGTTCGATCAGCCGATTGCGCCGGGGCTCCGGCACCTCGAGGTCCGTGCGCGGGGCTACGAGACGTTCGATACAACGGTGGTGGTGGAGCCCGGCGTCACGCTATCGCTCAAGCGCGTCACGCTCCGCAGCCGCGGCACGGGATGAGGCGACTCGCGTGGGCGGTGGTCCTGGCGGCCGGTGTCGCTCCTCGACTCGCCGCGCAAGGCAGCACGGCGGAGCTGCTGGGGCAGGCGCACCAGTTCTACGAGCGCCTCGAAGTGGAGCGAGCGCTGCCGCTGCTGCGCCAGATCGTCTCGCCCAACTGGCCGTTCGAGGTGACACCGGACCAGCGAGTCGACGCGTACAAGTACCTCGGTGCCTGCCTTGCGGTCGCCGGGAAACGCGATTCCGCCGTGCTGTACTTCCGCGCGGCGATCGAGCGGGATCCGTTCACCGACCTCGATCCGAGCCTGTTCACGCCCGCCCAGCTGGCGACGTTTGGCGAAGCCCGACGGCGCACGCTGGCCGTCGCCGTGCGCCCCGTCCAGGCAGCCCGAGTTGACCCGCGCACGGCCCGAGTCACCTTCACCGTCGTCGCCACGCATGCCGCGCTCGTTGACGTGAAATTGTCAGCCATCGGCGTCGGCCCGCTGCTCTCGCTCTTCCAGGGCACGATGGACGGCGTGCGCGAGATTGCCTGGGACGGCCTGCTCGCCGACCGGCGACTCGCTCCGGCGGGGCGTTACGCGCTGGCGGTCGTCGGGCGCAGCCGGGTGACGGGCGCGTCGGATTCGGCCCGGGTGTACTTCGACCTTCGGCACGAGGTCGCGGCGCTCGAGGACACGCTGCCCGCGCTCGATCGGCGTGCGCTGCTCCCGGAGCGGATTTCGCCCGAGGCGGCGCGGCGCGACGTCGCCAGGGGACTGGGCGTGGCGGCGGCCGCGCTGGTCATCGCAGGTGCGGCCACCGGGGACCTCGGTGGTGGTGGGCGGGCCGAGGCGGACGTCGTCGCGGCGACCGCCGCGGTCACCGGCGTCGTCGCGTTCCTGGTCCACCGACGGCACGGCGCGATTCCGGAGAACGTCGCGGCGAACGCACGCCGCCGCGTCGAGCGGGATTCGGCGAACGCAAGCGTCCGGGGGCGCAACGCCGACCGGATCGCGGCGACCCTGTTGCTCGTATCCCCTGCGGCGGGTGAGGGCACGGGTCCGTGAGGGCGGCTGGTGTGATCGTGGGCGCCGCGATCTTGGGGGGCGCCCTGCCCGTGGCTGCGCAACGCTCCCTGGTGGTCGCGCCGCTCGTGTCTCTCGCCGAGCACCGGGTCGACGCAGGCTTCGGGATCGAGCACTCACTCGGTCCGATCCTCGGTGGCGTGGCTACCCTTCGTTTCGGCTCCCGGCTCACGGTCGCGGGGCGCGCGCTGGGCGGCTCGCTGTTCGGCTCGACCGGTGTGCTCGACCGCGACGTGGGAGAGCTCGGCGTCGAGGCGAGCGTCGTCACGGCGCCGTGGCTTGCCTTCCAGGCTCGAGCGGTGCGCCGGGCCTATTCGACGAAGCTCGGGCGTCAGACCTGGAACATGGTGGGCCTCGGCGCCACGGCCCGGGCGGCGTTCGCCGGGGACGCGATCCACGGCGTGTGGCGCGTGACGCTCCTGCCCGTGGTGTCCGTGAGTGGACTGCGGGACCCGGACGTGGCGTTCCGCGCGGCGGCAGGCCTGGAGTACCGCGTCCGCACGGCGACCCTGGGGGTGGAGTATTCCCGGGAGCGCTACGATTTCCCCCCAGAAGCGGGGGTGCGCCGGTTGGAGCAGCTGTCGGCGTTGACCCTGCTGCTCGAGCTGCGGGTTCACTAGAGCTCGCCCTCTTGCTCCAGGCGGCAGCCGCCATACCTTGGGCCCGTGAGCCTGAAGATCGTCTTCAACGGCAACGAATACGACAGCGTCGACGCGATGCCGCCCGACGTCCGCAAGGACTACGAGGTGGCGCTCGAGACGCTCAGGAAATCCGGGGGCGAGGAGATCCTGTCGCTGCTGCAGCGCGACATGGGAGTCACGGGCGCGCACATCAAGGCCACGGTCCGGGAGATCGTCGTGAACGGCACGAAATACGACAGCGTTGACGCGATGCCGCCCGACGTCCGGCGAACCTACGAGCAGGCGATCGCGCGACTCGCTCCGAGCGGTGCGGCGGGACGGCCGCCCGTCGCCCCGGCCGCTCGAGTGGTCCGGCCGCCGCCGACCAGTGACGACGCGGCGGCGCAGGGCGGCGGGCTGTGGCGCATTCTTTTTTGGATCGCGGTCGGTGCTCTGGGGGCGTGGTGGCTCCTGCACCGCGGGTGAGTTGAGTGTCCGCGCCCACAGCCGCCACCCAGCGTTGGGCCCGCCTGCGCCAGGACGTGCAGAGCGTGCTGCGTCGCGGTGCGTGGTATCCGGTGCGGAGCCTCGGGCCGGGAGAAGCGGTGCTCGAGGTGGACAACGCGGCGGTGCGTATTCCCAGTGACGCACTGGAGATCACCGAGACGCGGCCGAACCGATGGACCATCGTGCCGCGCCCGCGTGATGCGGACAAGCTGCCGGAGAGTTGGGGCTACTTCTACGTCGTATGCCCCAACTGCGCAGCGCGTGCCCCGGTGGGGCGGCCGTCCGGCGAGAAGCGGTGCACGCGCTGCGAGCAGTCGTTTGCGGTCGCGTGGGACGAGCGCTACCTCAGGACGAGCTCAGCCCCTTGAGCGCGGTGGGGCCACCCCCTTAAGATGCGCCCCATGGTCCGGGGCCCGACGCCGATCAACATTCTTCTCGTCGAAGACGACCCGAGCGACGTCGAGCTGACGCGACGCGCGCTACAACGGGCCAAGCTGCAGAACCGCGTCTGGATGGTGGGGGATGGTGTCGAGGCGCTCGCGTTTCTGCGGCGCGAGGGGCCGCACCGCGGGGTGCCCCGGCCCGACCTCGTCCTCTTGGACTTGAAGCTGCCCAACCTCGACGGCCGTGACGTCCTGATGCGGATCCGCGAGGAACCGCGCTGGCAGCGGCTCCCGGTCGTGGTGCTCACCGCGTCGGACGCCGAGCACGAGCAACTCGCCGCGCTCGCCGCCGATGGCTTCCTCACCAAGCCCGTGGACTTTGCGCGCCTCGAGGCGGTGATTCGACGGATCGCGGGACTGGGGTGGGCGATCGTGCGAACGGCGCCCGCCGAGCGCTAAGCCGTCGCGACGGCTTCTCGCACCGCCTCCATCTCAAAAACGCCACGACACTTGCCGCACCGCATCCGCGCGGGCAGTTGCCCGACCGCGACCCGTTCGGCGCAATTGGGGCAGACGGCGTAGCGCTCGCGGGCAAGGAACGTCCAGCGGTCCGGGCGCGTGTTGGTGATTTCGAGGTAGGCGAGCGGGATGATCACGCCGCGGCGGCGCACGACGAGGACCGCTTCGTCCGGGGCGACGCTCAACACGGGGTACCACGCGCCGCGGCGCAGCTCGCAGCGCCGCAAGTCTTCCCGTAGCCGGGCCCACCGCTCTGCGGACAATGTGTCGAGAGGTTGCGTTGCCATTGTTGCGCCTCCGCCGTTGCGTCTCCGCCGCATATTCGTGACACCATCCTGCGCCGGCTAAAATGTGATGTGGGTCACGCAACTCGTCAAGACGCCCCCCGGGGCGTGGTCTGTCGCGCCGGCGACAAGCGGACTGGTTAGCGACCGAGGGGGCGGCGCCCCGCGGCCACGCTGCGCAGCGCGGCGAGGTCCCGCACATCCACGGCGCGCCGCCGCAATCCAGCGACGCCGGCCCGCGCGAGTCGGCGCAGTTGCCGGTTGGTGGTTTGGCGGCTCAGGCTGGCGAACCCAGCGATGAGCTCTTGACCGACTTCGAGGTGGGTGGACGGCGCCGGGCCGGGCGCACCGGACAGCCGCTCGAGCAGCAACAAGAGGGTATGCGCCACGCGACGGAGGGGATCGCGCAGCGCGAGCATCGCGAGGCGGTCGAGGGAGGCCGCGGGCTGGCAGGCGTCCCAGGCGGCGAGCGCGAGGGGCGGGTGCGCGGCGACCCGGCCCTCGAACACGGCGGCGGGCAGCTCCAACGTGGTCGTCGCGACGAGCGCTGTGGCGTACCGGCTCTCCAATCCCGGTTTCGTCTCCCACAGCTGGGGGGGTAGGAGCCGGCCGGGGCCGAACACCTCGACCAGCGCGGACAGCGAGCGCCCGGCGGCTACTCGAAGCCCGATCGCGCCGTCGCGGACGTAGACGTACAGCCTCTTGATTCGCTCGGTCGTGTCCCCCCCCAGGCGCTCACCCGGCCCGTAGTCGCGTGTTGCGACTCCGGGCAACTTGAGAATCTCGCTTCCCACCAGATCCAACCCCAACTCCTGAGGATCGACTCGTTGCCGGCAACGCTTCAAAACCGGGGCCGCACGGCCGCCTTGGCGCCCGTGCGGGAGCAGGGCGTAAGGGGGACTTTCGTTTGTCGGTACGACGACACACCAGTGGATGACCGGCGACGTCGCGCGCCCGCGGCGCCGGGTGGGCCCGGCCCGCGCCGGTGTCGCCAGGATGACACAGTATCTGACGGCCGACCGCCGGAGTGTGCATCTTGTGCAGTGTGCATCTTGTGCAGTTTGGTACCGGTCTGCATATATGGCCAGGCACCAAACCGTAGTGCGGCCTGATCAGCTCCGAGCCGGGGCACAACTACGATGGTTAGTGCGAGCAGACCCGTGGTACCACACGACGCGCCCGAGGAGTTCCGGCGCTGCCTGCGGGAGCGTGTGCGGTTGGCCCGGGAGCTCGCGGCGCTGCGGGCCGGGTTCGCGACCGTTGCCGAGCACTACGAACGGGTCCTCCGCAACCTGCAGGCGCTGGGCATCGAGCTCGGGATCAGCCCCCACGACATCGGCCATCCGACGGACCCCGAATGGGGTCCGGCCACGCTACTCGTATACGGGGACGAACGCTTCCTGAAGCACGAGCAAATGGTGATCGATTATCTGTTGAAGAAGTTGCCGTAAGGGCCCCCGAGGCACCCATGAAGGCCGCTCACGCGAACGGACTGGTCGAACGAGTCGAGGCGGCCCTCTTCGAGCGTGAGCACGTGCTAGGCCGAGGCTTTGACTGCCACGCCGCAGCCCGGCGGATAGCGGATCGCTATCTGAACGCGGCCGACGGCGCGTCCGGGTTTTGGATCGCGCGTCCCCGCTGGATCAACGGGGGGCGCCCGTCCACTCGGGCGATATTCGAAGTGTTGCGCTCCGATGGTCGCGTGGGCGTGTGGGATGCGTTGACGCTCCGGGAAGGCGAGGAGGTTGCCGACGTCCTCACGACCCTGTTGGCGTGACCGCACCCGTTGCAACGTGCTCCGTCAAATAGCGCTCATCCCACGCCACCACGAAGACGCCCCGGCAGCGGGGGCAGGCCAACATTGCGGGGCTCCCCTGTAGGGGAGAGCGGGCGCGACATGCGGGGCAGACGGCATAGGGCGCGCCGAGCTCGGGGGGCAGTTTCGCGGCATCGCGCGGCCCTGGCACGACGGACCAGCGGTGGGGCAGGCCGAAGCACAGGTCGAGCAGGTGCCGGGGTACGGCCACCGGGCAGTGCTGCACGTCGAGGAAAATCTCCGCGGGCGTGAATCGCGTGACGCGATACCACGTGCCGCGACGCAGTCCGCAGTTCACTTCGACGCGTAACCGCGCCCACGCCAACCGGAGTTCTTGGAGCGTTTCATCCATCGGGTCGCCCTCAACTTGCCTCGTCCGTCGTAGCGGTGCTAGGGCGTTTTTGCGGCACCGACGGGTGCGGATGCGACAGGTACGGATGCGACCGGAGGGACTCGAACCCCCACGGGTTGCCCCACAGGATCCTAAGTCCTGCGCGTCTACCAGTTCCGCCACGGTCGCATAACCACAAAATACGTCGAGCGAATACGTCGCGCGATGGCGTCGAGCAAAAGGCGTCGCGCAAGAGCGTGGGAACGGCGGCTTGGTGGTCGAGTAGGGGATTCCGCATCCCGATGCGTACGCAAAGGACTTGCGAGGGGCGCGCTGACTTCCGCCTTCCTACACAACATGGTGAGCGCGCGGAAAAACACGACCCGCGATGGTTCGGCCGGAAACGCCTCAGCGCCGTTTCAAGTAGCGCTCATCCCACGCCACGGCGAATACCCCACGACAATGCGGGCACGCCAGCTCGAGCGAAAAACCGCTGATCGGCGCCCGACCCTGACACGCGGGGCACACCGCGTAGCGCGTGCCCCAGTCGCTCGGCAGGTTGACGGCATCGGACGGACGCGGGACCACGGTCCAGCGGGACGGCTGGGCGAACACCGTTTGCAACAGGCGTCGGGGCACCGGAATCTGCTCATCCGTCACGGCGAGCACGAGCTTGTCTGGAGTCAGTCTGACGACACGGTACCAAGCGCCGCGCCGCAGTGCACAGTTGACATCGACGCGCAGGCGGGCCCAGGCCCGCGGCTGGTGTTCGAGGGATCGAGCCATGACCGAGGTTGCTCCGGACCCCGGCAGCCCTGCAAACCCCGGGCGCAGGCCGTTGGGGATCGAGGGGCGTGCGCCGGAGCGTGAACCCGGGCATGTTGCGCCGCGCCGACGCTCTACCGATGCGACGGGTGCTGCGAGGGATCGTCAGGCGTACAGCGGAGCGCCGGCTGGGGACGACCCTTCGACCGGCAACCCTTCCTTTCTCCAGTAGCCGATCCCACCGATCATTTCCTTGACGCGGAAGCCGAGGGCGGCGAGCTTCGCCGCCGCTCTGGTGGAGCCGTTGCACCCGGGTCCCCAGCAGTACGCCACTATCACCTTGTCGCGGGGCAGGGACGCCGTGGTCTCGGGGCTGATGGTGCGGGTCGGCAGATTGATGGCGCCCGGGATGTGGCAGCGCGCGTAGGCGTCCGGGCTGCGCGTGTCCACGACCACGATCCCCGGGTGGCCGCGCTCCAGATCCAGGTGCACATCCGCGGGATCGGTCTCCACCGCGAGCTTCGAGAGGAAGTGTCGCTCGGCTGCCGCGGGCTCGGCCGGGGGGTGCTCGAGGACGAAGGAGTGGGTGACGGTCGCGCTCACGGGGTCGGCTCCTGACGGGGTTCACTGCAATGTCCCCGACCGGATCCCCTCGCGTCAAATGCGCGGTTAGCGATGCCGATGCGGCGCGTGCATGGGTGAGGAGATGCCGGAGCGCGATGGGCGCGAGTGAACTCGCGGCTCGGCGCTTGTCAGTGAACTGACGCGGTGTTGCCGCTTCAGCGGTAAGCGCCGAGCCGCGGCTTCAGCCGCGAACTCTCGCGCGGCCGCCTACGCCCGCACCGCCCGCCGCGCGATCCCGGCTGGCCCCGCCGCGAGCAGGCCCGCGAACTCGCGCAGGTGGAGCGGCACCGGCGTTTGCCGCAGCATGGCGGCGCGCCAGCGACGCTCCAGGCCGCGGCGCGTGAGCGGCACCGCCGTGAGCTCGCCGGTCTTCAGGTAGGGTGCCACCGCCCAGCGTGCCAGGACGGCGATCCCCGCGCCGCCTTTGACGAGCTCCAGCATCGCCTCCGTGAGCTGAACGCCCGAGACGCGGCGCGGCATGACGCCAGCGGGCGTCAACAGCTTCGTGAAGACGTCGTTCTCGCCCGGCGGCAGCAGGTACACGAACAGGTGCTGATCCGCGAAGTCGGCGGCCGTGAGGAACGGCTTGGCGCTGAGCGGATGGTCGGGGCGGAGTAGCGCGACCAGCTCGTCGGTAAACAGGGGGATGTACGCGAGCCGGTCGTCGTGATCGTCGTTGGACACGATGGCGAGATCGATGCGGCCGTCGAGCAGCGCCGGCACGGGGTGGTGCGTGACCTCCGCGACGATCTGCACGTCCACCCGGGGGAAGCTTCGGGCAAACCGCGGCAACACGCCCGGCAGCCAGTGATAGCAGGTGTAACATTCGGTGCTCACCCGCAGGATCGCTGCGCGGCCGGCGGCGAGCCGCCGGAGCTCCTCTTCGACATCGGTGAGCTGGGGCAACGCGCGCCGCGCCGCCACCACGAGGCGCTCACCAGCGGGCGTGGGCACCATACGCTTGCCGAGCCGGTGAAACAGCGGCAGCCCGAGCTTCGTCTCGAGATCGAGCAGCTGGCGCGACACGCCCGACTGGGTGAGGTGGAGCACACGCCCGGCCTTGGTGAGCGTCCCGTGCTCGGCGACGGCCGCAACGAGGCGGAGATGGCGGGTTTCGAGAATCATGCTTGACGCTCGTAGTCATGAGCCACGCTCATACATTATACTGCCGTTCGCTTGGGGGAGGTGAGGCATGCGTGTACAGGTGACGGTCCTGCTGCTCGGGCTGGCGCCCGCTGTGCTGCCGGGTCAGCAAGTGGACTGGAGCGCCAACGGGGGCGACCTGCAAGGAACCCGCTACAGCCCCGCGGCGGAGATCACCCGGAAAAACGTCAGCCGCCTCGCCGTGGCGTGGACGTACCGCACCGGCGAGACCGACGCCCGCTTCAAGACCGCGAAGCCGACCGCCTTCGAGGCGACTCCCCTCGTGGTGGACGAGACGATGTACCTTGGCACCCCGCTGGGGCGGGTGATCGCGCTGGACCCCGCCACGGGGCGCGAGCGCTGGGTGTTCGACCCGAAAATCGAGCGCGCCGTGAGGTACGGGGACTTCGCGAGTCGCGGAGTCTCCACCTGGCTCGACGAGTCCGCACCCGCCGGCGCTGTCTGTCGCCGGCGGATATTCGTCGCCACGGCGCAGTCGCAACTGTTTGCCCTGGATGCCCGGGACGGGCGACCCTGCGCCGGCTTCGGCCGAAACGGGATGGTGGATCTCAGGGCCGGCCTGCGGATTCCGCCCTTCGAGCCGGACGCCTATTCCATGACATCGCCGCCGCTGGTCGTGAACGGCGTGGTGATCACCGGCTCCTCCGTCGCCGACAACAGCCGGCCCAACCCGGCGAGCGGCGAGGTGCGCGCCTACGATGGCCGCACCGGCACCCTCAAGTGGACCTGGGATCCGATTCCACAAGACCCGAACGACCCGGCCTACAATGAATGGCGTGGCGCCATGGCGCAGCAGAGCGGCGCCGCCAACGCCTGGTCGGTGCTGGCGGCGGACCCCGAGCGGGATTTGGTGTTTGTCCCGACGGGAAGCGCCGCTCCCGACTACTACGGCGTACTCCGCCTTGGGAACAACCGCTATGCGAACTCGATCGTCGCCTTGCGCGCGTCGACCGGGAAGCTGGTCTGGGCGTTTCAGACCGTGCACCACGACCTCTGGGATTACGACAACGCCTCGCCGCCGGCGCTGGTAACCATCACCGCTCACGACGCCCCTGTCGCCGCCGTGGTCCAGGCCACGAAGACCGGCATGCTGTTCGTGCTGAATCGGGAGACGGGCCGGCCGATCTTTCCGGTGGAAGAGCGTCCGGTCCCCTCGAGTGACATCCCCGGCGAGCAGGCTGCGGGGACGCAGCCCTTCACCGCGGTGACGCCGCCGCTCAGCCCCCATCGCTTCTCGGCGGACAGCATCTGGGGCACGACCGACGCGGACCGCGCCGCCTGTCACGCCGCCATCGATGGACTCCGCAACGAGGGTGTCTTCACGCCGCCGAGCACTCAGGGGACCATGGTGATGCCTTCGAACATCGGCGGCGCCCACTGGGGCGGGGTCGCTGTGGACCCGATACGCCAGATCGCCGTGGTGCCGGTGAACCGGGTCGCGGCGGTGGTGCAGCTGATCCCGCGTGAGGGCTTCGACCACGTGGGTGCTATGGCCGAAGACAAGCGGCTGGGTCGCGACTATGAGTACAACGGGATGTGGGGGACGCCCTACCTGATGCGGCGGCGCATACTCTTGAGTCCGTCGGGACTGCCGTGCACGCCGCCGCCCTTCGGCACGCTCGTCGCCATCGACCTGAAGGCGGGCGGCCGGCTCTGGGAAGTTCCGCTCGGCTCCCCGGCCCGACTGCTTCCCCCGGACCAGGCCGCGAAGATCCCGGCCGAGTGGGGATCTCCCAGTCTGGGCGGGCCGATCGTGACCGCGGGCGGCGTCGTGTTCATCGGTGCGGCGCTCGACCGCTGGCTCCACGCCTACGACATCGAGACGGGGCGCGAGCTGTGGCGTGGCCCGCTGCCCGAGAGCGGCAAGGCCACGCCCATGAGTTATCGTCTGGCGTCGGGCCGGCAGTACGTCGTGATCGCGGTGGGAGGTGGCGGGGCGTGGGGAGCGGGCGACTACGTGGTGGCATTCACGCTCACGAGACCCTAACGCCCCGAGGACGCGACGGCCGCATGCGATGCGTCCGCCCGCGGTACGTGCTGCGGTGGCCCCGCCGATCTTCCTGACGGAAGCGGCGCACCTTGGCGCGCGAGCCGAACACTTGCGTCCATTTCCCGTTCTTGAACACGCTCATGTAGCCGCCCGCGAGGATCTGGAACGGGCGCTTGACCTGCTTCGCGTAGTCGAACTGGGCCGAGCCGGGCTTGCGGAACGCCTCGAACCACGCCGGATACATGAAGTCGCTCATCGCGACGCCGTCGATGGTGAACTCCACCTCCTCCACCGCGTCCGCCGTCTCGTAGGCGTAGAACGCGTTCCCAGGACCCGCGGCCGCCAGATTGATCGCCGGGTCGACGAGCATCTCGGCGAGCTCGTGGCAGGCGGTGACGCTCACCTTCTGCCCGGCCTGGAGCGTGGTCCGCACGAACACCTTGGAGAGGGGCAGCCCGTCGGGAGTGAGGTCGTGGTAGCCGAGCGCGTTCGCGACGTCCGCGCGGTCCAGGAATGCCAGCGCCCAGGCCCCCTTCCGAAAGCCGGTCGTGCGTACTAACCGCGCCGGCGTGCCCCAAACCGGGACGAAGTACTGGTCCACGAACTTCTGGAGGACCGTGATCAATCGTCCGAAATCCACTCCCAAGCTCCCCGTCGCCTTGTTGAAGCAGGCGATCGTGGGCACCTGACCGTGGTCGAACGCGGCGGCGATGAAGCGCGAGCGTGCGGTCCGCATGAGGTCTCCTTTCAAGTTACAAGTACGCGAGTATACGCAAACACGACCGAGTGTCGCGTCAGCGCCTCACTCGGCTGCTCCGGCGTGCGAGGACCCTCAGCCTGGTGGTGATCGCGGAAGGCGTCGAGACCCTCGCGCAGCGCGAGCGCCTCATCGCGTTCGGGTGCGAGCTCGGGCAGGGCGACCTGTTCGCCAAGCCGCTGGAGCCGGCGGCCGCGAGCGCCCTCCTCGCCCGCCCGACCCCGACGGGCCGCCCCACGGCGTAAGCCTGAGCGACTCAAGACCGAGCGAGCGCGCGGAGCGCCCCCGCGAGGCGCGCCGCCGCGCCGGCATCCCACCCCAGGAACAGGTGCGGCTCGATCAGCTCGAGCTCCATCAATACCAGTCGTCCCTCCCGTTCCACGCCGTCCACGCGCGCATACAAAGGATGGCCGGGCACGGCTGCCATGACTGCCTCGGCATCGGCGAGCAGCCGGCCCGGTGGGGCCATGGTCACCGCGCTACCCCCGAACTCCCACTGCACTCGGTAATCGCCCGCCCCCGCTCCCGGCCGCTTGAGCACCGCATGACTGAACCGGCCCCCGAGAAACAGCATGGACCACTCGCCGGTATCGCGCACCTCACGCATGAATGGCTGGACCATCACGTCTCCGGCACGGAGTAGCTCGTCCAGCTGCCGTTGATCCGCGCTCGCGGTCTCGACGGATGTGCGCCAGGTGCCGTGCGCGCTCGCCGAGACGGCGGGCTTCACGACAGCCTGCCGCCACGCCGCGTCCCGCAGCAGCCCGGCGAGATCGACCGCCGCGGCGCGCTCCAGCCAGCGCGTGGGCACGATAGAGACGCCGCGGGCCGCCAAATCGCGCAGGTAGCCCTTGTGGCTGTTCCACCGGAGCACCGCCGGTGGATTCCACACCGCAACCCCAGCGCGCTCGAGCCGGGTCACCCAGGCAAGGAACTCCTCCAGCCGACGGTGGTAGTCCCAGCAGGAGCGGACGACGACGCCCTGGAACTCTTCCCAGCACACATCAGGGGAATCCCATACGGCGGGCACCGCCGTGACGCCGAGTTCCCGCAATGCCGGGACGAGCAGCAGGTCGTCCTCGTTCAGACTCGGCAGCTTCGTGTAGGTGGCGAGGGCGATGCGCTGCATGTCTCCAAAGAAAACCATATAATTCATTGCTCGCACTCACCAGTTCTTGGAGGATCTGATGCAGCGGTTCGGCACATTGATCGTGGCGCTCACGCTCGGCACCCTCGCGACTCTTCCGCTCTCCGCTCAGAGCCCGACCGACCTGGCGGACGTCTGCAAAGTCCTCGGCGACGCGAAGCCCGGTCAGTGGGCGTCGTTCGACGGCACGGGCAGCGCGGGCGTGGGAAAGCTGCGCCTGGCGGTCGTCGGTTCCGAGCGGTCTGGAGACTCGACCCTGTACTGGTTCGAGGTGAGCTTCGCCGGGAAGGATCCCGGCAAGAGCGGCGTCGTGCAGATTCTCACCGCCAGCCTCGCCTCCGGACTGGAGTCGCCGCGCGCGTTGGTCTTCAAGGTGGGCCCGCAGCCTGCCATGAAGATGTCCGGTGAGATGGCCGGGATGATGGGGAAGCAAGGCAGGCAAAACACCTCCGCCTTCGACTGGGCCGGGCGGTGTAGCGGGGCGCACGTGGTGGGCTGGGAGTCGGTGAGCGTGCCCGCCGGCACGTTCCGCGCGCTGCACGTGACGACGGACGATGGCGGCGAGGTGTGGGCGTCGCGGGACGTCCCCTTCGGGCTCGTGAAGACGCACGGCAAGCAGGGCGACCTGGCGCTCACCGGCCGCGGCGCGGACGCGAAATCCTCCATCACCGAGACGCCACTCGAGATGCCCGCGATGCCGATGCCTAAGAACTAAGGTTACGAAACGCAACCTGGGCGCCGCCGCAGCGCCCTTGCGGGGTTCGGCCTTTTCGTGCTTACGTGGGTGACTCTTTCACCCGCCGCCAGGAGGCCGAACCCCGTGTCCGTTCGCTCGCTGTCCCTCGCCGCCGTCACGCTGCTCCTCATCCCCGTGCGCTCCGCGCCGGCCCAAGGCTACGACTCGACGGTCTTCGCGGCGCTCACCTGGCGCGAGATCGGAATCTTCCGCGGCGGCCGCAGCGTCGCCGTCGCGGGCTCGGCGGCCCGCCCCAACGAATACTGGTTCGGCACCACGGGCGGCGGCGTCTTCAAGAGCACCGACGGCGGCAACACCTGGCTGCCCGTGACCGACAAGTACTTCGGCGGCACCATCGGGGCGATCGGCGTCTCCGAGTCGAATCCCGACGTCGTGTACGTCGGCACCGGCGAGTTCCCGATCCGCGGCAACGTGTCCCACGGCGACGGCGTCTGGAAGACGACCGACGGCGGCAAGACGTGGACCTCGCTCGGGCTCGCCGAGACGCAGCAGATCGCGCGCGTGCGGGTCCATCCCACCAACCCCGACATCGTCTACGTGGCGGCGCAGGGGCATGCCTTCGGACCCAACCCCGAGCGGGGCGTCTACAAGACCAGCGACGGCGGCAAGACCTGGAACAAAGTGCTGTTCCGGAACGACTCCACCGGTGCCGCGGACCTGATCCTCGATCCCACCAACCCGAACGTGCTGTACGCCGGCCTGTGGCAGGCGCAGCGCCGCCCCTGGACGCTCGTGTCGGGCGGCGCGGGGAGCGGACTGCTCAAGTCCACGGACGCGGGCGAGCACTGGACCGAGCTCACCAAGAATCCGGGCCTCCCCACCGGTCTGTGGGGGAACATCGGGATCGCGGTCTCTCCGGCCAAGCCGGCGCGGGTGTGGGCGCTGATCGAGGCGGATTCCGGCGGCGTGTACCGGTCGGACGACAGCGGCTCCACCTGGAAGTACCTCAACTCCGATCACAAGCTGCGGGAGCGCGCCTGGTACTACTCGAAGATCTTTGCCGATCCCAAGGACACGAACACCGTGTGGGCGCCGGAGGTCAATCTGTTCAAGTCCACGGACGGCGGGGTCACGTTCCGTCACGTGATCGATCCGCACGGCGACAATCACGACCTGTGGATCGCGTCGAACGACGCCAACCGTCTGATCGAGGGAAACGATGGCGGTCCCAACGTGTCGTTCAACGGCGGCAAGACGTGGACCGACCAGGACGTGGCCACGGCGCAGTTCTATCACGTCGAGACCACGAACCACTTCCCCTATCGCGTGTGCGGCGCCCAGCAGGACAACTCCGGCGTGTGCGGGCCGAGCCGCTGGCCGGGCGGGATCGACCGGGGGCAGTGGTACGACGTGTCCGGCGAGTCGGGCTACATCCAGGCCCGGCCCGACAACCCCGACATCACCTACGGCGGCGACAACTCGGCGTTCCTGGGCCGGGTGGACCACAAGACCAACACCTTCCGGTTCATCAGTCCGTGGCCCGACAGCCCCGACGGTCACCCCGCGGCGGAGGGGAAATACCGCTTCCAGTGGACCGCG
>WNFY01004533.1_pt1 | contig 23602 bp, 22 predicted proteins | sample 5400091 | NCBI WGS metagenome assembly WNFY01 (sample SAMN13153364, study PRJNA577476) | soil metagenome | isolation source: 60 cm soil or saprolite under grassland replicate 1 | place: USA:California | collected 2016-06-15 | reverse complement strand
GCAGAGCGCATAGCCGCTGATACCAGGCAAAAGCACATTCAGGATGAGACACTCGGGAGGAAAATTCAGAACCCTGGTGAGACCCTCCCGTCCATTGAGTGCGATATCTACCTCGCATCCTGCTTCCCGGAGGGCAGCGGCGATAAAGAGACAACTCGAGGTACTCTCATCGACAACCACGACTCTCGGACACTGCATGACTATTCCTGCCTTTCCTCTTATCCTATATGTAGTTGAAGAATCTACTGCCATAGTAGCACAGTTATTTGGATCACTTTTTACCAGAGGTACTTTTGGGTATTCCTGTCAAGAGGTGAGCCCTTCTAACTGTGCCAGTCCCTCTTCGACCTCGTCGCGTGCTAAATTTCCTGCTTGCAAGTCGGTATCGCTTTTCGCACGCAGTCGCGCATAAAATGACCGCCCACGCTCAACCATTTCCCTATTATCGTCAGCCTCCAGAAGGTCAAAGAGCGTATCTTCTGCCTGAGCATACTTGCCGATATGCTCATAGTATGCAAAAAGTTTGCTCTTTGTCGTCCAGGGCAAGTCGTAATCTTCCAACTTCTTAAGTAACTGCTCGATATCTATATATAGATCTGCATCGGCTGTAATATGCTCATGCAGGACTACTGCAAGGAACAGATAGAGAGCTTTATGGTATCTGTAATAGCTTTCGGTCGTGTTCTCAAGATTTTCGTCGTATATTTCACCTTCGGCCTTGAGCAATGATGCGATCCAGAGGCAGGCATCCATGTTCAGAACTCCTAAAGGCGAGATCGTTTTTACCAGCGTCTCTTCGGAAATGGAATTGATGAAGCGCGAAGTGAGTCCCACTGTTTTGAGGAGCAGATCATCAATGTAGATAAGGGCTTCTTCATACCTGTTAAACTCACGCAGACCTAGAATGATAGCGAGCGCTCTGCCTATCTTCTCCGCCAGGCGCAGGATGTAGTCTTTATTAATCATGATAGCCCTTTTAAATTTGCAGCAGCAATATACTGGAGAATGAGGGGCATCCCTTACCCAGATGCCCCTTTATCGTATCTGTTGAATTCTACCACCCAGGGTTACGCCAGGAGCGCAATAGCCTTCTCAATACGCTGCAGCGTTACGTCTCGACCCAGAACCTCCAGCATCTCATGAAGTGGAGGTGTGGCCGTAAGCCCGCTCACAGCACTGCGTATCGAGCCAAACAACTGCCCGACTTTCAATCCAAGCGTCTTTGCCTGTTCGCGCAGACGCGGCTCAATGAGTGCGGCATCCCACCGCTCCAGACCTGCCAGTAGATCGCGTGCATGGATCAATGCATCACGTGTGCGCGCCGAGTCCATGCCTTTTTCAATAAGTATGGCTGGACTATACGTCAGCTCATCTACATAGAAGAACGCGATGCGGTTGGCAGCTTCTCCCAGTGTCTTCATGCGCTCCTGTTCGAGTCGTAATACGCGTGTCGTATATGCGCGGTCCAGTGGGCGCTTCACGCTATCGGGTAGCCCACCTTCTTCAGCGGGCCTTTCCAGGTAAGGAATAGTCCGCTCCACCAGCTCATCGAGCGATAGCCGACGAATGTAGAGGCCATTCATCCACATCAGTTTATCGGGATCATAAATGCCAGCAGAGGTCCCGACACGGTCTAGCGTAAACACTCGTATCAACTCTTCACGCGTAAAGATTTCTGTCTTGTCATCATAGGACCAGCCTAACAGCGCCATGAAGTTGAACACAGCTTCCGGCAGGTACCCCTCGCGCTGAAAGTCTGACCATGATGGAGCATTCCGCCGCTTGCTTAGCTTCTTCTTATCCTTGCCAAGAATGTTTGGAACATGATAGAAGAGTGGTGGCTCCCAGCCTAATGCCCGGTAAATCTGCACATGCCTCGGCGCGCTGGAGATCCATTCTTCGCCACGTAAGACATGCGTGATACCCATGAGATGATCATCCACCAGGTGGGCCAGGTGATAAAGCGCCAGGCCATCAGATTTCAAGATAACCATATCGTCCAGGTCAGTATTTTTAAAGACCATGTCACCATGCAGCGGATCGTGGACAGCCGTCTCACCATCAAGCGGCATCGCAAAACGCACGGTCCAGGGTAGACCCGCTTCTTCGTTCACCGCACGCTCCTCTGGCGTCAGATAACGACAACGGCGATCATAGCGCGGAGGCAATTTCTTTGCTTCTTGTTCCTTGCGCATCTGATCCAGCCGCTCCGGAGTGCAGTAACAACGATAGGCGTGACCTGTCTCGATCAACTGGCTGGCATAATGCTGGTAAAGTGCTTTACGTTGTACCTGATAATAGGGACCATAAGGACCACCAATAATCGGTCCCTCGTCATAGTCCATACCTAACCAGTTCAGGCCCTTGATGAGATCATCGACTGCGCCTTCTACCGTGCGTGCGACATCGGTATCTTCGATGCGCAGAATAAATTGTCCTCCGCTGTGACGAGCATACAGCCAGCTAAAAAGTGCGGTGCGAAATCCACCAATATGTTGAAACCCGGTCGGGCTGGGCGCAAAACGAAGACGTGGTGCGCTCTGGACGGGCATAATCTGTTGCTCCTGTGTACGGTTATCAGTCTGTGTCATAATCTGCTATAATCTCCTCTTCATCGCTACATTATCGCCTATTGTAGCATAGTCTACCAGCAGGTGTGTAGCGACGAATAAACTATCTCCACTACAACTCCGCCCCCACCCCGTCCGTAATAGTCGTAGGTAAAATCATGAGTTATCTCGAACTTTTGTTTCAAAAGTTCCAAAAGCGGGGTCCAGGGGGCGCCAGCCCCTGGCGGGGTTCGGGGTGTCCCCGAAAAAACCTTTTTTCTTCTTTTGCGCGCCGCCGCAGGCGGCGCGAGTGGGGAGAAAGAAGTCCTTGGGGACACCCCAAACCCCGGCAAAGGGCGCCGCCCTTTGCAATCCCGCTTCTCAGGTGGCTCGCGGATCTGGAACGCAAGTTCGAAAAGCTCGAGAGAACACATGTTGCTATAACATTTGTTTTTTGTCGCGGGAGGACAGAAGCATGAAGAGATCGCAGAAGAATGGTGCTAAACCGATCGACGAACATGACCAGCCCACCGAGCCAATTAACTTTACCGTATCACCATATGCACCGACCGTGACAAGTGATGATCCAGCACCCGATGCGCCAACAATGCCTGCACAAGCCGGACGGCCTTTCCCACAGCAGCAGGTACCTCCACAGGCTCCTTTAATCGGTGCTTACCCTTTTCTGCCGCCTGCGCCGAACAAGCAGAATGGTAATGATGGCAACACTGTTGGTGGAATGGCCCCACCTGAAAATGCTGGTACTGTTGCTCGTTCTAGCATAAAAAAGCGGCGTCGCCTCTTCCCGGCGCTTGTGGGACTGGTTTTTGTGGTCATACAGCTATTGCTTTTAGCGCGCTTCGTGCTGAGTATGATAAGATTGTGGGATGGCATAGCCTGGGTAAATGTTTTTTACAGCCTGACCAGCATATTAATCTGGCCTGTGCAAGTATTGCTACAACAGATACCTTTGCCATTCGCGGTCAATATAGAGATCTCGACACTGCTGGCTATTCTGCTCTACGGCCTGTTCTCACGTATCCTGGTGCGCTGCCTGAAACTCTTCTTTCGCTCGCGTTAGAGACATGCAGGTGGCAGCAATGTAAGCCTGGACGGAGGGGAAGGATGTGCTAGTCTTTCCCAAATTCGTCAAGCACATCCAGTGTATTGATGAAGTCGCGGTAGGCGTCGAGATTATCTTTGTCTTCCTCCCGTTGCTTCGCTTCCGCTTTGCTGATCGTAGTCTGCTTCTCTTCCGGCTGCTCCAGCGCGACTCCAGCGCGATCCAGTACGCTCTCTTCGACAAAAATAGATGTCTTAGCGCGTACGGCAAGTGCAATAGCATCGCTTGGACGTGAGTCAATTTCGACATGTCGGCCCGCAACATCCAGGACAATGCGTGCATAGTAGATCTCGTCGATCAAGTCAGAGATCACGATACTCACTATTTTCGCGCCCAATTCACCAATAATATTTTTCAAGAGATCGTGTGTAAGCGGCCGAGGCGAAGTGGTTCCTTGCAGTTCGACGGCAATTGCGTATGCCTCCGCATGTGCTATCCAGATAAAGAGATAGCGTTCTTGCTTCGTTGCTTTTAAGATGACCACCCGCTGTTGCGTGGCCAGGTTTATTCGCACGCTCTCAACTGTCATCTCTACCATGTTTATCTGACTCTCTCTTTCGTGCCTGTGTCCGTCGAATTTCTAACGCCTCTATTGTACACCTATCAAAGGGTCTGGCGCAAATCATATTGTACTTTATTTTTTGCTCGCTTGATGTCCTGCCCAATTATAAAAGGGAGGATATGTGGAAGTATAACAAACGCATCACATTGCTGCAAGTAATTTCAGTATCCTCTCAGGTACAATTTTTTTTTTTCTTGAATGGCCGTTCTAGTTTTGAGGAGGTGGGGAATGCATGCATACGTGTTAGAAAGGCAGGAGATCGTCCTATGTCATTAGAGCAAGCCAGCGAAATACAGCGCCGGATGTATGAGTTCATTGTCTCATACATGAAATCTGAGGGGATGCCACCGACCAATCGCGAGATTGGCCGCGAGTTGAAGATTGCCAGCACGGGTCACGTTGATTATCATCTTACGATGCTGGAGAAAAAAGGGTTTATTTCCCGTCAAGCCAAGAAGAGCCGTGGTATCAAACTGACGAAGTCTACGATTGGTATCCCGGTCGTAGGTACCATTGCTGCAGGTGAACCACTCGATATCTTTCCTGATTCAGCACAGACGGTCGATGTGGGCCGCGAGCTGGTCGAGAATGATAGTACCTATGCTTTGATTGTCAAAGGTCGCTCGATGATCGAAGATCACATCTGCGATGGCGACTATGTGGTAATTAAACCACAATCGACCTGCCAGAATGGCGATATCGTCGTTGCGGTCCATATGCAGGAAGGTATAAGTGGTAGCGCCACGCTCAAACGCTTCTACCAGGAAAAAGATCACGACCGGGTACGTTTGCAGCCCGCGAACTCTGAGCTCGAACCTATCTTGATTCCTAGAAGCGTGTGGGATCGCGAATGGCAGGTGCAGGGACGGGTGATTGCTATCTTCCGTCATTGTGGCAATGCCGCCTGATTCCTGATTGGCTGGCTCTCTTTTGTGACGGTAAGGCAGTCAAGAAAATAGCCTGGAACTTTTTGCGTTGTTGTTCCAGATAACGCAAAATCCCGCTATGTGACTTGCTGCCTGAACTTTACATCCCAATTTTGCCCTAAATTCGTCTTCTGTGTGTAATTCCTTTCCTTCTTCCCCTTGCACTCGTGCCTTAAGTTTGGTATACTCTTGATACGATGCCATTATTTGGAGTGCGTCATTTTTCAGCATTATGAAAGGTGTCTTTCTCTAAAATAATGATGCACCCACGTTCAGATAAGAGTAGAGCTGGGAGAGTGAGATGACGAAGGCTGTTGCGGCTGCAATGGTGCTTATTGCGGGTGCCGCTGTGGTTCTCTGGTTTGGTAATACCCTCAATTCCTGGGTTCTTGGTGGGTTAATAGGTGGGTTGGCTGCTTTACTGCTTAGCGTTCCTATCTCCCTCACATTATTCTCCTATCTCTCGCGCCGTCACGACGAACAACTTCGTGCTGAGGCCGAGCTGGCAGAAACCGAATTCTCTGAAGTATATGGGGCATATGCGGAAACGCCTGCCAGAACTCTGCGTGGAACCTATGATGCCGAGGGCTATGCCTTACAAGAGGGCACTGAAGAATTCTGGGATGAGGAAGAAGAGTATTATCACCCGCAACGAGCTTTGCCTCGCCCGACTGCTCGCAATCTTCCAGTACCAGTTCCTCAACGTCTGATTGAACAAAGTCCAGTTATAAACAGGTTGCCTGCTAATCAGCAAGGAACACGTGCTCCACTGCCCAGGCCCGCGACGAGAAACGTACCCGCTGCGCGTGGGAAAGATGGGACCGGGCGGCGCACTACCAGGAATATGAATAATTATCCTGGTTTCCCTGGTTACGAACCCGGCTCGATGATGCGTCATCACAAGTCGGCTGCATTACGTGCTGCCCGTCTGGAGAAGGCCCGGCAGTACGATGATGATGTGGAAGTATTACCTTCTCCTATCTCAAGACGTGTCCCATCGCTTCGGGCTGAGCGCGATCTGACCGGGCAGTATGAACGGATGCCACGCCAGCGCTCTACGCGTCAGTTGCCACCGCAACAACAGATGTCACCTGTACAGAAGCGTCGTCGTATTGTTGAGTCAACACCATCGCGTAACGATCTTTCGCAGTTGTTACCGGATGAAGGCGAGAGTACAGCTCGTCAATCTCCCGATTGGGAAGATCCAGAAACAGAGAATCTCTTTAATAATCCTTACCCGCACACAGAGCCTATGCGTCGATCTACTGGCCAGATAGGGCGTAATCCTTATCTGGATGGCCGACAAGAGCAAAATGAAAATCCATCAGGAAGTTTGAAAAAGCCTCTGGTGCGTCGCGCACCATACATGTACGAAGATGATCCACTACGCCAGGAATTATCGCAACAACTGAATCCTCCGCTGGTACGCCGTTCCTCACGTCTCGAAGCACAACAACACGAAGAAGAATAGAGCTTACAGACATATCATCTTTGTACTATTGATTCTGGCCTCTTTTGGCAAAGTGTGCTACTATTGGTCAAAAGTGTAGGTTTTCAAAGGAGGCTTTTCATTGTTAGCAAATTTAACAAGCACACTAACAACACTTATTACTAATCTCTATATCTCAACTGGATTATTGGGTATAGTGGTTGCTATGGCTATCGAAAGTTGTTGTATCCCTCTTCCTAGTGAAATAGTTATGCCTATTGCTGGTATTCTCGTCTCTCAGGCAACCGTTCAAAGACATCTTCCTGGTACGAGTCCGGGCTTTCCCCTTTTTCTCAACCTGGTCCTGGTAGCTCTGGCAGGATCTATAGGCTGTCTTCTAGGATCGATTGCTGCCTATGGTATAGGATATGCTGGTGGTCGTCCACTGATGCTTAAATATGGTCGTTATGTGCTTATCTCCCAGCACGATGCAGATAAAGCCGATCGCTTCTTCCAGCGCTGGGGTAGTGCAACTGCTTTCTTCTCTCGCCTTCTTCCTGTGGTACGCACCTATATCTCTTTGCCTGCCGGTATCGCCAGGATGCCTTTTGTGAAATTCTGCATCTATACTTTCCTTGGCTCGTTTCCCTGGTGTCTTTTGCTTGCCTATGTAGGTTCGGTACTCGGAAATAATCTGGATAAGCTCAGCCCCATCTTCCATAGCCTGGATATAGTCATTCTGGTACTCGTGGTCGCCCTGGTCGCTCTCTACATCTGGCGCCATATTCGCAATGATAACAAGGCCCGTGCTGAACATGCTGCCACTGAAGGCACCCAGCAGACTGCTCAATCCTGGAATCAGCACCAGTCAGCACAGCCACAACAGCTATGGCAGCAACCAACTCAACCACAACAGCAGTGGGTACCACCATCCCAGTATAATCAGCCGCAACCGCCAGTCCAGTCCCCGCAGCGGCCTCCGCAAGCCGATGACGATCGTACTCTATACCGTCGCTAGCTGATCTCTATCACTTATAAAGTACGAGGAGAAGGTCTCATGGATTCCTTGGAAAAGACCTTCTCCTCTAATAGGACCAGGAGGTTTCACCTTTATCTCGTCTCGTGAGTAGCTCAAGAATCTTCAGGGCACGCCGATTAAGAAGAGAAGGAATGAGTATGATGGCCATAGCTCTTTTTGAGGTGTGCGATGAAATGTTTCTTTCAAAGGCTGAGCTCCTGGTGGTTTGCCATGATGACTCCAACTCACGGCCCTATGACCACTCTTGTTGAATTGGAGCACGCCCACCAGAAACTGAGCGAGGCATATGCAATCATCCAAAAGCAAGCCTTAACTGACGCGCTGACGAGTCTGCCCAATCATCGAGCTGTCATGGACCAATTCAGTAAAGAATTGGATCGTGCTCAACGCTATGGCCGTCCTCTTTCCATCCTTTTCTTTGACGCTGACCGTTTCAAGCGCGTCAATGATACCCATGGTCATGCGGCTGGCGACGCTGTCTTGTGTCAGATTGGTGAGCGAGCCGGCAGTGTCTTGCGCGGCGGAGATACGCTGGGACGCTTTGGCGGCGAAGAATTCGTCATTCTGCTGCCTGAAGCTGACGCGAGAGAAGCCAGCGTTGTGGCCGAACGCATTCGTGCCGCCGTCGCGGCTGTACCGGCGACGACCTCAGAGGTTGAAGGAGGCATCGCCGTGACGGTGAGCATTGGCCTCTCCACCTACCCGACTGACGGGGACGCGGCGCAGGAGTTGTTGTCGCAGGCGGATGAGGCGATGTACGTGGCCAAGCGGCTCGGGCGCAATCAGGTCCGCACAGCTCAGGAAGCCAGGCAGATGGGGGCGGATGTAGAACTGATGGCGCTCTTGCAGCAGGAAGGACAACGCGAAGCAGCACAACAGGAAGGCATCACATCGGAGCGTCTGCGAGAAATCTATACGTTGCGTATGATCTATTCGCTATTGTCCTTGCTGCAACGGCGTGACGAGAGCCTGAGTGCCCACGCCCATGCCGTGAGCGATCTGGCGACGACCATTGCGCAGACGATGGGACTAGCACCCAAAGAGGTCTCCAGGATTGGCATGGCGGCCTTATTGCACGATATTGGAAAAGTGGCGATCCCTGACAGGCTGCTGCAGAAAGCTGATCCTCTCTCTTCCCACGAGCGTGTGCTGTTGCGAGACCATGCGGAGTTGGGGGCGCAAATCCTGGAGGCCAGTCCCTTTCTGTATGACCTGGTGCCAGCGGTGCGCCACCATCATGAACGCTGGGATGGCAGCGGCTATCCTGATCAAGTGTCAGGAGAGGATATTCCACTGTCTGCACGCATCATTGCGGTCGCCGAAGCCTATGACGCTATACAGAGAGTGTTTCCCTATCAAGCCAGCCGCTCTTCTGAAGAGGCGATGGCGGAACTGTGGCGCTGTGCGGGCACGCAATTCGATCCAGCAGTCGTCCATGCCCTCTGGGCGATGCTCGCCGACCAGTGGGAGCAGCAGCTCCTTCAGATGGTCGGTTGAGAAGGACGAGCGTGCACGCAGCAAGAAACAGGAGAGGGCAACCTTACCCTACATTGAACGGGCCTGTTACCCATCGCCTCTGTCATTCTCGTTGACCGGGAAAGAGGAAATGTAGCCAGGGCAGGGGTTGCGGTCGTGAAACTAATAGTTGCTAAGACAATCATGAAGGGAGAGGAGACATTGGAGATAGCACGACTGGGACCAGAGCAGCGTATGCGAGCGATTCATCAGATGTCTGAGCAGACCTTTGATGTGATCGTGATTGGAGGTGGCGTGACCGGAGCTGGCACTGCGTTGGATGCAGCCAGCCGGGGGCTGATGGTGGCGCTCCTTGAAGCAAAGGATCTTGCCAGTGGTACCTCCTCGCGCTCGGGCAAAACCCTTCACGGCGGTCTACGCTACTTGCAGCAACTGAACTTCTCACTTGTAAGGCAGGCGGCCTACGAGCGCAATCTCATGGTCAACCGCCTCTGTCCGCATCTGACCTGGCCGACACCATTTCTTTTACCATTGGTCCATCGAGGATGGGAACGGATTTACATGGGATCGGGTGTACTCCTCTACGATCTGATCGGCGGAAAGCGACCATCAGAGCTACCTCATCACCGCCATCTCACGAAAAAAGGGGCTCTACGCGAGATGCCATCACTGCGCAGTGATCAAATCACTGGTGCATTGCAATACTACGATGTCATCTTCGACGATGCCCGCCATACACTGACTCTCGCACGTACCGCCGCACAGTATGGAGCGGTCATCGGAACTCGCCTTGAAGTCACCGGAATGCTCTTTGAGGGGCAGCGGGTCGTTGGTGTGAAAGTGCATGATCTGGAGACCAGCCAGGAATTGAAGGTGCGCGGTCGCTGCGTGATCAACGCCACAGGTGCCTGGGCAGATCTTGTACAGCAACTGGCAGGCGGTGAGGCGCTGATGGAGATTCGACCCGCCAAGGGCATCCACATCGTCGTCCCTAAAGAGCGTATCGACTCACACACTGGTCTGATCGCCCCTACGACCGATAGCGTGCTGGTCGTCCGTCCATGGTGGCAGTACTGGATTATCGGTACGACAGATACGCCATGGGACTATGATCGCTCCAGCCCTGTCGCTAATGCAACAGAGATTAATTACTTGCTCACAGAGATCAATAAGTGGCTAAGCACGCCACTGAAGCGCGAGGACATCCTTGGTGTCTACGCGGGTGTGCGACCTTTGCTAAGTGGCAAAGGTACGACAACGGCAGCTCTCAGCCGGGACCATGCTGTGCTGAAGGGTCCAGAGGGCCTTTTCACTATTACTGGTGGTAAATATACCACCTATCGCGTGATGGCAAAGGACGTAATAGACGCCGCCATGGGTATGTCAGGAGGTCTGGCGCCTCCGTCTGCCACTGCCACAACTCCGCTGTTGGGTGCGGAGGGCTGGCATATCTTGCTTAACCAACGCGAACGGCTCGCCGCGAAAACTGGCCTTAGGACGCAGCAAATCGATCATCTATCAGGTCGCTATGGCTCGCTCATTGAAGAAATCTTCGCCTTGCTTACCGAGCGCCCAGAGCTTGCACGGTCAGTAGAGGGTGCATCAGAGTATCTTGAGGCTGAGATTTTCTATGCGGTCAGTAACGAGGGAGCGTTCCACCTCGAAGACATACTGGTACGCCGTACCCACATCGCCATGGAAACGCAGGATCGTGGACTTGTCGCAGCTACTCGGGTAGCACATCTGGCAGGAGAGGTATTGGGTTGGGATACTACGCGCCGTAAACAAGAGATCGATCGTTACGCAGTTCAGGTTGAGGCTGATCAGCTCGCGGAACAGGAGCCCACCGACGCAACAGCAGTATCCGCACGCCAGTCTCTTCTTAGCAAGATCAATGGATGAGTAGCGAAACCTTTTCTCTGTGTTGTCAACCTGGTCCCGTAGAGGCAGGGCTTGCCTCTACGGAAAAACATTCTCGAACGGGTATTATCCCTTCAATCCAGTACCAGCAATGCCCTGTACAATCTGGCGCTGGAAGAAGAGAAAGACGATCAGCACAGGAATGCCTCCCAGCACAGCCGTCGCCATGATCTGGGCATAGCGTATGCCGAAGGAGGTCTGCACCGTCGAGAGTCCTACCGGCACCGTCATCATGTTGCTGCCAGTAATCATAATGAACGGCAAGAGGAAGTTATTCCATGAAAGCACAAAGGCAAAGATGCCAACGGCGGCAATCGCTGGCATAGCTAACGGCATCCAGATTTGCCAGTAGACACGGAAGAGACTGGCTCCATCCATAAGCGCCGCCTCCTCAAGTTCGTAAGGAATGCCGTCAAAGTACTGCTTGAAAATGAAGACGGCAAGCGGAGAGGCAAGCTGAGGAAGGATAATACTCCAATAGGTATCCACCAGACCGAACGACTGCATCTGGGTAAACAACGGTACAATGAGAATCTGGCCTGGCACCATAAGCCCTGCCAGGATAATCCAGAAAAGAATATTCTTCCCACGGAAAGGAACGCGCGAGAACGCAAACGCCGCCATGCTCGCCAGTATGATCGTCACCAGGCTGATGACCGCCGAGGTCAGGAAACTGTTAAAGTACCAGCGAAACAGGCCAGTCGTCGCAAAGGTCGTGACAAAGGCGTCAAAAGTGAAATGTGAGGCCAGCCAGGACACCGGGATAGCCGTCGTTTCACTCTCTGGTTTAAGCGAAGTATCTATCGACCATAATATAGGCAAGACCCATATGATGGCGAACACAATAAGCAGCACTAATGCTGCTCCATTGGCGGTGCGGCGTTTCAAAACCTGGGTTCTTGTCTGCTCGCTTTCACGAGTATGCACGCGTTGCGCAACACTTTGAACTGACATTACGCATTCCTCCTCTCGCGGTTGAGCAGTGCGAACTGTCCTATCGATACAATCAGGATGATGATAAAGAGGATATACGACATAGCGGCAGCATAGCCAACGCGGAACGTGGTGAAACCAGATTCGTAGATGTACTGTATAACTGACCGTGTTGAGAAATTCGGACCATCACTTCCATTAAACAGCAAGTAGGCCTGCTGGAATACCTGCAACGAGGCAATCACCTGTAAAATGATGACGAGCGATGTTGTCCTGCTCAGAAGCGGAATGGTAATGTGGCGTATCCTTGCCCATGCTCCCGCGCCATCAAGGGATGCTGACTCGTTTAACTCCACTGGGATCTGCTGCATACCAGCCAGGAAGAGCACGAAATTGAAGCCAATCGTCCACCATACTGTCATGATGATCACGGACATCAAGGCAACATTCGCGTCGGAGAGCCAGCCAACTTCTTTGAGGCCAAGTCCCGTCAGTATGCCGTTGATCAACCCGAAGCCCGGCTGGTAGAGCCAGTTCCAGATCAAGGCGACAACGGATACCGGAAGAACAAAAGGAGCAAAGAAGATCGTGCGGAACAATGCCTTTGCTGGAATGGCACGATTGACGAGTAAGGCCAATGCGAGAGCGAGAATGACCAGCAACGGAGTGCTAATAACCGTGAACAGGAAGGTCACGCCAAGCGCATGCCAGAAATCCGCATCGACAAAAAGCTGCTGGTAGTTCGTCAGGCCGAGAAAGTCCGATGCCCCGGCACCACTAATCGTCCAGTTAAAAAAACTCATGCGCAAGCCAAGGATCACCGGCCAGATCAGGAATAGCGCATAGACGACGAGAAAAGGCAACACAAAGCCGATCCCTGTTAGATCGGTTTGTCTGCGCCTGGATCTCAAACGCCCCGCAGTTGCTACCTGAGTGCGGGTTGCTTGCAATGTTACTTCTGACATGATAGCTCCTCTCGTTGACGACAATGTCTTTCGGTTCTACACAACATCCATTATTGGTGGAATGGGAGGTTGAAGCTGAGCAATTTCTGCATAGCCGCGCGGAACTGTCTTAGACCCTGCTGTGGAGTAGCATTCCCATTCAAGACGGGCGCAAAAATGGTCCCTGTCTGATTCTCTAGTTCGGAACCCGAGCCACTAAACCACGCGTTCGGATCGACCACCACATCGGCGGCCACGCTGGCATAGTTCGATTGCGGCTTCAAGCTCTTATACTTATCGCTCTCCGTGACTGGAAGATAGGCCGGGATGTGTCCACCCTGCGACCACGTGTAGCTATCCTTCAGCATAAAACTAATGAACTCCAGCGATGCGGCTCTCCTGGCCGGGTCCGGCGCGATCTGACGCGGCAGGACAAATGCGTGCGAGTCCGCCTGCACGCGATACTGATCAAAAAGTAGCGGAAAAGGAACCATGTTGAATGAGAAGTTTTTCTGACTCTGGAAGGTCGTCACTTCCCACTCTCCATTCCATAAGAATGCCGACTTGTCCCCACCAAATAGGGCGACCGAACCGGCATAGTCAATGTTCTGAGCAGCTAATTTATTGATGGTCAGACCCCGCATAAAGGAAAGCGCCTGCTCAGCTTTTGTGTTGTCCAGGACCAGCTCTTTGCCATCTGGTGAAAGCACCTGTCCCCCCAACTGGCTATAGAGAGTGGTGAACAGGCGCCAGGGGGTGACACCTTGAATCTCGAATACCACACCGTACTGACCCGTAGTCTGCTTGATGGCCTTGCAAGCATCCACAAACGCGCTGGTCCCCCGTATGGGTTTGAGGTTGCCACTCGCATCAATCAGCCCGGCTTTACGGCAGAGATCGACGTTGTAGTACATGACAAATGGATGAGTGTCTAGAGGAATGGTGTACAGTTTGCCGAAATGAAAGGCCCTCTGCCAGATAGGGGCAAGAAACTTGTCAGGGGTGATGCCGTATTTTGCCAGCTCGTTCAGGTCAAATGGCTCCAGTAAGTTCTGCGCCGCATAGGTTGCCACGCGTGTCATATGTGAAATCGCTACGTCAGGAGGACGCCCGCCAGCAGAAGCCATTGTGAGCTTGGTATAGTATGGGTCACCCCATGCCAGAGTAACGGATTGAAGGTTGATGTCAGGATGAGCTTTTGTGAAGTCATTCTCCATCTGAATCATGCGCACGCCATCTCCACCGCCAAAAAGGTTCCAGTACGTGATGCCTGTACTTGAGGCGCTTGTACTGGAGCATCCCTCAAGAAGTGTAATTGCGCTACCCATGCCGAGCGCAGCTGCCCCTTCGAGAAATGTGCGACGTGACATACGCCCTGCCCGGACCATCTCGGTCCATTCGGCCAGACGACTGCGTTGTTCCGTGGCCATATGTGATCCTCCACAAGTTGATTGGCGTCAATATTACAAGACTGACTACGAAGACAACATCAATGGAGCGATAATCAGTAGGGATGGAGCTTGCCCCATCCGCTTGCCCATCACATAGCTCCCTGGCCGGATGGGGGCAAGCCCCATCCCTACTATTAAGCAAAATGTACCCGCAACAAATTAAGTAAGTTGTAAACGCAACAGAGTAAACGAATGCGGCGCAAAGGTGTGGGAGATACTCTGCCCACCCTGATCCAGGCGCTGTTCCCGTACGTCAACTGTGTGAGGATGCTCAAACGAGTTGATGGCGTCAGGATTATCAACGTTGACTTCATAAGCAACAACACCTGTCATTGTCGCCGCATCCATCAGTTGGATAGTGGTTGGATGCGCACGTTCACGGTCGCGGTTCACCACAGCTATCATAAGTTCGCGTCTCTGCGCATCGCAGGTTGCCGTCACATCGAGCAGGTTGAACGGTCCCAGGTCCGCCACGCGTTCGGGCCAGGGGCTGGTCGCTTGATCCTCCTTCAGATCGTAGGTATCCGAGTCAACGAAGACATCCAGCGCAATCTCCTGCGTGTGCTCAGCATAGAGCCTCAGTGGATGGTAGATAGTTTGCAGAAATAGACCTTCGTGGTTCGTGAAGATGGGAGCGATCACATTCACCATCTGCGCCAGGTTAGCGATATGTACCGTCTGGCAATGGCGGATGAAGATATTGAGATATGTGGCTACCGCCAGCGCGTCCGCCATTGTATAGCGCTCTTCCAGGCCCGTCTCAGGGCCTCGTGCACGGAACCAGACATTCCACTCGTCATAGGCCACATGTATCGGATGATCGATCTGCTTCCGGTACCGGACATTGTCGATGAGGGCCTGGCAGTTGTTCAGGGCGCGCTCAGCCTGATGGGGCATGAAGACATTTCTGTAGTAGTCATCGCTGCCAGTGTAGATGTGGATACTATGATAATCGACGAAGGAGGCCAGTTCTTCGAGCACTACGCGGTCCCACTCGCTCCAGCCGTTCAAGCCACAACTCACGAGCTGGATGCTCGGGTCCGTCCACTTCATCACCTTACCGAACTGAACCGCCTTTTTAGCATAATCCTCCGCGCTCAGGGCCCCGATCTGCCATATTCCATACATCTCATTGCCGAGACCCCAATACTTCACATCATAGGGTTCCTCGTGACCATTCTTGCGGCGCAGATTTGCCCAGTAGGTATTCCCCGTCCCATTGCAGTATTCGACCCACGCCTGGGCTTCGTCCATTGTGCCGGTTCCCATATTGACGCAGAGGTAGGGTTCCACACCGAGGAGCCGACAGTACTCCATGAACTCATTGGTCCCGAAGCGGTTAGACTCCTCCGTGTGCCAGGCGAGTTCTGTGCGCCGGGGGCGTTGTTCTCGGGGCCCTATACCATCCGTCCAGTGATAGCCACTTACGAAGTTGCCGCCGGGCCAGCGTAGTAACGGCATATGCAGCGAGCGTGCGGCATCCAGGACATCACGTCGGAACCCGTGCGAGTCGCTCAGGCTCGAACCCTCCTCGAAGACGCCACCGTAGATACAGCGTCCGAGGTGTTCAATAAATCCGCTAAAGATGCGGCGATCGACATTTCCTATTCTGCGCTCAGGGTCAATTTTGATCTTAGCCACAAATAAGTCCTCCGTATTAACAAGCTACCTCAAGCCTTGAGACATGAGATAGTACATCTCGTTCCAGCGAAGTTCCTTCTTGAATGCTGAAAGCGTAGTATCCCTGTTGATGAGCAGGAACTCTATGCCTGCTATCTCCGTGAAGTCCTCCAGATAATCGGCAGTCAACGCCTGACTGAAGCAGGTATGATGCGCTCCCCCGGCCAGAATCCAGGCGGTAGCAGCCGTCTTCAGATCGGGCTGAGGGACCCACAGCGCCCTGGCAACCGGAAGTTTCGGCAGAGGTTCGTCGGGAGGCACGCCGTCGACCGCGTTAACAACCATGCGGAAGCGATTGCCGATATCCACGATCGACGCAGCGACCGCTGGCAGGGGTGTGGCGTTAAACACCAGCCGAACCGGGTCGGCCTTGCCACCGATAGAAAGCGGGTGAATTTCTAATGATGGCCTCTCATTAGTAATCGTCGGGCATACTTCTAGCATGTGCGCTCCGAGTACCTTCATCTCAGACTTGCGCAGGTGATAGGTATAGTCTTCCATGAAGGATGTTCCACCGTCCAGGCCGGAGCTCATCACCTTCATTGCACGCACCAGGGCTGCCGTCTTCCAGTCTCCTTCTGCGCCAAACCCATAATTCTCTGCCATCAAGCGCTGAACCGAGAGGCCTGGAAGCTGGGCAAGACCATGCAGATCCTCAAAGTTGGTAGTGAAGGCCTTGAAATTGCCATCCGTGAGGAAATGTCTCAGCCCGATCTCAATGCGTGCTCCCTCACGCAGGGACTGATACTGTCTACCGTCCTGGCGCAGAGAGGGCACCACCTCATACAGGTCATTATATTCCTCAACGAGTTGATCAATCTCGCTATCCGTTGCCTGGTTCACATAGTGGACGAGATCGCCTACCCCGTATGCGTAAACGTCGTATCTCAGTTTGATCTGAGCTCCCACCTTATTTCCTTCGGTGACGGCCACTTCGCGCATATTGTCGCCAAAGCGAGCTATCTTCGCTCCTTGCGCGTCCTGCCAGGCGCAGGCAGCACGTGCCCACATTCCCAGGCTTGCCTGGACATCCTCGTCTTGCCAGTGCCCAACGACCACTTTGCGGTTCAGACCCAACCGACTACCGATGAAACCGAATTCGCGATCTCCGTGAGCGGACTGATTCAGATTCATAAAATCCATGTCGATCTCTGACCACGGGATATCACGATTGTACTGGGTGTGCAGGTGCGCNTCCAGGCATAATCTGTGGATGTCTTCAGGTGTAGTCAAGATGGGCTTAAAGATGACCCCGACTGGGATGTGCTCTGACTGGGAGAGCCCTCGTACGATCTCCTGGGAATGCGTAGCGACTTGCTCAAGTGTCTCAGGACCGTAAAGGTGTTGGCTTCCCGTAATAAACCATACTTCGAACTGTTTGAGGTCGATCATCATCGATTTCTCTCTCTCAAGTTGAGGCTGTAGCGATCAGCTCTCCTGACAAGAAACAACATAAAGGCAGGCAAGAAGTCGCCCTGGTCGGGCTATTTCTGCCCATAAATATGGAGGTAACGATGGTGCAACTTTGCCACATCTTCCGGAGCGATTTCATCGGGCTGACCAAGCTGCAACGCCCGCCATACCGTACAGGCCACATCTTCTACCATTACAGCCGCTTTCACCGCGTCCCGGGCAGTAGGACCAATAGTGAAGACTCCGTGATTTTTCAAGAGCACCGCCGGAGACGTGCCTATGTGCTCAACCACCTGCCGACCGATCTCCTCACCGCCGATCAAGGCAAAACCGGCGCACGGGATCGGGCCGCCAAATTCGTCAGCCATCGCTGTGAGATAGACAGGAATCGATCGGCCAAGGGCAGCAAAAGCAGTCGCGTAGGAGGAGTGGGTATGAACCACGCCGTTGACATCGGGACGGTGCCGGTAGATATAGAGGTGGCTGGCAGTATCTGAAGAAGGCTTGAGCCCACCTTCGACGATCTCACCATCCAGGTTCAGCACGACGAGATCTTCTGGCCGCAGTTCGTCGTAGAGCACACCGCTAGGTTTGATCACCACCAGGTTACTCTCTGGATCACGGGCGCTGACATTGCCTCCCGTCCAGACCACCAGACCGTTTTTAGGCAATTCCAGATGCAGTTTCCAGACCTGTTCTTTCAGTTGGTCGAGCATATCGTATCTCCTCAATGTAGATCCTGGTGCGTCTCCTCTTTCAGACGCTTCAGCCGTTTCATCACATCGTTCTCACCACGCCCAAAATAGTCGTGCAAAGTGACATACTCGCGATATAACCGACTGTAGAGTTCATTGTTATGAGGATCTGGAGTAAATACTTCCTCGCGCAAGCGAGCCATGTGTCTGGAGGCTTCGAAGATGGAAGCGTAACCGCCAGCCTCTGTGCCAGCCGCCACTGCTCCATGCATTGCCGAGCCAAACGCGCCTCCCTGGCTTGTTCCGGTCTGACGAACAGGCCGACCAGTCACATCGGCGTAGATCTGCACCAGCAATTTATTGCGCTCCGGCAACCCGCCCGAGGTCACGATCTCCTTGATAGGTATACCATTGGTCTCAAGGTCATCGATGATGATGCGTGTACCGTACGCGGTGGACTCAATCAACGCCCGGTAGATCTCCTCTGGCCTGGTTGCCAGCGTCATACCGAGCAACATGCCGGTCAGGTCAGCGTCCACCAGGATCGTGCGGTTGCCATTCCACCAGTCCAGCGCCAGCAGACCACTCTCTCCCGGTTGTAAAAGTGCCGCCTGTTCCTCCAGGAGCTGATGCACCGTCACACCACGGGACTCGGCTGCATAAGTGTAGGTAGCGGGCACACACTGTTTCACAAACCAGGCAAAACTGTCGCCCACGCACGATTGCCCAGCTTCATATCCAGAGAAGCCAGGGATGATGCCATCCTGGACCACGCCGCAAATACCTGGAACATGATGCTCCGCTGTACCCAGCGCCATATGGCAGTTGGAGGTGCCCATAATGATCACCATATGCCCTGGTTCGAGGACCGTGGCTGCCGGAACTGTGACGTGTGCATCCACATTCGCCACCGCCACAGGAGTGCCCACGTTCAACCCGGTCCAGAGTGCCGCTTCCTCAGTGAGACCACCAGCCTTCGTCCCGAGCGGAGAGAGCTGGCGCGACATCTTCTCATCGACGATATGTTCCATGCGAGGATCAAGCGCCCTGAAAAACGCATCCGGTGGAAAGCCCTCGCTCTTCGACCAGATGGCCTTGTATCCTGCCGTGCACTCGTTGCGCGTCTCCACTCCCGTAAGCTGCCACACCACCCAATCAGCCGCTTCAATCAGCCGATCAGCGGCGGCATAGACCTCGGGAGCCTCGTCCAGGATCTGCCACGCCTTTGGGAAGAACCACTCGGAGCTAATTTTGCCGCCGTAACGGTCCAGAAAAGTATATCCCATCTCACGCGCGATCTGATTCAGCCTGTTCGCTTCGGGCTGCGCGGCGTGGTGTTTCCACAATTTGACCCAGGCGTGCGGCTCGTTGCGCCATTGCGGCAAGAAACAGAGCGGCGTACCATTCTTTGTGGTGGGAAGCATAGTGCAGGCTGTGAAGTCGATACCGATGCCAATCACATCATCTGGAATTACACCGCTCTCGGCCAGCACTGCCGGTATTGTCGTCTTGAATACTTCCAGATAATCGTTGGGATCTTGCAGCGCCCAGTCATGTCCGAGCATAATCGTAGTACCGGGGAGCGTCTTATCGATCACGCCATTCGCATACAGGTGCACACTACTTGCCAGTTCTCGTCCAGTCGTGACATCCACAAGCACTGCGCGACCAGACTCCGTACCGAAATCAACGCCAATAACATATTTCGATGGAGGCGACATAGTCATGAACGCCTTGCTCCTTACTTAATACCCCTCATCAAGGAGAACGTACTAAAAGATCGCACCACTAAGAAAAATATCAATAAATACTGTATTTTTATTCTATCGACAGCTCGTAACAACATCACGATTAACGCATCTTTACAACGTTATTTACAACGTTGTGAAAATTGTAACATGCTAAACTTCTATTGTCAATAGAATAGTTGTGTTTAAAATGAGCTTTTCAGTAAATCTTAAGGAAATGATTAATTATATATAGATCATTTATTTATAGAGCACAGACCACCATTGCGCCGGACAAAGAGAAGATCGGTGAGCTGGCCATATCGTTCCTTCTCGGGCGCATCGATGGTACGCGCACAGGTCCACCCGAGCAGGTAGAGGTACCATTCCGCCTTATTGCACGCGAGAGCACTGGCGGAATGGTCTTCAAAGAGCCTAACTGGCGATGAGGTTGACGGCTCCGGTGTCAAGGTCATAGCGGGCTGCGACAATGGTGAGTTTACCCTGGCTAAAAGCATCGTGAAGAATTTTGGATCGATGAAGTGCCTGAACTGTGCGTTTACTATTGAGGCGCACAGCATTATCGAGACGAGTGGCACCAGTACCGTGTGCGGCTAGCACTGCAGGGCGGATGTAATCGACGAGCGTTCGGATGCTACCAGGTGGTTCTTCTTGACTATCAACAGCTTTGATAGTGGCAGTGACAGCACCGCATCGTTCGTGACCCAGTACCACCAGAAGTGGGATGTGAAGCTCCGCAACTCCGAACTCCAGGCTCCCCAGGGCCGCTTGATCTATCACGTGGGCGGCTGTGCGGATAGTAAATATGTCACCTAGACCCTGGTCAAAGACCAGTTCAGGTGGTACACGTGAGTCAACGCAACTAAAGATCATTGCGAATGGATTCTGTTTCTGCGCAAGAGCAGTACGGCGAGCAGGTGTCTGATCGGGCCAGATAGCCTTCCCTTTTTGAAAGCGAAGATTCCCTTGTAGTAGCTTTCGTAAGGCTGCACTGGAAGTAATTGAAGGACTTTCAAGCTCTGTTGAAGGTGTAGATGCACCTGACGCTCCTGCAGAGGGAAGATAGGTGAAACCAGTCAAACTTGCTCCCACCAGAGAGCCTCCTGAGACCTTCAAAAAACTCCGGCGCGTAGATGGGCTTACATGCATATTCCTCTAGCTCCTTTATTGATTTTAATTTCATTGTAACAATTCATCAAAATCATCAAGGGTGCTTACAGATATCCATGTTTTAACAACCGCTCGCCCGTCTGGGCGAAGCCTTCGGCTGATGGGATCGCGACATCAAGCGCGTCAGCAATGCGGTCAATGATATTGAAGAGCGCACAGACGACCAGTGCATCCTCGATGGCCTGGTCGCTCACTCCTGCCGCACGCAGAGGCGTGATATCGTCTGGCCCAACCTCGAAAGGCGTCAGCGTGACCTTCTCCAGCAAACACAACGTTTCGCGCATCTTCTCGTCAATTGGGGCCGTGCGCCAGTCTCGCAGAACCGCATTGACCAGTCCATCCTCCAGAGCTTGAGACGCAACTGCGCCGTGGGCACCTGTTCAATAGGAACACTGGTTGGTGCGCGAGACAAAGGCGGCGAACAACTCGCGCTCGCCCACGCTCCAATCTGAGGGCCCGCGCAGCGCCTCCTGTAAGTATGCTGAGAAAGGATGGCCGAACAGGGAAGGGCGATAGGACAGGGTGCGCCGAATATCAGAAACCGGTTCGTCCCTCAGGAGTTGTTCAATCTTCTTGAGCCGCATCTCTCTCTCCTTTCAGTGCTGCCAGGCCACACTCCAGTCGAGCCAGACCAGCACCCAATGCCGCGCTCAGGGTCAGCTCGAAAATGGCGTCCTCATGATACCCCGCTGCTCGTAGAGCCTCAAGGTCCTGATCCGTGATTTTGTAGGCATGCAGGGCCACTTTGTTGAGATAGCCTTCTATCTCTGGAGGGACCTGATTTGCCTGAGAAGAGATGCGACCGCTTAATTGAGCTGACCGCTCTTCGCTCGCACATCGAAGTGCAGGGGTGGTCTCACCGGAACTGTTGAGGACCGCCTCAATCAGAGACCGGGTGTGCGCCGTATACCGTGTATGCATACGAAGAAAGTTTCCTCCTACTCTCTATCGAAAAGGTGTCTGAGGAAGAGAAGAGCGAACGATGCACTTCCTCGTGAACCCACTACCAGGAAAAGATGACCTCACTTCAGTGATACCCCATTACCTCGCCGACGTCAAGGGATACGGCCCGGGTGACAGGGCGATTCAAACGTCCTCGTAGAGGCAATCAGGAGTGTGTTATCGCAGCCCCTTGTTCATCACACGCCTCAAGAGACGTGGTCCTCATCGAGCAGAATCTGGGAAGCGTGACCTGGAAGGAGGGCAGAATGGAAACCACTTTTTGTGGCCTGCGCTATTGTGGGAAGCGTGAAGCGAGGGGCAACCTGGAGACGACGGCCAGGAGCGTGTTGCTCCACGGTTTGCCACCACACATCCTCCCTGGAATGGAGAGCACCCGGCTGAGGAGGTCCGCCGGAGTCTGTTGCAGACGGTCCTGTTTGCAAGTGGTCACGCTGCCGCTTCGCTTGAACCTGCCCATAAGTGGCAACGCAAAACGGGACCAGGTAAGTCACGAGCGTGGGAAGAACCCAGGAGAGGGCGAATTGTCTGGAGAGAATCTGTTGCCCATGGTTGATGAGGGCCAGAAGCGTTCCAACTACCAGAGCCGTCTTTGCTGAACGCAGCAAAGTATCGCGTTCCAGGCAGTAGGCCACGAAGAGATGGGGAGCATGAAGGGACGTGGCGGCATCTGTGCGTCGTTCTGTATGCATTGGGGGTAACGACCTCCAAATAAAAATACTAGGAGCAATCCCACATCCCATGAAACTTCGACCTCACGAGCGGTATGGGTAGGTGAAGAGACAGTTACAGTATAGTCGAGAAGTCCGGCACATTCAAGGAAAGAGGAGAGCCATAGGAACAATGGGGGACTACTTTTTTGAGGAGCATGAAGCGCTCCCCTTGACAACGACTCGTTTTTGAGCTATACTCTTGCTATTCATAAACCGACGGTCGGTTTTAAAAGAGAAGGACGAGGTGATGGCACGCACGACCAACGAACAAGAATACGCACAGAGACGCAACGCCATTCTCGATGCGACGCAACAGCTTGTGGAAACCAAAGGCTATGAGCAGATGACGATCCAGGACATTCTGGACGCTCTCCAGATTTCCAAGGGAGCGTTCTATTACTACTTTGACTCCAAAGTAGCGTTGCTTGAGGCGCTGGTCGAACGTGGGGGGGAGAGAATAGAACAGCTTGTACTTCCCATCATCCATGATCGATCGATTGGTGCCCTTGAAAAACTCCAGCGCTTCTTTGCCACGCTGGACCAGGAGAAAATAGCTCACAAGCGCTTCGTGCTCGCGTTCCTGCGTGTCTGGTATGACGATGAGAATGCCATCGTTCGCCACAAACTCTACCGGGCCCGAGTCAAACGCTTTGTGCCCTGGCTCACTCAGATCATCCAGCAGGGGATCAAAGAAGGCGTCTTCACGGCTCCCTATCCTGATCAGACGGCCAGAATGATCATGTCTCTGCTTGAAGATCTTGGGTATGCCACCGTCGAGCTCCTCCTCTCGGAGGAACGTGAGCCCTCCGACCTACCTCGCCTCCAACGGAGCGTCGTGGCATGTGCGGATGCGCTAGAGCGTGTGCTGGGA
>WNFY01004232.1_pt1 | contig 23604 bp, 26 predicted proteins | sample 5400091 | NCBI WGS metagenome assembly WNFY01 (sample SAMN13153364, study PRJNA577476) | soil metagenome | isolation source: 60 cm soil or saprolite under grassland replicate 1 | place: USA:California | collected 2016-06-15 | reverse complement strand
ATCGTACTTCGCGCGGATGGTCGCGAACTGTCCGGGGTTGGTTTTTACAGGGATTAGATTCTACTTTTTTCTGTGGCCGACCATTTCGCTTTGGAATGTGCGTCGATCGACTCGCGTGAGCCGCTTTTCCATCGATGGCGTGAGCAGCGAGATGTGGGGAATTTCGCAGAGATGTTCCGCGATGAACCAGATCGGTTTGTCCGTTGTCATCCAATTGAGATGATCGAACCGGGTGAGACTCACCGGACGTGAATACCGCCGTAGGGTACGTTCGCCGCGCAGATTAAAATAAATATTGAAATAGCTCATGGCCAGTTCGCGCAGGTTGCGATAAACCGGTTCGCGATAACGGCAGCCGGTAAAATTCGATTTCGCCACTGCGCCCCAATGTCCGCCGATTTTGAAAATTGCTATGACGTGGTCGGTATCTTGTTCGGCTTCCAGATCGAAAATCAATGGTGGAAATCCAATGACGCGGAGCGCGGCGGCGGCGAAAATTCCGCCCTCGAGGCAAGACGCAGTTCGATGGCGCAGAACTTTTTGCGGCGATCGCGCAGTGAAGCTGAGATTGTAAGGCAACCCATCGAGGAACCGCTGAATGCCGGCCGGGGTCTTCAGTGCCCGCAGCGTGCGCAATTCCGACGAGGTGAAACCGAAACTCGGCGCAACCCTTCTCGATTTTAATTTGGTGCGCGCAGCTGTTTTAAGCCGAGTGGTCATTTCGCGTGCTCAACGCGAGAGAGAAATAACACCGTTCGTCCCAAAGGCGAACTCGCTGTCTTGCTACTTTTGATCGGGAACGCGCTTGAAGGTTCCTTCGCCGCGCACATTGAGATTTTCCACGACAACCTGTGTCGCTTTGCCATCGGGGCCGATGGTAAAAGTGATGCCGCTTCTGCCAACAGCGTTTTCGTCTTCCGTCTCATAGGTGAACGTGTCGCGATCATAGTGTTTCATTGGGAAGGTCTTGTTTTTTGGGCCCTGCACAATTGCCAATCCGCTATCCTTGTCGATGATGGAGATGTCGCCAAAGTAGTCGTTCGTATAGTTTCCAAGGTAGGCGCTATTTTTCGATGCAGGCGAAGGCGATCCAGGCGGTTTGGAATAATCGAAGCCCAGCACCGTACCGATCGCCGCCGGATTAGAAAATCGTTGTTTAAAGAGGACCAGCCAGTCCTGGGTCGGCTTTCCGTACAACGCAATGTCCAAAAATATCGTCCCCAATGCTTCCCCTATGCCGATGGGATACGCATTGGTAAGAACGACAATGCCCAATTGCTCGCCTGGCACGAGATTCACGTGAGTCGCCGCGCCAAGTGCAAACGCGCCGGAATGACTTAAGCGCAAGCGACCCTCCTCATCATAGCTGACGTTCCACCCCAACCCGTAAAAACCCGGCAGCCCGGTGAAGGGACTGAAACCGGTCAGCATGTGCGGATGATGCGTTTCGGCCAGCGCCTTTTCGTCAACGATTTGTTTGCCGGCAAATTTCCCGTTCGCGAGTTGGAGACGCATCCATTTCGTCAAATCATTCACCGAAGAACTCACGCCGCCCGCGGGCGATTGCGCGTCCGGATCGCGTTTGAACTTTTGCGCCCATTTGCCGTCCACCCGCACGTGTCCCAACGCCTTGTTCGGGCGTGCAACAAAATCCGCGTAACGCGAACTCGTCGAAGCCATGCCGAGCGGCGTGTACAATTTTTGCTTGGACACATCTTCCCAGTCCAGCGCGTACGCTTTCGCCGCCGCCGCCGCGGCTTCGGTCAGGCCAAAATTCGTGTAGGCGTAATGCGAGCGAAAACTGCTCTCGGGATGTTGATAGCGAAGGCGATGTAAAATCTCCACACGCGAAAATCCAAATTCTTCGAGCAAGTCGCCTGCGTGTTCGGGCAAGCCGCTTCGATGCGCGTACATGTCGCGAATCGTGATTTCACGTGTTACCCAAGGATCGAACATCGCGAAGGTGGGATCGAGCATGCTGAGCTTCGAGTCCCAGGTGATTTTTCCTTCACCAACCAACTCGGCCACTACCGTCGAGCCAATGGATTTGGAAACCGACGCCAGTTGAAACACTGTGTCCGCATCCACAGGCGCCTTCGTATTCACATCGCGGACGCCGAATCCTTTCGCGTACACCACCTTGTCTTGAAACACGACCGCGATGGCTAGCCCCGGCAGCGCATTTTCTTGAATTTGCTTTTGCGCGAGTTTTTCGACTTCTCGAACAGCGTTGTCCACTTGCGCGGAAGTGACATGAGATTTTTCCGCTGCGGCCGCGGCAGATAGCTCTAGCACATTGAATAATGCTGTGCTGATCAAAACAATGCAGTGGATGATTCGCATAAAGTTTTAACTAATTAGATAATCCATTGTATGGCGACAGTTGCACTAAAGCGATGCGAGGACGCATCGCACTCCAAAAGCTTGCGCGAAACAGGGCGGGCGCTGAATTACATTTCGCACGAAGTGCTTTGGAGTGCGATGCGTCTTCGCATCGCTTTTGCTATCTCAATGTCATTACAGTATGTGCTCTTGGGTTAGGAGACTGTTGAAGCATTGAAATGGATGCGCAATCTACAACCCGATTGGATGTCTTGCGTCGAAACCGCGCGGGAGGCGCTCGGTGGTTTGCCAGCGCGGCGCCCAGCGATTGCTCGAGTTTTCCCACGGCGTGGTATCGAGCCGCAGACCGGCAATGACCGCAAAGGTGTGGCCCTCCCGGGTATAGACAGTTATCCATTTCCCGCGGCCGCGTTGACCGTAGATGCGGAATTCGGAGGAGCTCATCGGTGAAGCGATTAAACCCGCGGCACCGAGCACATAGGAAACAGTGCCAGAACAATCGTAACCGCGGTCATCAAACGACTTGTGACCGCCGCCGTACCGGTATGGCTTCGACCGAAGTTGATTTGCAGCCCAAATTGCTCGCCTTAACCGCGACCGGCGCTTTTTTCGGTGCTGCCGCTTGTCCTCGGTGAAGACGCGCGACTCCACCTGATACGATTGGCCCGGACACCGGAAAAGTGTCGGCAATTATCGATGGAACAGCCACGGCAACGGCAACAGTGCCCAGCAGAATTTTCAGACTAACCGGATAGATAAATGTCCTCCGGGACCGTGTCGTATGCCACAACCCCGCGGATGAAAAGAACAAAATTATGGGAATCTCATTTATGTTTTGAACTTTGGTCTTGACGAAACTGGCGAATTGTTTCCACACTCGGCGCCACGAATCGATCTGATCCAGGCAGAGGACGTTTTTCCAGGCAGCTTCTTCCGCCCCCTTGCAGATCCAAACCACGCAGTCAATCGCCTGGAAAAAGAAAGGTTTGTTAAATGAAAGCAATCGTTCTCTCTGCAAAAAGTCCCATTCACCGCCCCTCTTTACGACGGGGTTTCCTTCTCATCCTGCTCGTGCTTGTCTGTTTTGGGCTTGCACCGATGGCGCAAGCGGTAGGTCCCGACACGGACGGTAACATACCGGGCTCCAACAATGGCGAAGGCATTGGGGTCCTCGTCAGCCGCACCACTGGTGTCTGGAACACCGGCACTGGTTTCGAGGCGCTTAACCACCTCACCGCCGGCAACCAAAATACGGCGACGGGTCTTCGAGCCCTGAATAGCGATATCAATGGCGGCTACAACACCGCTACTGGCGTTTATTCGCTCTTTAGCAACACTAGCGGGTTTTTCAATAGTGCCACTGGCGCTTACGCGCTCGCGACCAACATTAGCGGGAATTACAACACAGCCAATGGTTATGGTGCGCTCTACCGCAACACCGCCGACGACAATACGGCCACTGGTTTTGGTGCGCTCCATAAAAACACCACCGGCATCGGCAACACGGCAGTTGGCGCTGCGGCGCTCCTCAATAACGTTGATGGCTTTCAGAACACAGTCGTGGGTGCAGGGGCAGGACCAAACTTGGTTACCGCCGCTGGCAACAGTAACACTTACCTGGGCCAATTCGTTGGTTCCACCATCCCCGAGGAAACCAATACGATCCGCATCGCCGACATCTCGATTGACGGGTTCGGGTCCGCAGAGTGCTTCATCGGTGGTATCTTCAATAACTTCCAGCCTGTTGGCGGCAGCGTTGTTGAAGTTACTCTTGACCTTAATGACGACCACCTTGGCTGGGATGTTGGCCCGAGCCAGGGTGGTAGCGCGCCTAGCGTACCTTCTCGTGGCGCACCGCAGTCCGTCCCGTGGCGGACTTGAAGCGAGCAAACCTGCGCCGCAAATCGTTCTCACCAATCAGTAAACGCAAGCCGGGTCCCTAGGGCTTAGTTGCTCAACTCTATTTTCATGACCGGGTGAATTTCCCAAGCAGCATAAATCGGGAAGATACTTTCTCCGGTTTGATTAATCTTTGGGCGCATGCCCGACGTCAAAGTACGCCTTTGACGATAACGGCGATTCGCGCTTGTGGCGAATTGTCTTGACCAGTGGGCCAGAATTTTCAACGCTCGGCCTAACAAGAAAACTAACCTCTGAAGCTTTGGCGGTAACATCTATATCGGCTCAGGCGTCTCCGGTCCTAGTGATGAAATCGCGTTCATCCGCATAGGCCAGCCCACGATCCTGGGTTTTCCGTATGACACCTTTATCCAAGGCATTCAGAACCGGGGCGTTTCTGCTGCCGCCAACCCCCATTTCGTGCTTGTTGATGACGATGGAAAGTTGGGGACGGTCGCCGTCGATGCCATTGGAATCAAGACCGGGTTACCTGGTCAGGGCGCCCAGCCCCAAGCCATGCTGAATGAATTCCGCAAAGACCACCTCAAAGTTGAGGAACAGGCCCGCAAGGTACAGGAACAGGAAGCGGAATTGAAGAACGATCTTCGAGCGACCGTTGCGCACCTCACCGCGCGTCTTGAAGAGCAGGCAGCGCAAATCCAGAAAGTGGGCGCCCGGCTTGAAGTGACTAAGGCAGCGCCGCAAACAGTCTCGAACAAATAATTCGTAACGCGATCGCAGAGGGTAGGGGCGGTTGGCGTCCCCGCGGCTCCATTCACGCGCTACGAGGCGGTGAACGCGATGCTACTCAATGAGTTTCTAAAAGAGCACCACAAGGTTGAAGAACAAGAACGCAGGATGAGCGAGCATAGCCGCAAGGCGCAGGAGCAAGAAGCGACCATCGCAGAGCTAAAGGCAAGTGTGGGGCAGCAACAGAAAGGGATAGATGTTCTCACCGCTCAGCTCAAAGAGCAGGCTGCGCAAATCCAGAAGGTAAGCGCACGGTTTGAAGTGAGTAACCCTGCGCCGCAAGCAGTTTCGCAACGATAATTAGAGCTAAAAGCCATCGCACAAATTAGAAGGCTTTCTCCGGACCGCAGACCTATCGCATAAATGGGAAAATTCTGCCTCAAAGCTCGCGAAAGCGTGAACTTTCATGATAAGCTTGTCGAATGACCCGCATTTTCGCGCTGCCGGTCACCGTGATCGCAACGGTTATGGCTACGCTGGCTGCGGATCAATCGCCAGGGAGCAAATCCGAAGAACCCGATTCGTTCGACATCGAGCCACCGGTGTTGAAGCAAAACCTCACGGATCAGCCATTGCCGACGACAGAGGCGCCGGATGGCGACGTTGCCCAATTGGAAAAACAATTGGATCGGGCAAAGAAAAACGCGTCCGGCGCGGAGCGCCTCTACAAAATCGGCGTTCTCGCGAAGGTGGAAGTCGAGCAACGCGCGTTGAAAGTTGCCCGGCTCGAGTCCGACTTTGCAAATGCGCAGCTCGCGCGGGCGAAAAACGACCTTGCCGCGCAGGAATCTCAACTCGCGGCCGGCGAAGGCACCAAAGCCGAGCTGGAAACTGCGAAAGCAGCCGTGGCGCAATTAACTGAAGCCGCGCAAATCGCTGCGCAAAAACGCGAGCGCGCGGAGCTCGACGCAGCGGAAGCAAATCTACGTCGGCAGCAAAAGCTCCTTCGTCTCGGCAGCGCACAAAAATCCGATGTGACTCGCGCTCAGGAAAAACTCGCCGAGCTCAAAGCACCGAAGAATTAGGCAAGTGGAGATTTGCGATCCGGGTAGCGCACGCGTCTCGCGTGCTGGTTTTGGCGTCCCCGCCAAAACAATCTTTCATTATATTGCAGCGGCTCTATTGGCATCGCATTGTTTCGACGCTCCCTGAATGGGGTACTTTAGAAAAAGTTCGCGGCGGCGAGACACCGTCGCCAGCACGCGAGACGCGTGCGCTACCCGGAGTCGCGTCCGCGACCGCTAATCGGAGATGAGACTTTCAGTATCCTGCGGCTTGTCCGTCTTTGCGTGATTCGCTTGAGCCGACGTAAACGCGTTGACCGTCGTGCATCTCAACTTTGATGGCTTGGTAACCGCCGTAACCGCCGACGTCGATCCGCACATCGTGTCCGCGTTTCTTTAATTCGCGCACGCTTTCGTAGGGTATTCCGCTTTCGACTTCAACGTAGCCGCCTGATTCAGACAGCTTTTCGCCGGTCGGTTCGTTGTCGCCTTCGTGTTGCCAGCGCGAAGCATCTCCGGCTTCCTGCACGTTCAAACCGAAATCGATCTGGTTGGTGAGCACTTGGACGTGACCCTGTGGTTGCATGCCGCCGCCCATGACGCCAAATGCCTCCCACGGTTTGCCGTCTTTCATGACGAATCCAGGAATGATGGTGTGAAACGGACGTTTGCCCGGCGCGTAAACATTCACGTGATTGGAATCCATCGAGAAAAGTTCGCCGCGATCCTGAAACATGAACCCAAGCCCGGGCACGACGATGCCGCTGCCCATGCCACGATAGTTGCTTTGGATGAGACTGACCATGTTGCCTTCGTCATCGGCGGTGCAGAGATAAATTGTGTCGCCCTGATCCAGCGCTGGATTTCCCGCTTCGACCTTTTTGGCCGCGTGTTGCGGATCGATGAGCTTCCGGCGCTCGGCCGCGTACTGTTTCGAGGTCAACTGCGCGACAGGAATTTTCGCGAAAGCCGGGTCGGCATAAAACTTCGCGCGATCAGCCCAGACGAGTTTTTTCGCTTCGATCATCGTGTGCAATGTGTCTGGGGAATTGCGGCCCATCGCACGCAGGTCGAACCCCTCGAGAATGTTCAAGATTTGCAGCGCGGCGACGCCCTGACCGTTCGGCGGCAGCTCGAACACGTCGTAGCCGCGATAGTTGGTCGAGACCGGCTCGACCCACGTCGATGTATGCTTCTCGAAGTCGGTTTTCCGGAGAAAACCGCCATTGGCCCGCATGAAATTGTCGATCTTGTCCGCGATCTCGCCTTTGTAAAAAGGGTCGCGGCCTTTTTCGCCGATTAACTTGAGGGTTTTCGCGAGCGCCGGATTCTTGAAGATGTCGCCTTTCGCAGGGGTGCGGCCTTTGCCGTCGAGTGTGTACGTTTCGAGAAATGCGCCGGGAAGCCCTTTATAAATGCGCGGACCGAGGGACCAGTAATATGCGATCAGTTCGGTGACGGGGAAGCCTTCCTCGGCGCAGCGAATCGCCGGGGCGAGATCATCGCTCAATTTCAGTTTGCCGAATTTCTTGTGCAGCTCTGCCCAGGCGTCCACCGTTCCCGGCACACTGATCGGCAGCATGCCTATCGGAGGAATGGTCTCGCGGTGCAGCTTCACTAGTTCCGCCTTCATCTGCTCGTAACTCAAACCCAGCGGCGAACGCCCGCTTCCGTTGATCCCGTAAAGTCTGTTCTCTTTCGCGCTGTAAACGATTGCGAACAGGTCGCCGCCGATGCCATTCGAGACTGGCTCCATCAAGCCGAGCGTGGCGTTCGCGGCGATCGCCGCATCTACAGCGCTGCCGCCGCGCTTCAAAATGTCGAGGCCGATCTGCGTCGCGGCCGGCACGCTCGTGCAAACCATTCCATGTCGCGCCAGCACTTCCGACCGCGTCGCGAAACTCTTTCCGGTGATGCGGTCGATTTGGGCATCGAGTACGTGTGCGGCAAGGAGAAGCCCTAAAGTCGAGACCCATCGAATGAGTTTCCTCATTTGCTCAGCTTAATTTGATGTCAACGAAATGAAAGACGTTCTAGAGGCGTTTACCTATCGGCCGCCTCGGCTCTTGGCAGAGCGTGCACCATAGAGTAAATAAGACGCTTGAATCTTGTCTCGCAATTATATCTGATTGCTCAGCTTCGATGAAAATGCCATCCGAAACAAAAAAAGCGCTGAGCGTAATTTTCATTTACATGGCGCTGCTTTTCTTTCTGATCGGCATGGCGGCCCAGCTCAAGAGCGATTTTCATTCGCGGGCGGAAATTTCCACGGCGGGTTTCACCGTCGCGGCAGTCTTAGTCGCATTGGGCGTGATCTCGTTCCTGTTTTCCTTGTCGAAAAAACAGGGCTGAGGCAAGCACGGGAATCACCGCGGCGGGCGACGCGCCTGCCGACTTCGCGGGGGGCACCTTTCTGCCACTATCTGGATGTCGTTTCTATTCTGTAAAGGCAGCGGTGTCGGCTGCACAAGTCCCACGCATTTGTTTGCAAAAAAAAGCGGCGGCGACCCTTCCTGATCGCCGCCGTCCCTACCGCTCTGAACAATCGAAGTTATTCCTGTATTGCGTCGTGAAGCTCTTTGTGGGCGTTCATCATGTCTTGATGGGCCTTCTGAATGTCATCGAGCTTCTTCTGCTGATCAGGTGTGAGCAGCGGCCGAATCTGCGACACCGTGCTGTCCATTACAGTTTTCATTTTCTGCATCGCCTCCTGATGAATGGCGGCGATTTGCGGCTTGGCCCCATCGATAATTGGCTGAACCTTGGTCTGTTGGTCGGACGTCAGGTTCAACTTCTCGGTTATTCTCTGGAGGCCAAAGCCATGTCCATGCCAGCAGCCACCGCCGCCAGGACCAGGTTGTGCTTGCACTACCACAAAGCCGCCAAGCGCGATCGCACCGGCGGCCACAAGTGTTAATACGTTTCGTTTCATAGTTTATGTTTCAGTTTGTTGTTTTGCTGCGCGCTTTTTGCGCTTCTGTAGCTAATGACCGACCATCAATCTGGCCGGTTACAATTTTTCCAGCTGCCAGGGAAAAGCGATTTCGCGTTGCCGCCGCACCCGCTTTGGTGCGCAGGAGACTAAATCGTCCCGTCGGCTGGGAAACCGCCGCTCCTTGTGGCAAAATTGTAACCGCAACGCGCTCCTGCCGGTCATTGCTAATGGTGTGGATGCGCTTTCGACTACATGGATGATTCTGATGCAAGCGCGCTGGTTGACGCTGCGCTCCAGCATGATGATGAGGCGGCTCGCGCATTGGTTCGGCGGCTATATCCGCTCGTGGTCAAAGTGGTCCGCGCGCACCGTCCGCGCCGAACGGCGGAGGAGGATCTTTGCCAAATGATTTTCATGAAGGTTTTTCAAAAATTGTCTCAATTTTCCGGCAAGGTGCCGCTGGAACACTGGGTCTCGCGCATTGCGGTCAACACCTGCCTCAATCAAATCGAGTCGGAGAGAGTGCGGCCTGAACTTCGTCACGCCGATTTGAGCGAGGAGGAGCAAGCCGTAGTGGAGAATCTCGCAACCTCCTCCGACGAGCTCGCTCCGGACCAGCGCTTTGCTTCACGTCAATTGGTCGAACATCTTCTTGCGGCGCTCAAACCGGTCGAGCGGCTGGCGATCGATTTGCTATATTTGCAAGGGCGTTCCGTTGAAGAGATTCGTAAAATCACCGGCTGGAGCGCGGCGCTCATTAAAGTGCGGGCGTTTCGAGCGCGACAAAAAATGAAAGGTCAGTTAGCCAAAATTTCGGCAAGAGAGAAGTTATGAAAGATCACGAAATCGATCGGTTGCTGCGATCGGCCGCGCAGGCGCCCGAAGAGGTTCCGGTCGCGATGCCGTTTGGATTCGATACGCGAGTGGTCGCGCTCTGGCGCGCAAGTGCGCAGACGCCCAACGGCTTGACGCCTCTGCTTCGCCGGATCGCCTTGCTCTCGGCGGCTATAATCGTTGTATCGACGATTGCGGCGGTCCGCGAAGCCAGCCAAAGCCGGAAAATCGGAGAATCCCTCACAAATGAATTCGCCATCGCAGATTCGGCGATTCAGGATGAATTTTCACCATGAACCGCGCATTGCAGTGGAAATTAATTGCCGGCTTCATACTCGTCTTCATCGCTGGTGGAATGACGGGTGCTTTTCTTGGTGGGGTACATGCGCGTCATCTTTTCTTTGAGTTTCATCAGCCCGGTCTGATGGCTATAAGAATGCGAGACCGGCTCCGCACGGAGCTGCATTTGACGCCAGAACAGGTCGCCAAAATATCGCCAATAATCGATAAAACGGCCGCGCAACTCCAGCAAGTGCGGCGTGATACTGGCCGGCGACTTGACTGCTTTAAGCAGTCAAGTTCCCACTCGCTTTCGAGGGAAGAAGGTTAACTCGAGTGGTGTCTCGACCTCAACTGAATCGAGGCGCTCCGGGGAAAGACGGCGATGCAGCGCCGCTACAACGCTTCAGCGCGACGGTGCGGGCCATGACCTACAAATGCAGCCCATTTTTAAAAAAGATTCGTTCGCGTTCGACGTTTGCGCCCCGGCTCAGGAAGAAATCGCGCAGTTCGGGCGTGTAATAGTCCCCATCGAAAAGGGGGTTGAGACCAAAAAAAACTTTGCCGCCCGGGACGAGGTGCCGCTCCAGGTCGCGCAGGAAAAAATCCCACTCCGCTGATCCCCAGCGTCGTTTCGACGGGTGGTAGAGATTAAAATTGACCGAGAACGCAGTGATCCAGTCGAACTCGTGACCGAAATCGGGCAACGGCTCGAACGCGCTAATCTTCCAAAGCACACGTGGAACACCGAAAAGCGCGAGCAATTCGGTAAACAGAGCGATGTGCCCGACGTCGAGACCGAGTACAGAATGGCCAAGTTTTTTTAGGATGAATAAGAAAAATCCGCCGCCGCAACCGAGATCGAGCACGCGTTTAGGCATTGAGCGATGGAGTTTCAAATCTTGCACGCGTTCCCGATTCAATCGCAACCATGGCTCGACATTCGCGTACTTGGCATAGCCCGCTTGCGAATTCGCATAACGCTGCTGGATTTCGCGCAGACGTTCTTGATCGATGCTGGCCAGCAAGGGCCGAAGCGGGACGCGAAAAATGGAGCGTTGCGCTCTGCGCCAGCCACGTTGGTAAGTCAGTGGCTCGGTAAATTTGAGGAGTTTATGGGACAGTTTCATTTCGTGTCCTGCAACACAGATTCCATGATTTCCCGTAGAAGTCGCGGCCCGCGATAAACGAAGCCAGTGTAAACCTGAAGGAGTTGCGCGCCCGCATCAAATTTTTTGCGAGCGGATTCCGCGTCCGAAATTCCACCGGAAGCGATGACTGGAATTGTCGATCTTGCAGCGATGCTGCGTACCAGTGCGGTCGATTTTTCCTGCAACGGCGCCCCGCTCAAACCGCCCTCCTGATTAAGGGTCGGCGGAATTGATGAATGATCGAGCGTTGTGTTAGTCGCGATAATTCCCGCAACGTTATTTTGTTCACAGGTCGCGATGATCTCTTCCAGCTCGGTGGCCAACAGGTCCGGAGAGATTTTGACCAGCAGCGGTTTGGCGCTTGGGTTCTCATCGCGAATCGCCCGAAGCAACTGGGAAAGCGCCGCCGGTCGCTGGAGCTCACGTAACCCAGGAGTATTTGGCGAGCTGACATTCAACGCGACGTAATCGGCAAACTCACGAAGCAATCGGAAGGAGTATAGGTAATCATCTGTTGCTCCTTCCAGCGGCGTGACCTTCGATTTCCCAATATTGATCCCGACCCGGCAGTTGCCGGGCCATCGTCCACCGTCGCGCAGCTTGCGCAGTCGTTCCGCGATGATCTCGGCGCCGTCGTTGTTAAAACCGAGACTGTTGATGAGCGCCTGTTGCTCGGGAAAACGGAAGATGCGCGGCTTTGGGTTTCCCGGCTGCGCTTTGGCGGTCACCGTGCCGATTTCGATGAACCCGAAACCCAGCGCTGCCCATGCAGGCAGGGCGACACCGTTCTTGTCCAATCCAGCCGCGAGTCCGATTGGATTCGGAAAGTTTACCCCAAAAACTGTTTTTGGTTTCGATGGCGGCTGAAAACAATTCAGCGGGCGCAGGGCAATATCGACATGGGACGCGCCACGCAAAAGCGCGATCGCAAGATGATGTGCGGCCTCGGGATCGAGCGAAAACAGGAGCGGCCTGCCGAATCGCTCGTAAGCATTCTTCATTTGCCGGTCTTGATTGGAACATAGCCATCCTGGCTGTGTGGCGAGCCACGCTTCCAGTATGGCTCTGCGCAGGCTGGAAGCCCATGCGCCGGGACAGGCAGGATGCCTATCTTCCGCGATGCTTTCATTTGCCGATGCAAAATTGTCCGAAGACCGAATCGAGAATTTGTTCGACGTCGACCGCGCCAATTACCTCTCCAACCGCTCGCAATGCCTCGTTAAGATCGACCGCAACATATTCCGGCGACAACCTCTGGCCCAGTGCTGCTCCCGCGCGATCGCACGATTCCAACGCGCGGCGCAGGCAATTGCGATGCCGGGCATTAATCGCGACTGTGCTCTCCGGCCTCAGATTTTGTTTGGTTATGCGCGCCAGAATTTCCTTTTGCAGTTCTGGCAGGGCTTCTCCCGTCATGCACGAAACCCGCAAAGCACGAAAATTTTTCCAGTCACTGTCTTCAGGCAGATCGCTTTTGTTCAAAACTACAATTTCATTGGAGTCGCCCAGCCGTTCATCGAAATGCGAAGGCTTGGGCGCGTTGCGATCTGCAATGTGCAGACGCAAGTCAGCCAGTTGCAGCGATCTTTCGGTGCGCACAATTCCTTCACGCTCGAGTTCGGTTGCGGAAGCTCGCAGGCCGGCAGTATCAAGTAAACGGATTGGCAGACCATCCAGATTGGCCGTCTCTTCGATGGTATCGCGCGTGGTGCCGTGCGTCTCGCTCACGATCACTCGGTCATAGCCGAGAAGCCGATTGAGTAAACTCGATTTGCCAGCATTCGTCGCTCCGTAAATCACCACCCGCACGCCTTCGCGCAAAATGCGCCCTTGATCAGCAGTGGCGAGCAGCGCGGCGATTTCCTCGCGAACAGAACCGAGTCGCGCGCACAACGTTTCTCCTTTATCGGGTGAAATCCCTTCCTCCGGAAAATCGATCGATGCGTCGATGTGCGCGAGCAGTGAAACAAATTCATCGCGAATTTTCCTGATCTTCTCGCCGAGCCCGCCTTCGAGCTGCTCGGTGGCGGAACGAAGCGACAGATCGGTTTTGGCGCGGATCAGATCGATCACCGCCTCAGCCTGTGTCAGGTCCATTTTCCCGTTGAGAAATGCGCGCTCGGTAAATTCACCCGGCCGGGCCGCGCGCGCGCCGGCGCGCAAACACACTTCAAGAACCTTCGCCGTCACCAGTGTTCCGCCGTGGCAACTGATCTCGGCCAAATCTTCGCCGGTGTAACTGGCCGGCGCGCGATGGATCGAGAGCATCACCTGGTCGGTCAACCGGCCTTCGCCATCGACGATCTCGCCGAAATGCTGAACATGCGATCCGAATCGCGACGGATTTTCTTTGCCGCGAAAAATCTTCTCGGCAACCTCGATCGCGTTCACGCCCGAAATGCGGACAAGCGCGATTGCGCCTTCACCGGCGGGTGTTGAGATGGCGGCGATTGTGTCAGCGACAGTCATAGAGGTTCGCTGCAATCCAGGTGAGCCCGAGATTTAGGGGCAGAGACATCTTGTCTGCGGGGCAGGCTGCAAGCCTGTGCTACTTGAGAACATCTTTCAACGCGGCGATGCATTTCTTGTTTTGCTCCATTGTGCCCACCGAAATGCGGACCCACTCAGGTAAATTGTAGCCCTTAAGCGGTCGCACGATGACTTTCCGCGCCAGCAGCCTTTCGAAGACCGCGGAACCGTCGCCGACATTTACCATCACGAAATTCGCGACGCCGGGCACAAACCGGACCTTCATCTCGCCAAATTGTTCCTGGAGATAACTGCGGCCTTCATCGACGACACGTTTCGTCTCGCGCTCATGCGCATCATCGTTCAGGGCCGCGAGCGCGCCAGCGTGGGCGATACTGTTCACATTAAATGGTTGTCTGGTCTTCTGAAGCACTTCGATCAAGTCGGCCCGCGCGACGCCGTAGCCGATGCGCAGACCGGCGAGTCCGTGAATTTTGGAAAAGGTGCGCAGGACGACGATGTTCCTGCCTTCGCGAACAAATCGCAGCGTGTCTGGCGGATTATCGAGAAACTCAAAATAGGCTTCATCGAAAACGACTATAATATTTTCCGGAACACGCGACATGAAACGGTCAATCTTGCGCTGCGAAATCAAGGTGCCGGTTGGATTGTTGGGATTGGGGACAAAAATAAGCCGGGTTTTCGGCGTTATTGCGTCCAGCATTGCATCGAGGTTCTGCTGAAAATCCGGGCTCGGCGTTTCAATTGTCTGCGCGCCGAAAGAGGTCGCGATCAATTTGTACACGATAAAGGCATACTCAGAGGTGATCACGTCATCGTGGAGATTGAGAAACGCGTGGCCGAGAAATTCGATCACTTCGTTCGAGCCATTGCCCGAAATAATATTCTCCGGGGCGAGACTGAGTCTGGCCGCAATTGCTTTGCACAAGTAAAATCCGCCGCCATCCGGATATAGGTGCGCGTTCTCCGCTGCAGAGCGCGTCGCTTGAATTGCCTTTGGGGAGGGGCCAAGCGGATTCTCGTTTGAGGCCAGCTTGGTGATGGCGCCTGGATCGACATCGAGTTCGCGCGCCGTTTCCTCGATCGGTTTTCCCGGTTGGTAAACAGCAAGGTCGCGCAATTGTGGGTTTGCCAGTTCCCAAATTGAAGTCATGCGCGAGAGATTAACTGCAGTGGGACAAGTTTCCAACTTGCCGTACCGACGCTGGCTCGCCGCGGCGAGCGCCACAACAAAAAGCTGTGCAGGCCGCGCAGTTTGTCGCAATGTTTGCATGGCGAACATTTGGCGGATTGCAAAGACGATTTTAGGTTTACCCGTGGACGACGAAATCATCTACCTCGATAATAACGCCACGACGCAGCTCGACCCCGCAGTGATCGAGGAGATGCTGCCGTTTTTGACGAAGTATTACGGCAACCCTTCCAGCGGTTACGCGTTTGCCGCCAAAGCTCGAAAAGCCGTCGATCTTGCGCGGGAGCGGCTGGCGGCGTTGTTGGGATGTGAACCCTCGGAAATTGTTTTTACCAGCGGCGGGACAGAATCGAACAATACGGTAATCAACTCCGCGCTGCAGTTCGACCCGCGCGGCAAACATGTCGTCACGAGCGCCGTCGAACACAGCGCAGTGCTGCGCCCCTGCCAGGACCTCGCGAAACGCGGGTGCGAGGTGACATTTCTGGGCGTGGATCGACATGGCAACGTCGATCTTGCCGAACTGGAGGCAACGATTCGCCCGGAAACGGCATTCGTTTCGATGATGTGGGCAAATAACGAAACCGGCGTGTTATTTCCGGTTGAGAAAATCGCTGAGATATGTCGCGAGAAAGGCGTTCTGTTTCACACTGACGCGGTGCAAGCGACCGGAAAAATCCCGGTTCGCATGCACGATACGGCGATCAATTTCCTTTCCCTCTCGGCGCACAAATTTTATGGGCCAAAAGGCGTCGGCGCGCTTTATGTCAATCGGCGAACGCGCTTTCACCCCTTGATTGCTGGCGGAGGTCAGGAAGACGGGCGCCGGGGCGGAACAGAAAACGTTGCGGCGATTGCCGGCTTGGGGAAAGCCGCCGAGCGCGCTATCGAATATCTCTCAGAGGAAAAAGCGCCCGTTCGTTCCATGCGCGACCGTTTTGAAAAAGCGATCCTGGAAACGGTGAGTGGAGCATCGGTTAACGGCGCCGGTGCCGCCCGCGTCCCAAACACATCGAGTTTCTCATTTGAAGGAATCGAGTCTCCAGCAGCGCTTCTTTTATTGGATCGATATCGCATTTGTTGCTCGGCCGGGTCAGCCTGCCGCACGGGTTCGCAGGAAGCTTCGCACGTGCTGCGTGCGATGAACTCGGACGCGAATGGTGCGCGGCGCAGTTTGCGCTTTTCTTTCGGTCGCTTCAACACCGACGCGCAGATCGATCGCGTCGTTGAAGTCGTTCCGAAAGTTATCGAAAAGCTGCGTCAGATGGCGACGCCTGCTCGCGCGAGTGTCGTTTCATCCTGTAGCCAGAGCGCTGTGAGCCGCTTCGTCACGCGATTTCTTTCCTTTGGTGTTTAAAGAAAAGCTGACCGCGGATTCCGCTGATGACGCAGATTTACAACTAGGGAATCAGATTCCCTATTCGCTCCGCGTTATTTGAGTTTTAATCTCGCCAGGCTGACGAGATGCGTTTAAAACTCGACGCGGCGGTCATTAAAAATAAATCTGGATTGGGGATAAGGGCAGGAAGCTTTTCTCCCGAAGCTTTCTTCCCCTTTTCAGACGTCCCGCCTGAGGCGGGCAGGGTCAACCCGCCCGGGGAAAAACCAAAATCTGATCCTCATTGCCTGCATCGGATTTTTGTCAAAAGCGCAAGGGGTGGGTCCCGACACGGACGGTTCCTTACCCGGCTCTAACAATGGCGAAGGTATTGGGGTGCTCGTCAGCCGCACCACTGGTGTCTGGAACACCGGCGCTGGTTTCGAGGCGCTTAACCACCTCACTGCCGGCAACCAAAATACGGCGACGGGTCTTCGCGCCCTGACTAACGATATCAACGGCGGCTTCAACACCGCCATTGGCGTTTTATCACTCTTTAGCAACACCAGCGGGTTTTTCAATAGTGCCACAGGCGCTTATTCGCTCGCTAACAACATTAGCGGCAGCAACAACACAGCCAATGGTTACGCTGCGCTCTATCGCAACACCGCCAACGGCAGCACGGCCACTGGTTTTGCGGCGCTCTACCACAACACGACCGGCACCGAGAACACGGCTAATGGCGCTAATACGCTCTTTAACAACACACCGGCTTCGTCAACACGGCCGTTGGAGCGGCCGGCCTTTTAAACAACACGGAAGGCAGCGGCAACACGGCCATCGGTTTTGATGCGCTCTTTAGCAATCCTGATTTGGTGGTGCGCGACGGGAGGGCAAAGTCAACACCGTGCGCTACGAAGCGGTAAACGCGATGCTGCTAAGCGAGTTCCTGAAAGAGCACCGCAAAGTGGAGGAATTAGCATCGACGGTTGCAAAGCAGCAAGTGACAATCGCGCAGCAGCGAAGGGACTTCCAAGCAAAGATTGGCAAACTTGAAGCAACGATCACTGCGCAGCTCAAAGAGGAGGCAGAGCAAATCCAGAAGGTGAGCGCGGCCCAGATTGAAGCGAACCGATCTGCGCCGCAAGTAGTCTTGAACAATCCCTAAAAGTCCCCGCATCATAGCTTGCGTGTTGCCGGGGTCAGCGGCCCCGGCTACAGCTCCAATCGGATCGACAATTTCCTTGCAGGGCAATATGGTGCGCGAAGGTTCTTCTTATGGAGCAGACGCCACGAGATCCTGCCGCTTCGCGCTACGAGCACGCCGCCCAGGGCTTGCGTCGAAGCGATCTCGATCCCGATCCGATCAAACAATTTGCAAACTGGTTCACGGCCGCGATCGAGGCCGGGATTCGGGATGTCAACGCGATGAGCCTGGCCACCGCCGGTCACGACGGCAAATCATCAGTGCGGATTGTTTTGTTGAAAGGTTTCGACCAGGATGGTTTCGTCTTTTTTACCAACTACGAAAGCGAAAAAGGAAAACAGCTCGAAGCCAATCCCTATGCGGCGCTGGCGTTTTACTGGATCGAACTGGATCGGCAAGTTCGCATTAGCGGGAAAGCGGAAAAGACTTCGCGCGAGGAATCGCAAACTTACTTTCATTCGCGCCCGCTCGGCAGCCAACTGAGCGCGTGGGCCTCGCGTCAAAGTGAGGTGCTCGATGGACGCCGCGTATTGGACGCGCGCATGGCAGAGATGACAGAACGTTTCGGCGGTAAACCCATTCCGTTGCCGCCACATTGGGGCGGATATCGACTGAAACCCGAGGTGATGGAATTCTGGCAGGGACGCCCGAATCGTTTGCATGATCGTTTTCGTTACCGGCTACAGGCTGACGGCGCATGGTTGATTGAACGCCTCGCGCCGTGAATGCGCACCAATCCCAGCTCGCGATGGTGGATCGAGCAGTCCCTTGCCCGATGCTACAGTGGGGGCGAAGCCGCATTTATTTTAGCATCGCCCGGCAGAGCGGCCGATCCACCTTGCGACGATAATACCGTGAACATCGACATCGTCCGCGGCGATATTACGACCCTCCATGTTGATGCCATCGTCAATGCCGCGAACACGACCCTTCTCGGCGGCGGTGGAGTCGATGGCGCGATTCATCGCGCCGCTGGACCCGAATTGCTCGCAGAATGTCGAGCACTCGGCGGGTGTCAGCCCGGCGAAGCGAAGATCACTCGCGGATATAAACTACCAGCGCGTTATGTCATTCACACAGTCGGCCCGTTTTGGACCGGCGGTAAGCGCGGCGAGCCGCAGATTTTGACGAATTGCTATCGCAATTCATTGCTGCTCGCCGTTGAAAACCGAATTAAGACGATTGCCTTCCCGGCGATCAGTTGCGGCGCCTATGGTTATCCGATTCGGGAAGCAACGCGGATTGCCGTTGAAACAACCCGCGAATTCCTCGCGGCCGACGACAAAATCGACAAAGCGATTTTCGTCGTCGCAAGTGATGAAATCCTCCGCGCTTATCAGCGGCTTCTGTAACGGCGCTCTGCCTGCCACGTCGTAGCTTTGCGAAGACGGATGAGCGCCGCATATTTTCTCGGCCAACGGTCGTAGACCGCCGCTAGAGCCAATTAAATTCCGCTGCGGATCCCGCGATCGGGATCACGCGGCCCTATATCATGGCTGATCTTGGCCCAGGCCGCGTGCACGGCGTGCCGAGCATGGTCCCAGGGAAGCGCCGATTCGGCTTTATTTCGCTCGTAGTTGAGCGCCAGATCGCTTTCGATTTCTTCGTACGCCTTCCCTGGATATTTGTGAAACCCTTGGTAACCGGTGCGATACGCCGGCGCGTAATGTGCGTAAGTATAGCCCGCTTTCACGAAGGGCTGCTTTTCGTGGTGTTCCCGCCAGTATTTTTCTTCTTCAGTTGTTGGATTCATAGCTTCTGCCACTCCATGTGCACCATACGCCGCAGCGACGCCGCCGACCACTGTCCCAACTGCGGCGCCTATTGGTCCGCCGATCGCCGCGCCGAGGGCGGCACCAGTTATAGCTCCGCCGGCTGCTCCCACACCGGTGCCAACTGGGTGCGCGCCCGGTTCGCCCGTGATCGGGTCGGTATTTTTCCTCGGTTTTTCCCTCATTCCGTCGGTTGCCCCCTGCAGTATCGCATTACACTGATTCGCGAATTGGCGCGCCAGCGGACGTGAAAGCGTAGCAATTTGAGAGACGCAACTAAACCGCCATTTACGATTCATTTGTATGATTAATCCGAACGAAAATGATCTTACGAGGGACGAACCGCTTCCGACGCAACTCCAGTCGGGCGAAGAAGAAATTGGCTCGAGTGGGCGTGAGCAGTTTCGTCGAGCAACAAAGAAAATTTCCACGACGATGAGCCATACGTGGGATGAGACGAAGGAGAAAGCGGGCCGGGCTCGGGAACGCACGGAGTATTTCGTGCGCGAAAATCCCGTGCCGACCATTCTCGGCGCACTGGGCCTGGGAATCGCGATTGGGTTGGCGATTCGCTACGCCTCGACTAGCGAGCAAAAGACAGAAATTGAGATGAAGTCGCCGCTGGCAAATCTGAACTGGAGTCTTCTTTCGCTGCCTTTTCTCTGGCCGTTGTTCAAATCAGCCAGAGAAAAATATGAAAGCTCGACCGAAGCGATGAAAGATGGCGTGAAGCGACTGAAAAAAATCGACGTCGACCGCTACGCAAAGCCGATCCGCAAGCGTTGGAAGGCGTGGACGCGGTAAGCGTCTCTCGCATTTGAGCGAACAACTACGCGGCTTCGCAGCCTAGGTGGATCGAGCAGTCCCTTGCTCGATGCTAATCCACGCGGCGAAGCCGTATTTAATTTAGCATCGCCCGACGGAGCGGCTGATCCACCCCCAGTTGAATGCGCGCCCATCCTCGCGGAAGATGTAGATCTTCGCATGGCGAATTCCAATGCATCCGAGCAACCGGCCTGGCAGCGCAATCGGGTCTTCGAATTTTTTGCGTCGCTCAAGCTCGCGGTCGTTTTGCTCGCGGTGCTGATCATCGCCGCAATCGCCGGCACGATTTACGAATCGAGTTTCGACGCAAAGGTAGCGCGCGCCTACGTTTACGGTGCGCCCTGGTTCAATCTCTGGCTGGTGTTGCTCGCCGCTAATCTGACCGCATCCGCGCTCTCACGCTGGCCGTGGCGCAAACATCACACGGCATTTCTCATCACGCATCTCGGCATCATAACGTTGCTGACCGGCTCGCTCATCGGCCGAATTTCGGGGATCGAAGGAAGCATCACGCTTTTCAAAGGCGAGGCCCCCACCAATCGCTTGGTGGTCGATGAACATCAGCTTCGCGTGCATGACGTTGATGGAATCATCAAAGGATTTCCCGCGGAATTTTTGCATCATCCGCCGACGCCGCAGCGTCCGCGCTATCTTGGCACCCTCGCGTCTGGCGCGCGTTTGCAGATCGTAGATTACGCGCCGGCGATTGAAGGAAAACTGAATCCGAAACCAGTTGCTGATGGCGGCGTCCCTGCGCTGCATTTCACAATTTCGACCGCCATGATGAACCAACATCTCGAAAGCTGGCTGCTGGTTGACGACCCGCAGCATGGAAGTTTCTCGATGGGACTCGCTAACATCGAGCTCAAACGCGGAATCGTACCATCGGCGTCTTCGAGCACCCGTCTTCGCGAGTCTACGGCCGGGCAAGCGAGCAGAAGTGAAGCGATCGAGCTTGAGGAATCGATTTTCGCGTTCACCAAAGCTCCGGGTGAACAAATCGGCCGCGTCGCCAAAGGTGCAAGCACAGGCGCGAAAGTCCGGCTCGATCAACCGCAGAACGGAAACAAAGGACGAGTCGTAATTTCGCTAGGCGACAAAGAAGCCAGCTTTGATGTGGCGGAAAATCTCGGACGCGAGGTCGGGATCGAGGGAACGGAACTCAAACTCAAGATCGACAATTACTGGCCTGATTTCCGGATTCAGGGTGGTAGACCGAGTTCGCTGAGCGACCAGCCGAACAATCCCGTGGTGCTCATCACGATTCACGGCAAAGCTGCGCCCGCTGCGGAGACGGCTCCGAATCCACACGGTGCTGGCACGGAATTCAACACGACCGGAGGGCCACCCGCGATGCCGCCCGTTGGCGCGGAAGCGCCAAATCATCTCACCCTTTTCATCGCGAACGATGGCGCGATTACTTACGAACTTGTGTCGCGAAAGAATGGCAAATCATCTGGCAACATCGACATGAACAAACCGCTCCCGACCGGTTGGGCCGATTGGCAGTTGAAGATCGACAAGCTGATGCCGCACGCAAAGCAATGGGTCGATTTCACTCCGATTAAGGCGGAAAAGACTTCGATGGCCGCAGATTTGCCGGATGGCGTTCGGGTTCGTCTCGAACAAAACAGCGAAAAGTTTGAGCAATGGGTACCGGCCGGCTGGCAAATCACACTACCGACTTCGCCTAACGCGACGATGATCGCTTATGGCTGGAAAGTTATTGGGTTACCGGTTGGGCTCGAGTTGCTCGATTTCGACGTGAAACGCAATGAAGGGAGCGAGAGTCCTGCCAGCTTTAAGAGTACGCTGCGCGTCGTTACTGCCGACGGAGAGACTGCCACTGGTTCGTGCTGGATGAATAATCCGTTTAGTTTTCCCGGTGCGTGGTGGCGGACGTGGACAGGACTCACTTACAAAATTTCGCAGGCGTCGTGGAATCCGGAAAATCTCGGGCAAAGCACCGTGCAGATTTTGCGCGACCCTGGCTGGCTATTGAAATGGATCGGCTCGCTGCTCGTGGTGATCGGCGTGTTCATGATGTTTTATCTCCAGCCATATCGAAAACAGACCGCAGGCGAACCGATCACGCCTAACGGATCAAAACCGCGAAAACAGAAACGCGAAACAGTGCCTGCTTCAGTGGCAATTGCCGATTGAAGATCGAAGCAGGAGGTTGAAGGTTGGGACCGATGGGAGATTGGAAAAGCATTCAGTCTTTGGCGCTCGTTAGCGTCGTGGCAGTTTTGAGCGCGTGCGTGTCGGGTAAAAAGCCAGCTCGACTCTCCGGCGCGGAGCAACCCGCCTCAGACGGGCCCAAATGGGGGTACTACACCGGTAACCCAGTGACGCGGTGGAATCCGGATGGACTGACAATGACGCTGCTAAGCGAGTTGCGCTACACCGATCCGCACGGAATCGTCTGGGTCGCGCCGGCCGGATCGACAGTGAACGGCGCCTCAATCCCGCGGTCGCTCTGGTCGCTAATGGGCGGACCATTTGAAGGAAAATATCGGGACGCTTCCGTGTTGCACGACGTTTCCTATGAGCAACACAAGCGCCCGTGGCAAGACTGCGACCGGATGTTTTACAACGCGATGCGCTGCAGTGGCGTAAGTGCTGTGGAAGCGAAGACGATGTTTTATGCACTTTACCGTTTCGGGCATCATTGGAAGTTCCCGGTCAAACGCGCTAAACCCGTGAAGTTCGAGGGGGCGCTGGTTGCGCGAGGGGAGGAAATTCCGCGGGCGATCCCGGTCAACGAGAATGACGTCAATGAGGCGCGCGATTGGATTCGTCGCGCACAGCCAAGCTTGGAACAGATCGAGCAGCGAGCCGAGACCGAAGCGTGGTGATTCCGCGCAGCGAGTCGCTTCTCCTACAGTTTGACCCGGTGAGGTCGTAGCGTTGCGAGCACCGATCACTCTACAGCGCTTCTCAACTCAGAGCGCCGGTGTTCTCTATGCCGCTCCCGCAAGCGAAGGTATCCTGGCGGACCTAGGCCGCTTTCGATTCTGACGCAGATGCAGCGCCCTTTTTCTCCAGCGCGGCGGCTAGGACTTCATCGACGTTTTCGACTGGGACGAATTTGAGCTTTTGTTTCGCCTCTTCGGGAACATCGACGAGATCTTTTTCGTTGAGCTTGGGAATGATTACGGTCGAAATACCAGCACGCATCGCGGCCAGGCTCTTTTCCTTGAGGCCGCCGATTGGCAGGACGAGCCCGCGCAAAGTGATTTCGCCGGTCATAGCAACATCGGAACGAACCGGCCTGTTGCTGAAAAGCGAGGCGAGCGCGGTAAACATGGCGATTCCTGCCGATGGTCCGTCCTTCGGCACAGCGCCGGCCGGAACGTGCACGTGAATGTCGATCTTTCGAAAATCCTCTGCATTCGCGCCTAGTTGGCCGTCACGGCTGCGCACGAGACTGAGTGCTGCCTGCACCGATTCTTTCATTACTTCACCGATGTGACCGGTGAGCGTGATGTTGCCTTTGCCTGGATAACGCATCGCCTCGATATGCAGCACTTCGCCGCCGGCAGGCGTATAAGCCAGGCCGGTGACGACGCCTGGCTGACTTGTTTTGAGTTTCGTCTCGCGAA
>WNFY01001295.1_pt1 | contig 23614 bp, 23 predicted proteins | sample 5400091 | NCBI WGS metagenome assembly WNFY01 (sample SAMN13153364, study PRJNA577476) | soil metagenome | isolation source: 60 cm soil or saprolite under grassland replicate 1 | place: USA:California | collected 2016-06-15 | reverse complement strand
GAACGTTTTATGCCTCGCTACGGCGCTCAGGCCGAGCTGGCACCACGCGATGTGGTTGCGCGCGCGATCCTCAGTGAGATGCTCTCTGAACGGACCGACTATCAATATCTCGATCTGCGCCACCTGCCCGCTGAAAAAATGCATGCCCGCTTCCCCACGATCTCGGCTATCTGTCGCGAACATGGTCTGGACCTGGCCCGCGACCTGCTACCCGTCGCGCCTGCGGCCCACTATTGCATGGGAGGCGTCATGGTGGATAGCCACGGTCGCACAACGCTGCCCGGCCTCTACGCGGTCGGCGAGGTGTCCTGCACGGGAGTCCACGGCGCAAATCGGCTCGCCAGCAACTCATTGCTTGAGGGACTGGTGTATGGCGTGCGCATTGCCGATTGGCTGGCCTCGACGGAGGCAACGCATGACGGGCAATCTTTCCGTAAGAATACAGCGCTGATCGCCTATGATTCTCTCCTGGTCAGTGAGAGTACGTCATCTGGTAATATGGAGATGATGACGACAGAGCAGGCGGGGAGCCAGTTGCGCCAGTTGATGTGGCACTATGTCTCGCTCTGCCGTGACGAACAGGGTCTGTTGGAGGCGAAGCGTAAAGTGCAGGCGTTGCACCGCCAACTGTCCGCAAGTCAGCTTGAACGGCGAGAGAGTACAGTGCAGCGCGCTGAGACAACCAATATGCTCATGGTGGCTGAACTGGTCATTGCGGCGGCGCTTGAGCGTTGTGAGAGCCGTGGCAGCCACTGGCGGCTGGATTATCAACAGACGGATCAATGCCTGACCGGACGCCACTTTGCTTTTCAGCGCCTACGCATTGATCCTTATGGATGGTTGCGAGAGGAGATTGCGCGCTATGCTTAAGCCATCACTCGATCTGATTCGGCGTGCGCTGGAGGAGGATGGCGCCGACGCCGATATCACTACCCTGAGCACCGTCCCCGAAGATCAGCAGGCGAGCGGGACCATCATTGCGCGTCAGTCTGGTGTCGTTGCCGGGCTGGCGGTTGCCGCTGAGACCTTTCGCCAGCTCGATAGTCGGGTCTCCGTCGAACTCCTGGTCCGCGATGGCGCCGTCGTCGTGGCGGGTGACGTGCTGGCCCACCTGAGCGGTCCTGCTCGTTCCCTGCTCAGCGCGGAACGTGTGGCGCTCAACTTCCTTGGGCGTCTCTCCGGCATCGCAACGATCACGGCCCGCTGTGTGCACGCCGTGGAGGGGACACGCGCCCGTATCCTGGATACGCGCAAGACGACGCCGGGGTTACGTAGTCTGGAGAAGGCTGCTGTGCTGTTGGGTGGCGGTCAGAACCATCGCTTCGGTTTGAGCGATGGTGTCCTTATCAAAGATAACCATATCAAGGCAGCGGGAGGCGTTGCGCAGGCTGTTACTGCCGCGCGTCTGGCCGCTCCACACCTGCTCAAGATCGAGGTCGAGTGCGAGACACTCGCCGAAGTGCAGCAGGCGCTGGAGTCCGACGCGGATGTAGTGCTGCTCGACAATATGGATGTTGAAGCGATGCGCAGTGCGGTCGAGGTCATACGCCGCAGCGCGCCCCGCGTGCTGATTGAGGCTTCGGGCAGCATCGGCACCAACGGCGAACGCCTGCAGGCGGTTGCATCGACGGGCGTCGATTTCATCTCGCTCGGTGCCCTGACGCACTCCGCACCCAATTTAGATGTCTCGCTAGAGTTTGCCTGATGCATGCCGGGACCCTGTAGAGGTCCGTCTTCCAGGGTCTTTGTGAAGGAGAGAAATCTATGACCATCCAGACCGAATGTGCAGAGAGCCAGGAGACGCGCATCTTGCCGCTCCTTTCGCCACGCACCCGCGCTAAGCACGATCTATCGAAGCGCAGCGATACCATTCCGTTGTTCTACGCCGAGATGGGAGGCGAAGAGCTCGATCGCCGCATCGCCGCCGCCAGGGAGGCGCTCGGCGAGCGGCTCGTCATCCTGGGCCATCACTACCAGCGCGACGAGATCATCAAGTACGCCGATTATCGCGGCGATTCGTTCAAGCTGGCGCAACTCGCGGCGGCGCGTCCCCAGGCCGATTATATCGTCTTCTGCGGCGTGCACTTCATGGCCGAGAGCGCCGATATCCTGAGCGGACCGCAGCAAAAGGTCATCCTGCCCAATCCCGCCGCCGGTTGCTCGATGGCGGACATGGCGAACATCGCCGAGGTCGAGGAGTGCTGGGAGATGCTTAGTGACGTGTTGGGAGACGACGCCGGTATTATCCCCGTGACGTATATGAACTCCGCTGCCAATCTCAAGGCGTTCTGCGGACGTAACGGCGGCATCGTCTGCACGTCGTCGAACGCGCCCGCCGTCATGCGCTGGGCGTTCCAGCAGGGGAAGCGTGTCCTGTTCTTCCCCGACGAACACCTGGGCCGCAATACCGCGCTCAAATACGGCATACCGGAGCAGCAGATGACCATCTGGAATCCCAAGAATCCTATGGCCTCCGACGATGCCGAAGAGGAGATCGAGCGGGCGAAGATCATCCTGTGGAAGGGCTACTGTACGACGCATATGCGCTTCAATGTTGAGCAGATTGCGAAAGCGCGCGCCGAGTATCCCGGCATCAAGATCCTGGTGCATCCGGAGTGTCGCCGCGAGGTCGTCGAGGCCGCCGATCTCTACGGCTCGACCGAGTACATCATCCAGCAGATTGAACGCGCGCCCGCCGGAACGCAGTGGGGCGTCGGGACCGAGATCAATCTGGTGCATCGCCTCGCCAAAGAGCACCCGGAGCAGTTCATCTTCTGCCTCGATCCCATCGTCTGTCCCTGCTCTACCATGTACCGCATCCACCCGGCCTATCTCGCCTGGGTCCTGGAGGCACTGGTCACGGATGAAGTGATCAACCAGATCTCCGTAGACGACGAGATGGCGCAGTGGGCGCGCGTCGCGCTTGAGCGTATGCTGGCGCTGGCTGCGTGACTGGGTATGATGGAATACTTTTCAAAAGCTGAGTGTTCTCCCGCATAGAGGCGAAAAAGAGGGTAAAGCAATATTCGCTTTACCCTTTTTCGATCGCTATAGCCGACGAGAAAGCATTTACTTTTGGCGAATCTAAAGGTCACACGATTGTTTTGTACTTTTATCCAAAGGCGGATTGAACACCTGTAAAAATCGGGGTATAAGTGATTTCAATCCGTGGCTCGATATTTTCGCTCAGGCTTTTTGGCCGGATGGGTGACTCCCTCAGAAAACGGTTCAGCTCGTCCCGGTGGATGCAGGGATGCGGTACATCCTTTGTGTGTGTCTCAATCTCGCCGAGCCGGATAGCACGGTGTATTGGTCGGTAATTGACAAGCTTCAATACGATCATACGGTTAATCGAAAACCACTCATCCTCGTACTGGTCAATGCTCACATGAGGCCGCTTAATCTTCAAGTAACGGGCGAGTTCATCCCGATGCACGACCGTCATTGGTAAGTTCCGCCTATAGGCTTTGAGGTCACCCCGTTGTATATGGTAGAAGAATGATGTCTGGTTTATGCTGGTCAATTCCGATACTTCAGGGATGGATAGCCACTCCTTTTCAGTTTCAACGGGCAGTATAGTTGGCGTTTCCTGTGTGTCTGGGTGGATGTACACTTTAACGCCGAGCACGTCGAGCGCGTTCCGCTTCTCTTTGAAGCTTGCCTCGTGGTATTTGCCTTTCATAGTATTCAAGAAATTAAGAAAGTCCATGATGCTTTTTTGGTACACGCCAGAGAGCCTGACAATATCCCGCGACTTTGTATATTCCTCCTCGTACCTCTGTAGTTGTTCCTCTTTTTCCTTGATGTCCTGGGAAATGAGCTTATAATAATAGCTTCCCCCTGGGTGTTTTGTCCGCTCCTGTTTGGCGTAGGCTATTTCTTCCTCAAGCTCAAGGATAAGCTGCTTGCCCTTTGTGTTTTCCAGCATGTTTTGCAGCGATTGCTCGATGTTGCGTTCTATCGTATCGCGTATGAGTTCTAAGCGCTCAAACACACGGCAGCAATCTTCCCACACCATCTGATTAACCTTAACCGTTCGTATGGTGGTTAAATCAGGGCAGGCATCATACTTGTTACGGAACTTGCAGCAACAGTAGTACGGATACACAAAATTGTTTCTGCTTCTCTGGTTTCTGCCGTACATCCGGTAGTTGCAAGTTTTACAGATGACATGCCCCTTGAGCAGGAAGTCTTCAGGGTTTTTGTGTTCATTGCTTTTGTTGACTTTATTGTTTTTCAGCTTGAGCTGTGCGCGTTCGTATATGTCAACGGTTATAATCGCTGGTATGCCGCCAGGGATGGTTTTCATTTTGTCATTGGGCTTCCTTGCTACAGTGCCTTTGGTAGACATGATTGTAGTAGTTTTACATATTGTGAGAATACCGATATTGCTACCATCAGTCAGCATGTCAAAGACGGTCGATGGTTGCCAGGCCGTACTTTTAACCTTCGCGCCTCTGGACTTAGCAGGCGGCAGTATCCCATCTTCGGTGAGCTTATGGGCGATGCCGCGAATGCTCATATCCAGTTCGACAAACATCTCAAAAATTGAAACGCGGACAGCGGCTTCTTCTTTGTTGATGACGTAGCGTGTTTTCTCTGTATCTTTCCAATCCCAGCCATAAGGGGCGCGGCCAGTAGCAACCGGCAAGCCATGCTCCATCCTGGTTTGCCAGTGACGGTTAGCGTATTCCAAAATCTTCTCACGCTCGGACTCGGCACTCCAAGCCAGGATGGAGCGTATCAGTTTACCAGTCAAGCTGTTGTCGATATTCTCGCTGATGCTGACGATTTCAGCACCAATGCTCTCGATTTCCTCGAAGATCATAGCGGAATGGACAAAGTTGCGGGAAAAGCGGCGTAAGTCCCAGACGATAATTACGTCGGCCATACGGTCGCGGAGAAACTGGCAGGCGAGGGTAAGCTGTTCGCGGTGCGAATAGTGGATAAAGCCGCTTTTTGCTTCTTTCAGCACCATCAACACATCAATGTCGTGCAGGTCGGCATAACGACGGCACTTCTCTTCCTGGTATTCCAGGCTTTCCCCATTCTGTTCCTGTTTATCTGTGCTGACACGGCAATAAACGACGGCGCGTTTGCGGGAAGTGACGTCTTTTGATTGCTGCTTTTCAGGAAGCAAGGGAACACCGCCTTTCGGGTGGCTATGCTATCAATGGCAATACAGGTTTAGTACGATTTACAAAAGGGGAAGGCGCGCGGCGCATGCTTCCCAGAATCAGACAACAGAATATAGATGCAACAGAGTCCTATACTTAACCTTACTATATTATAGTCCTATATGCTTAACAATACAATCAATGTTTATGCATCAAGCCATTATACTTCAAGCGATAAGCATTGACATTACCCTGGTATAAATGGCATACTAGGGGAGGAGGCTATCAGACGAGCGCGTTCAATCGGCGCGTGGACGGACAATATGTATTGGAGTGCTTAACCTATGAAACTGGAAGATTACCGGGTTAAGCTTGGATGGCCGAAAGCGGAGCTTGCCAGGCAAGCGAAGATCAGCGTGGGCACGGTGATTGATGCGGAAAAAGGCAAGCGGATTTATAAGGCGACCGCCGGAAAAATCGCTAACGCACTCAGCACGGGGCTAGGAGTTGAAATCACGTACAAGGATATTGAAGGGCTTAACCTTGCCGACTGAGACATCCAGGCTTACTACCGAAAGACGCCGGGATGAACCCCAGGCGCGAAATCTTGGCAATCTCAGCTTTCTTGAATTTCTGAATAAGTATGAGGAGATACTGAGTATTTCTCTGTGATGATGACTAGAGCGCGCAAACATTGATGGCCGCTGTGCTCCGTGCGGCGGCTTTCTTCATGTGGTACATTAATCCATAATGTGGATGAACGTTTTTTAAGTAAACTGCTAATGAGGTAAGGTTATGAGTAACACACCAGTTGAGGAGTTGCAACCCGCTCCTGATTTCACCCTTCCGGCCATCGGGAGCGACGATGTGGTCAAAGACGGCCAGGTGCAATTAAGCGCCCTTAGAAATCACGTTACTGTGCTTTACTTCTACCCAAAAGACGACACGCCCGGCTGCACTGCCGAAGCGTGCTCGTTCCGCGATGCCAACCATGAAATGCAAAAACGCGGGATTGTCGTGCTGGGTGTCAGCGCCGATGATCTCTCATCGCATCAGAAGTTCGCCGACAAATACGGTTTGCCCTTTCCGCTGCTCGCTGATACCGATACAAAGGTTTCGCAGCTTTATGGCGTGTGGAAAGAAAAGAACATGTATGGCAAAAAATATCTGGGCGTGAACAGAGAAACCTTCCTCATTGATAAAGAGGGCATCGTGCGCAAAGCTTGGCACAAGGTTAGCGCTGCCGAGCATGCTCAAGAGGTGTTAGATACCATCGAGTCGCTAGGACTCTAATCTGATTGCAAATGAAATCAGGAGCCTTTCAATCTCACTCGGTTAGAAAGGCTCCTGATTTTAAACGGCTAGTGCGTACTCCTTATTATGTGAGACTAAACGTATGGACGTTTACTTCCATGCCTTGGGATTGCTTTGCGCCTAAATGTGCAAGGGAAAATGTAAATTTTACAGGTGTCCTAAATAGAATTGGTTACTTTCTTACTAACTATTTCTACACGAATGTGCATTGTATCCTTGACCTGAGTATATGAGTAAGGAGTTCATCTCATATGTCGATTACACCTCAACAAAATCGGGCCGATGAAGCCGCCGACGGAGTCCGGTTGGGCTCCGCAACCGTTAACGAAGAAAGATGCATGATTGAACTTGCCGAATTACGTCAAGCCATCGAGTCTTGGGCAAAAGAAAATAAGCTCTGGGGCGACGACGCTGCATTCCTCACGCCGTTCATCCATAAGGGTGATGCGCCCAAACGCTACGAGGCTCTTCTTCTGACCTTTGAAGGACCACTTTACAACGTCTTCAACTTTTACCGGCAAGATTCTGACGAACACTATGAACATTTCCGGTCAATGCTCAACATGCATGGTTTCTATTTCGAAATGGTAGATCACGTGACGATGCTCATTAGTCCGTCGGATGAGAAGAGAGCAGATGAATATTTAGCTCTCTACCGCTGGCAATGGATACAAAATCTTGCGACCCGTCGGCTCTACGATATCCATGAGGAAGTTTTCGAGCACTTCGCTAAACATCCTGATCACCTTGCGCGATTGGAATGGCGCCAATACGAAGAGTTCCTTGACGCGGTCTTCAGAAATCAAAGCTTCCGTACCGAGCTTGGGCCGGGAACAAATGATGGAGGAGTTGACATCAGGCTTTACCAGAGCCAATCCATCCCACAAATGGTCACATTGATCCAAGCCAAACGATACGTAACCAAGCCAGTTGGCCTTGAGACAGTGGCAGCGCTATTTGGTATAGCGGTACAGCAAAGAGCCCATAAAGGTATTCGGCGACGACATCAAGGTTCCAACCAGCAGCCAAACAATTCGCCCGTAGTGTTTCATCTAACCTGGAGTTTCCAAATATTGAATTGGTGGATTCGCGTAGGGTCGGCGGATGGTGCGCTGACATAGCAGAGGAGTTGAACAGATTCTTTCAGAATGGTGAGACACCCACTCCGTCAGTCATCGGCCCTGAGTGCCTTAAGGGACTCACTGGACGCATCGTTGTCGCGCATGGGGGATATAACATAGTAGCCAATTACTTCGCTAAGATTGTAGCAGACTTTCCGTATGAGGTCATTCTTCAGACGATCGATTCCGAACAAGTAAGTGGAGAGTATGGTATGAGAGGCACAGAAGTAGCCAAAGACACTGGTGAGTCTCACCCTAGCTTCATAGCATTCAAAGGCACTTCGACCAATGAGAAACTGAACTTCTGGGGTGACGGCAAACTGTACTTTTTATGGGACGGAACACCTCAATATTTTGACCATTTAGACTAAGGCATTTCATGTTGGTAATATAGTACTCAGAAGAGTTGGAAGGAACGCACATTCACTACCACATCGTCGTCTGGGCAGCTATCACCGTGTACGAGGGAAAACGTAAATTCTACAGGTGTCCAGTTGCCCAAAGATGATACCCCAGGTTGCACGAAGGAGGCGTGCAGCTTCCGCGATGCGAATCACCGTATGCAGAGGCGCGGCATCATCGTTCTGGGCGTTAGCGCCGATGATGTGGCGTCCCATCAGCAGTTCGCCGACAAGTATAGCCTGTCCTTCCCGCTGCTCTCCGATACGGATACCAGCGTCTCGCAGCTCTACAATGTCTATAAAGAGAGGAATGTGTACGGCAAGAAGTTCATGGGCGTGAACCGCGAGACTTTCCTGATCGATAAGGATGGCATTGTTCGCAAGATCTGGCGTAAAGTCAGTCCAGAAGATCACGCAAACGAGGTTCTCTCGGCGGTAGAGGAACTGCATCTTTAAGAGCATAATTCTTCAAGCCCCTGTCCAGACCCCTCAGCGCTTCGCAGGTGTTTGTGAGAGTGGCGTGGGGGTCGCCGGGCGGCCCCCACGCCACTCTCACAAAGAAAGAGAGCGAGCCGCGTAGCGACGAGGAGCCAGGAAAGGAGCCAGAGTATTGCTTGCTCATAAGCCAGTCCAGCCCATTCAAACTGCGGTTCCGTTTGAGCAGGCACAGGTAGGACAGCCTTACATGCAATCTCAACCATCTACGCAGCAATCCTCTACGCAGGGGCAATAAAGCTGCACAAAGGAGCGCTTCTCATTCAATAAGAAGTATGCACCTTAAAATCGTTCCATGTCAGCTCGAAGTTCGCGCCCTGTCCCGTGCGGAAGAAAGCGCTGATGGCTCGTGCCGCCAGCGACGAAAGTATCAATGCCAGTGGGCGCGTCAAGGGATAATCGCAGGGATCGCCGGGAACCTCCCGTGGAACCTGGTACTCAGGCTCCCACAGGCCACTCCCGTACAATCCGTCTGCGCTGAAGCCGATGTGCAGGCAGGGAAGAGCCAGGGCGCGCACCGTTTCGCTAATTGCGGCCCGACCGGCGCGATTATCAAAGGCGTCCACCACCAGCGCGCTCTCCTTGAGCAGCGTAGCGGCGTTGGCCGTCGAGAGTTCGACCACCACCGGCTCCAGTTTTGCCTGCACCGCGCGGTAGAGCGCATTCGCCAGTGCGCGCGCCTTCGGTGATCCCACTTCCGCCCGGCTATATGGTTGTGTCGAGAGGTTGCGCATCTCAATGCGGTCCCTGTCGATCAGCTTGAGGCGCGAGTAGCTCATGCGCGCCAGCGTCTCGGTGAGATTGCCGCCCAGCGCGCCAGCGCCGCAGATGGTGATGGGCCTGTCTGCGAACGGTGCCAGGGAGGCGTGTCGCTCCTCGTGGAAGAAGGGACTGTTATGGTTCAGCATGAATGGCTCCTCTCTGCTCAACTAGCCCCACGGTGATTGTGTCATGACGCTGACAAGGCTGGTCAGGTCGAACTCGCGATCGCGCCCGCTGAGACAGATGCCGCTGGAGACCACGCCCAGCCGGGCATCGATGGTTGAGCGGTAGCGCCGCCTCTGTCCTTGCTCACTCCACTCTACGACGAGGTGGCCGGGCGATCCATCGGCGTTGGGGATCTCGCTGAAGCTGTGCAGAGTCCCATCAGCCTTTGCCAGCGCGTGTTGCAGGAGCGCTTCCAGCGTGCTATGCCGCGCCTCCCGGCGCAACCAGTTTCGTTGCTGCCGGTGGTTCTGGCGCCGCAGTTCGTCCTGTCGTTCGCGCTCGATCTCCTGCCGCCTGCGCTCGCCTGCGGCCTGCTGACGACGAACCGGTTCCATCTCGATCTCAACCTGGCGAATGCGCCAGAAGAGCAGGGCCAGCCGTTCGGAGCCAGCCAGTCCAGGCAAGAAATCCTCGGTAGCCTGGGTGCTGGCGTCGCGCAGCCATTCGGCGTGCGTCGGATCTGCCAGGCTATCGGGTCCCTCGAACCAGAGCGTGCCGCCGTCGACGCGAACAATTACGCGCTCGAAACGTTCTGCCCCGTTGGTGGGATCGCAGAGGAAGACCGGGAGCGGCTCCGCCTGAAGGCCAAAGCGCTGCCGGGCATCGCTATCGTTGAACGGCAGCGCCCACCATGTCCCCGGTCGCCTGGCGTCGGGATCGGGCCAGAGCAGGATTACACGCAGAGCGGGAAACAGCTCAAGATAGCCGCCCCGCTCCCACGGCAGCGCCTCGCCCAGCAGTTCGGCCTCGCGCTCATTGACGGGACGAAACTTGCCCCAGCCTGTGAACTCGCCACGCGGCCTGAACTCGTGAATCATCCCGCTTAACCGCGTGCGGATGCGACCTCCGGGCAGAAGGGGCGCGATAATCTCACGCCGCTGCAGCTCTGCGCTTTCCTTGCTCAGCTTCGCGATAAGGGCGCGCGCATCGACCCTCGGCCTGTCCTGTTTCGGCATAGCTTCGCTCTCCTCTCTGCGTGAGTGGCATATCAAGCGATACCACGGTGGCAGAATAACATCGAATTTGCTACCTGTCAACAATTTTTTACAGTCGAGATCTTAGCATAGGGCGCAAGCGAGGTTCCTCTATTTCACTTCGCTCTCCGGGCGGAAGCGCAGCGCCGACCACGTCTCATCGATTGCTATCTGTGTTACCGGTCGCCAACCTACTGCCCGAACACTCCCCCACCCTATGTCTCGCGTGATATCCGACTTGATCTTCGCAGTCTTTTTAGGATAGGTGAACCAGAGCAGCCCACCCGATTTCACCGCCTGTACCCCTGTCTGCGCGTATTTATCAACGTCCGCCTTGTTGTAGAGAAATATTTGTACGAGATCAAAGGTTCCCTCTGCGCGGGTCTTTATCTCCGTCCCCTCTGGCAGCGCTCCCAGCGTGTCGAGGTAGCCCTCTGGCGCGTTCAGGATGAGCAATTTATGGCCGGGTTTGATGCCGAGCTTCTTTGTTAAGGATGTGTCTGCCATTGTTCGACCTCCTCTCAAGAAAAGTTCATTATATGGCTACGATTGTGTAGGGTTTCTAATCGTCGCGACTACTTTGTTCCATAAATCTTCTCTACCGTGCCTGCTCATTCTGGTTAATGGCATAGATGGAGAGTTTACCGATTGATATCGTGAAAGTGTCGGGTGGTACTCGAAGCCACAGGGGCTGAGGATAACTGGTAGAATAGTTGCCCCCTCTTCTTCAGCAGCCGCTAATAATGGAGGCAATTCGTCCTCTGTGATAAACTTCGAGGCGAGGAAATCTGCACTAATGAGCAGTACAGCTATTTTAGCTGAAGCAATAGCTTGCTTGATCTCATCTCGCCATTTTGCACCAGGCTTTATCTTTGTATCGTCCCACCAATCTGTTATTGAATCCATCTGGTTAGCCAGGAGATGAGTCTGGAGGCGATCCAGATCTTTCTTGTTTTTATGACTGTAACTGATAAAAACTTTTATACGGTTGCTGACCGGTGAAGGGGCTGGATCTGGCTGCTCTGGCTCGGGCATTGTATTGGGCGCTTGCTCACCTTTTAGGGGAGGCAGTTTCTGGTAGAGAAATACCATCATCTGGTGAGTATCGAAACCTGCGAATTGGGGGAGCATCTGCAGATGAGCCAGTAACTGTCGATTGAGTCCTGCTAGGTTCCCTTGAGGTTGTTGCCCAAACTGATGCAAGAAGTGTCTCAAATGATCTGGATTTGAAATAGGAAGGAGATGTTCAGGAAAGTAAAGATAGAGTGGTTTGCCGCGCATGGAGTAGCGATTGGGACCCATTAGATCTTTACCGATCTTATCAAGTGTATCAAACTGGCCAGCTCTGGTTGCATCTATCAATGTCAGGATGCCATATTTCATACATGCAAGAGCATCCTCTGCGCTCTGATAGCTGCCATTCCAGCGCCAGCGATCCTCACTTTTACTCCACCACACGCCAAACTTGGCCGAGCTTCCACCTTTGATACTTCCCAGCATGTCCGTCTTAAACTCTAGCCAGTAGCAAAAACTGTCTGGTTTACCAATAGCATACTGGTCAAGAGTCATGTCTTTCAGGCTCTCAATCGGGAAATGCTCCACAAACTCTGTTCGCAATTGACGTAAATTATCGGGCATAGTCTTTGGATTTTGTTGTAGCCAGTTTTGCAAAGCTGTTTGCCAATTGTTTGTCTGATTCTCCATAAATCCTCTTCCTAAAGGTTCCTGTTCTGGAACTATTGCAGTTTTACTTAATGCTATTTCTTAATGATTGTATCGCGTATGCGATTTAGTATATACTCTACGCGAGAATAAGACTGTCGAGCTTTCATAGTTTAGCGTATTGACAGAATTAGCGCAATATATTTCGATCTATATTTTTACTTGACTCTGCCTAAAAGTCAATTATGCCTATCTGGTATCGTGCCAATTGAAGAGCGCCTTCAGGCAACAGGCGAAGCAGTGGATACGACTACGAGGGAACCTGAAGGGACGAAAGAACCTCTGTAAAGCGAACTTTACAGAGGTTCTCATCTATACAACTGCTACGCCTGCTTTGGACGCTGCGGCAGGGCGTAGTCCATGATGATCTCGACCAACTCGCTTTTCGTGGGCAGAGCAAGCAAAGGGAGAATGTTCGGGAGACTGAAAAGATCTCCCTTGAACTGGTAGCGCATCACCTCGATGCCACGGCCCTGCAAGCCCGTGACAAAGCTGTGGTTCTCGCCGCCAACCTGAACGATAATAACGGAAGGTGCAACCGTCATTGCAGCGACGTACTCACTGTAGGCGTCTCTGAAGTACGGCGCTGTGTTCTCCCCCTCGTCGGTAACGATCACGATATTTTCAGCGTAGATCTTATCACGCGTCATCTTCGCCAGCGCGCTCCCGATAGAGGTGCTCCCATCCGCCTTGATGAACTTGAATGCCTTCTCCCAGTCGCTGAGCGACGGACGCTTATCGCCTGCGATCCCGCTCTTGACCTCGAAGGCCACCGAGTCGAAGGCGTAGACGTGGAAATCGGCGCTGATGACCGCGCTGATAAGGGCCGTGAGCTGCTTTGCCACTTCGATGGCCTGCGTCATCGAGCTGCTCTTGTCTACGAAGAGCGCAGTCGGGCGCTTGATCTCGGCCTTGTCCGCGACGCGCTTATCGGTAACTTCGGTCAGCTTCTGCTCCATGCCCTCATCGAGTTGAGCGACCTCGATGGCCTTCTTCGCCTTCATCGTCGAGACGCGCTTATCAGTCGCGGAATCAGCGATCTTCTGCTCGATGAGCGCCTTGACATCCTTATCGTCCATCGCGCCACGACGCTTGAGCGCCGCCATGTTGTTGATCACCTCCTGCGGCGACATGGCATTGATCAGGGCGACGAGCAGCGCCGGCGTGACGTGCTTGATAGCGCCGATCGCGGTCGTGTACGGGATCTTGTTCTCCAGGATGAGCTGAGCCTGCTCGTCCGCGCTCTCAGCCTTTGCCAGTCGCTTGAGCGCCGCGAGCGGACTATCCTCCGGCGGCTGCTCGTCGAAAAGGATGGCCTGTGCACGTACGCCCGGCTTCAGGCGCAGGGTCGCGTAGAGGTGCTTGAGGTCATCGCGAGCGCGCAGGGCCGCACTGTCGAACTGCCTGATGTTGTTCTCGCGCGTCTCCAGGTAGTGTGCGACGGCTCCACGCAGCGAGCGTGGCGTCTTGCCGATGACGCGCTTGCTGTGATCGACAACGCGCGCAACCTCGAACGGGGCCAGCTTCTGGAGCAGCACCCATGCGACCTCGCGAAACTCCGGAAACTCACTCGTCGCCAGGTGTGCAACGAACAGCGTCTTGTGATCGCGGACTTCCCCCTTCTCGAAGTACCAGGGCGCGAGGTGTGCGTAGAAGAGCGGGTCGCGCTCAAGGGCGCTGGTGTGCAGTGGTGCCAGCTCGTCTATCTTACGGTGCGGTGTCGTCAAGAACGAGTTCAAAATCTGCACGCGAATGTCATGCTCTTGCATCTGGGTCATCGCATTCACCTCGTTTCGTTAGAATACACCATCAAATCACGTTGTGCAAGTTATGTCGAGAGAAGATACCTATAGATATCTCCAGTAAGGTAGCTCCTCAAAAACGCCTCTCGCGTTTCGTAAGTCGTTTTATGTGGGAGGTGGATTTTGCAGTCCGGGGCCGCAAAATCCACCTCCCACATAAAACGAAAGCGAGCCACCGCAGGTGGCGAGGCGACTTAAAGGGTACCTGAGAGGAGAAATAACGTCTGCCCCGTACAAGTCAAAAGAGCTTCCCTTGCGGGTTTGAGCCTTTCGGCAAAGTTGGACTCGAACCAACAACTCTCACCGGTTAGGGTGGGAGCGTACCAGTTTGTAAGCTCTCTTTGTTGGAGTACAGGGCAGACGAAATTTTATATACGGGTCAGGACGCGCGAGTCGTATGAGCTAGAAAAACAAGGGCTCTACCACTGTGTTCTTGCATCTTGAAGTCTGCTCCGTGCAAGTCAAAAGGGCCTGTTAACGAAAGTGCTGAACCCTCAATTCAGTGTGTAAGCTCTTCTAGTGAGAACACGGAGCAGCGTTTTGTTCGATGTGCGTTAGCCGTAGAGCGCCTCGGGACGCAGGATGACCGCGTTCTGGGTGCGAACGACCACATAGTCGTCGAAGTGATCGCGCGGGAGATCGAAGTGGCCGGTAACAGCCTGCTTGACCTGTGCGTCGCTGGCATCGTTCGTCAGGTGAAGCCTGGCGAAGGTGAGCTCTTCGCTGCGACCATCGAAACGGACGTGTAGAGCGCGGTTGAGCATTTGTGCCATTTTTTTATCCCCCTTATTCCGGCGCAATGTAGTGTTGACATAATGCCCATTTGTTTGTTGTTTGTCAAGTAACTTTATTGTTTATACTGTAACTGATTTTGGCGTGGTTGTCAAGGAGTTTTTGACCAGTTTTGACATTGACGCAAAAATTAGTCACAATAGAGATATCGTCCTGGTTTGGAGCGCGCCCCACAAAATAAGGGCGCGGTGAGTCTGTAGCGAGAAATAATCTGGAGAAAGAGGAGGGAAGAGCCTTATGAACCCGTTTGAGCAGATAAAAGCCAGGAACAGACCTTTGCCGGAGGTAGATCTGAGCCAGGGGCGCAGCATTGCCTACTCGCGCAGTATGACGAGCCGGATCGTTGAACTGATCGACGGGAATGGTCATGGCAATATCCATGGCGGCGTCATCTTACGCATGGTTGATGAGGCGGCGGCGATTGTAGCGATGCGTCATTCGCAGCGGCCCGTGGTCACGGCGCGCATCGAGCGCTTCGATTTTTTCGAGCCTGCCTATATCGGAAACCTCGTCTCCGTCCATTGCTCTATGAATTATGTGGGGCGCACCAGCATGGAGGTCGGCGTCGTCGTGACGGCGGAGGATCTACTGAAGGGCGGAGTGCGCAAGATCGCCAGTAGCCAGGTGATCTACGTGGCTCTGGACGAGCAGAAGAGAGCGACTCCTGTGCCTCCACTGGTCCCCGCCGATGCCGAGGAGGCGGCGCACATCGAGAAGGCGCGTATACGTCGTGAGAAGATGCGCAAGCTTGATGAAGAGTTCGCAAAGTTGCAACAGGAGACGGGCTAAAAAGAAGACCCCTGAAAAGGGGTCTTGCATTGCCGGGGGACTGGTGGAGGCTATAGACAACTTCATTGTGACGCGCGTCACCAGGACTTGCACACCCACTCCCGCCAGCTATGCCCATCGCGCACAAATATTTCGTGGGCCGCCAGGATATTTGCCCAGGCGTTGTAGGGAGATTTTGCGGCCTGCGAAGTGCCTCTCCATGTGCCTGGGTACAAAATCTGAAAGACGCCGACGGAGTGGCTGCCCTGTACAGCTCTACGATTATAGGCCTGTGCGTTCAGCCCCGACTCGCAGCGTGCTATGCGCAAGGCTCCCACCGCGTATGGCCCAAATATGTGTTTGATCATGCTGGTCACGGTGTCGCGCTCGTGCGCCTGTGCCATCGATCCGATCGGATCAACTGCAGAGTATAGGAGCAGGCCGAGAACTCCCACCAGACTGATCCTTACAAGAGGTCGCGCTACGTTGTACCACTTTACACCATTGTAGATATTTTGAAATGTACGCAACTTGTTCCTTTCCGCTTAGATAACTTGCAACACCTGAGTCCCCATGTATACCACTATACCTGGCAGTACAATAAAGATATACTGATGTAGATGCGCATAGACTGCTGAAGATAACCTCTGTAAAATGGGTCATACGACCCATTAATGTGCGAAAGGTAGAGATGTATAATAGCACCAAACAGTCTGAGTATCTTCTCGGGCGTATGCTATTCTTCAAGGAGGAAGTGCGTGGTTCGCAATCTTTATCGCTTTTATCTCTATATCGTTTATATTGCTCTGCTGATCTTTGCAGCCTTTGCAATTGGACGGCTCTTAAACACGGTGCTTACCTTCACGCCTCTGCATGGCACGTATGGATACAATCCACCGGCCTCGGCTGAGGTTGTACAATCTATTGTGTTTGCAGCGGTGTCATTAGTGATCGCGGGTGCATTGGCGGGACTGCACTACTGGCTGATCCGGCGCGATATGCAGAACGACCCGGCGGCGGGTAACAGCGCGATTCGTTCTTTTTTCCTCAACATTTCTGAAGCGATCGGTATCGCTCTGGCCGTTCCTCTTGCTGGCTTCTTTGTGTTCGGCATGCTTGCCTCGATACAAAGTACGGATGTCGTGGGTGCGGCAGCGTTTACCCTATCTACCCTGCTGCTGGTGACGCTACTTGAGCTGGAGCGCCGGCGTACGCAGGTGAAAAATGGAGCGGCTCTGGCGTTCCAGCGCCTGCACTTCTACGGCGTACAGACGTTGTTGCTCGTCTTTTTAACCATCGCCTGGTTCAGCTATAGTAAAACCCTTGTGGATACGCTCTTTTTCGGGGGCCGCAACGCGCTGCAGGTGTGTTCCGGCGGCGGGGATAGCTCAGGGTGCCCCAGATATAATGCTCTTTTCTTGCTTATTACCCTGCTCTGGTTTGTTGTATTCTGGATCGGGTACGGTTGGATCGTCCGCAAAGACTCATCGCCGCTTTTACGTCTGATCGTGCATTGTCTTAGCTTTGCCTATGGGATAGGGTTTATATTAACGGGACTGTATCAGGCGTTCCGGTTAATCTTTCTGCCCATATTCTCTGCTGCGCCAGCCCTGAAGGATGTCCTGGGACCGAATGCCGCGTACGACTTTTTCTCGCCACTGACGATCGGCCTGCTCGTCGCCGGTATGTACTATGTGTGGCTGCGCATGGCGGCACGGCAGAACTTGATTGCGCGTGGGGTACTCGCTCTGACGGAATGTACCATTGGCGCGATACTGGCGGCTGCCGTCTTCTGGTGGGGCTGTGGGAACGCGCTGTATAATGCCCTCCAGCTCTGGATGCCGGTACCGCGAACGCCAGATGTACATGACTGGGTTTCAACACTTGCCTTTGTCCTTGCGGGCGTGGGCTATGTGCCGCTGGACCTCTACCTGCGTCGTCGTTACATGCTAGATGCTGCGACGGCGGCGGGCCCACGCCGGGGTTTTGTGCTGGCGCTATCGGGAGGTGGTATTCTGGCCCTGGCGATTGGCGGCGCGGTGGCCCTCTACGCCTGGATCACGTCGTTGTTTGGCTCCCCGGTCACGAACTGGCAGCAGGTCGCCCATGGCGGGCTGGCAGCGTTTACCGTTGGCTGTATTCTCATAGTCATTTACCTGGGGACGGCGGTACGCGAGCGCCTCTTGCGTGGACTGTTCAAGCGCTCAGCACCGGTGGCTCCTGTGTCCTCGGTAAATGCGACAGGAGCGGCAACCGTTCAACCTGTCGGGGGAGATGCGGATGCGACTGGATCAATGGCTGTTCAACCAGTCGGAGAGGATACAAAAGCGGCAGACGTGGCGGCTGTCCAGCCCATCAAGATCGAGACTATTCTGGATGAACTGCTCGCCGGGAAGCTGACGCGCGACGAGGCGGCTACGCGTATCCGTGCGCTCTCGGGTTCTTCCTCTCTTCCCAAAAGTGGCTAACAATATATAAAAGAAGCTGCCGGGCATCACAAAACGTCCGGCAGCTTCTCAAACATGCAATGTAGGATCGTTATATCCTACTTCGGAAGCGCCGCAGCCTCCCCAAGCAACTTATCCAGCGTTTCCCGCTTGATACGGTATGCCTGTCTTTCGTTGACATGTGGTAGGACGATGGCTTCCAGCGCACCCTGTTTGACCCAACGGCGGACGGTAGTGTCGTCTACCCGGAGAATACGGGCAACTTCTGATACAGTTAAAAGATCGCTCATTTGTCAGGCTCCTTGATCTGGCGTTTATAATCGAATGTACCGCACACGATTGCATAGAACGCACCTTGGGAGTACGTAATGCAAATGAAGCTAAAAAAAAGCTAAGCCATTTGACCTTGTGTACATATTGTATAACATTGCAGGAGGGTTGTAAAGCAGCAATGCCAGAAAGAGTCAAAGAAACTTATTGAGGGTATTGTAATTCATGAGGAATGCCATCCAGGCAGTACTTTATATAGAGTATTTGGTTGAATTTTGATTTTTCAGCTAATCTGAACCCAAAAATCTGGCACGAAGGCGTGTTAGTACATAATTAAGAGAACAAAAATGAAAAAGGTCTTGACGACACCATGTGAGAGAGTCTGAATGCCACTTACCCAATAGTACTGGTACTGCCCACAAAAGAGAAGAGGTGGAAGCAAGATATATAGTTGCTGACTACATCATCTTGTTTCCACCTGGAAGAGGTGATCACCTACAATAAGTGATTACCAGGATCCCAGTATTACCTACCATCCTCCGCAACTGCTATCGCAGAAGGGCTGCTCACTGATGCTAATCACAGGGTAACTACTAGAGGAATAATCAGCATTGCTAGTCGTGGCGCAACCACTGTCGCATGGGGATGATGTGGCACTGGGTTGCGTGGTGTTGGATGGTGTGCTATAGCTATTGTCGTTCTGCTGAGCGCAAGCGCTGCTGCATGTAGCATTGGGTTGCGTGGCATTGGATGGCTGAGAATCGCAGCCACTAATACAGCCCATGTTTTGGTGAGATAAGTTGGTGGTAGTGGTCGTCGTCGTCGTCGTCGTCACCCTGGTGGTTGTCACTTTATTAGTAACATCCTGGTAGGTGGTGCTAGACTCGTTGTTACAGGCGCTGGCACTGGCACAGGTGTTGGCACTGGGAGTGTTAACGCTGGGAGCGCCGCAACTGGAAGAACAGGAGCTGGCGGTGGGAGTGCTAACGCTGGGAATGTTAACGCTGGGAGCGCCGCAACTGGAAGGACAGGAGCTGGCACTGGGAGTGTTAACACGGGAAATGGTGATATTGGGGATAGTGATATTGGGGATAGTGATATAGGGAATCGTGATACTGGGAGTGTTGTAATCAGAACAACTGTAATTGCAAGAGCTGAAATTGTAGCTGCTCTGACCATAGTCACAGTTGCAGTCATCGGTGCCTATGCGGTGAATATGGGCGCGTGTTACATAATAGTGCCTGTATCTATCTTGTTGCGTTTGCTTTGTTGTGTGTGAAGTATGAGCAGACACGTAGTGATGAATGCTCTGGTGAGCATAAGCTGTTCCCCCTTGCGGAATTCCTGTAATGGCCAGGAAGAGACAAGCTGCGGTAACCGCTCCAAAGAGTCTAATATACAGTTTTTTCACAAATACCTCTTTCTCTTATTGAAGAGTATATCGCACTAATGCAAAGTACTCTTCTTAATACAATATATGTAGTCGCTCAAGAATGTGTGGCCCGTATAGCAAGACTACTTATCCGAACCAACAAATGAAGTATAAATACGTCTAAAAATGAGAAATAGGGATGCATAGATTTTATAGGGCTGCTCATATTCCTTCGGTGTAGGAGCTAGCTTCCAGCGCGTCCGCGATTCATCGATTCCTCTTCTCCTGGACAAGAAAAACATGCCCAACGGGTAGGAGATGATAAATCGGATGCGCTGGAAGCTAGCTCCTATCCCAAAAATCCACCGCGTAGTAGAGATGCCAATCGGTGCTCATTGTGATATGATTGAGAGAGTACACGTGCAGCGGCTCGCTTCTTGTCTATCTATCGTCCTAGAAAAAGAGCTGCCTGCGCGATGCCGGCCCTGTATCCTGGTGGATGTGTATTGAGAATGCGTTTCTCGAAAAGTCCTGACATTTTCTATGCCAAAAGGGGGGTTTATCTATTTATACAGTATATGCTGGGGTCCTGCCTTTCAGAAAAAAAGGATAAGAAACAGACGAAAGAATGGGGCATCACTATAAGGAGCCGGTTCGTTCTGCAAATGAGGAGGAAGTCATGGAAATTTCGCTGCGTCTGGACACACTTGGCATGGTAGAGCTACGATACCTACGCGGTCGAGAACGGTATCGAGAATGGCCTCAGTTTCAATTGCTTGCCGCATCCCGGCAGGCGCGCGTATTGGCATACTTTACACATGATGTAGCTGAACAATTGCATCAACAGATATTAATGGTAGAGGCGGCTGTCGGGTTAGATGTCGAAGATGAGGAAGATGAAGGAGAGGCAGACGAGAAGATCTACAACGGCGAGGAGACAGAGAGCGAGGAGAGCGAGAAGCCCACAGAACGAGAGGCAAGTGCCTTTTCACCAGCTTTTGCCCAGGCTCTGAAGCAGTTGAATGAGCTGGCGCGCCAGCGGCTGCCAGACGGCGCGGGAACCGGCAACCAGAGCGGCGGAGAACTGGGCACAGAGGCTGATACGGACAGCGATGAAGAGGATGCCCTGGAGCAGTTGCAAGATGCTTTTATGCAGATGATGGAGGTCGTGCGCGAACTCGCTGAGGAGATGTCGACCGATGCGTTGAAGCTGACGAGCCGCTTTAGATGTGCGCGCACCAATATCGAATTTATTCCACGTGCCGATAGCAGCGACGATGACGAAGATGACGACCAGGTTCTGGAGATGACGACGGAAGATGGGATGCTTGATATCGAGGTCGAACTTGTGATGGTGCTGCAGCTCTTCGAGGAGGGGCGCGCGCGTGCAGACGATCTGCCAGCCGTCGAGCTACAACTGGATGTCGATGATTTTGAGCGCCTGCATGAGACGCTCGATATCGCTCTTGAGCGCGAGCGGCGCAGCCGTCGTCGCAGGTAACAGGTTATATACCTCCTGGCATTCAAATGAGTGCGAAGCACGAGCTGCTTCTCCTCAGTCGGATGACGCGAAGCGTAGCCACGAGAGTGGCGTTTCCGACTGCATAAGGATCGGTGAGAATGCAGCGTTTTTGAATGGAGTCTGGTATATACATTAGAGAGGATGCCATATGGCGCGTTTGATTACCATCGAAGATCTCTACCAGGTGAAGTTTCTCAGCCGACCACGTATCTCCCCCGATAGCAAGCAGGTTGCCTATGTCGTGACAACCATTGATGGGCAGAAACACGAGTATCGCTCGGCGATCTGGCTGTCAGCCGCCGATGGCGGAGAGGCGCGCCGTTTCACAGCGGAGAGCGCGCATACTGGCGATCCAACGTGGTCACCCGATGGGCGCTGGCTGGCTTTTGTGTCCGATCGCGAGGGAGATGCAGCAGATACGAAGCAAAAAGACCAGAAGAAACAGGGCAAAGGCAAGCCGCAGATCTGGCTGATCCCAACCGATGGTGGAGAAGCACGTCAGCTTACCTCTATGGAACACGGCGCCTCCTCTCCTGTCTGGTCGCCCGACAGCCGCCACCTGCTCTTTAGCGCCGCAGTGGGACCCGGACCCCAGGAGACTGAGGATGGCAAGCCGTGGCCGCAGGTGCGCGTGATCGATCGGCTGTGGTATCGGCTCGATGGCGTCGGGTATATCTACGAGCGCCGCTCACACCTCTTCCTCACAGATCTCACCGGTGCTGAGCCGCAGCAGTTGACGGACGGCGATTGGGACGATGGCGAGGCCGCGTGGTCGCCCGATGGCACGCAGATCGCTTTTACCTCCAATCACGCCGAGGACCGCTGGCGCCTGCCCGGAGCAGACATCTACGTCCTTCCGATCGTTGACGGTAAGGCGGAAGAACTGCGCCGCCTTACCGATGAAACCCTGGCCTGTAGCTCGCCCTCATGGTCACCCGATGGAAGGACGATCGCTTTACTCGCCACCTACAAGACGAAATCTGCCGGCCATACCTTCCTCTACAAGATCGCTTCCGATGCTAGCGAACAGGCTCCCACCTGCCTCTCGCAGGACTTCGAGGGTACCTGTATGGATTGGACGAACAGCGATATCGGCGACGAGCACCTCATGCCTGCACCCGCGTGGTCGTCAGACGGTTCGACGCTCTACGTCATCGCCTCCTATCATGGCGCCTCACGCCTCTTTGCTATCGCAAGCGAGGGCACGGGAACGCAACCACCCACGCTGACCCCCGGCGGTATCCATGTACGCGACTTCAGTGTCGATGCCGCAAAGGGCCGCCTGGCGCTTTTGATCGGCGACCCGACGCGCTCCCAGGAGATCTACGTGCGCTCGACCGCTCCATCCGACGAAGTGCGCCGCCTGACCAGTTTCAATGATACGCTTTTCAATGAGTTGGAGCTGGCGTCTCCAGAGTATATGCCCTATAAGGGAGCCGATGGCTGGGATATGGACGGCTGGATACTCAAGCCGCGCGACTTCGATCCGGCGAAAAAATATCCCCTCATCCTCGAAATTCACGGTGGGCCGCAGACGCAGTATGGCTATGGCTTTTTCCACGAGATGCAGATGCTGGTCGCGCAGGGGTACGTTGTCCTCTATACCAATCCGCGCGGCAGTTGTGGCTACGGATACGAATTTGCCCTGGCCGTGCGCGGCGCATGGGGCGAGAAGGACTCCATCGATATCATGAATGGTCTCGATACCTTGCTGAGCCGGGGCTACATCGACGAGCAGCGCATAGGCGTCACCGGTGGCAGCTACGGCGGCTTCATGACGAACTGGCTGGTCGGTCACTATGACCGTTTCAAGGCCGCCGTCACCGATCGCTGCGTCAGCAACATGGCGACGATGTTCGGCACAAGCGATATCGGCTGGGACCTCGCCGACGACAACCTGGACACGACGCCGTGGGAGAACCTCGCGAAGTATATGCATATGTCGCCGCTCAACTACGTCGAGAATATCCACACCCCGCTGCTCATCATCCACAGCGAACAGGATCTACGCTGCAACATCGAGCAGGCGGAACAGCTCTTCGCGGCGCTCAAATACATGGGACGCGACGTCCTGTTCGTGCGTTTCGAGGGGCAAAGCCACGGCCTCTCACGCGGCGGTCATCCGAAGCTGCGCCTTGAGCGTCTGCATCATATCAAGGGCTGGTTTGAGCAATACTTGAAGTAGCGACTTCAGTCAGTAGTATCGGGGCGCGATGATCAGAAAAGAGGGACCTGGTGGCTTCTGCCAGCGAGTCCTGAAAGACGACAGGAGTCGTCATCACCCAGGCTCGTACGCTGCTGTTGGTTTAGGGACATAGCAAGTCAGAGGAGGAATAAAGAGATGGACAAAGCCCGAATCAAACCTTTGCGCTGGCTCATATAATAATTTGGTAGGAGCAGCGCAGAGGTATGACCCCGTATGGGGTCTAGTAATGGAAGCAGCGGGAGAGCCTGAGTATTGGCTTGTGGCCTGTTCAGCGTAAGATGAAGAGTGACCACCTTCTCAAGAC
>WNFY01001943.1_pt1 | contig 23633 bp, 28 predicted proteins | sample 5400091 | NCBI WGS metagenome assembly WNFY01 (sample SAMN13153364, study PRJNA577476) | soil metagenome | isolation source: 60 cm soil or saprolite under grassland replicate 1 | place: USA:California | collected 2016-06-15 | reverse complement strand
AAAAAATAAAAATTATGAAACACACAAAATGGTTGCTCGATCCCACACATAGTGTACTGGGCTTTAAAATCAAACACCTAATGATCACGAATGTATCAGGTTCTTTCAAAAATTTCCATGCAGAAGTGGAAACAGAAGACGACGACTTCAGCACTGCTAACATTCAGCTGAAGGCAGAGATAAGTTCAATCGACACAAACAACGCACAACGTGATGCACATCTCCGCACCTCTGACTTTTTTGAAGCAGAGAAATATCAGGAAATGAATTTTGAATCTACCAAAATTGAAAAGGTAGATGAAGAAAATTATCACGTGTATGGAAATCTTACAATGAAAGGTGTTACAAAGCCGGTAAAATTAAATGTTGAATACAGCGGTGTTACAAAAGATCCTTGGGGCGGTGAAAGAGCAGGTTTCACAGTAACCGGTAAGATCAACCGTACTGATTGGGGCATCAACTTCAATGCAGTTTTAGAAACCGGCAATTTGATGCTCGCTGAAGAAGTAAAAATCAACAGCGAAATACAATTGGTTAAACAAGCTGCATTGGTTGCAGCATAATTGGCTTCAATAAGCATGAATAACAATGGAAAATATTTAGTTGAATTTGCTGAAGACGGAGTGGTTCAGGTTGAGGAAAACCAATCAATTCTCGATGCAAGTCTGTTATCAGGTATTCCTCATTTTCATGTTTGCGGTGGCAATAGCCAAATGTTCTACATGCAGAGTATTAATAATTGAAGGGGAAGAGTGGTTATCACCTCCTAGTCACAAAGAAAGTTTCCTGAAGAATCAAATGCATTTCCCACCGAATGTAAGATTAGCTTGTCAAACACATGTAACTGGTGGTTCCGTTAAGTTAAGAAGAATTATACAGGATGAAACGGATATTGGTTTGTATGTGGGAAGCGCCGCCGGTGATTCAACGCAACAATTGGGTGAAGAAAAGGAACTGGCTTTAATGTTTTTAGACATCAGGAATTTTACGCAGTTTGTTGAGAGCCATCCGGCATTCGATGTGATACACATCATTCGAAAGCTTTTTTCTTCTTTTCAATACAGCATAGAAAATAATAAGGGAAAAATAGTGGAGACGACAGGTGACGGACTTTATGCAGTTTTCGGTTACGAGGTCGGAAAAGCACAAAGCGCTCAATCTTCCGCTCAGGCAGCTTATTCAATATTACCTGATTTGGAGACTTTGAATGATACTTATTTTCTCCCTCATTTCGAAGAACGGATACAGGTTGGAATTGGTATTCATGTAGGAAAGGTTGTAAGTGGTATTGTACGAGTTGGAGCGGGAGATCATTCTGTAGTGATGGGTTATCCGGTGAACATTGCATCAAGATTACAAAATGCGACTAAAGAATTGAATAACGAGTTCATTGTGTCTGCTGAGGTTTACAATTTATTGATTGATCCTCCTGCACTTCAATCAAAATCAATTGTTGTAAAAGGTATCTCAACTCTTTTGACGATTTATTTAATGGGTAAACCATACAAACAAATGAATGAATTAATCGAAAATGATAAAAGCATAATAGAACTGCTCCGGCAAGCAAGACCAAAGAATAAAATCATACTAAAAATTGATCAGCTAACCAAAAGGGTTAACACTCCCCAAAGTCTTAGAAAAAATTTTAGATTTTTGAATTTTGATTCGTTCATCATTGTATTGAGTCCTTGTGATTTGATTGATTTATTAAAAGAGAAACGAGAATATTCTCATTTCCCTCTTTAATCTTTATTTAGTCAACTACAGAACCGCAAGAAATATTTATCGACGTTCCTGTAATAGCACTTGCATTATCTGAAGCAATGAATACAGCCGTATTAGCCACCTCAGATAATTTGGGAAGCCGTTTCAACAAGGTCTGACTTTCCATTAAGCCCTGGAACTCTTTATGGGATTTCATACCTATACCTTTTGCATGCAGCCCATATACCTCGGTGATGGTATCGGTTTCAGGCATACCATCAGCACGAAGGCAAACTGCACGGATACCATGTGAACCCAATTCGCCTGCAAGCGTTCTGGTCAACGATTCAATGGCAGCCCAGGATGGCGCCATACCGCCAACAAGTGGTGCGGCTAATTTTGATGGAATTGCTGTCAGGGTTAGAATGACACCCGATTTCTTTGCAACCATTTGTCTTGCTGCTGCCGTTGCCGTAATGAAATGCGATTTTGAATAATTAAAAATTGGATTTGTAAAACCTTCGGGTGAAAGTTCTACCAACGGAATTCCTTGTACACCTGTTTGCGGAATTCCCATCGCATTGAATGAGATGTCAATTTTCCCTTCCTTCTCAACTACCATTTTTAAGTGGCTATTTACTGCTTGTTCATCAAGCGCATCTACTTGGCTGGCTTCGGCAAAACCACCTTCTGATACTATATCCTCAGCTAAAGCCTTAATGGCATCTTTGTTTTTACCCGTTAAGAATACTTTTGCGCCTTCTCGTGCAAAGGCCTGGGCAACGGCTGCGCCAATAGCTCCGTTTGCCCCATAAATCACTGCTGTTTTGTTTTTCAACTGCATTTTTTTTGATTTTAATTATCGTTTAAAAATATTTGCAGCGCAAATGTATGCCCGATATGGTAGTTTGAAGGGGTGTAAATTTGACATTATAGGGGGCTTATTTGGACAATTATAAATACTATATTTGCAAAAAAACTATGAAACAACTTGCTATTCTTTTACCGAATGGAGCTACTACATTAAGCAGTTTGATTTTGACCGTTGAAGTCATTGCAAAAGCCAATGAGTATTTTGTTGCAAAGGGAAAGCGGCCTGTTTTTAAAACCGTTTTGGTTGGCATCACGAAGGGGAAATTGATAAACAATGGCTCGTTCTCCGTTCATCCGGATAAAAGCATTGATGAATTGAATAATGCTGATCTGATTATTGTGCCCGCATTAGGCGATAATATTGAGACAGCCATAAAACAGAATAAAGAAATTATTGATTGGGTGATAAGCCAATACAAAAAAGGAGTTGAAGTAGCAAGTTTATGCACCGGTGCATTTATTCTTGCCTCCGCCGGTTTACTAAATGGCAAGCAATGCTCAACTCATTGGAGTGCTGCTAATATTTTTAAAAGAATGTTCCCCGCAGTGAATCTGACAATAGAGAAAATAATTACCGAAGAACATGGTGTTTATACAACCGGAGGAGCGATTTCGTCTATGAATTTAGTATTGCACATCATTGAAAAATATTACGACAGGGGAACGGCAATTTATTGCGCTAAAGTTTTTGAAATTGATTTGGACAGAAATAATCAGTCGCCATTTATTATTTTCTCAGGACAAAAGAATCACGAAGATGATGAAATAAAAAAGGCACAATTGTTTATGGAAAATAATGCAGATGATAAAATTATAATTGAAGAATTATCATCTAAATTTTCTATTGACAGGCGAAATTTTGACAGAAGGTTTAAGAAAGCTACAGGCAACACACCGCTTGAATATATGCAAAGAGTAAAGGTTGAAGCTGCCAAGAGATCACTTGAAACAACCCGCAAAACAATTAATGAAGTGATGTATGATGTTGGTTACTCGGATGTGAAAACTTTCCGTGAAGTGTTTAAGAAAATTACTGGTATGTCGCCAATAGAATATAAGAGCAAATACAATAAGGAAGCGATGAGAATTACAGTTTAATTTCAAAATTAATCTAATACTCCTTTCGTCCATCTCATCCCTTTGTCGAATAAGATTGCGGTTGAGCCGCTTAATTACAAAACAGCATGGTGTTTATACAAACGGTTTGTGAAATTGATTTGGAAGGCTGTCGTCTTTTATTATTTTCTTGGGCAAAAAATCATGAAGATGATCAAATAAGAAAAGCTCAATTGTTTATGGAAAATAACATAGGCGATAAAATTATAATTGAAGAATTATCATGCCATTTTCAATTAGCAGGCGAAACTTTGACAGAAGGTTTCCGTTGAATAAGTTGTTTATATTATAAACGTGATAGTATAATGATGAAGAAAATGCCGAACGTACAAGTGAATGACACAACAGGCGACGGGTCACTACTGCCTGGTTAAACATTCAAAAAAGAGATTTTGTTTGCTAATCATTTTAGCTTCCAGTTCAAAAAATAAATTTCTTATATCACATTTTCGATCTGTTTTAAGATCATTCAAATGTTCATTTCTTCAAAATTCCTTTATTCTTATTTCTTCTGTATTCTTTAGATAGCCGGTAAATCGCATAGATACCTGGTATCATCGGCAGTATAGCTGTATACATGCCTGCGAAATAATAATGGCCTGTTGTTTTAATGTAATAGTTGGGCATTTGTTTTACAGGAATGCCTTTTATCGTTCGGGTGATAGGTTCAAAGTTGGTTGGATCTAATTCGGGTTTCAATAGTGGAAAAATAAAGTGCGTAAATTCTGCTAGTCCCGGGCCAATAAAAATAAAACACGCAATAAACCCGGCAATTGGCACACGATAATAAAGCCCTAATGTTGTAAGTGTATAGAGGGTTGGGCCTACTAAAGCAAACACCATGATAAAACCTTTTTCTGTCCATGGAATATTAAATAACCTGCTCATTGCCGGCGCAAAACCTGATACGTATTCTTCAATGATATGAATCTGCAGGCATGCAACTGTGACAATGAAAAGTGGTAGAATCAGTTTTGGATCAGTGGGGGTTTTAAGATAAGTGATGTACCAAAAAATAAAGCCTACAATCGCTGATCCGCCGATAATTATAACAGGAGGTAATCCTATTTTAATATAGCCCATTGCAGGAGCTATGATACAAAATATAATTGCAATAATTAGCGCCGCTCTTTGTCCAAATGTATATGGGTTCAGAATTGCTTAGTTTATCAAATTGGTTAATTTGTTCCGGAAATAATTTCATAGGATCAATGGCTCTGATCAATGGACGTTTGCAACTGTTTTATCTTCTGTTTCTCCCCTTGTACTTTTAGAACATTCTTTTGCGGCTTACTATAACGCCATATAAAATACCAGGTAATCAAAATCTGGAAAAGAATAAACGCAGGCAGTAGAAAAGAATAATTTTTGAAAATAATAAGTGCATCACCATGAGCCAGCATTACTGGCAAATCAAGCACGTTAAAAACAATGATAACAATTAATAGCCTTTTATCTCCTTTATAATACCACCAGCAGAATATACCGTATATAAATTCAAGAATGAAATTTAGTATTGGAAAGCCAATAATTCCAAAGCCCCAGACAGGAGTCGCAGAAAAAGGTGACAAACGAATATCTTTTTCATGGAAAATTATATCAAGCGCCACGTGCGAGATAACGCCAATTGCAAAGAGAAAAGCTAATCGATTATTTTTAAATCTCCAGCGTATAAAAACACAAGATAACAATGAAATCAATACTGTGGAAAATACTGAATGGGAATAAGGAAGATAATCGAGATGAATTCTCCCTGCTGTAATGGAATAATGTTCCAAGCCAGATAATTAGAAATGACCCACAGAACTTCTATAAATTGGGTAGAGATCAATAAAGGCACAATTGGCACCGATGCTTCGTTCTTTTTAAGCAGCAAGCTTGTTGCAGCATGATTAATTGCGTACATAGTAATTTTTTAGAACTTAAACTTGGAATAGCTGATTGAATTTATTTTTGATAAAAGTCCCAACCTGCATTGTCTATCTTCTTCAACATTTGCAAAACCTGTAACCTGTTTTTCCTTTTACCAAATATTCGCCTGTTGAAACTTTTGCATACCTGAGAATAGCATGCCATGACATATGCTGCAACGATCTTGTCTTTCTTGTAAAATTCAACGAATTTTTTTGCGTGTAGGTTGCTTTTTCTGGAGTAAACATTGGCGATGGTCCTCCTGCAACAAGATAGTTGTAATCCACTACTTCAAACATGCGTCAATTTGTTGAAACACCCTCGGCTTGCGTTCCTGCTAATGCCGATGAGTAGCTATTTCACAAAAAGGATGCAGGACGGTATGGTTAAAACTTAAACACACTTAAAACAAAAATCCCAAACAACATTGTTAATTGAAGCGCATAATATAAATACATCTTTGACTTAATTGAACTGAATTCACTGTTTATTGGGTTGGGAGTAGATAATATTTTTTTCAGTTTTGTATTTTGCGGCGTTGCAAACAATGATGCATTCAATATGATCAATAGCACAAGTATCATCTTTATGCGAAACCAGAGCTGAGTGTCAACTACTCCGTGTAATATGGCAACCATCGCAATACCGGTTGAGATAGTGAGTACACCGCCAATGCCGGTTATCTTTGCAAAAGTTAATGTGGTTGAGTTAATCACTATTGCTTTGTTTCTATCTGTTTCCACACAGTTCCAGAACTGTCTTGAGATAATATAATTCATCAATGTTGTTCCTCCGAGCAAAACAATGCCTGTAATATGCAGTATTAAACAGATCGCTAATAATGTTCCCATAATATATTTTTTAATTGATCTTTGAATAATATTATAATCGTGAATGATGAATAACATTCCCGAACGTACAAGTGAGTGACACAACAGGCGATGATAGTAGTAATGCGGTCAGTCAAAAAAATGTTTAAAAAATTCAATAATTCTTTTTTAATAAGCTACCTCAACAATTGATTTATATGTATCTATATCATCAATATGATGAAGCATAAAATATGCAAGATCGGCTCTCGAAATACTTAAGCAGTGTGGCAACCATTTATTCACTGCAAACCTGTATTTGCTTTTTAGTTCTCCGTTAGTTAGTTTTGGTGGACGAGCAACTGTCCAAACGAGATTTGATTGTTTAAGCACTTGCTCCATTTTCAAAAGATCCCTATACATGTTTTTAAGGATTCTTTGTAACAGCTTTGTCGCCATTCGAATTGGAAATGATAATTCAGGGCTTGTTACAACCGCTGAAGCAGACACACACGTGATACGCTGTACACCATTTTTCTGCATAGACTTCACAGCTCAACAGGAAATGATTCGGAGTTTGCGAATGAGATGCAATAGGTTCAGCATTGTTGACGTATTTTTTTGTAGCGAGCTTTTGGAATACTATTACGCTTTTCTTGTGTCACTCACTTGTACGTTCAGAACGTTATTGAACAAGGCTGCACGGTTCGGTATTATTCAACCAGTTAAAAGAGTATCGTTACATTTATGCCGGTATATCGAATGAAACAAAACCGAGACGCAATTCATATGAAAGAAAATTTATCACAGGCATCCATTGAACCATTACTTAATTACTTTGATCGTCTTATTCCTTTAAACAAAGAAGAGAAAGGATTCGTTGCAGAAAAATTCCATTCACGTCTATTTAGAAAACGGCAGTTTGTGTTACAGGAAGGCGATGTGTGTACGCAATTCAATTTTGTTGTTCGGGGCTGTTTGAGGATGTATAAAATTGACGAAAAGGGCAATACTCATATTCTTCAGTTTGCTCCAGAAAATTATTGGATCAATGATCTTGGAAGTTTTCACAGTGTAAAGCCTTCTGCCCTGAACATTGATGCTTTGGAAGATACAGTTGTATTGCAAATAAGTCGGGATGATCTCATTTCTCTCTATAGACAAGTACCTAAGTTTGATCGCATTTTTCATGTACTTATAGAAAATGCTTTTGTTCGTTTGCAGGAGCGATTGCTACAGAATATCAGCTCTACTGCCGAGGAACGTTATCAATCTTTTTTGGGCCTTTACCCGCAATTAACTAATCGCCTTTCACAAGTGCAGATAGCAGCTTTTCTGGGTGTGACACCGGAGTTTTTAAGCCGGCTACGAAACATTCGCAGCAAAACAGCCAAATCCTCAAAATCTTAATCTACATCAAGACTATTTCTTAAACCAGGTCATTGGAGGAGCCCTCTTCAATGAGTGAGATTTGCATTCAAAAATCAATCATTCAAATAAAAAGAAATAGTTTATGGCGCAAAAATCTAAAGTCGCAGTTATCGGTCTTGGAAATATCGGAACGGCAGTTGCTACCAATCTTATAAAAGCTAATCGTTCAGTAATTGTTGCTGACAGAAAAATAGAAAAGGCAAATAAGCTCTCTGAAAAATTAGGAAATCTTGCACAATCAAAAGAAATTTCGGTTGCTATCAAAGAAGCTGACATCATTGTACTTGCCATCTGGTTTGATGGAATAAAAGCGTTCTTCAAAACTTACGCTACAGAATTAGAGGGAAAAATTATTGTCGATCCTTCCAACCCAATTGCGCCCGATGAAAAGGGAGGATTTAAAAAGATTATTGACAAAAATCAATCTGCGGGCGAAATACTTTCTTCGCTTCTTCCCAAAGATGCAGAGCTGGCAAAGGCATTGGGAACATTAGGAGTCGCTTCACTTTCAAAAGCTGCCTTTCAACAACCCGATAAAGCTGTTTTGTTTTATGCTACTGATGATACAAGCATTAACACCGCAATTGAAGAGTTAATTCAGGATAATGGCTTTGAACCTGTACGTATCGGCGGTCTTGATCAATCTGTCCGTATTGAGGTATTTGGCGACTTGCATGAATTTGGTGCATTGGGTAAAACCGTTACACTTGATGAAGCAAAAGAGAAACTACAGCCACAATTATTTATTTAAAACCTGCATTACTTCTTTTCAAAACACAGCGTTATGATAAAGACATACAGTTTAATTTTATTATCAACTCTTATTTCTTTTACTATGACTGCACAAACTTTAGTATGGAACGACGAGCAGTTCGAAATAAAGAACGTAACAGCATTACTCGTTCAATTTGATGGCGAACGGGTCTTGAAAGTTGAAAGAGATTTAAAAGCATTGCCTTTTGTGTAAACAGGTTAGAAGCTACGGTTAATCACTAAAATGTTAACAATGAAACATGCTTATTACTTTCTGATATTTTGTTCCCTCTTTGCAACAGCGGGTTCATATGCGCAAACAGTAAAATTAGGAAACTACGAATTGGAAGCGGTTAGTGCGTCAGTGTCGAAAGAAACTTTGACGAACAAGGAGGTTGTTAAAGTGATTAAAGATTCGTCAGTTCAAAAAGTTGACGAGCCAACATTTGCAAAGTTGAAAAATATTAATTTCTCTAATTGCATTATCGAAGTAAAAGTACTAAGCAGGTTGTTGAAGACAGCGCCTGATTTTGCACGTGGTTTTATTGGCATTGCTTTTCATGTAAACGAAAGCAATACTAAATACGAGAGCATCTATTTACGACCAACAAATGCAAGGGCAGACGACCAGGTGCGCCGGAATCACACTATTCAATACTATGCTTATCCCGATTACAAGTTTGATCGCCTTCGCAAAGAATCACCTGAGCGTTATGAATCTTACGCAGACATGGAATTGAATCAATGGATCACCATGCGTAGTGAAGTGAAGGATAATCAGGTAAAACTATTTCTTAACAACAATGAACAACCCTCTTTAATTGTAACCGATCTGAAACATGGAGCCGGCATATCTGGTTCCATAGGGTTATGGGTAGATATAGGAACAGAAGGCTATTTTACAGACCTGAAGATTACATCGAAATAAAGAGGTTGTAAACAGAGAAGTAAAATACATTCAACAAACTTCGCACAAGCAATTTAAAAATGAAAACGATACTACTATCTCTCTTTACGCTCCTAAGCTTATATAGTTTTAGCCAGACAGAAGCGCCGAAGCACTTAATTCATTTTATGCAGAAAACACCTTTACCTGCCAACAAAATACCTTAGGGTGCTAATCCAAAAGCTGGTCATTATGTGCAAACCGGCGATGCCAAGATTTATTATGAAGTGTATGGCACAGGAGAACCTTTTGTTGTGTTACATGGCGGTGTCTATGGTTCAACTTACGAGATGTTTCAATTCATAGACAGCCTCAGACAGAAGTATCAGGTCATTGCAATTTCTACCCGTGGTCATGGCAAATCGGAAATGGGCAATACACCCGTAACTTATGAACAAAGAGCCAATGATGTGATGGCTGTCATAGATGCTGTGACAAAAGATAGTATCACTATTCTAGGATTTAGCGATGGTGCCTACACTGGTTACAAGATTGCAAGTATGTACCCGGCAAGAGTTAAGAAATTAATTGCTATTGGCGCAGGCGAACAAGTGCCGGGCTTACGCAAAGTAGTCTTAGACACAGCGGAGGCATTTGGTCTTGATAGTCTGTATTGGAAACAACAACTGTCATTGATGCCGCAACCAGAACGGTTGCAGGAATATTGGACGACGAATTTGGCTCACTTTTATAATCATATGGTAGCAAGTAAAGAATTATTTAGTAGCATACATTGTCCTGTGTTAGTAATGGCTGGTGAACGTGATATGAATGCTCCTTTAGCAACTGTGATAGCAGCTTATCAAATGATACCAAACAGCCAGCTTAGTATTATCCCTAATGCTCCGCATCCTGTGTTTTTAGTAAACTTTCCTGCGGTATGGGCATGTGTAGTTCCTTTTTTAGAGCAATGAGATGATGATTGCCGTTTTGCTTTGCTTATTGAACCTTTCAGTTTGCATTCTTATTTTTCATGACGTCCACAAGTTTTTATTCGCCTCTGTTGGTCGCTGACCAACAGAGAAATCTTTTTTGCTGGCCAGGATCAGCAAAGGCAAAAAATGTAGCTATCAATAAAGATGCCGGTAATGTGAAACCCTATATGCTCACTTCAGCATGGAATCTTGACATTGATCACAGCTCAACAGGAAATGATTCGGCTTTGCGAAAGAGATGCAGTAAATTCACATTGTTGACCGTCACCCTGAACTCGGTTCAGGGTCTCTTGTCCTTTTTATGTTTTGACAGGAGATGCTGAAACAAGTTCAGCATGACGAAAGCACTCACTTGCGCGTTCTCAACATTATTCAGCAAATCAACATTGAGCTTTAGCGCTAACGCCTTCGCAGGGTCTCACGCGGCACACAAAAGCAATACAGTGAAGACCCCGCGGAGGCTGAGGAAATGATTCGGAGTTTGCAAATGAGATGCAATAGATTTAAATGTTGAAGTATTTTTTTGTAGCGGGCGTTTGTAATGCTATTAAGCTTTCGTGGAGCCTGTGCCGATGAATATCGGCATCACTCACTTATACGTTCGGAATTTTATTCAGCAAATCAATATTGAGCTTTTGTGCTAAACATGCCGCAATGTCCCCGGCTATACACAAAGCTTTTGGAGAGACATTGCGGAGAAATAAATACCAGATACAATATTTTGTCTTGCTGGATTTTTATCCATTTTGCGCATTTTTGCAGCATTTTGGAATATCGCCTTTTAATACATATCTTTTAGCATCTGTAAAAGCCGGTCAGATGCGGATAGTATAATTTCATAAACTCATAAAACAAAACTATTATCATGAACAGAATATCTTTTTTAGGCAAAGCCGCTGCCAGCCTCGCCGTGTCAGGATTGGCTTCATCAATTCCCGCCGCCGTCCTTGCAATAAAGAACAATAAAGGCATCGACATGCCGATTGGCTTTCAGTCTTATGTTTTCCGGGAAGAGATTTCACAGAAACCGCATGAGACGATGAGCCGACTCGCAAACTATGGCTACAAAAATGTAGAATGGTGCAGTCCGAAAGGTTACCAGGGACCTTTCACTCCGCTGGTCAGGTATTCTGGCAAGGAACTTAAAAAGATCACTAACGATGCAGGTCTTGAGACTACAAGTTGTCATTTCACCTGGAAAGAAATTACGGATGATACCAGCCTGGCTGAACGTATCGAATTTGCAAACCAGTTGGGATTGAAATGCATGGTCTGCTCCGGAGGTCTTGGAGCCAAGACTGAAGATGAAGTAAAGAAGCGTTGCGACCAGATGAATCATGTTGGCGAGATGGTGAAGAAAGGCGGCATGGTTGCGGAATACCATAATCACAACGGCGAGTTTGATGAGAAATTCGACGGACGTCCGCAATATGATGTTATGCTCGAACATTTGGATCCCTCACTTGTAAAGATGCAGTTCCAGGTAGCTGCGATTACATCAGGTTATAAAGCCCAGGATTATTTCCGCAAATTCCCGGGCCGTTTCATTTCGGCGCACCTCCAGGACTATAGTCCGACAGATAATAAGAAGGAAGTGGTTATGGGTACCGGCATCGTTGACTGGAAAGACTTTTTCGCCGCCGCCAAAGTGGGTGGACTTAAATATGTTTTTGTCGAGATGGAATCTGATCCCACCGTTATGCAGGGATGCGCAAATTATCTTAAGAACTTTTAAAATGCAAGAATCAAGGGTTCGGTGCCGCCGTTGGTGTTGTTCACCAACGGGGAGCCTGCCCCGACGAATATCGGAGTCACTCACTTGTACGTTCGGAACTTTATTGAGCAGGTTTGATATCAGCTTTTGTGCTAACCATGCCGCAATGTCCTCGGCTATATGCAAAGCTTTGGAGAGATATTGCAGAGAAAGAAAGCAAATAAACCTATCCACAGATTCTTCGTAATGCAGAACAACACGAAGAAATAATCTAAATTCCAAAAATTTTATTCGCCTCTGTTGGTCGGCTGATGAACAGAGAAATTTTTTTGCTGGTCAGGCGATTAGCAAAAAAATGTAGCTATCAATAAAGATGCGGGTCATGCGAAACCTTATATCCTCACTTCAGCATGGAATCTTGACATTGATCACAGCTCAATTGGAAATGATTCGGGCTTTGCGAATGAGATGCAGTAGATTCAAATGTTGAAGCATTTTTTTGTAGTCGGCTTTTGTAATGTTATTTAGCTTTCGTGGAGCCTGCGCCGATGAATATCGGCATCACTCACTTATATGTTCTAAACTTTATTGTCAAATCAATATTGAGCTTTGTGCTAACTGTGCCGCAATGTCCCCGGCTATACACAAAGCTTTTGGAGAGGCATTGCGGAGAAGGGAGAGACATTCGGAGAAGGAAATACCCTGTTATGCGCATGTGCTACTCTTAGTCCTAAGTCGTGTCGTTTCATGTTAGCACTCATTTTTTTGCTGGCTCATAGTAAAGCGTTATTGCACCACAGCTAAAGGTTTTTGTTTTTAAGAGCTTAAGGTTAATCCTATCGTTTATGTTTTTTAATAATGGTGTTAAACCGCTCCCTAAAATAATTGGGTGAACACAGAGTTGGAATTCATCAATTAAGTTAAGGTTCATTAAGGCTACAATTAAACTCCGGCTGCCAACTAAAATGTCTTTGCCTGCTTGTTGCCTGAGTTCTAAAACTTCTTCTTTAATGCCTCCCTTTGCGAACTTTGCAGTTTTCCATTCAACATTTTTCATTGTGCGGGAAAAAACAATTTTGGGAATGTTGTCTATTGTTACTGCAAATTCATCCCTTGATTTGATACCAATAGGGTTTTTTACAACAGTTGCCCAATATTCCATAAGTTGATATGTTATCCTTCCGTATAAAAGGGTGCCTGCACTACTTAATAGCTCATCGTAATGTTGAAGTATTTCATCATCTGCAATCATTGCCGTGTGGTCGCAAAACCCGTCAAGTGTCATATTGATTGCTGCAATTAGTTTTCTCATTTTATTTTGTTTAAATCAATTGTCAATTTTCATGTCGTTCGATTGAAGTTTGCACTGCCGCTAAAGCATTGCGCATAACGAATCGGTATTTGCGATCCCGAATCGTTCCTCTCGGGACAGGTGGCAGGATATTTCATGTTCCGTCACGCCGATACCGAAGTTAATTAATGTTTTATTGTTGAAGATAACATTTGTCGCTTCGCCTTTGTTGGGGTTGTCACCAACGAATGATAAATGTTGCAGGTGACAACACCTGCAACGGCGAGTTGAATAAAACTGAACTATCCTGTTAAACTCAAATATCATTTCATTTGCGATTTTTTGATTTGATATTGCCAAAGTATAAAATATTCGGAGCGTCTGAGCGTGCAGCAGCGATGTCAAGCCTTCCGTCTTCATTGAAATCACCAACTGCAAAACCATACACAGTACCTTTTGAATCACCAAAAGAAATTGATTTAAAGTTGTGACCTGTTCCGTCATTAAAAAATACTGATGACGGTGCTTCTACGTGGCCTACAATGATATCCATTTTTCCGTCGTTCTTCAGATCGGCAATTGCCAGTGCATAAGGGACTATCTTTGAATCAGCTAAAGAAATACCTGCGGAAAAGGTTTGATGTTTTTGTCCAAAATAGAGATTTACTCCTTTGTTTTCGTCTATAGTTACAATGTCAAGTATATTATCTCCATTAAAATCTGCTACTGCCGCCATACGAATTGTAGCGTTAGATGGCCCGAATGGAATACGATGGGTGTCTGAAAAAGCGATATCTGAACTGCCAAGGTATACGTAACTCTGACCACCGTCACGATGCGGTACAACAAGGTCAATAAAACCATCTTTATTAAAGTCTGCAGGGGATATTGTCGTGGCAGGGTAAGGAGCAAATGGGATGCAATTAGCATTAAACTGTCCTTTTCCTCTGTTTAAGCAGATATAATTTGATGTTGCCGAATCACCTCTGTTCGCCAAAATGATATCTGGCAATCCTCGGCGTTGATATCAGCGATGGATAAATTCCGTGTCGGCCATTCAGGAAGCCCGAATTCAGACCCAATTTTAAAATTGCCTTTCCCGTCATTAAAATAAATCAGTTTCCGATCCGGAGCATCATTGCTAACAGCAATATCAAGGAAACCATCTCCATTAAAATCAGCCAAACCACCGGTGTATGAGCGGTCTGATATCTTCCCGAGGTTATAAGCCTTTCGTATTCTGCCCAATCCATCACCAAGAAGAACCCGGTCAACAATAGGCCAATGTCTTCCTTTCACCAACAGAATATCAAGATGACCATCGCCATCGAAATCGCCAAAACTTACATTCGCCGTTGTATCAGATGTAGCTTCGAGCAGTAAATTATGATCGAAGTCGGGAAAATCATTAATATACTTTCCCTTTTTTTCTTGCTTGTGATTAGAAACGTAAATGTTCTTCTGAGCAAGAACTTTCTGAGCCATAGTACTTACAAGACACACAATAAAAAAGTAAATTTTCATGGCATTTATTAAAAGTTATATTTTACTATTTCAATGTAGGCAGAAAGTTCGCTAAAGTTGCTTGCAACGGTCAGGGCTTGGCGAAGTGCAGATATTAGCATTCCGTCTGCATGGAGCTGTTGTTGATTTTTATTTATAGTTCAAGATAAAATTTTTGATGAGTAAAGTTCCGTCGCCCTGATAACTATAGCACAATAGCAAAACAAAAGTTGATGTTGCGTATTGTCAAGCCCGCATTTTGCCAAACCGATTGTTACCTGCAGCTTTTGATCATTTATCTCCAACCACTTGTTAGGCATTCCTTTCGCGTTCGGGAGTGGCAAAATCATAAAAGATCCGAAACAGATTGCCGTCAAGATCCGCGACTGTGAACTCATGCAACCCCCATGGCTTTGACTCAGGCGGTGAAACAATCTTCGCTTGGCTGGCGCTCCAAAGTCCGTACAGCTCGTTGACCTGTTCCTTGCTGTCGAGATTAAGCCACACCAACACCGGCCCGGTATTGCGGTAATGCTCTCGAAAGGCGTCGTCAGTGAGAAACATTCTGCAGTGTCCTTTTGAGATTCCAGCAATCCCACCACCCTCGCCGCCCCAGTCTACGCTGAAACCAAGATTGCTCTCGTAATATGCAGCGGCCTTCTTCAAATCGCTTACCGGTATCTCAGGCACTGCACCAGGAAACTCCAAATTCATAGTGGCTCCTATTTTCGACAAAAGTACAAAATCAATCACCTGCTTAGCAGAGCCTTTCGTATCTGCATTTTCAAATAATAGCAATGCGTCCGAAAGAAGGCTTTTGGAGTTTTCATTTGCTGCATTGATACCTTCAGCATAGTTTTCAGAGGTCAAAGATTGATAGTATTGTCGGCCCCTCATAAAGTGCAGGTACAACTCGAAGATATACGCAATTACACGAAATCAAAAAGGATATGGTTTTAAAAAAAGAAGAAGACTGATTTTTATAACTCATATAAAAGCGCAAGAGTAGTTGTAGAAAACAAAAGAAAGAAAAGATGCCGGTAATGTGAAATCTTATATCCTCACTTCAGCATGGAATCTTGACATTGAGCACAGCTCAACAGGAAATGATTCGGGTTTGCGAATGAGATGCAATAGATTCAAATGTTGACCGTCACCCTGAACTCGGTTCAGGGTCTCTTGTTCTATTTATTTTTTGCCATGAGATGCTGAAACAACCCTGAACTTGATTCAGGGCAGCATTACGAAAGCACTCACTTGTACGTTCTAAACTTTATTCAGCAAATCAATATTGAGCTTTTGTGCTAAACGTGCCGCAATGTCCTCGGCTACACGCAAAGCTTTTGGAGAGAGTCGAGTAGGCAAAGGCATTGCAGCCCAAGCCTCTCACAGAACCGTTCTCTTTCGACATATCATCAACGGTTCATTTGCACTCAGCTTCTTTACACTTACCTGATAATGTCTTTACACTACCTTTTGCCTGAACGTTGAGCACCATGCCTTTTGAACACAGCACCTTCAGATGGTTTGCATACTCCAACTGTATGGCGTATGCGGCAGACCTGCTGCCATCTCTTATACAACATTGAAAAGAACTATCAATCCTTTTCATTTGTGACACACCATTGCGGAGAAGGAAAAAACAAGGCTATGCTGTGAAGACCCCGCGGAGACTGGCAGCAACGAAGCTTCACAACACCTGCGAGCCGCGCAAAATCTTCTCCATCTTCCTGCCCTTCGCCAACTCATCCACCAACTTATCCAAATACCTAACCTGCTGCGTCAAAGGATCCTCGATTTCCTCCACACGATACCCGCAGATTACTCCGGTGATGAGGTGCGCATTGGGGTTTAGCGAAGCATGTTGGAAGAATGTTTCAAAAGTTACATTTTCTTTTATTAGTTCCTGCAGCTTCTTGTTATCGAAGCCTGTTAACCACTCTATCACCTGATGCAATTCTTCTTTTGTTCTGTCCTTCTTCTCCACTTTGGCGAGATACATAGGATAGACCGAGGCGAAGGTCATTTTTGCGATACGCTGATTGTGTGTGTTGGAACTGTTCATACCTTGTAATTTAGCGTTAAACTTTCATCTTATTTCAACTTCAAAAGCTCTCTGTTTTTGACGAAGTTATCAAAATAGAGATGCCGGTATTTTATTATTTATTTCCTCGTACCTTGTATTTCATTCACTGCAAAATAACATTGACATATGAAAAAAGACACAACGCCTGCTTTTACTCCAACTTTTTCTGAAAAAGAAAATGCAGGCAACGCCAATGAAGAAAACAAAGGAATGAACCGCCGGAAATTTGTAGAGCTAACTGCTACCGCTGCTTTGGGTTTTACCGTTGTACCACGACATGTATTGGGCAAAGGATATATTCCGCCAAGCGATAAAGTTACTTTAGCTTATATCGGTACAGGCACGGAGGGTATTAGAGAAATGCTGCCAATGCTTGCCGTTCCTGAAATTCAGATCGTAGCTGTTTGCGATCCCAACAAAGAAGCGAGGAATTACAGAGATTGGGGACCTACTTATTTAAGTGGCGCAATAAAGAAAGCGCTGAACAAACCGGACTGGTCACCGGGCGGAGATAATTTGATTCCCGGCGGAAGAGATAACGGAAAAAATATTGTTGAAACGTATTACGCAAATGTACGCAACGACACATCGTATAAAGGCTGCGCTGCTTATGCCGATGTACGTGAGTTACTCGAAAAAGAAAAAGATCTTGATTCAATTAAAATAATGACTCCTGATCACCTGCACGGTGTGATTGCTATTGCTGCAATGAAAAGAGGCAAACATGTGATGTGCCACAAACCAATTTCTAACCGGCTGCTCGAAGGGAAACAGGTAATTGAAACAGCTCGCAAAAACAATAATATAGTTACACATCTTATCCCGTGGGATTCGAACGGTTCAATGGAGCAGGTGATGGCATGGATAAATGGAGGCGCGATCGGAACTTTGAAAGAAGTGCACAACTGGACCAATCGTCCTGTATGGCCACAATATCCCGAGATGCCAAAAGACAATCCACCTGCGCCTGATGGTCTCCAGTGGGATCTCTGGCTCGGTCCTGAAGCAGATCGTCCTTACTCACCAAACTATACAAACATGGTGTTCAGAGGATGGTATGATTTCGGAGGAGGTTCAATGGCTGACATGGGTCACTATAGTTTGTGGACTGTATTCAATGCTTTGCAGTTAACTTCTCCAACTGTTGTGGAACCGCATCGCAGTCACTTTGTAGATTTCAACGGTGCGATTCCTTTCAGGGTAAACAATAATTTTTCATTCCCCATGGCTTGCACGGTACGTTTTAGCTATCCTGCAAACGGTAATCGTGGTCCTGTTGATTTGTTTTGGTATGATGGTGGCATGCGTCCGCAAATACCTGAAGAACTATCAAAAGCAGGAAAAGAATTACCGGAAGAAGGAATGATGTTCGTTGGCGACAGCGGAAAAATTCTCGCAGGATTCAATGTTGAAAATCCGCAGATCATTTCCGGTAAAAAGATGGAAGCGCCGCCGGCAGCGAATAAAAATCTAAATGGCAACGAGGACGAAGGACCGCTAAAGATGTTTGCACAGTCTGTAAAAGCCGGAAAACAATATCCAGGTAGTTTTCCTGAAGCAGAATATCTAACCGAGGCGGTGAATTTATATGCAGTGGCGCTGAGATCGAACAAGCTGTTGAATTACGACGCAGCGAACAGGAAGATCACCAACTCAGCCGATGCCGACAAATATTTGAAACGCGACTACAGGAAAGGTTGGGATCCTGCGACGATTTAAATTTTTCGAAAGAGAAAGTTTAGAATAAAAAAAGTTTGCTGATTGATTTCAGTGAACTTTTTTGTTTGATGTAGATGAGTTATGAAATTTTTTTATACCAGTCCCGATAGCTATCGGGATTCCTTGAAGCATCTTCGTTGCCTGCCGGCAGGCAGGTTTGCACTCCCGCCAAAGCATTGCGCATGACATAAATATTTGCGAAATAATCTAAAATTCGAAAATTTTATTCACTGCCTGGTTGCTGATGAACAGAGAAATTTTTTGGTGGTCAGGCAACCGGCAAGGCGCAAAAAATAAAGATGCCGGTAATGTGAAACCCTTCAGCATGGAATCTTGACATTGATTACAGCTCAACAGGAAATGGTTCGTGGTTTGCGAATGAGATGCAGTAGATTCAAATGTTGAAGTATTTTTTTGTAGATTTTTTTGATACCAGCTTCTGTTCCTTGGAGCATCTTCCTTGCGTCGCAATCCTTTCATCTGCAGAATAAACATTCAGCAAATCAATATTGAGATTTTGTGCTAAATATGCTCCGGGGTCTCACGCTGCACACAAAAGCTATGGAGTGAAGACCCCGTGAAGACTGAAACCTGCATTTTGTTCTGGTTCGGAAATAATTTTTCCGCCTGCTTTCTTAACTTCTTTCGCCCAATTGTCAACCTGGGCTTTGCTTTCGGCGGAAAGTGTGAATATAACTTCGTTTGAGTTTTCCGAGTCCGTTATTTCACCTTTCATGGCGATTTTGAGTATGTCCTTTAAGAAAAAGTGCATTACAAAATCGTCATCACCAACTAAAAAACTTGTCAGTTCTTCTGTAGTAGAATGTTTACCGTTTGGCTTAAATCCTAATGCATTATAAAATTTGACTGTTCGCTCTAAATCGCTAACGCCTAAATTTGACCGTATTTTTGTTGGTTTCATAATCTGTAAATTTAGAAAGTTATATTTGTTGCTTATCTGCTTAGCCATTACACACAACTTGATTAGAGATTTGCAATTTAAACTTATTACCTCTACCCAACTTTTGCAAAGCTGCCGTTGTGCATTCGTTTTCTTGTCACAAACAATGTTATTTGTAATGCCTGGAATTTATTATTGATACCTTACTGGTAGCATGTTCATTTTTAGTAATAATAACAATAAAATCATCAATACAGTTCCTATTGCGGCAATTATGTTTATAAATTTTTGTGTCTTAACACTATTGTTGAATACTTTTTCAATTGCTCCAAATATCATTAATCCAATTATACCTCCTAAAGTATTAGTAATTATATCTGTAGTGTCAAAAGCCCCAATTCTCAAAATAAATTGAAGTACTTCAAACATTAAACTAATTAAGAACAAGAAGAAAAGCTTAGTACCAAAAGTCCATCTTTTAAATAAAACTCCTGTATAAATACCAAGCGGTACAAAAATCACTACATTCAAAATGATTTCACCAACATCAATTTTACCATTTGAAATTAAAGGTTCACTAAACGGAATTAAGTTTACGCTCCTGTTTCCCATATAAGAAAATCGGACACCTAACTTAAATAGTAAAATCCAAAATAATGCGATCAGATAAATGATAAATAATACAGCAGTTACCTTGTTTGTTATATTATTATCTTTCCTATTGTTCCTCCCATTTTTTTGCAAATTCATGTTTACTGATAAGGTTAGATAAATAACTGCCGATTTTTATTTTTACTGTTGCGTAAAAATAAAAACGTTGAGCTATCGCTCTGTTTTTTAAAAATTACCACAACGTTCAGGGCTTGCTGCTGTGCTGATATTTTATAATGTCCAGTCCGGAACTGAAGCCCAATAGAATTACTGATGATGAAGATAAGAACAAAAGTAAATAGAATTATGTGTGCAGAAACCGCAGCTGATAGCGAATAAAAAGTTGAGAATTTATTTGTCGCCCCGCCATATTGCCAAACCCCCTTGTACGCTCATTTCTAAAAATGAAACAACATCGTTATTTTTCACACAACGAAATTATCCATTGAAACATTTTTTCGTTTGCAGCACTTGCCATTTGTGTAGGAATGAAATTAAAACCATGCGGACATTCGGGATAGACTGCGAGAAAGGTTTTGTTGCCTGCCAACCTCCATCTTGCTTCCATGAAATAAGTATCATCTATCAATGGGTCTATTGTTCCTATTGTAAATAATGCAGGTGGTAGATTTTTCAGGTCGGCATACAACGGTGAATAGTGTGGATTTCGCAATTGTTCCTGGTTCCATCCATGAAATGCCAGTTCCCAGGTATCATCTATAAATTTTTTAGGAGGAAATGAGCTGTCTGTTATCATCCTGCACGATGGGGTGCCTGAAAGATCAAAACAACCATACATAAGATTTACGCCTCTCACCTTATCAATAGCGTGCAGCGAATCCCTGATGTAGAGGGTGTTTACTGCGCTTAAATGTCCGCCGGCTGAAGCACCTGAAATAAATAACTTGCCTGTGCCGAATTCTTTCATTGCATTATTCACTAACCATTTTGCAGCGGCTTTACAATCGTTTATACAAGCCGAAAAAAGGTTCTCAGGAGCCAAACGATAATCAACGCTCACTACCTACCGCAACTTTACATGTCCTTGCCATGATGTCGTTCTGAATATCATCACTTGCTGCTGTTCCCGCAGACCATCCTCCCCCGTGAATTTCCAGCACTACTGCACGGATCGTATCAGGTTTGAAAATTCTGAGTGCAAGATTTCCCGCAGGCCCCGGGGTATATTTTACAGAAGGTTGCAGCTGAGTTTTTATAGAACTGTCCGGCACCAAAGAATTCCGTACAGCCGACAAACCTTCTTTGGTTAATAAAGAGACTCCTTGCGGCATGTGGGCAAGCTCCCGGTTGATGGCTCCTGCTTCCGGTAGATAGGCTGAATAATCTTCATTGGAATTTGTCTGCTGTGCAAATGCGCTGTTTGTGAATATTAAAAGAGATATGAGAATGCAGATGATAAACAGTTTCTTTGTCATGATACCATTTTTTTGTTAGAAGCTTAGAAATATTTTTTTTGGTGGTGAGTATAAAAAATATGTTTCCTTATTATTAAGATCTTCTTTCCGTAATGTTTCTTACACTTTGCTCTTGCTGCATCGACAATACAACGTCCGGACCACTATAGCAAAACCGCCTCTTAGCGGTTCGTTGTTTTTCTTTGATTACTTTTGTCCGTTGTATTTTGAGTCAAAGTCTACCATCCACTGAACACCAAATTTGTCTGCAAACATTCCAAAGTAATTACCCCACGGACCGTAGGCTATTGGCATTTCAACTTTACCGCCTTCTGAAAGTCCGTTGAATAATTTGTCGGCTTCTCCTTTGCTTTCTGCACTGATAAAGATAGTATTTCGGTTGTCGTTTTCCGTTACTTGTCCCATACTTTCTAAAACGTCACTAGCTATTAACACATTGCTTTTACCGATAGGCAAAGCAATGTGCATGATTCTATTTGCATCATTTTCTGCTATTGGGTATTCAGGGCTTGATATGTCTTTGTAACGGGAAATCTTTGCGAACTCTCCGCCAAATACTAAAATGTAAATGCTTCTTCGGCATTTCCGTTGAAGTGAATGTAAGGATTGATAAGCGCCATGTTTTTTATTTTTTAGATTGTTAAATTGTTTACTTTTTTAAAAATTTATCCAAAATCTTTGAAAACGAAAATTATTGTTGTGATAAAGTTGTCAATAAATTTTCCAGGTTTTTCAATGTCATTGCAAATCCTTCTTTGAAGCCCATTTCAATCATCTTTTCCATGCGGGCAAGGGATTCATTGTAAATAGTAACACTGACTTTTGTCGTTCCATTTTGTTCACTGAAATTTAAATCCCATTCAGAACCTGGCAATTCAGGGTTTTCATCCTTGTCTGCAAAAGCATTGGTCATTTTGAAATTGGTCTTTGGACTAATGGAAGTATATTTCTGAATTGACCAACGCTCTTCTCCTTCCGGGCTTACCATAGCATAAAATCTTCTTCCACCAACTTTGAAATCCATATATTTTGTTTTTGATTCCCAGGGTTTAGGTGCCCACCATTGGTCAAGAATTTCTCGTTTGGTAAAAGCATCCCATACAAGCGAAAGGTCAGCATCAAATTCCCTGTTTATAAATACCGTTTTTGTTGCTTTGTCAACGGTAAAATCAAATAGCAAGTTGTTTTTCATTTTTTCTTTTTTTTAATTGTTGATAATACATTGTCAAGTTGATTGAACCGGGCTTCCCAAATTTTTCTGAATTGGTTAAGCCATTTATCAATCTCTTTCATTTTTCCAATTTCAAGTGAGTAGTAAATTTCTCTGCCTTGTTGTTCCTGTTTTACCAGTTCGCATTCTGTGAGTATGCGAAGATGTTTAGAAACAGCTTGTCGGGTAGTGTTGAAGTTGTTAGCAATGGCGTTCGGCGTCATTGCCTGCAATGCAATTAAGGCAATAATTGCCCGCCTTGTCGGGTCGGCTATTGCCTGAAAAATGTCTCGTCTCATATTGTTCAAATTTTTGTTTGCGAAACTAATCGGTTGCAAATTTAAGCGCAACTAATCGGTTTCGCAAATTTTTTTTTCAGATTGTAAGAAAAGTCAGTTGGAGTTGTCAGCCCGGAGTTTGGGGATTGAGCCAGGATTGTTTCAGTGTCTCTGGTTTTTTTATTATTCCTAGCTACCCTGAAAGCAGAACCATTGAATGCAGTTATAAAAATAGAGATGCCGGTAATGTGAACCCCTTCTGCATGGAATCTTGACATTGATCACAGTTCAACAGGAAATGATTCGGGGTTTGCGAATTAGATGCAATAGATTTACGTCACCCTGAACTTGTTTCAGGGTCTCTTG
>WNFY01001293.1_pt1 | contig 23635 bp, 24 predicted proteins | sample 5400091 | NCBI WGS metagenome assembly WNFY01 (sample SAMN13153364, study PRJNA577476) | soil metagenome | isolation source: 60 cm soil or saprolite under grassland replicate 1 | place: USA:California | collected 2016-06-15 | reverse complement strand
CACTAAGTACTTCATATTGGCAAAGCCTGTGCGTTGGAAGGACCGGCTCTGCTCAGGCGTGAGCGGAACTTGGCCCACGATCTTTTGCAGATCGGCGGCGGCTACAATTGTCGTGCCCGCGCTGTATGTTTCTGCGATGCGCCGCCCAAACGGAGTTGTGGCAAATGCATTGTCGCCGTGATCGAGATGCGCGCTGAAACTGCGGAGCGTTGCGAGATCCGATGCCCCAATCACAAAATCCGGGCGCACCAGAACTAAAGGTTGCCGCTCTCGAGTCTCTTTTGCGGTGGCGAGTTCCCCCTGATCCAAGACTCGCATTCCCGGGTTTCGGCCCTCGGCGAATTGCTGGATCGTCTGCTCGAGGAATGGCTTTAGTCCGGGCTTTTTGAGTTCTGCGAGTATCACGAATCCTGGAGGTCCCACCTTGCCCGGTGTGGCAGAGATTACGATTTCATCTCCGAGGTATTGGGAAAACTCGTAAAATTTCTCTAACGAGTTTTCGATCTGCGGCCCGGAAGTTGCCATACTGCCGTGTTGCCACCAATCGCGCAATACTGAGCTTTGCTGCCGTTCGAGTCGAAACGCCTCCAGCGCCTGATGCGCAGCATCGCCATAGTTTGGAAAGGCGGCGTAGAACACGGTTGATTCCGGCAGCAGCGAAAACAGACGACTTTGGCTGCGCGGCGTGGGAACTTGAATCGAGTGCTGAAGTTTTTCGAAGAAATTCCCGAACTCAGGTAGCAAGCCTGGATACTTATCCAAGTCCTCGGGCAATTTCACTTCGGGCGGTGCTGTGGTCGTCGCCCTTTGGGCAAACAAGTTCATTGAAAAGAGAAATAAAACCGACAGGAAAACTGTAGCGCTACCGCGACCACACCCGAATTTTTGAAGAGATTTCATCTTTAATCCACGCTCCGGAGGGACTCAGGATAGACGGCCCGCGATGCTGCTGCCAATGAAACATCACTCGCAGATAGTTACGACAGATTGATCATCCAAAATCCCGGTTTGCGCGGAAATCTTCTGGTTGGGGGATTTGTTTTTCGCTACGCTGCGGCGTATATTAGCTACTGGAACTGCTGTGTAGTACCAGGATTGGCGGAACACACCAGTGGGCGCAAGCCCACTTTTTACTTGCACGGCTTTTTACTGACATAGGTGGCGAGCTAAACCGCTGTTTTTATGGCAGTTGACCTGGACCACATACACGCGATCACAGAGCGGGTGGCGGCTTCGCTGGGAGTAGAGGTCGTCGAGATTGAGATTCGTGGCGGGGGAAAATCCCGGATGTTGCGAATCTTCATTGATAAGCCCAGCGGTGTAACGCATGAGGATTGCGCAAACCTGAGCCGGGAAGTGAGCACGATCCTGGATGTGGAGGATGCGGTGCCGGGCGGCTCGTACGTGCTGGAAGTTTCTTCGCCGGGATTGGATCGAAAACTGGTAACGCCGTCGGATTTTGAAAGATTTCAGGGAAGCAGGGTTAAGCTGACGACTCGCGATCCGGTGAACGGCAATCGGCATTTTGAAGGCCGGTTGGAACACTTTGCGGCGGGACGGTTGACGCTGGATTTGACACCGGCCAGGAGAAAGCCGCAGCGGAACGCGGGTGAGGCGCCCGCGCCACACAAGTTGGAAATTGAGTTGAGTAATTTAGAGAAGGCCAATTTGGTGCCGGAGATTTGAAGGCTAGCTTTTAGCCATTAGCTCTTAGCTTGAATCCAAGAGGTTTAAGCCAAAAGCTAATAGCTGGTTCGGGTTTCTTATGGCAAGCGAGCTCTATAACACGATTGATGCGTTGAGCAGGGAAAAGGGAATTGATCCGCAAATTGTAGTCAGTGCGGTGGAAGACGCCATTGTTGTCGCCACGCGGAAATACTACAAGTCACAAGAAAACCTGCGCGCGCAGCTCGACAAGGATACGGGGAAGATCCGCGCGTTTGCGGTGAAGACGATTGTTGAAGCCCCAGAGCAGGTGGAAGATCCAACCCTGCAGGTCACGATTGATGAAGCGCGCAAGTCCGATCCGAATGCCGAGGTGGGGGGCGAACTGCAGATTCCGAAGGTGACCGAAGGCATTCTCGGCCGTATCGCTGCGCAATTGGCCAAGCAGGTCATATTTCAGAAAGTCCGCGAAGCCGAGCGTGACACGGTTTACAACGAGTACATTGGCCGGGTCGGAGAAATTGTCAATGCGAGCGTGAAGCGTATCGAGGGGCCGGACGTGATTTTCGATCTCGGCAAGGCCGAATCGAGAATGCCACGGAAAGAACAATCACGGCTTGAGTCATTTGCCATCGGCGAGCGTGTTCGGGTTGTGATCGCGCGGGTAGAAAAGGCGTCCAAGGGGCCTGGCGTGGTGGTTTCACGTGCGGTGCCGGAACTTGTGCAGCACTTATTCCAAACTGAAGTTCCGGAAATCTACGACGGCACGGTCGTAATTCGCGCGATTGCCAGGGAAGCTGGGGAGCGCACGAAAATCGCGGTCATGTCGAAAGACAAAGAAGTGGATGCGGTCGGCGCTTGCGTCGGAATGAAGGGCATGCGTGTGCAGTCCATCATTCGCGAGTTACGTGGCGAGAAGATTGACATCATCGAGTACCACGAAGATTCCGTAACGTTCGCGGAGAAAGCCCTGCAACCGGCCAAAGTCAGTCGTGTAACCGTCGTTGATGCGTCCGAGAAGCACCTGGAAGTGGTGGTGGACGACAGCCAGCTTTCACTCGCCATCGGCAAAAAGGGACAAAACGTTCGTCTTGCCGCGAAGTTGCTGGGCTGGAAGATTGATATTAAGAGTGAAGAGGAGAAACGCCAGGAAGTGGAAGATCAGATGGCGCAACTCACTGCCGCTACGGCGACGCCGCTCGAAAGCGTTGAAGGGTTGGGCGAAGGTCTGGTCGAAAAGTTACAGGCCGCTGGTATTTCGACCGTAGAGGCCTTGGCCGATATGACGCCGGAGCAGCTTGAGGCGATCGAGGGAATCGGGCCCAAGACGGTGGAAAAAATCAGCGTCGCGGTGAATAATTATTTCGCCACTCTCGAAGGCGGAGAAGCCGTTGCTCTTCCTGAGAACGAGGGCGAGCAAGCTGTAGTGGAGACCGCCGGCGAAACCGAAGAAGTAGAAGTCGCAGCTGAATCCGGCGCTGGCGAACAGCAATCAGAAGAAACTGAAAAGGCACCGGAAAATTCCGAGGCAGTCGAGCCTGCCGAACAGAAAGAGTGATGGGATCACGCGACTTGCGCGAGGCTGCTGATGAAGACTTAACAAAACAGGGCTGGAGGAACAGAGAGGCGGATGAACAAGGTTCGAATTAACGATTTGGCCAGAGAGCTGGAAGTGAAAAGTAAAGCCATTCTCGATGTGCTGACGGAAGTTGGCGTCACCGAGAAAAAAACGCATTCCAGTTCTTTGGAAGAGCACGAAGCCGAGAAAGTTCGAGTGCACTTCCGCGCCTCTGGAGAGAGTTCAGCGGCGACGAAATCCGCACGCCAAAATCGTGTCGAAACCGACGGCATCAAGACCAAGATTGACCTCTCGCATATCTCCAAACCAGGGGATGTGCTGAAAGCGATTATCGGCAAGCAACAGCCTGCGCCACCTACGCCTCCTCCGGCGCGCCCTGTAACACCTCCATCGGCTCAAGAAATTAAGCCGGCTGCGCCTTCGGTGGCGAAACCTGCTACGCCCGCGCAATCGCCATCAGCGCCGGTTGCGAGCACTCCGCGGCCGGCGATTCCAGCTGCACCACCGAAGCCAGCGAGTCCCACAACGATCATGTCACCAGCGTCGGTTTCGCCAGCAGTTTCAGCGAGTCCCCGGATAGTTCCCCCACCGCTGACGAATGCGCCATCAAGTCCAGCCCCGGTCGCGAGTACAACCTCCGCAAGTCCAGCAGGACAACCGGGACAAGTGACACGGCCTGCAGCTCCAGCTCCGCCCGCGCGTCCACAGGCGCCAGGGCCACGAATGATTGTTCCTCAGACTGGGCCACGTCCGGTTTACAAGGCGCCTCCGGCTGCACCGCCTCGTCCGGGACAACCGATCGCAAACCGCCCGGTGGCTGGCCGTCCAGCACCTGGACGTCCGGTTCCTGGCCAGCCAATTTTCCAGCGCCCCCGGCCAATGGGTGGTGCGCCGGGTGTTCGTCCGCCGCTGCGTCCGGGCGAACGGCGTCCCATGCATCCAACCCGGCAAGGCGCCTCCGGCCCGCGTCCAATCGGAGTCGGGCCCGGGCTTCCGCCGCCAGGCACGACGCGTCCGGGTAGTCGTCCCGGTGGACCCGCCAGAAGGCCTGGACAGCGTTACGTCCCTCGCGGAGTGAAAGAAGGCCCGATGAAGGGCTTTGTTCCGCCGCCACGGCTTTCTTTATCGAACGAGCCGTTGCCGATTACGCGCAGCATCACTATCGCCGAGGGCATCAGCGTTAAAGATTTGGCTGAGAAGCTTGAAATCCGCGCGAAGGATTTGATTGCACGGCTGCTGGCAAAAGGAGTGTTTGCGACCATCAACCAAACACTGGACGCTGAGCTGGCCAGCGAAATGGCGCGCTTCTTCGGTGCGGAGACAAGCATAATCAGCTTTGAGGAGCAGGCCGCAAAGGAAGTCGCCGAAACCGCAGCTGGCGAACAAGGCGGAACATCCGAAGGAGTACCGCGGCCGCCGGTGGTTACGATCATGGGCCATGTAGACCATGGCAAGACCACTCTGCTTGATTCCATCCGCTCAACCAACGTAGCGGAAGGCGAGGCTGGCGGAATTACGCAGCACATTGGCGCGTACAAGGTTTCTATGCTGGACAAAGACTCGCCGGCATACGGACGCGAGATCGTGTTTCTCGACACTCCCGGTCACGAGGCTTTTACTCGCATGCGTTCGCGTGGAGCAAAGGCGACGGACATTGTCGTGCTCGTCGTCGCTGCCGACGACGGCGTGATGCCGCAGACGCTTGAAGCTATTGATCACGCGCATGCCGCCGAAGTGCCGATCATTGTTGCAGTGAACAAGATTGATAAGCCCGGCGCGCTTCCGGACCGAGTGAAGAAACAACTCGCTGATCGCGGGCTGATGCCGGAAGATTGGGGCGGCAAGACCGTATTTGTTGATGTTTCCGCAAAACAGAAGACGAACTTGAATCTGCTGCTCGAAATGATCTGCCTGGTTGCTGACTTGCAGGAACTCAAGGCGAATCCAGATCGTCCAGCGACCGGCGTTGTGCTTGAAGCAAAACTCGATCGCGGACGCGGTCCAGTAGCAACCGTGCTCGTTCAAAACGGTACCTTGACCACTAGCGACAATTTCGTTGTCGGCAATGTTTATGGCAAAGTTCGCGCCATGTTCGATGATCGCGGGCACCAGCTCGTGGCAGCGCCCCCATCAACTCCTGTGGAGATTCTGGGCATGGAAGGGCTGCCGCAATCTGGAGATCAGTTCCTGGTAGTTGCGGACCGTGATCGAGCGCGCGGCATTTCAGACTACCGTGAGCAGAAGTCCCGCGAAGCTGCGCTGGCCAAGAGCTCTCGTGTTTCACTTGAAGGCCTGGCCGAGCAGATGAAGACGGCCGGCGTCAAAGAGCTGAATATTATTCTGAAAGGCGACGTTCACGGCTCGATTGAAGTTCTGAGCGATCTGCTTGGGAAGATGTCGAATGACAAGGTCCGACTCAAGGTTTTGCGCTCCGGAGTGGGCGCCATAACCGAGAGCGATGTGCTGCTGGCGTCGGCGTCGAACGCGATCGTCATTGGGTTCAATGTTCGACCAGAGCGCAAAGCACAAGAACTCGCCGAGCAGGAAGAGGTTGATATTCGCCTGCACTCGATCATTTACGAACTGCAGGACGAGATCAAGCGCGCCATGACTGGTCTGCTTGAGCCGACCATTAAAGAAACCTACCAGGGCCGCGCCGAAGTGCTCGACACGTTCCGTATTCCGAAAGTGGGCACGGTTGCTGGTTGCCGGGTTTCCGATGGCCTGATCAAGCGCGACTCCGAAGTTCGCCTACTGCGCGACAACGTGGTCACCTTTAAAGGCAAGGTCGGATCGCTGCGCCGATTCAAAGACGACGCCAGCCAAGTCACCAACGGTATGGAATGCGGCATCTCCATCGCCAACTACGGCGATATCAAAGTTGGCGACGTGATTGAGGCATTCGTGACCGAGCGCGTGGCCGCGGAAGTGATGGCGTAAGAAGCTGTCGTCGGTCTTCGTCCGTTGGTCGTTCGTCGTTGGTTTGATGGTTTGGCCGACGACCAACAGCCAACGACCAACGACGGGTTTATGGTCGCCCTTCTCACCCTCGAACTCCACATCGAGCACGCACAATCCCTCAAAGACAAGCGCCAAGTTGTGCGCAGTTTAAAAGACCGGCTGCGTGCGCACTTCAATGTTGCGACGGCAGAGCTGGATTCATCCGGCTTGTGGAATCGCGCCACCATCGGCGTCGTCGGCGTATCAGACTCGCGCGATTATCTTGACGGACTGATGAAGAACGTGGAGCGGCAAGCGATGCGGATTGCAAATAATGCGGGTGCTGAAGTGGCGGATTCGTTCGTGGAGTTCTTATAAACGATCTCAGAAATTCTGGTTGTCATCCCGAACGGGCGCGCTGAAGCGCGCACGAGAGGGACCTTGCGATGCATGTAGGGTTGCAGCGGCGTTGAGGAGATCGGAGGTGCTGCGTGCGGCGGATGCGGTCCCGCAGACGGTACAAGCGCCGGATGCTGACGTAAGGTCCCTCTCCCGCCCGCTTCGGGTGCGTTCGGGATGACATCAAATTTTGGGACTGCGGGATCAGAGTAGCGTGCTAAGCTTTGCGAAGATGCAAACGTGCCCATTCTGCAGTCAGCGTATCGAGATTCAACCGAGGTCTGCGTTGGAAACTTTTCAGTGTGGCCAGTGCCAGCACCAACTCCGGACTAGGTTGCGGTTCACGGCATTCTTTCTCGCTGCATTCGCACTTGTTGCCGCCTGTTTGCGGGTCGTGACGCTCCCTTTAAATCCAAGACTAGACTCTGAAAAGACAAATCGTCTTCCGTTTATCATGGAAAGTGCATTGGTACGGTTGCTCTGGCAAACACGCCTCGTCCGTGTTGAAGTAAGTCCAAGTTAACGCCGTGTTTTGCGGGTGGAGTTACTAGCTGACATGGTTGCCGGTTCTGTGCCAGGCGAAAACCCCCGATTCTCCACATCATTCCTTTGACAAGCCGTTGACGGCAATTTCTGATATTCTCATCCGTTTTATTCCGAGGTGAAGTGTGGAGAAGCGCGGGGCAAAATACCATCGTGAGCGGCTGGGGGAGACCCTGCGGGAAGAGATTGAAACGATCGTGGAAGGCGAGTTGGCCGATCCGCGCATTGGGTTGGTGAATGTGAGCAGCGTGCTGCTGGCTGACGACTCGCGTTCGGCGCGGATTTTTGTGGTAGTTGAGGGCGATGATGAGGAGGCTGATAGCACGCTAGAAGGATTGACGGCCGCGGTGGGATTTATTCGGCGTGAAGTTGCCGAACGCCTGCACCTGCGGCGTCCGCCAGAATTGTATTTTCAGCTGGATCGTTCGCAGAAATATCAGCACAGAATTGAGGAACTCCTGGGCCGCTCAAAAAAGAGGCGCAGGTAAAAAACGGCAGCGCGGATGCTGGAATGTTAAACGAAGTTCTCCAAGAGATCGAGCAGCGCAACCGGTTCGTGCTGACCTCGCATGCACGCGCCGATGGCGATGCTGTGGGCTCAACGCTCGCGTGCGGCGAAATTCTGCGGCAGATGGGCAAGCAATCAGACCTGATTCTGCATGGAGGCGTACCTCGCGTTTATCAATCTCTGCCGTTTTCTGAAAGAATCGTTCACGCCGAGCGGGTGAATGGCAGTTACGATGCTGCAATCTTGCTTGAATGCGACAGTATCCAACGGACGCGGCTTGATGGTCTCGAAAGCCAATTCCTGATCAATATTGACCATCACCGCAGCGGCCGTGCGTTTGCGCACGTGAATTGGATTGATCCCAAAGCAGTGGCCACCGCGGAGATGGTATACAAGTTGGCGAAGCAAGCGGGAGTGCAGATTTCACCAGAGATAGCCACGTGCCTCTACACTGCGGTCCTGACCGATACCGGCGCATTCATGTTCGAAGGCACGAACCAACACACATTTGAGCTGGCACGAGAGCTGGTATTGGCAGGTGCCGATCCGGTGCGCTGCGCGCGTCCAATTTATTTCGGTCATTCCACCGCCAAAATGCGTCTGCTTGGCCTAGCGCTTTCTGCGTTACAGCGTGAAGGGCCGATAGTCTGGATTTGGGCCACGCAAGAGCAGATGGAGCGCACTGGAGCAAAAGAAGAAGATTGCGAGGGCCTGGTGAATTATGCTCTCGCGATCGGTGATGTGGAAGTTGCCGTCTTTTTTCGCGAGCTGCCGGATGGCCGTTTTCGCGTCAGTCTTCGAAGCAAAGGTAAGGTGGACGTCGCGCACATTGCGGAAGAATTCGGCGGAGGCGGCCACGCGTGTGCCAGCGGGTGCTCAGTAGATGGACCTCTGCATGCCGGGGTGGAAAGCGTATTGGGCAAGATCAGGACAGTACGGTAGTTTGTGGGTCCTCTGGGTAACTCTGCATCGCTTGTGGTTAATCAGAAAATCTTGGAGACACAGAGAGAACAGATGTTCACAAGACTCCGCTGTGTTCCTCGCATAAATTGAAGCATCGCTTCCAAATTCCTGATTGGCTTTTCCTTCTGGCTGTCTGCGCTTTCTTTTTTCTGTGGAAGCTCGCCGCCTTCGGCCTGATCGGCGCCGACGAACCTCGTTACGCGCAGGTCGCTCGCGAAATGCTCGAGCGCCATGATTGGGTGACGCCAACGCTTGGCGGTGCAGCATGGCTGGAAAAACCTCCCTTGTATTACTGGCAGGCGATGGTCGCTTATCGCCTGTTTGGAGTGAGTGACTGGGCGGCGCGGCTGCCTTCTGCCTGCGATGCGTTCGTGCTGGTGCTGGCGGTTTATTGGTTTCTGCGCCGGTTCCGTCGAGGAATGGATCTAGATGGTGCATTGATGCTGACGGCTTGCGCGGGCGTTGTCGGATATGCGCGCGCCGCATCCATGGATATGGCGTTGGCAGCGACCTTCTGTATGGCAATGCTGGCATGGTTCGCGTGGCACGAATCCACGGAGCGGAAATATTTGGCTGCATTTTATTTCCTGCTAGCCCTAGGAATGCTGGCGAAGGGGCCGGTCGCGCCATTTCTAGCGGCGGTGGACATCGCGATATTCGCTGCTTCTCAGAAGAGTTTTCAAGTTCTGACGAAATCGCTGTGGGCGCCAGGAATCGCCATTTTCTGCGTAGTCGCGTTCCCCTGGTACGTGGCGGTACAGCTTCGGAATCCGCAATTTCTTCGTGTATTCATTCTGGAACATAATCTCGCGCGCTTCGGCACAAACCTGTATCACCACCCTGAGCCATTCTGGTATTACCTGCCTGTGACGCTACTCGGGTGGATGCCATGGACGGTGTTAGTGGTTGCGGCTGTGGTCTGGTCGGTTCGTCGCATGAGGAATCAGGAGTCGGACCGACTGAACATATTCCTGCTTATCTGGATTGCCGTTGTCATCTTTTTTTTCTCAATTTCGCGGTCGAAGCTGCCCGGCTACGTGCTACCTGCGATTCCTGCGGGAGCAGTCTTGATGGCGCAATGGTGGCGGGAGAAAGAACGAGAGCAGCCTTCGGTTATGCTGGCCGGATTGCATGCGCTGGCCGCGTCCGTGCTAATTTTTCCGGCTCTGATGATGCGCTACAGTTTTATCGAGCGAGATGCGTTGTGGGGTCAGGTGGCAGTCCTTCCACTGATTGCAACGGCGGCAATCGCGCTAATCATTTTCTTGTTGCTCTGGAAAGCCGGATCGAGAGCGCTGCGGGCCGCGACATTGATTCCCGCTGTGATCGTAGTTGGAATTGTGCTGCGCTTTGGAGCAGCACCTCTGAATGACGTTTTGTCCGCTCGGCCGGTTGTTAATGAACTGTCGCATTATGGTCCGGGCAGTCTGCAGGTTGCCGTGTTTCTGGTGCCGCGCGAAACCGAATTTGGATTGGCCTTCTGTCGCGACCAAGTCATTCCTCGATATGAGATCGGCGAAGTGCCAGATGGCGAGCACTTGCTGGTGGCCGCGCAAGGCTATCCCAAGGGAGTCGCCAAAGCCGCAGGGAGGAAGGCCGTATTTCTCGAGAATTTTGCCAAGCAGAAATTGGATCTGTTCTACGTCCCGGCGAAATAGCTACCCTGAAGCCAACAGCACTCCTCCCGTTGCCGTTCGTTGTTCCCGGAGTTTGCTCGCGGTCAATGGCTGCCACTAAACTCAGTTCTGGCGCGGTTTTCGCGCCTTCTCAGGAGCCGTAGTGGAGATTCTCGATCTCAGGCATTTTTCCTCGGCAGACTTGCGTCCTTTGCTGGAAGATGAAATCCAGCTGTGGGCCAATGCGTTGTGCTGGGATTACAGCGGCTCGGCGGAGATGATTCTTCGCTACATGGACGCCAAGTTCTTGCCTGGATATGCGGCGGTTTCGCGGGGACGCATTTTTGGCTACTCGTTCTTTGTTTACGAAAATAACAAGGGCGTGATCGGGGACCTGTTCGTAACTGAAGGTGGCAATGGGGACGATCGCCAGCACGTGGAACGCCGCCTGCTCACGCATGTGATCGAGACCTTGCAGCAATCGCCCGGCGTTCATCGGATTGAGGCGCAGTTGCTAGCGCACGAAGCTGGGGCCGCGGCCAAGCCATTTCAGGAGCAGCGCTTCAGTTGCCATGCAAGGCTGTTCATGACGTTGCCTCTGGCAGATTCGCAAGGCGAACAGGTGGGTGTCGCTCCTTTTGAGATTCGCCGCTGGACCGAGCAAGACTATCAACCCTCGGCGCAGGTCATTACCGCTGCGTACCGCAACCACGTAGATTCAGAAATCAACGATCAGTACCGAACGTTGAGCGGGTCTCTGCGCTTCTTGAATAACATCGTGCGCTTCCCGGGATGCGGAACGTTCGACCCGGAATCTTCGTTTGTTGCCCTCGACCGCACGGGAGCGTTAGCCGGAATCATTCTGTGCTCGCGCGTTCGGCACGATGTAGGTCACGTGACTCAAGTCTGCGTCCTGCCGGATTATCGTTCGCGTGGATTGGGGAAGGCGCTGCTTGCAGCAACGGCACACAACTTGCGCCGGCGAAAATTTTCTGCACTCTCGCTGACGGTGACGGAGGCCAATAAGCCTGCAGTCGATCTTTATCGCGATCTGGGTTTTGAAACCAGACGCGTGTTCGATGCGTTTGTGTGGGAAGGGTGAAGAAGCAGCTATTGGCTGTTGGCCTGAATCAGGGCCCTCGTCGAATTGCATTGAGGTTCGACGACGCGTGGAATAGAATCCCTAGATGGAGTTCCGGATCGAAATTGATCGCGAGGAAGATGGGCGCTGGATTGCAGACATTCCCGATCTGCCTGGGGTTCTGGCGTATGGCGCGACTCAGGAAGAAGCTAAGGCCAATGCAGAAGCCCTTGCCCTCCGAGTGCTCGCTGACAGAATAGAAGAGAGTAAGAAGGCTGTCCCCTCCGTTGTCTTCGCGTGAGTCAGTGGCCCAGTTCGAAAGCAAAGCGAGTTCTAAAAGCGCTCCAGCGCATCGGTTATTCCGTCAAATCCCAACGCGGTTCACACATGCAACTGGTTCATCCAGATCGCGGAGAATATACATTCGCGTTTCACGAGACCGATGAAATCGGTCCTGTGATGCTCGCAAAAATTGGCAAAAAAACGGGATTGAAACCAGAAGATCTGTAGTTGCTGTAGAGTTCCTTCAGTGCCTCAGTCCCCACATCACCCAGCCGGCCACAAGCAATCCACCCATGAACATGGCGAAGCAGTAAAGGCCGTAGCGAACCTGCTCGCGAGGATTGTCGCGCACGGTGATACCGAACACGACCGAGGCGAAGATCGAGAACAGCAGAGCAGCGTTGAAGTGGGAGAGAGTCATTATGGTTTCTTGCCGATCGCCACGTGATAAGCGTCCGCGACGCAGATGAAATTCAGGAGGCCGGCGACGATGATGTATTTGGTCCCGTAGTCCGCGGTGGCATGTGCCACAACTACATGTCCCCAGTCGTTGATGCGGCTAAGGATGTAGAGTCCGCCGGCGCCCACGTCGCCAACGAAGCCGAGAATGTCGAGAATGTCTCCTCCGTTCGGCTGATAGACCCGCCCCTGCATGAGGATCCCTAGCACGAACATAGTGACAACCGAACCCATCAGCAGAAAGCCGCGAATCCAGCGTTTTTGAATGAGGTGTCCGGCTCCCGGAATGAGCCATCCCAACGCGGGTGCGATCACCGACATGGCAGTTATGGATTGAACTTGTGTAGTTGCTTGCTTTGCCGGAGGACTTGCCATTCAGATGAGTATGATCTCACTTTGAATTCTACCAGTTACTTCGGCGCTTTTGGTGCGCACCAGCATATTGATCTCGCTGCGCACACCGAACTCCGGCAAATAAACGCCAGGCTCGATGGAAAAACAACTATTGGGAAGAATCTGCCGCTCATCGTGGATTTCCAGATCGTCCATGTTAGCGCCATTGGCGTGGACATCAGTACCGATGGCGTGACCCGTGCGGTGCACGAAGTAATCTGCTAATCCAGCCTTCTTGATATGTGTCCGAACGGCGCGGTCTACCTGCCAGCCGGCAATCTTTTCCCCGGTGGCAATAGCCTCTTTCACGAATTTTACGCCGAGGTCGCGTGCGTCCCGAACGGTGCGGAACACTTCCTGCATGCGGTCAGATGGAGACTTACCGACGAAGCCCGTCCAGGTGATGTCGTAATAGACGGCATTCGAAACTGCTTTCTTGCCCCAAATATCAAGCAATACAAAGTCTCCCTCGCGAATGGGGGCAGCACTCGCCGCGGAAGGCGAGTAATGGGGATTCGAGCAGTTGGCATTCACGGCTACAACCGGTGGGTCATCGGCGATCAGGTCCTCTCGCTGAAAAGCTTCGCGGATCCAACTTTGAATCTCGAATTCGTTAGTCCCACCACTGCGCACCCTGCGCCCGATTTCCTGAAACGCAGCGCCAGTAAGCGCGTCTATGGAGTCGCGGGCTGCGAAGTGGGTCTTGATCTGTTCCTCGGTCCACGTAGCCTCAAACAGCGCGATCAAATCGCCTGAGCTGACGACGTTCTTCCCCAGCCCGCGAATCAGCTCGACAGTTCCCGCATCCACAAGGGAAATTGTGAACACCGCATTGTTCGGAGAATATTGCATGGCGAGGTCCCGATGCGATGAAAGCATCTGCTTCAGGCCATCGAACAATTCCTGGCTCGCGGCGTACATCCGTTGTTTGCCCGGGAGCGTATCCAAATGACCGGATTCAATCTTGTGTACGAGCTTCTGTGGCTCACCATTCGCGGGCACTAGATAGAACCAGCGCCGAGTGACCATCAGCTTTTCGGAAAGCCCGAGAACACGATAGGCGATAGGATCGCGATGGTGATGGTCGTAAAACAACCATGCGTCAAGGTTGCGCTCGCGCAGTGCGGATTGAATGGCGGCAAGGTCCATTGGAAGGAAGCATTCTAAACAACGGCGGCGATTTGAGCGAATTCAGCCAATCTCGGCTTGCAGGATTCTACGAACATGAGCCGGAGTACATCCTGCAATGCGGACCACCTTGTTTCGATTGCTCTGGCCGGAAATGATGGAAATTGACGAGCGTGGGATGTCGAGCAATTCAGCCAGGAAGTCGATGCAGGCTTCATTTGCCCGACCATCCACCGGAGGCGCGGTCAGAGAGATCTTGAGAGCGTCGCCAAGTTCGCCAACGACGGCGTTCTTGTGGGCTCGCGGCTGGACTCGGACTGAGAACGTAACTCCCGCTGGAGTTTCGTGGAGGGCAATCACGTCCTATATGATAAGCAAAGTGCGGGGAGGGCCTGTAGCTCAATGGTTAGAGCAGCACACTCATAATGTGTTGGTTCTAGGTTCGAGTCCTAGCAGGCCCACCATCTGGCCGCTGATTCAGCATCTAAATGTTTAGAGTGCCCGAGACATTCAGGAAGTCGATCTCGAAAAATCGGACCGCGGTCGCGTGCTTGTTGGCATTCCTTTTCATCAGCGTACACGCCGGACACGTCCACTCTTTGCAAAGCTCACAACAGCCAGCTGGCGAGGCCGCTCTAATCGTCGCTCAGAGCTCGCAATGCCCCGCCTGCATTGCCATTCAGTCGAGTGCGGCTGAACCGCGTTTTTGCGGCTCGGCGCCTCAGAATGTCAATTGCAGCAATGTCGCTGTGAGTCACCAATACCCATTAATGGTCGCTAGCCCCCTCCAATTCCACGTTCGGCCTCCGCCGGTCGCCTAGTTTCTACTTGCTCACAAGTCATCCGTTTAGTTTGAGTTCGAGATATCAAGACGCTTGGGAGAGAACATGAAGAATTTAATTGCTTTGATCGCGGCTGCTGTTTTGGGTTGTACGCCATTATTGGGCCAGCAGACTAACCCACCCGCAGCTAACGCGCAAAACGCAGAACTCGAGCAGCACATTCGTGAACTCGAAGATCGTGTAATTGCGCTCGAAGGAAAGATTAGGACCATGGAGAGCGAGAAGGCCGCAGCCGTTTCTCAGCCGCAGCCCGGTCAACCGGCCGCGACAGCACAAGCCGGGACAAACGCGCCCGCAACGGTCCCCTCCCAAGCGGCATCCGTTCCTCCGGCAGCGGCCGCGAATGAGACCCAAGCTGGACTGGCGAATGAAGGTGGACAATTGCCGGTCTATGGCGGCAGTTCCGCCGCTGCCAAGGCGCTCAATCCAGATATCAGCATGATTGGCGATTTCGTCGGAGCAATCGGAGGAGACTCGCCACCGCAACTCGCCACCATTCGCCCCTTTCCAGCAATGCAAATGCACGAATCCGAATTGGGCCTTCAGGCCATTATTGATCCCTATGCTCGCGGCGACTTCTTCATCTCCTTTGGCGAGGAAGGGGTTGACCTGGAAGAGGGATACATCACTTTCACCGCATTGCCACAAAGTTTTGTCGCCAAGGTAGGGAAGATGCGGGCTGCCTTCGGCAAGGCCAACACCATGCACAATCACGTTCTGCCCTGGATTGATCGGCCGATTGTGACTACCAACTTAGTGGATGGCGAGGACGGCATCGACGATGCTGGGGTGTCGGTCCAGCGCATCTTGCCCGCACCCAAAGGGATTTTTGTGGAGGCGACAGGGCAAGTATTCCGCGGCGCCTCGGGTGATGTCTTTCAAACCGCGCAGAGGAGCGACGTTAGTACCGTCGAGCACTTGCGGATCTATAAAGATATTAACGAGTCCACGAATATCGACGTCGGCGGTTCGTTTTCGCGGGGACACCATCTAGATCTCGGAGTAAATGGCATAAACACCGACTTGCTTACCTACTTGTACGGAGCCGATGCAACTCTGCGATGGAAACCATTACGCCGCTCGATTTACCACTCGTTTATCGGGCGCGGAGAATTTATCTGGAGCCAGCGTCAGCAGTTCCCGCAAGAGCAGCGGTCCTTCGGCTTTTATACCTCGGCAGACTATCAACTTGGTCGGCGCTGGTTCCTGGGCGGGCGCTATGATCGTTCTGGCCGCGCTAAATTTGCGAACCTCATTGACCAAGGCGGGTCGCTTGTCCTGACCTACTGGCCCAGCGAGTTCAGTCAGATTCGTGGTCAGTACGAATTCACCGATTTTGCAGAGAATAGGACTAGTAACCAACTGCTGATGCAGTTAATTTTCTCTCTCGGCGCCCATGGCGCGCATCCCTTCTAGGAGAACTGAATGTACAGGACATCAATCGGGTACCGCTGCATCGTGATAATCGCAGTAGCATTGCTTTTCTCAAGCGCCGCGCAGGCGAAAAAGCTAAATGTGATCACCGCGACCACGGACATGGCAGCCCTCGCACAGGAGGTCGGCGGCGATCACATCAATATCGAATCCATCGCTAAGGGATATCAGGACCCGCATTTTGTCGAGGCCAAGCCAAGTTTTCTGCTGAAGTTGCGGCAGGCAGATGTGCTGATCACGGTTGGATTGCAGCTGGAAATTGGGTGGTTGCCGCCGCTCATTACGCAGAGCGGCAACCCCCGAATTCAAGTAGGCGCGAATGGATATTTGGACGCTTCGCAATTCGCCGAGATCCTCGAAATCCCGACCGGCACAGTCACGCGCGCCATGGGGGACGTCCATCCTCTGGGAAATCCGCATTACTGGCTGGATCCTGACAACGGGCGCCGTGTTGCTCGTGGGATCGCTGGCAAACTCGGTGAACTGGATCCAACGGACGCCGCATACTTCCAGGAACGGTTTCAGGACTTCGATAAGCGGCTGACCGCTGCCGAGCAGAAATGGGACGCTGAGATGGCGCCCTTTCACGGGCGTAAAGTTGTGACCTACCACAATTCGTTTACGAACTTCGCCAAGCATTTTCATCTGAATGTGATCGGCTACGTCGAACCGCGTCCGGGCATTCCTCCCACTCCTAGTCACACGCTTGACCTGATCGGGCTGATGAAGCGGGAAAACTGCAAGCTCGTTCTGGTCGAGCCTTATTTTGACTTGAAGACTCCGAACAGCATCGGGGCCGCCACCAGCGCGAAGGTCCAGGTGTACTTGCCGTCGGTTGGAGGCGAAAAGCAGGTAACAAGCTATTTTGAACTCTTCGATTACGATATTGAGTTGTTGAAAAAAGGCTTCCAGTAAGGCAAAAGGAGCGACATGGAGATTCTGCAATTCCTGATCTGGCCGTTCATGGCCAGCCTGATCCTGACGGGCATTCACGCGTATTTGGGCGTGCACGTCGTGGAGCGGGGCGTAATCTTTGTGGATTTGGCCCTGGCCCAGATTGCGGCCTTGGGCGCGACTACGGCGATTCTTATTGGGATGGATCCGCACGGACAGGGAGCTTATTGGTTAAGCCTGGGATTCACTTTTGTAGGAGCGGCGATTTTCGCATTTGCGCGGACGCGTCGCGGCCATATCCCTCAGGAGGCTTTTATCGGAATTGCATATGCAGTAGCTTCGGCAGCTGCGATCCTGGCCATGAGCAAGGCCACCGGCGAAACCGAGCACCTGAAGGACATGCTGGTCGGCAACATTTTGGCCGTTTCTCGGCACGATGTCATCAAGACCGCAGTGTTATATGGGGTGATTGGACTATTTCATTACATTTTCCGCCGTCGCTTCCTGCTGATTTCCACAGATCCTGAGCAGGCAGAAAAGCAAGGCATGAGCATTCGTTTCTGGGATTTTCTTTTCTATGCCTCGTTTGGTTTCGTAGTGACGTCGTCCGTTGCAATTGCCGGTGTTCTGTTGGTCTTCTGCTACCTGATCGTGCCTTCGGTCGGGGCCATGTTGTTTGCAGACCGCGTGGGACGAAGGCTCGCGATTGGTTGGACGATGGGAACTCTGGTTTCAGCGCTCGGCGTCTATTTTTCAGTGCTTCTTGATTTGCCGACCGGTGCGACCATCGTATGCACGTTTGGGGCTGTGCTGGTCTCAATGTTCTTGATCCACTTGATCTTTTTTCATGGGCGTCAAGCTCGTATTCTGGCTGGTACTTCCGCGGTGGAGAATCCCAAAGAGCGCGTTGTTCACACCTAGTTGTAGCTACATTCTCCACCCCGCGGCGAGCAATTTTTTCCCATCCGTGAAAAATCGCTGTACGGGATTAACAACCGCGGGATTAGGTTGTCCACCGGATTCCTTCGCGTCTCATCTGGCCGTACAGTCTTTCAAGACATCGAAATCGGGAACCGGAGGGGTGAGACTATATGAATTCAAAAAATGCATGGTTTGCGGTGGCGCTGCTGTCGTCATGCCTTCTGATTATTTCTATTTCGAGTAGCGGCCAGACTGCGGCGCCACCGCCGTCACCCGCCGCGGGAGCGGCACAAACAACTCCGCCGCCATCACAGACGCCAAGCACATCTCAGCCCAGCACAAATCAGTCTCCGGGAACGGCGGCTCCTGCGCCGGGTACGGCCGCGCCAACACCGGGAACAGCGGCACCGACTCCGGGCAGCGCTACGCCGCAGACGGCGCCAACTGCACCAGCACCGGAAAGCGCACCGACAAGTCCCACACCAGAAACAACACCGACGAGTCCAACGCCAGAAACAACACCGACAAGTCCAACACCAGAGACGACTCCCAACACATCCACGCCGCAGACGACTCCAACGCAGCCAACGACGCCGAATACCGGCACTCCCAGCACGAAACCGGCGCCCGGGAGTACGAATCCACCGCCGCAACCGCCAACCCAACCTACGACGCCACAGAAAACCACACCTGGGTCAACGCCTCCACCTACCACCTAGTGACATAAGTGAGCAAACCCCAAGGCCCGCTGCGACGGGCCTTGTTTTTTAGCCCAGCGTCGGCCTCACGCGCAATAAAAGCTCGCCAAATGCTGTGAGATAATTTCTTGAACAGCGAGGACTGGCGATGGCAGAACATCAAGTGTTTTGTGTCAAGCTGCAGAAGGAGCTTCCCGGGCTCGAGGAGCCGCCTTTTGACACCGCGCTTGGCCAGAAGATCTATGAGAACGTCTCACAACAGGCATGGAACCAGTGGACGGAATTCTGCAAGATGCTACTGAATGAATACCGGCTGAACCCCGCGCGGCGTGAGGACCAGGAAGTCATTGTGAAGCAGATGGAGCAATATTTCTTCGGCGAGGGCGCCGCTCCGCCACCGGATTATGTTGAGCCGCAATCGGCTTAGACCGGTGAAAGACCTCAGAACCTGAATAGGATTCCCATGGAGAACCGTAAGTCGCTCTGCCCGTTGCCGAAAAAGTGCGTGTGTATGGAGTCGAGCTGCACTCGCGCGGCGACGCCTTTTATGAGCTTGTAGTCAAGTCCGCCCCCGATGGCAGTCGCTAACGTTGTATCGGAATTGGAAACTGCCCCGCCTGCGTCAGTTTGATGCGCCACTCCTAGCAGAAATTGCGCAAACGGGGTGTATCTGCCAACCGAAACTGAAGCGCGTGGGCCAAACATCAGATCGTGCCGGCTCGCGTTGAGGTGGAACGGCGTCCGGTTGGTACATGCAGGCGCGGCGCAACCCGGCGTAACGTTGCGCGCGCCGTAGTGCCAGTCGAAATCTGCGACTACCCCGATCCAGGGCAGGTATTTCCCCTCGATCGACGCTTCCCACCCATTCATACTCAGGCTTCCGTTGACTGGGGTTGGGGGAGGCGGAACGTTCTGAGTAAAGGCGTTCCCGCGAGAATAGGAATATCCAAAGAAAACATTGCCGCCCGTGGGAATTTGGGCCTGGGCAAGGATTGAGAAAAGTGCAGCACAGCCGACGGCGGCGATCTTACGCACAGAAGGCTCCTTAATCGGTTGGTCGCATCGCGAGGGATTTGGATGCGGCATGGCCGTAACCCGGATGCACCAAACCTATGTCCGGCAGGAATCCAGAGGCCTGATTTGGCTCTAGAAAGTTTCGCGCGGCTGTTTTTCGATCGAAAAACTGTAACAATAACACCCGCCCGCGCATCCATTCCTAGATCGGTGATTCCCGTTGCCGGTCAGTGCTTGATTTTGAGAGAACCCTATGCACGCAAGTCGCGCACAGCAGTTTGCTTGTAGTCCCCTGCGGGAGCGATATCAGGAGATTCGCAGAAAATCGTTGGAACTGACGCAGCCATATTCGGCAGAAGATCACATGCTGCAGTCCATGCCCGATGCCAGTCCCGCCAAGTGGCACCTCGCGCACACGACCTGGTTCTTCGAGACTTTCATTCTTGCTAACGATGTGCCCGGGTACAAATCCTTCGATCAACGATACAGGCAACTTTTCAACTCCTATTACAAGCAACTCGGATCGCACCCTTATCGCGGTTCGCGCGGGTTGATGTCGCGACCCAGTCTGAATGAGATTCACGCGTACCGGTCGCACGTGGATGAGGCGATGCTGCGTTACCTGGAAGTCGCGGATGAAAAGACTGCAGCACTCGTTGAACTGGGCTTGAATCACGAGCAGCAGCACCAGGAACTCATTTTGACCGACATCAAGCATGCGCTGTGGTCCATGCCACTCCGTCTCGGACGGGTGAGCGAGCCGCGTGAGGTAACTCAGAGTGTGCCGCTGCAGTGGATGAACTTTGAAGGCGGCATTCATAAAATCGGTCACAGCGGCGTGGAATTTGCCTTCGACAATGAGGGTCCGCGACATGAGGTCTTGTTAAGACCCTTCAGTCTAGCCTCGCGGCTAGTCACGAATTCCGAATACCTGGAATTCATGAACGAGGGCGGTTACCGTCGGCCAGAGCTGTGGTTGTCCGATGGATGGGACACAGTTTGTTCTCAAGGCTGGCACTCACCCTTGTACTGGCAGGAAGAAAACGGTCAGTGGTTTGAATTTACGTTGTCGGGAATGAAGGGACTGGATCCGCACGGTCCAATTTGCCACGTCAGTTATTACGAAGCGGACGCATACGCGCGCTGGAGTGGCGCCAGGCTACCACGGGAACAGGAATGGGAAGTGGCCGCTACTCAAAATCCTTCTAACGGAACACTTCTCGAGAGTGGAAGCCTGCATCCCGAGCCTGCCCGCGGCAGTGGACTACAACAGGTATTCGGGGACGTATGGGAGTGGACGTCGAGTGCATATGAGGCGTATCCCGGCTTCCAGCCCGCCGAGGGACTGATTGGCGAATATAACGGCAAATTCATGTGCAACCAGTTTGTGCTCCGCGGCGGATCTTGCGCCACGCCATCTAGCCACATTCGTGCTACCTACCGAAACTTTTTTCCACCCCACGCCCGCTGGCAATTCAGCGGCATAAGGCTGGCCAAATGATCGCACGCGCTCAGATTGCTGTTCCAGAATATACAGACGAGGTGGTCCGGGGGCTTACTTCCAATCGCAAAACTCTCCCCTGCAAATTGTTCTATGACGACCGCGGCTCCGCGCTGTTTGAGGAGATTACGCGCCTGCCGGAGTACTACCCGACGCGGACCGAATTGGAGATTCTGCGGGACCGCTCCAGCGAAATTGCGCAGGCCGTGGGCGCTCCGGTTTCAATTGTCGAATTGGGAGCTGGAACGGCGACGAAAACCGGCACTCTACTGAAGGCTTTTACCCGCCGCCAAATGCGATTGAAATATTTTCCTGTGGATATTTCTCCTGCCGCTCTGGAGGATGCAAAAAAAAGAATCAAACAGGACTGCCCGCTTGCCGTAGTGAAGCCGGTCGTCGCCGATTTCGCTCATGGATTCGCTTTCATAAAGAACATTCCAAACCGCAAAGTGGTTTTGTATCTGGGGTCGAGTATCGGTAATTTCGATTGGAGCGACGCGACAACCATGCTCAGGAACGTGCGCGAGCAATTGTCGTCTGGCGACGCTTTCCTGCTTGGAACTGATATGGTGAAAGGCCCGGAATTTCTGGTACCTGCCTACGATGATTCAAGAGGCATCACCGCCCAGTTCAACAAGAACATCCTGATGCGGCTGAATCGCGAGTTCGCCGGCGATTTCGATTTGTCCTCGTTCCGCCACATAGCAGAGTGGAACCCACGGCGTTCACGAATGGAAATCTTTCTGGAGAGCTTGCGAACTCAAACGGTGACCTTGCAGGACATCGGACTGACTGTGAGATTTGCCACCGGCGAGCGCATTCACACAGAGAACAGTTACAAGTACACGCTGCAGATGGTTGAGCAGATGCTCTGCGTCTCCGGATTCAAACTCGAGCAGAGTTGGTTCGACCGACGAGACTGGTTTGGGTTGCATCTGGCGAGGGCGTAGACATCACAAAGTCGTAATCAGTGCAGGGACGTCCACTCCTTGCGTTCATGTAGAATTCTGAAAAAGACAACCGTGGTCTAGGTCAATCGACTTACTCTCAAAGATGGACACTCCCGGCCCTGCGTCGGTCATCGTCGGCACCTACAACGACGCCGGCATCATCGAAATTACATTAGCCGCGTTGGCGGTGCAAAGCTTTCGTGATTTTGAACTGGTGCTGGCCGATGACGGATCAGACCAGGATTACGCGCCGATCCTGGCAAAGTGGGCCCCACGTTTCACCCATGGAATTCAGCACATCACGCAGGACAAGCGCGGCTTTCGCAAAGCTCGAGTCCTCAATCGCGCCGTTCTAGTGAGCCGATTTGGCCCGCTGATCGTGATGGATATGGATTGCCTGCCTCATCGCGACTTCGTTCGCAATCATCTTGCTTACGTCGAACCGGGCACCGCGATTACCGGCCGCAGGACACATGTGAGCCACGATGTCGTGCCCAGCCCAGAGAAGATTCTTGAGAGCGGGCTAGGATTCGGGCCGGCGTCACTCATGGGGCTTCGGTTGAGGGGCAAAGCACGGATCATCGAGCACGGATTTGTTTCGCCCGTTTTTTACGAATCGCATAACCGCCGCTTGCACGGCAGCAATTTCTCAGTGTCCCGCAAGGACATTGTTGCGGTGAATGGCTGGAACGAAGAATTTGAAGGCTGGGGCGACGAGGACTCGGACCTCGGCTTGAGATTACAGCACAGCGGCGTGCGAATCCGAAACTTGAGGAACAAAGTAATTCAGTTCCATCTGATGCACGATCAGTTGCCGCCGGTGAACCCAAAGAACGATGCTCTATTCGAGCGCACAAAAAGAGAGTGGATGGTGCGATCTCCGGTTGGACTGGCGGAGAGTAGAGCTGAGCATTTCAAGGTCGTACGCCACGGCGCAGCTCTGGACAACCCAGTCCAAGTCTGATCCGATGCCCCGGATGCTCGGGCGGCCGCCGAATGCTGCTATGCTTGCGCGGTGCCGCACTCCTTGGGGCGACAATCATTGGGGCGATCTCCTGCAACTCCTCTATACGTCGGCCTCGTGATCACTTTGGCGGCGGTTGTGGCGTACTCGGCTTACGTCACGAACCGAATTGGGAGTCTGCGCCGGCTGCAGAATGATTTGATTGATCGGAACCGCAAGGACTCGCTGCAGCTTTTGCGAATTCAGAATGAGTTGAATTCGATCGGCATGTCTATGCGAGACATGCTCGATACAGGCGCGTTGGATCGAGGGCAGCACTATCCGCTGACCGCCTGGCGTCCGCAATTCGAGCGCATGCGGGCTGATCTTGAAGATGCGTTTCAACATGAAAAGCAGGTTTCGCCCCAGGGCAGGACCGAAGACCAGCAGCGCTATTTGGAGAGTTCGCTCGCGCAGTTCTGGGATGCGGTCGGTCGCACCTTCGACGGGGCTGCGAATGGCAAGGAGGCCGAGGCGCGCGAGCAGATCAGGATTTCGTTGCAGGCTCGGCTGGCTGCGCTGAGTACGGCGGTAGCGCGCCTGCTCGTACAGAACAATGAAAGTGAAGAGCGAGCTGCGACCCAGGTCACTGGAATTTACGAGCGCGTGCAGCGTCAGGCGTATGTTTTCGTGACGTGCATACTCATCGCCATCGTATTGACCAGCCTTTATCTGATCCGGTCCAATCGGCTGCTCTTCCATCAACTGGCTACGCTTTCAGATCAGCGGAGCGATCTAGCGCAAAAATTGATCTCCACCCAGGAATCCACTCTGCGGCATATCTCGCGTGAGTTGCACGACGACTTCGGTCAAATTCTCACG
>WNFY01003590.1_pt1 | contig 23646 bp, 19 predicted proteins | sample 5400091 | NCBI WGS metagenome assembly WNFY01 (sample SAMN13153364, study PRJNA577476) | soil metagenome | isolation source: 60 cm soil or saprolite under grassland replicate 1 | place: USA:California | collected 2016-06-15 | reverse complement strand
GGGGGGGCGGGGGCGGGGGCGGGCGCCGTTCGGGAGCGATCGACTTGAGCCTGGACGGCCTGGTAAGTCAGGAGGAGGAAGCCGGTTCGCTCGTGTTCGCCGACCGCGACGCGACGCCGGCGAAGCCGACGATCGAGGAGCTCGAGGGGCGGGTCGCCGATGACCCGGATGATCCCGAAGGGCACCAGGCGCTCGGCGAGGCGCTGATCGAAGCGGGCGAGCGGGAGCGGGGCGTCGAGGAGCTGGACCTGGCGACGACCGGCTTCGAGACCCGAGGGAACCTGCCGCAGGCACAGGATCTCGTGGACGAGATCCTGCGGCTCGATCCCAACAGCGTGCGGCACCGGCAGAAACAGGTCGAGTTCGCGTTCAAGTCGGGCGACAAGGCGAAGCTGATCGACGCATACCTCGAGTTGGCCGACACGCTGTTGCGGAGCGACCTTCCCGACAAGGCGCGGGCCGTCTACAAGCGGGTCGCCGAGCACGATCCCGCCAACGAGCGCGCCAAGGCTGCGCTCGCGATGCTCGCGCCGGTGGCCACGCCGCCGCCCGAGCCGCCGCCCAAGCCGAAAGCGAAAGTCCGGGACTCGGAGGGAAAGACCGCCGCTCGGGACGCGAAGATGACGGTGCGGGACGAGGCGGTGGAGGCGGGGGACTTCGTGGACTTGAGCGCGATGATTCTCGAAGAGGATCTCCCGGCGCGCGACACGCGCATGAAAGTCGCCGACGAAGAGCCGACCGGGGACGAGGAGCGGGACTTTCAGGAGATGCTGGCGCGCTTCAAACAAGGGATCGACGAGAACATCGATGAGGGCGACTTCCAGTCGCACTACGACCTGGGCGTGGCCTTCAAGGAGATGGGGCTCTTGGACGAGGCGATTGCGGAGCTGCAGAAGGCGCTGCGGGCGCCCGACGGGAAGCTGAGAAGCTCGGAGGCGCTGGGCGTATGCTTCGTCGACAAGGGCGCCTACGTCGTGGCGGAGTCGATCCTGCGACGCGCGCTCGACCTGCCGGCCGCGGGTGGCGACCAGGAGCGCCTCGGCGTCCTATACTGGCTGGGGCGCGCTCTCGAGGAGCAGGGCAAGCGGGTCGAGGCGCGCGAGTTGTACGGCCGAGTGTTCGCCGTGGACATTCGATTCCGGGACGTGAGCGCGCGCTCCAAGGCGCTCGCCAAGGCGAAGTAGCGTGACCCAGCAAGTCGTCCCGGTCGCCCTGCGAGATCTCCAACGACCGGTGGCCGGAGAGCTCGAGCGCGTGGCCGACGAGCTCGGGCGTATCATTGCCGCCGACTTCCCGATGATCGCCGAAGTGAACGAGCACCTGGTGCGCATGAAGGGGAAGCTGTTCCGCCCTACGCTGCTGCTGCTCTCGAGCCAAGCGGCGGGCTCCGTCGACCCACGGGCCGTGACGCTCGCCGCCGTCGTCGAGTTGATCCACCTGGCCACCCTGGTACACGACGACTCGGTCGACCACTCCGTGCTGCGGCGCGGCATGCCGACGCTCAACGCGCGCTTCTCGCACCAGGTCGCCGTGATCATGGGCGACTACCTGTACTCGCGGGCCATCATCGAGCTGGTCCGCTTCGACGATCGCGAGCCGTTGCGCGTATTCGCCCGGGTGACGAACGAGATGACAATCGGTGAGATGCGCCAACTCGAGGCGCACGACAAGCTCGCATACAGTGAGGGGCAGTACGACCAGCTCATCCGCGCGAAGACGGCGTCGCTCCTGTCGGGGGCGTGCGAGGTCGGCGCGCTCCAGGCGCCGGCCGCCTATCGCGAGGCGCTGGCTCGGTTCGGGATGCGACTCGGCATGGCCTTCCAGATCGCCGATGACCTGCTCGACTACACCGAGGCGGAGGCGGTGACGGGGAAACCGTCGGGGCTCGACCTGCGAGAGCACAAGGTGACCTTGCCGCTCATCGCGGCGCTCGGCGCGATGCCCCCGGGCGACCGCCGGCTCGTCGCCGAGCTGATGGGGGCGGCCGAGCCGGGGGACGCGCTGGTGGCGGAGGTGGTGCGGTGCGTGGCGGCGGCGGGCGGCCTGGACTACGCCCGGCGCCGCGCGCTCGAGCTGGCCCAGCAGGCGGACGCGGAGCTCGACATTTTGCCCTCCTCGCCGGCGCGCGATGCGCTGCGCGACAGCATCGCGTACGCGGTGGAGCGGCGCAGCTAGCCCGTGGCGCAAGGCCCGCGCAGGCCGTTATTTTACTTTGGCGTGCTGGCGACCGGCTTCGTGCTGGGCGGCTTCGTGCATTCGCTGCTGCGGCGCTTCCTGCCGCAGGGACCGGCGAAGGACATCTTCACCTGGTCGGTGACCCCCACGCTGGGGCCGGTCCACATGGACCTGCTGGTGGTGTCGATCACTCTCGGGCCGCTCGGACTCGACGTGTCCTTGCTCGCGCTCGTGGGAGTGGCGATTGCCTACTACGTCGCCCGATCGATCTTCTGAAGCGAGGCGCATCATGTTCGGGGACTTGTCGTTCAGCCACATTCTGATTCTGCTGCTCGTGCTGGTGCTGGTCTTCGGTGCGAAGCGGATCCCGGAGATCGGATCGTCATTGGGGCAGGGGATCAAGGAGTTCAAGCGCAGCCTCAAGGACGCCACCAGCGACGATCCGCCCACCGCGCCCCCGCGCGGCGTCCAGCCGCCGACCTCGAGCCCCCTCTCCTCGGGCGACCCGAAGCGCCTCAGCGACTAACTCTCACTGGCCGCCGCGGGTCGGAAGATCTCCGCACGGCGGTCTACGATCGTGGCGTCCGCGCGCAGGGCGGCGATGAATTGCTGTAACCGGGCCTGCTCGACGGGGCGGACCAGCGATTCGCGCTGCTGGTCGCGCTGCTTCAGCCATACGGCGGAGTCGGCGGCGACGCGGGCGAGGGTCTGCACCACGAACCAACCGGTTTCGTCCGCGATCACGTCGCTGCGCTCGCCCCGGCGCAGGCCGAAGGCCGCTCCCAGCAGGATCGGATCCCGCGCGAACTGCGCGGGCGCGGTCACGCGAGTGAACGGTCCCAGCTTCTCGACACGGTACCCCCGCGCCCGCCCGGCCGAGACCAGATCGCCGGCCTCGCGCAGTGCTGCCGCCGCCTGCGCGCCTCGCTCGCGCGCCACGACCTTCTTCTTCTCGTAGCGCGCCGCGTCGAGCACTCGGCTCCGGATGCTCGCCAGCGGCGGCACACCCGCCGCCTCGAGCGAATCGAGCCGGAAGACGTAGCTCGCCCGCGCCGCGTCGATCACCGGACTCGTCTCGCCCGGTCGGGCCTCGAACGCCCAGACGCCGACGTCCGGTACCGTGGACCTACCGAGCGTCAGCCGCTCCCCCTCGATGAGCTTCGGCGTGCGGGTGAGCGGGAGGCTCAGCCGGTGGGCGGCGCTGTCCAGCCGGCTGCCGTCGGTTTGGTCCGCGGCCAGCCGGTCCAGAGTGTCCGTGCGGGTATCCACCGCATCCAGATGCGCGCCCTGGAGCAGGATCGGAACGAGGATGTGCCGGACGCGTACCGAATCGCCCTTGGCAGCGTCGATGCGGATGAGGTGAACCCCGAACTCGGTGAGCACGGGCTCGCTGAGGATGCCCGGCGCGAGGCGGCGCACCGCGGCGGCGAACGGGGCGACGAAACCGCCGCCCGTGCGCTTGACCCATCCGAGATCACCCCCGCGCGAGCCACTCCCCGAATCGGCGGACTCCCTTTTCGCTACGTCCGCGAACTTGGCCTTGCCTCCCGCGATCTCGGTCCGCAACGCGCGGGCGTGCGCCAGGGCCGCCGCGCTGTCGGCGGCGTTGGGGATGCGCGGCAGCTCGACGTAGCTGAGCCAGGCGGCCGCGGGTCGCTTGAAATCGGCTTGGTGCGCGCCGTAATAGCGCTCGAGCTCTGCGTCCGATACGGGCGCGAGCGAGTCCGGCACGTCTTCCGGGTGCACGGCGAGCAGCGCCACCGTCACCGATTCGTGTTGGTCGCGCCACATGCGCCACAGCTTCGCGTCGGGAACGTAGACGTCGGCCGTCAGGTACTCTTCCAGCTTGCGCTGCGGCAGGTACTCGCGGTACAGCTGCTCGACCTGAGACGCGAACTCCGAACCGGCGCTCGAGATGTAGCGCTGCCACTTGGTGATGTCGAACTGACCGTTGGTCTGGAAGGTGGGGTCCTGGAGCACTTGCTGCATGATTTGGGGCGGCGGGGAGCTGCGGGCGGCCTGGATGATCTCGTCGTCCGAGACCGTGATACCGAAGCGGCGGTACGCCCGGTCGAGCAGGATCTTCTGGATGAATTGGTCGGCAACCCGATCCTGCAGCTGCCGCTCGTCCTCCCGCGTCAACCGCCCGCCGCCCTGCTGCCGCCGGTACTGCTCGAGCGTCGCCTGGTACTGCTGTTGGAACGGCTGGGAGCGCACGACGGTGCCGTCCACCTTGAGGACGACGTCTCTTCCGCCGCCTACGATATCGGTGATCTGTCCGTACGCCATCCAACCAATGAAGCTGATCGCCACCACCCAGAAGACAGGCTTCGTGATCTCGCGCATCGCGCGCATCATATGCGGCAAAACTCCTACGAGAGCAGGTGTGAAGGGGCATAAGTCTAAAAACGACAACACGAAAACTCAAGCGAGCGGGTGCGATTCCGATTGACAGCGCGCCTGAGCAAACACTATCTTTGTCCAACTCCCCCAAGCACTTAGGGCGTGGCCTACACTAGCGAAATCGAAAAGCTGGAGAAGCGGTGGGCGGAAAACCCCAAGGGACGTAACTTCGCCCCCCTGGCCGACGCCTATCGTAAGGCGGGAGAACTAGATAGGGCCCTCGAGCTGTGTACCGCTGGCCTCGAGCGGCACCCCGACTACGTCAGCGCGCACATCGTCTTCGGGCGCTGCCTGATCGATCAGAAGAACGACGCCGGCGCCGCCGATGTGTTTCGCAAAGTCCTGGCGCTCGACCCCGAAAACGTCCTAGCGCTCAAGATCCTGGCGGACATCGCCGAGCGGGGGAGCCGGTACGACGAGGCGGCCGAATGGCTCGGCCGCCTGCTCTCGGCCGATCCGATGAACGGCGATGCGGCGGAGGCGCTGGCTCGGGCCAGGGGCAAGGCGGTTCAAGCGACGGCGAAGCTGGCCCCCGAGCCCGTGGCCCGGCTCGTACCCGAAGCCGCGTCGCCCCTCCCCCCGCCCCACCGGGACTTGGTGATCGAGCACGCGCCGGAAGGGCCAACCTCCCCGACCCTGGACGTGAAGGGCGCGCCCGCTGACATCGAGACGTTTGACGGGACGCTCGACTTCAACGCGGTGGCGCACAGCGCGGCCAAAGCGGACGGGATCGAGGTGCAGGAGGAGGTGGAGCTCAAGCCCCAGGACTTGGTGGTTGAGGGACTGGCGCATACACAGTACGAAGGCGGGATGTTCGGTACTCCCTCTGAAACCGCGGAAGACGAGCCGACAATCGATCTGCCGCTGATCATGCCCGACGATGTGTCGGAGGCAATGTCCATCTTTGCGCCGCCTGACATCTCCGAAGAGGCGCCCCCGGCGCCCCCGGCGCCCCCGGCGCCCCCGGCGCCCCTCGCGCCCCCGGCGTCCCCGGAGCCGCCGGCGGCGGTCGCGCTGTCGGACGACGATGGCGCAGCGGATGCGGCCGCACTGTCGCGCGCCGAGCCGGTGCTCACCGAAACGATGGCCGAGTTGTATTTGCGACAGGGTCACCAGGAGGACGCCCTCCGCGTGTACCGGGCGCTCCTGGCGACGCGGCCAGCGGACGGGCGCCTGCGGGGACGGGTCGAAGCCCTGGCCGGCGGCGGGAGCGGGAAGGAGGGACGAGGGACGGGTGAGTCCGTCCAGGTGTTCCTGAAGCGCCTTCTCGCCGGCCGACCCGGGACACGCGCGCCCGCGCCATCGGGTCCACCGGCCAGCTCGCCGCTCGACGATGCGTTCGCTTACGCGCACTCCGATCCCGACGCGGGCCCCGTTCCTAGCGTGATCTCCCCGGGCGAGGCGACCCGACCGGCGACGGATAGTATCTCGCTCGACGAGGTCTTCGGGGACGAAGGCTCGCGGAGCTCGGGCACGGCACCGGAGGCCACCTCCCCCGCTCCCCCTCCCCCTCCCGCTCCGGCTCCGGCTTCGCAGCAGACCGGCGGGTTCTCGTTCGACCAGTTCTTCCGCCCGACCGAACAGCCGGCGGGTGCCGGAGAGGGTGCACCCGCGACGCCCCAGCCGCCCGCGCGGGGCTCCGGCGGGAGGCTCCGGCCGCCGCTGGAGGACGAGGGCGACCTCGATCAGTTCCAGGCCTGGCTCAGGGGCCTCAAGTCCTAGTGCACATCGCCGTCTTGAACGGCCCGAACCTGAATCTGCTGGGGGAGCGAGAGCCAGAGCTGTACGGGCGAACCACCCTCGCGGAAATCGAGGCGCGCACGCGCGAGCAGGCGCGCGCGCTCGGCGTCGAGGTGTCGTGGACGCAGACGAACCACGAGGGCGAGCTGGTCGATGCGATTCAGCGGCTCAAGGGGAAGGCGGATGGCGTGATGGTCAATGCCGCGGCGTTCACGCACACGAGTCTCGCGGTGCGCGACGCGCTGCTCGCGGTGCGCGTGCCGTTTGTGGAGGTGCATCTCTCGAACATCTTCGCGCGCGAGCCGGAGCGGCGCCGCTCGGTGCTCGCGGACGCCGCCGTGGGGGTGGTGACCGGGTTCGGCGCCGAGAGCTATCGGCTGGGACTCGAGGGTCTGGTCGGCGTTCTCCAGGCCCGCCATGGCGGCTGATCGGCGGCGCGTCCGGCAGGACGCGCTCGTCCGGGCGCTGGAAACGGATGCGCTGGACGGGCTGGTGGTCACGTCGCACGCCAACATCCGCTACCTGACCGGGTTCTCGGGCTCGGCGGCGGTCGTGGCGGTCACGCGAGCCGATGTGCTGCTCGTGACGGACTTCCGCTACGCTGAGCAGGCGCGGGGGGAGGCCGGCGCGGTTGCGCGGATCGAAGTCGACAGCACCAGCGTGTGGGACCGCTTCTTCAAGGAGCTCGCCACGCTGGGGCCGCTCGGCACCATGGGCTACGAAGCCCACGCGCTGTCGGTGCACGACGCGGAGCGGTTCGCGCAGGCGGGGAAAGCGTGGCGCTGGGTGGCCACCACGGATCTGGTGGAGCGGCTGCGCGCGGCGAAGGACGACAGCGAGGTGGCGGCCATCCGCAGCGCCGCGCGGCTGGCCGGCGAGGCGTTGGGCCAGACCCTCACGCAGGTGCGCCCCGGCATGACCGAGCTGGCGATCGCGGGCGTGCTCGAGGGGGCGTTGCGCCGGCTGGGCAGCGAGGGCCATCCGTTCGCGACCATCGTGGCGTCCGGACCGCGCAGCGCGCTGCCGCACGCGCGCTCGAGCCGTCGAGCGGTCTCGGCTGGAGAGTGGCTGCTGCTGGACTTCGGGGCTCAGGTGGACGGCTACTGCGCGGACATCACCCGCACGGTCGTGGTGGGGGCGCGGGCGACGGAGCGCCAGCGGGTGTTGTACGGATTGGTGCGCGAGGCGCAGCAGCGCGCGCGTGCCGGCGTGCGCGCGGGCATGAGCGGACGGGATGCGGACGCGCTGGCACGCGACCCGATCGCGGCGCGCGGGTTCGGCGAAGCGTTCGGCCACTCGCTCGGTCACGGGCTCGGGCTCGAGGTGCACGAAGCGCCCCGGCTCTCGAAGACCAACCCCGATCCCCTACCGGTGGGCGCGGTGGTGACCATCGAGCCAGGCGTATACGTGGCGGGCGACGGCGGCGTGCGGATCGAGGACGACCTGCATCTCGCGCCGGCGGGGCCGGAGCTCCTCAGCGACGGCCTGACGGACCTGTTGGAGCTCGTGTAACTTTGGGAGCCATGAACCTCGACATCATCGCCCAGCTGGTGCAGATCCTGCGGGAGGCGCCCGAACTCGGTGCGATCGAGCTCCGCCGGGGTTTGTTCGGGGCCTGGTCGTCGGTGCGGGTGAGCAGGGCCGGGCACTCGGCCAACGAGAGCGGTCACCACGTGGTGGTGGCGCAGCCGCCCGCCGCGGGGGCGGCTCCCGGCTCCCCGGCGCCGGTGACGGCGGCGCCGCTGTCTCATCTGGTCGAGATCAAATCTCCCATGGTCGGGACGTTTTACTCGGCCCCCGAGCCCGGCGCCGAGCCGTACGTCAAGGCCGGGAGCCGGGTCGCGACGGGCCAGGTCGTCTGCATCATCGAAGCGATGAAGATCATGAACGAAATCGAGTCCGAGGTCGCGGGCGTGGTGCGGGAGGTGCTCGTGGAGAACGCCCAACCCGTCGAGTTCGGACAGCTCCTTTTCCGGGTGGACCCCCATGGCTGAAGCCCCTCAAGCCGGACAAGCGACGTTCAACTTCAAGGCGGCCATCACGCAGATGGTCCAGCGCAATGCGTCGGACCTGCTGCTCAAGGTGGGTCGGCCGGCCACGATCCGGGTGAACGGCGAGATGGTGGGGCTGGACTCGTCCCCGCTCAAGCCGGAGGAGCTGAAGTCCCTCGCCGAGCAGATCATGACCCCCCGTCAGGTGAAGGAGTTCGCCGAGCACAAGGAGGCGGACTTCGCGATCGGGGTGCCGGGGGTGGGCCGGTTCCGGACCAACGTATACCAGCAGCGCGGGACGGTCGCGTTCGCCTTCCGGGCGATTCCCTACGAAGTGAAGACCATCCGCGATCTGAACCTGCCGGCGGTGCTGGAGGAGATCGGGCTGCGGCCGCGGGGGCTGGTGCTGATCACCGGCGTCACGGGGTCCGGGAAGTCGACGGCGCTGGCGGCGATGATCAACCACATCAACACCAACCGGCGGGTGAACATCATCACGATCGAGGATCCGATCGAGTTCTTGCACCGCGACAACCTCTCCAACATCTCGCAACGCGAGGTGGGGACGGACACCCTGTCGTTCAACGCGGCGCTGCGCCACGTGCTGCGGCAGGCGCCCGACGTGATCCTGATCGGCGAGATTCGCGACATGGAGACGCTCGACACCGCGCTGAAGGCGGCGGATACGGGGCACCTCGTGTTCTCCACGCTGCACACCACGGATGCGACGCAAACGATCAACCGCGTGATCTCCTTCTTCCCGCCGCATCAGCACGAGGAGGTTCGGCACCTGCTCTCGACCGCGTTGCAGGCGATCGTGTCGCTCCGCCTGGTGCCGCGCAAGGACGGTCAGCTACGAGAGCGCGATCTTCTACGCCACGAATCCGAGCGAGTTCGCGCTGAAGGTCTCGGGCGTGGACTCGGGCGAGAGCCAGGCGTTCGGCGGCACCACGGCCGCGGCCGGGCTGCGCGGCGACATCACGCCCTGATGTTCAAGAAGGTGCTGATCGCGAACCGCGGGGAGATCGCCCTGCGGGTGATCCGTGCATGCAAGGAGCTGGCCATCGAGACGGTCGCCGTCTACTCCGAGGCGGACCGGGACAGCCTGCACACCCGCTTCGCCGACGACGACGTGTGCATTGGTCGCGCGCCCTCCCGCGACAGCTACCTCAACATCCCGCGCATCATCGCGGCCGCGGAGATCACCGGCGCCGACGCGATTCACCCGGGCTACGGCTTCCTCGCGGAGAACGCCGAATTCGCCGATATCGTGCGGACGTCGAACATCACGTTCGTGGGCCCGAGCGGGGACCAGATCCGCCAGATGGGCGACAAGGCCGCCGCCCGCAAGCTGGCGCAGAAGCTCAAGGTGCCCACGGTGCCGGGCTCTCCCGGACCGGTCGAGGACGCGGAGGCGGGATTGAAGATCGCGGAGAAGATCGGCTTCCCCGTGATCATCAAGGCGGCGGCCGGCGGGGGCGGGAAGGGCATGCGGGTGGCGCAGGACGGGGAGGCGTTCCCCCAGGCGTTCTCGCTCGCGAAGCAGGAGGCGCTCGCCGCGTTCGGCTCGGACGAGGTGTACATCGAGAAGTACCTCGCCCGGCCGCGCCACATCGAGATCCAGCTCATGGGGGATACGCACGGGCGCGTCATGCACCTGTGCGAGCGCGACTGCTCGGTGCAGCGACGCCACCAGAAGCTGATCGAGGAGGCGCCCAGTCCCGCGGTGGACAGCACGTTGCGCCAGGACATCGGCGATGCGGCGGTACGGCTGGCCGAGGCGATCGGCTACGTGGGCGCGGGGACGATCGAGTTCCTGCTGGACGAGGACGGCGCGTTCTACTTCATGGAGATGAACACCCGCATTCAGGTGGAGCACCCGGTCACCGAGATGTGCACCAACTTCGACCTGGTGAAGGAGCAGATTCGCGTGGCGGCGGGCGAGCCCCTGTCGTTCGTGATGAACGGGAACCGGCTGCGCGGCCACGCGATCGAGTGCCGGGTGAACGCGGAAGACCCGTCCCGCAACTTTCAGCCGAGCCCCGGGACCATCACCGTGTACCACCCACCGGGCGGTCCCGGCGTGCGGGTCGACACCCACATCTACGCGGGGTACACGGTGCCGCCGTACTACGACTCCCTGCTCGCGAAGCTGATCGTGCACGGCAACAACCGCGACGAAGCGCTTGCCCGCATGCGGCAGGCGCTCGACTCGTTTATCATTGAAGGCGTGACCACGACCATCCCCTTCCTCAGTCGGGTCATGCACCATCCCGACTTCATCGCGGGCCGTGTCGATACGAAGTTCCTCGAGCGCGAGCCCCAACTGCTCCAGCCGTCGCCCCCCCCGTCCTCCCCCCGGGCATGAAGATCGACGTCCACTTCACGCCGGTCGGCTTCGTCGCGGGGGATCTCGCGGGCCGCGGCGTCGTCGTCATCGACGTGTTGCGCGCCACGACCACCATCGTCACGGCGCTCGCCAACGGCGCCAAGGCGGTCATCCCCGCGGCGACCTCGGAGGAAGCGGTGCGCCTCGCCTCCAACCTCGAGAAGGATGGCGTGGTGCTCGCCGGCGAGCGCCGCAGCGTGAAGATCGAAGGGTTCGCCCTCGGGAACTCGCCGCGGGAGATGACCGCGGCGGCGGTCGCGGGGAAAACCATCGTGCTCGCCACCACCAATGGTACGCCCGCGCTGGTCGCCACCCAGGGAGGCGACCCCGTGCTCGTCGGCGCCCCGGCGAACTTCAAGGCCCTGGCCGAGCGCGCGCGGGCGATCCTGGTGCAGCGCGGCACGCTCGTGATCGTGTGTGGGGGACGGGACAAGCAGTTCGCGCTCGAGGACGCCTATACCGCGGGCCGCCTCATCAAAGCGGTCCGGAAGGGCATTCGCAAGCTCGCCTTCAACGACGCCGCCCGCGCCACCGTCGCCCTGATCGACCAGTTCGATGGGTGGAAGGAGGCGCTAGAGGGGTCCGAAGCCGCCCAGCAGCTCGTGGACTCAGGGCTGGGCGAGGACGTCGAGTTCGCCGCCCGGGCGGACCGCTTCGGCGTCGTTCCCGTCTACGCGGACCGCCGCATCACATGAACCGCAAGGCGCGCCAGGAGCTGATCGGCATCGGCGCCCTCGCAGTCGGGCTGTTCCTCGGACTCACGCTGCTGCGGCTGCCCATCACCGGCAGCTGGGGCGACCAGATCGGCACGCGCTTGTGGCGCGTGCTGGGTGTGGGTTCGGTGCTCTTACCCGTGCTGGGCATCGGCTGGGCGCTGGCCGCGTTCGAGCGCCTCGGGAGCCTGTCCGCCGGGCGGGCGGCTGCGCTGGGCGCGGGGCTGATTCTGCTCCTCCCCTATGGGATCGGTACCGCAACGGGCGCGAGCTTTCCGCCGGCCTACGCCGCCTGGAGCCCGACGCAGCACCTGGTCGGCCTCGTGCCCGCGATGCTCGCCCACGGCGTGCATCACGCCGTCGGGACGGCGGGCGGGACACTGGTGGGCCTGTTTGCCCTCTCGGCGCTGGGAATCCTCACCGTCGGCTGGCATCCGCTGGTCGCGTTAAGAACCCGGGAGACGGGAGTCGCGAAGCGGGATGCGAAGAGCGGGATGCGAGATGCGGGAAGCGGGATGCGAGACGCGACGAAGCAAGAGAAGCCGCAGCGCCTGGCCGCTGATGAAGAGCGAGACCGGAGGGTCGCGGCGCTGATGGAGGCCAAGGCCAGGAAGACGAAGCCTCCGCATCCCGCATCCCGCATCCCCCATCCCGTACCACCCGGGGTTCTCATCCCGCCGATCGACTTACTGCATCCCGCTCCCCCCGAAGACGGCGACGGCGGACTCGCGCAAATCGAGCAGATGGGGCGGAAGCTGATCGAGACGCTGCAGACGTTCCGGGTCGAAGGCTCGATCGCCGGTCGCACGGTCGGACCGGTGGTGACGCAGTACGAAGTGGCGCCGGGTCCGGGCGTGAAAGTGGGCCGCATCGCCGCCCTCGCCGACGACCTCGCGCTCGCGATGCGCGCCCCCTCGCTCCGGATCGTGGCGCCCATCCCGGGGAAGGCTGCCGTGGGCATCGAAGTCCCGAACCCCATGCCGCGCATGGTGCACGTGCGCGAGCTGATCGAGGGCGCCGAGTACCAGCGCCCGACGCGCGCCCTCCCGATCGCCCTCGGCAAGAACCTCGAAGGCGAGTCCGTGGTGGCGGATCTCGCCAAGATGCCGCACCTCCTGATTGCCGGCGTCACGGGGTCTGGGAAGTCGGTATGCATCAACACCATCATCACGAGCCTGATCTACACGCACCCGCCCGAGAAGCTCAAGCTGTTGATGATCGATCCCAAGATGGTGGAGCTCTCGATGTACGCCGCCCTGCCGCACCTCGGGTTGCCGGTGGTCACGAACCACCACAAGGCGGCGAGCGTGCTCAAGTGGGCGGTATGGGAAATGGAGCGGCGCTACCGGCTGCTGCACGCGAACCACGCGCGCAACATCGCGGACTTCAACAAGAAGGTCGAAGAGAAGAAACCGCTCAAGGGCCCGCGCGAGACGCTGGCCACACAGGCGGGCATCCAAAAGGAGCTGCCGCTCGACGGCGAGTACAGCGGTGGCATCTTCCCCTACATCGTGCTCATCGTGGACGAGCTCGCGGACCTGATGCTCACCGTGCAAGGCGAGATCGAAACGCCGCTCGCCACCCTCGCGCAGAAAGCTCGTGCCATCGGCATTCACCTGGTCCTCGCGACCCAGCGGCCTTCGGTCAACGTCATCACCGGGCTCATCAAGGCGAACTTCCCGTGCCGCATCGCGTTCCGGGTCTCCGCCAAGGTCGACAGCCGGACCATCCTGGACCAGAACGGCGCGGAGACCATGCTCGGGAACGGGGACATGCTGTTTCTGCCGCCGGGCAAGAGCGCGCTGCTGCGCGTGCAGGGGGCCTTCATCTCGACCGACGAGACCGAGCGACTGATGGACTGGTACAGGGTGCATGCCGCAAAGGCGGCGGCCGTCACGGGCACGAGCATCGACGAGCAGGTGGCGGCGCTGGAAGAAGCGGAGAAAGCAGGGGAAGACGGAAGCGGGAAGGGCGAGGAGGGCACTCCGGGGGAGCGCGATACGCTGTTCCGGCAGGCCGCGGAAGTCTGCATCCAGAACCAGCTCGGCTCGACCTCGCTGCTGCAGCGGCGTATGAGTATCGGGTACGGGAGAGCGGCGAGGATAATCGACCAGCTGGAGATGGCAGGGATCTTGGGACCAGCGAACGGATCGAAGCCGCGGGACGTGCTGGTGGGACTCGAGGAGCTCGATGAGATTTGTGGGGGAACCTAGTGCGGAATGCGGAATGTCAACCCTAGCGTCGCTTGGCCATCGACCTCTCATTGCAACTCCGCATTCCGCATTCCACATTCCGCATTGCTTAGGCCCCGTCGGCATAGTTTCGGTTACGGTGTGCGCCGGCGCGTCGTTAGGTTGCCCTGGTGAAAAGCGGCCTGCGCACCGACCCGACGCAGTGGACCGACGATCGCCACCGGCGCGGGCTCGCCGGGGAGGAGCAGGCGATTCGGTACCTCTTGTCGCGGGGGTGCACGATCGTGGCGCACCGGTTCCGCGTGGGGCACACGGAGATCGATCTGATCGCGCGCCAGGGAGACCTGGTGACGTTCGTGGAAGTGAAGACCCGGCGGGGTCAGGCGTTCGGGAGCCCGCTCGAGGCGGTGACGGGGGCGAAGCGGCGCGAGCTGGTGAAGGCCGCTCGCGTGTGGGTGGACCGCTTCGGGAAGCCGGCGGATATCTATCGGTTCGACTGTATCGCGATCATGGACGGCAAGCTGGAGCACCTGGCTGACGCGTTCCGCCCCGGGTGGCGATAACCGGGGCTTCGGTGTATATTCGGGCCTCACCAAACGAGGCTCCCAACCCATGTCGAGGACACTCATGGCCGCGGACAAGGAACTCCCGCAGCTCTCGGACGAGCGCAGAAAGGCCCTCAACCTCGCTATCACGCAGATCGAGAAGACCTGTGGCAAGGGCGCCATCATGCGGATGGGCGCCGATTCGCCGCGGGTACGGGTGGAGGTCATCCCGACGGGCGCAATCAACCTCGACGCGGCGATCGGGATCGGGGGCATCCCGCGGGGGCGGGTGACGGAGATCTTCGGCCCCGAGTCGAGCGGCAAGACCACGCTGGCGCTGCACGTGGTGGCCAACGCCCAGCGCCAGGGTGGGGCGGCCGCGTACATCGATGCCGAGCACGCGCTCGACGTCGAGTACGCGAAGAAGCTGGGGGTGGACATCGACAACCTGCTCGTCTCCCAGCCGGACACGGGGGAGCAGGCGCTCGAAATCACGGAGATCCTGGTGCGGTCCGGAGCCGTGGACGTCGTCGTCATCGACTCCGTCGCGGCCCTCGTGCCGAAAGCGGAGATCGAGGGCGAAATGGGCGACTCGCTGCCGGGCCTGCAGGCGCGCCTGATGAGCCAGGCGCTGCGCAAGCTGGCGGGGGCGATCAACCGCTCGCGCACCTCGGTGGTGTTCATCAATCAGCTGCGCGAGAAAATCGGGATCATGTTCGGCAACCCCGAGACGACCAGCGGCGGGCGGGCGCTCAAGTTCTACGCGTCGGTGCGGCTCGACATGCGGCGCATCGGTCCGGTGAAGGAGCGGGAGGTGGTGATCGGCAACCACGTCCGCGTCAAGGTCGTGAAGAACAAGGTGGCCCCGCCGTTCCGCCAGGCCGAATTCGACATCATGTTCGACGAGGGGATCAGCCACGAGTCGCTGCTGGTGGACATCGCGGCGGAAGCGGGGATCATCGAGAAATCCGGCGCGTGGTACGCGTACGGCAAGGAGCGGATCGGACAGGGCCGCGAGAACGCGAAGCTGTATCTCAAAGACCATCCCGACCTCGCCGTGGAGGTCGAAGCGAAGGTGAAAGAGCACCTCGGCGTGAAGCCCGTTGTGGTGGCGGCCGACGAGGAGGCCTCTGCCCCCGAGGAGTGAGTGCCGATCCTCACCGCACTCGCCCCCGATCCGCGCCAGCCGGGCTATCGGCTGGTGGAGGTGGATCGGGGGCGATTCGCTTCCCTCCCCGTTGCCGCGCTCGAGCCGCTGAGCCTCCAGCTCGGCGCGGCGCTCGCGCCCGCCGTGTTGGACCGGCTCCGTGACCTTGCCGACGTGGAGGCCGCCGAGCGGGCGGCGCTGCGGGCGCTGGCGCGGCGGGCGCACGCCCGCGGGGACCTGCGGCGGCGACTCGTGAGGAAGCAGCACCCGCCGGCGGCCGTGGACGCGGCCCTCGAGCGACTCACCGCCCGCGGCTTGCTCGATGACGGCCGCTTCGCGGAGCAATACGCGGCCCTGCGGGCGACACGCGGCAAGGGTCCGGCGCGGCTGCTCAGGGATCTGGTGGCGCAGGGCGTGGAGCGCCGGACCGCGGAGGACGCCGTCGGTCGGGCATTGGAGGACGAGGGCATCGACCCCCAGCTCGAGGCGCGCGCCGTGGCCGCGAAGCGGGCGCGGCAGCTGGACGGCCTTCCAGTCCCGGTGCGCAAGCGCCGGTTGCTCGCATTTCTGTTGCGCCGGGGCTACGGCGGGCCCCAGTTGAAGGCGCTGGTTGAGGAGCTGTGCGGATGATCGCGATCGGGGATCGTTGAGAATCGACTCGGGTACGTTGGGAAAACGTGCCGAGGCCTGCCATGTCGTCCACGTCCATGTCGTCCACGTCCAAGCGTCGCTCGATCGCCGCCCTGGGGGTGGCGCTCGTCGTGTCACTCAGCCTGGGCTGCGGTGACTCGACCGCTCCAAGGGGGGACGGTGGCCCCTCATTCAACCACGTCTACATCGTCGTCGAAGAGAACACCGACTACACGAGCGTCATCGGCAGCTCCTCGATGCCGTATCTCAACGGCCTCGCCCAGCACTACGGCCTCGCGACTCAGTATTACGCCAATACGCACCCGTCCATCGGCAACTACTTCATGATGACGGTCGGGAAAATCATCACCAACGACGACAATTACTCGAGCGTCGTGTCGGACGACAACGTGGTCCGGCGGCTCCTCGCGGCCGGCAAGACGTGGAAGTCGTATGCGGAGGACCTGCCGTCGGTGGGTTACACCGGCGGGGATATGGGCAATTACGCGCGGAAGCACAATGTCATCGCGCTGCTGTCGGACGTGGTGAACGACCCGGTGCAGAAGAACAAGCTCGTCCCGTTCACACAGTTCGCGACGGACCTGGCGAACGGCGCGTTGCCGAGCTACTCGTTCATTGTGCCGAACCTCTGCAACGACGCGCACGACTGCTCGCTCAGCACGGCGGACGCCTGGCTCCAGACCAACATCGATCCGCTGATCAGGAGCGCGCAGTTCCAGCAGGACGGGCTGCTGATCATCCTGTTCGACGAAGCCAGCGGCGACGACACGAACGGGGGCGGGCGGATCGCTTGGCTGGCCGTGAGCGCCAAGTCGAAACCGGGCTACCAGTCGACGACGCTGTACCAGCACGAGAGTACGCTGCGGTTGTCGCTCCAGGCGCTCGGCGTGAGCGCGCTCCCGAACGGTGCCGCGGCGGCGCCGGACATGGACGAGTTCTTCAGCCCCTGAGGCGACTATTTCATTTCGGCTGAACCCGCATTGGAGTTCCGGGGCGGAGCAGAGGGACCGCTGATTGCCAGGTTGTACCAAGCGCTCGCCAACGCCCCCATTGTCTGAATCCGATCGATGATGTCCCTATGGGCCGCACTGTCCCGCGGGACGGCCGCGGCGTCGGTGAAGTGCAGTGCGCTACTCCTGTATGTGACGCCGATCATCGGATTCCACATCGAAAACGACTCGGGGGAGTGGTAGCCGTTCGCCCCAAAGTATTGAGACGCCCAGAAAAATATGCTTCGGTCCTTGAGGCCCTCGTCCCAGATCGCGCTACCGGCTTCGAAATCCCTGCCTTGCGAGATGCCCAGCAAGTCTTGAATGGAGGGACTGATATCGATATGAGATGTCGCCCACGGCAGATTGGTCTGTTGTTTGACGATCCCCGGAGCGTACAGGAGGAATGGAACATGGAACGTCAGATCGTCAATCCGCCCGGCGCGAAAAGAGGAGTCCGACTCGCTGCTGCGGAGGCCATGGTCGCAGGTGACGACGATCAGCATCCGATCGAGGCGTCCGGACCGCTCGAGCGTCGTGATGAGCTCTCCCAGCTCACGGTCCTCCTGTTTCATGAGGTTATAGCGGCGCTTCGCCATGTCGTGCTCGTTCCCGCCTGGGGATACGTCGACCCACGGTTCGTGTGATAGCTGCGGCGCGTACACGCCGAAGAACCGCCTTCCGGCGGAAGCGCTCGCACGATAGTCCGCTTCCAGGTTGCGCAGCACGGCCAAGTCCAAGTTGGCCGCGTCCTGCCATCCGGGCGTGCTCGCCGTTGGCACCAGCGACGCGACCCGATCCGGTCCCAGCGTCTTGTAGTAGTCCTCTTCTTCCCTGGCATAGCGAGTGCCGTGGGCGTTCGGCAGGTACACTCCTGTCCGATAGCCGGCGTCGTGCAGGTTCTGGATCAGTCCAGGCGGTGTCTGGGGTCGCTCCGCAAAACTCCGGCTGTGTCTAACCGGGTACATGGAAAGCAGCATGGACGTGATGGCTCTAAAGCTCTCGGGAGACGTCGTGTAGTGTTGCGTGCCGACCCAGGCATTTTGGCTCAGGCGCTTCAGGTTGGGGAAGTCGCTGAGACTTGCGTCCCACGACAGGATGTGAGCGGGACCTGTCTCCATGACGAAAAGCACCACGTCATACCCCTTCGCCGCGCCCCAGTAAGGACGCGGCCATCCAGGACTGGAGACGCGGGCCAGCTTCTGATAGATGGGGCGGAGAGCGCCTAAGGAATCGCCGTCGTAGCGCGCCGCGCTCGCTTCTGATTCAAACTCTGATCCAAACAGCGATTCCACGGCCAGGGAAATCATCGCGGAATGAAAGACCGTCGGCCTCATCCAAGGGAACCACGATGCAATGGCCGGCGCGGCGCAAATGATCCAAAGAGCAGCGGACGCAGCATGGATCGGTTTCTGGAGCGCCTGGCGTCGATGCTTCAGGAGGGACCAAATCAATAGCAGGGCCGCGACAGTCCCGCCGACGATCACGAAGGGCGTGATGAAGTTGTATGCGACCAGATACTCCATGGCAGCCGACGGATGAGCGATCCCCCAATCGAAACCTTCAACGAGCAGCCCCCATCCCGCGAGATTTCCGAGCACGACGAATTCGCCGAATGCCACGAGTTGCACCAGCAGGGCCACGACCGTAATCGCGCAGACGGTCCGCGAGTACCACCGCATCGGCAAAAGCGCGTGCGCCCCCACGAAGCACAGAGGGACCAGGAAAATGGCGAAGGCCAAATCGGCTCGGAAGAACGATAACTGCTGCCCCAAGGAGAGCGAGGGCAGAGAGAGCGAGCCGGCAACGCTCGTGAACCCATGTTTCGCGAGAAACCATCCCTTGGCAGTGACGCCGACCAGAGTGGGCGTCAGCCAAATCAGAAAGGACGTCAGAAATAGACTCTGCCACTCACGTCCGTGCTGCACATCCCGGTTGTCTTGCGTAGATCGCCCCTCGGTCGGCGTCATGGCGGCGTCGCGCCGCGTGGCTCGATCGCTCGGCGGCGCTCGCCATACGCATAGACGCTCGGCGCGCCGTTCGTGATCGCGACGGGCCCCGCGATGTCGACCACGTCGTCTTCGGCCTCCTCGGCCAAGAAGCCCAGGAAGACCGCGCGCAGCACGCCGTAGGCCGCGTAGGCCACTCCCAGCGGGAAGAAGAACGCGTCATGATCGAGGAGTCCGAACACGAGGACGAACAGGATCGTGGCGAGTCCCATCAGCCCGCGCGCGCTCCCCACGCCGGCCCGCGGCAGCGCGGCGTAGCGCACATTGCTCACCATCAGGATCGCGAGAAGGATCATCAGCAGCTGCATCGTGTGATGGCGCGGCAGGTAGCGGAACACCGCCGGGTAGAGATCCGTCGTGGTGAACGCATAGAAGGTAGCGAGGGTCATTCCCGCCGCCGGGGACGGAAGGCCGACGAAGTGCCGTTTGGAGTGCCCCGCCTGGGTGATGTTGAAGCGCGCGAGTCGGATGGTCGCCGCCATCACGTAGAAGTAGCAGAAGATCCACTCCGCTGCCCCGGCGGCGGCGAACTCGAGCTCGTAGATGAGGAACGCTGGCGCCACGCCGAAGGTCACCACGTCTACCAGACTGTCCAACTCCGCCCCGAACCGGGTCCCCGTTCTGGAGAGGCGCGCGACCCGGCCATCGAGCGCGTCCAGGATCCCGCCGACGAAGATGTACCAGCCGGCGCGGTAGAACTCGCCCCGGGAGGCCAGCACCATCGACCAGAGGCCGAAGAACAGATTGAAGAGCGTGAACAGACTCGGCACGACGATGACGGCGCGCCGGATGCTGGGGCGAGGGAACGGTTTCATGGCTACGCCCTGACGTGCTGGCAACAAGTGGGCCAGGAGCCCCTGTGCGATGGGGAAAGCAGGCGGGCGCCCGTATCTCTCAACCCGTCATGCGTTTGATGGCAGCCGTGGAACCTGTTTCGCGCGGGACATTGCCACCCGCGGGAGCCTTCTCTTGCGGTACGATGCTGGCAAGCGTGTCGGCGTCTTACGGCAGCGTCCCGGACCACACGGGGCGCAAAACGAGCGCCAGGCTTGTTGCCTTGTACGTCATCAGCCGCCCTTCGTCTACGCCGGTAAGTCTTGGCTCGCCTTTCAGTTGGCCCACGCCCGACACTATATTCCCGGGCATGGGTTCCGCTGAGATCCGCAGCGCCTTCCTCGAGTACTTCCAGGCCTCCCCGCGCAACCACCGAGCGGTGCCCAGCTCCCCCCTGGTCCCGGCCGACGACCCCACCCTCCTCTTCACGAACGCCGGGATGGTGCAGTTCAAGCGGGTATTTCAGGGGCTCGAGCGGCGGCCGGACACCCGGGCGGTGACCTGCCAGAAGTGCGTGCGGGCGGGCGGCAAGCACAACGACCTCGAGCAGGTGGGCCACACGGCGCGTCACCACACCTTCTTCGAGATGCTCGGCAATTTCTCCTTCGGCGACTACTTCAAGAAGGAGGCGATCGCATACGCCTGGGAATGGGTGACCGGGAAGGACTGGCTCGGCATCGCGCCCGGGCGCATCTACGTCACGGTCCATCACGCCGACGACGAAGCGCGCCAGCTCTGGCGGCAGGTCGCGGGGGTCCCGGACGACCGGATCTATGGGTTGGGTGACAAGGACAACTTCTGGCAGATGGGTGAGACCGGTCCCTGCGGCCCGTGCTCGGAGATCCTCGTGGACATCCGCGGGAAAGGGGAAACGGGAAAAGGAAAAGGGGAGATCAGTCTCGACGAGTTCATCCGCCTGAGCGAGGAAGGGCAGCTGCTCGAGAGCTGGAACCTCGTGTTTATGCAGTACGATCAGCAGGCCGACGGGTCCCGCTCCCCGCTCCCCGCGCCCTCCGTGGATACCGGCGCCGGCCTCGAGCGGCTGGCGGCAGTGATGCAGCGCGTCCCCTCGAACTATGACACCGACCTGTTCGCCCCGATCATCGAGCGCGCGGTGGAGGTCGTGGGGAAGAAGTACGATCGGGGACCCGGGGGCGCGTCCTACCGGGTGCTCGCGGACCATGCGCGGGCCGTGGCCTTCCTGCTGGCGGACGGCGTCTACCCCTTGAATGAGGGACGTGGCTACGTGCTGCGCCGCATCCTGCGCCGCGCGGTGCGCCACGCGTGGCTGCTGGGCCGCCGCGAGCCGACGCTGGTGCATCTGGTGCATGCGGTGAGCGGTTTGCTGGGACACGTGTACCCGGAGCTGGTCCAGAAGCGCAGCCACCTGGAAAGCGTCACCCGCGCCGAAGAAGAGCGCTTCTTCGACACCATCGAGGGTGGGCTCGAGCGGCTCGAGCAGCTGCAGGGCGCGAAGGCGATCTCCGGCTCAGAAGCGTTCAAGCTGTACGACACGTTCGGGTTTCCGATCGACCTGACCCATCTCATCGCCGCCGAGCGCGGCCAGACGGTGGACGTGGCCGGGTTCGAGCGCGAGCTGGGCAAGCAGCGCACCCGCTCGCTCGAGGCGCTGGAGCGGAGCAAGGTGGGGGACGCGGGAAAGGGCCCGGTCCACGCGCAGCGCGGCGGCGAGTGGCGTACCGTCAAGCCCAGGGCCAAGCAGAAGTGGGTGGGCTACCACACCACGCGGGCCGAGACGGATGTGCTCAAGTTCCGGCAGGCGAGCGACGTGGTGGAGGTCGTGCTGCAGGAGAATCCGTTCTACGCCGAGTCGGGTGGGCAGGTGAGTGACACGGGACGCGTGAAAGGGGAGGGGTGGACGCTGGACGTGGAGGGCGTCGAGAAGGTGGATGGCATGAGCGCCGTGGTGGGCCACTTTGCGGACGAGTTCGAGCCCACGCCGGTGTTGGCCCAGGTCGACGAGCCGCGCCGCCAGAACATCGAGCGTAACCATACGGCGACGCACCTCGTGCACGCGGCGCTCCGCAAGGTCCTCGGGTCCCACGTGCGCCAGCAGGGCTCCGTCGTGGCTCCCGAGCGGCTGCGCTTCGACTTCGCGCACCACGGGCCGGTGGACGACCCGACGCTCGCCCGGATCGAGGAGGAAGTGAACCGCCATATCTGGGCGAACCTGCCCGTCACCACGCGTGAGATGAAGTACAAGGAGGCCATCGCGGCGGGCGCGACGGCGTTCTTCACCGAGAAGTACGGCGACATCGTGCGCGTCGTCGACGTGCCCGGCGTCTCGCTCGAGCTGTGCGGCGGCACGCACGTGGCGACCACCGGCCAGATCGCGCTGTTCCGGTTCACGCACGAGACGGGCGCGGCCGCGGGGGTGCGCCGCATCGAGGCGGTGACGGGGCCGGGGGCGTACGCCCTGATCCGGAAGCTCGAGGGAGAGCTCGAGGAGGCGGCGGGCGCGCTGCGGACGCAGCCGGAGCATCTCGTGCACCGGATTGAGCAGCTGCTGGAGGAGAACAAGAAGCTCGAGAAGCGCGTTGAGGGACTGCTCAAGGAGGGAGCGCGGAGCGGGGAGCGGGGAGCGGTAGAGAAAATCGGGGACGTCGAGCTGCATATCGCGGACTCCGATCTCGAGGATCGCGAGCAGATCGGGCTCGTGATGGATGCGTTCCGCTCGAGCCACCGGCGCGCGATCTCCGTGCTGTTCACGAACGGTGAGCACGCCGGCGTGCACGTCGCCGTTACCGACGATCTGGTACAGCAGGGGGTCAAGGCGGGTGAGATCGCCAACGCGATCGTGGCGGTGTCGGGTGGCAAGGGGGGCGGACGGCCGCATTTCGCCTCGGCGGGCGCGGGGGACGTCGCGAAGATCGGCCTGGCCCGCGCGCAGGCTCGAGACATCGTCGAGCGGTTGCTCCGGCGATGACCCGCGCCGAGGTGCTGGCCTGGCTCGCGGCGCGGCGACCGTCCCCGCCGGACGCGCTGCGGACCTTGCTCGAGCACACCGCGGCCGAGGCTGAGCCTTCCTCCCCGCTCCCCCTGCCGGACCAGCTGGCCCAGCTGGGGCGGCGCCTGCTCGCGCGCGTGTCGGGTCGGCCGGAGGGGGGGCGCGAGCTGGCGCGGGAGCTGCTCGCGGCCGACGCGTTCATCACGTACGCGTTCGAGGCTCAGGCCGAGGTGGACGCCGCCGGGCTCGCGGCGCTCGCGGAGCGGATCGCGGGGAGCGAGCGGTGACGGGATTGCTCGAGCGCCGTCCCGGCTTGTTGGTGCTCGTCGACCCGAGCCGTACGCCGCCGGCCCAGGCGGCGGAGCTGGCGCGGGTGGCGCGTGAGGCCGGCGCGGCGGGGATCATGATCGGGTCGTCGTTCGACGGCACGCAGAATACGGAGCTCGTCGCGCGGGCGATCCGGCAGGCGGCGTCGGGCCTGCCGGTGGCGTTGTTCCCCGGGTCCGCGCTGCAGCTCACCGCCGAGGTGGATCTGGTCCTCTTCCTGTCGCTCGTCTCCGGCCGCAACGCGCAGTACCTGATCGAAGAGCACGTCCGGGCGGTTCCCTTCCTCACGCGTCATTCCGTCGCCACGCTGTCGACGGGCTACATCCTGGTGGACGGTGGTCGGGTCACGAGCGTCGAGGCGGTGACCCAGACGCGGCCGTTGCCGGCGGACAAGCCGGAGCTCGCCGCGGCGCACGCGACGGCGGCGCGGCTGATCGGCATGCGGGCGATCTATCTGGATGCGGGGAGCGGAGCGCCCCGTCCCGTAGCCGCGGACGTGATCGGCGCCTGTCGCGCGGCGGTACCGGATCTCACCTTGTTCGTGGGCGGCGGGATCAAGAGCCCGGCCCAGGT
>WNFY01005875.1_pt1 | contig 23650 bp, 24 predicted proteins | sample 5400091 | NCBI WGS metagenome assembly WNFY01 (sample SAMN13153364, study PRJNA577476) | soil metagenome | isolation source: 60 cm soil or saprolite under grassland replicate 1 | place: USA:California | collected 2016-06-15 | reverse complement strand
AGTGCTGAAAGTTTGTTGCGGAGCAGGGACATGCGGTTGTACAGGCTAATACGCGGGGAAGCGGTACTCGTATATACTGATCGCCCGCATGAAGGCATTCGTCATCATTCCGGCGGCTGGACTGGGCACGCGCATGGCATCAGTGCCGCGCGAGAAATCCCCTAAACCAGCAGCTACCAAGCAGTTCACGGAACTGGACGGAGTGCCTGTCCTGGTTCGAACGCTGGCTAGGTTCGCGAACAGTCATGATGTTTCGACAATTTACATCGCTTTGCGCCCTTCGGAGATGGAACCGTTTCGTGAGCGCCTGCGCCGGGATTTCCCTGAGATCCATGCGCGAAACCCTGTACTCGTTGCGGGGGGTGAGCACCGCCAGGGATCAGTTGCGAACGCTTTGGCGCAGATATCCGCAGCCGCGGATGACGTGGTTCTCGTCCACGATGCGGTCAGGCCCTTTGTCACCGGCGAGATCATCCACAGCGTGATTGAGGCCGCAAAACATTACGGCGCGGCCATTGCGGGCATACCGGCGGTGGATACCGTAAAGCAGGTGGAACGCACTGCGGCAGGCGCTATCATTAAGGCGACGATTCCGCGCCAGCAGGTCGTGTTGGCGCAGACTCCGCAGGGCTTCCGCTACGAGGTACTTAAAAAGGCTTTTGACGAAGCTTCAGCCGATGGCTTTACTGGGACCGATGAGGCTTCGCTGGTTGAACGCTCGGGCCATGCGGTTGCGGTGGTGATGGGATCTCCGCGCAACATCAAAATCACAAACCCTGCGGATTTCGAACTTGCCGAGTTTTATCTCAAGCATTCCTAGCATTGCTACCGTCACTGTTGTAGTTGGAGCGTACCAGACGTGAACGCTCCTGAGTCTGTCTGCAGGACATAGGCTTGGGATGGTGAGACGGCGTACATCACTAGATTCAGAGCCCCAGTACTGTTAGCCAGCGAACCCGTAATGCGGCCGTTGGTGGAGGCCGAGTAGGTTCCCGCAAGCGATTGCGTGCTGGATCCCTGGAATGTAGAGTTCACACTCTCGTTCAGGGTCAGCTTGCCAGAGCCATTGAACTGCACGACAGCGATTCGCGAGCGAGTCTCTGGGCTAACATTAACAACATCCATTCCGTCCATCACCATTCCGGACTGTCCGGTGAAACTCGAATTCGCGAAGCTCGACGTTGTCTGCAGATCCGCCGTACCATCCTCGGCGGAATTGGTGCTGACGTTCAAGAAAAACGCTCTCGATGGGCTCACCATCCAGAACGCCTGCGCAAGAGTACTCGTACAGGTGCTACCGCTGACGGTGGTTACGGCGATCCGGCCATTGGCGCCGGAAGTGAAACAGGCGGACGTGCTGACGTTTGATGAAACGCTACCCTCCTCGTTTACGTCCTCGGTACCACTAATGGAGCCTGATGCTGCAGAGAACGCTCCCACGGTTTGAACTCCGCCGTAGATTCCGAAGTTGAAATTGGCGTCGTCGCCGCGACTTCCAAAAGCGTAGCTGCCCTGGAATCCTGCGGCCACATTGCCGGTCTGCAGTTCGGCGCTTCCGGAGCCGACAGCCCCCAGATTGCTGACTAGCAAGACCGCCTTGGAACTGCTGACAATGTAGTAAATAAAGTCAGTTGTGAAGTTTGTAGTAGTGTTGACAAAACTCCCAGTGCCGCGCCCGAAGCTGCTAGGTGCGTTAACGGTCCAGGTCAGGTTTGGCGAACTGAAGGTTCCTCCCCGCACTCTCTGCGCTTACTTCCTGATGCAACTTGAACACGAAGTTGCCGCTGGGAGAGGAATTGATTGCGGTTGAATCCTGCAACTCCGCGATTCCGGCGGCGCCGACTCCCAAATCGGTCTCCATCAGGTCTAGTTTCGAAGAGTTCAACATCACCAGGTTCAATTCAACGGTACCTAGCGAGGTATTGAGTGTTAGGATCCCGCTACCATCGGCGCCGATGCTGTAAGTACCTGTGACGGCCGTTCCGCCGGAACTCAGGCTCGTGTCGTCCATCCCCCCTGTAACGTTTCCTTTCCCGTCTGCCGTGAAGACCCCCACCTGGCGGTAAGGCTGAAAATTCTGTGCCGCGTTCAAGAAAATGCCGTGGATTTCGTAAGCGTACGATCCGTTTAAGCTCGCATTGGAAAAGTTTCCCGTAGTGGGCACGATGATCCGGTTGCCTCCCCCGCCGCAGCCAGGCGCCACCAGCAGCAACAGCAGCAACAGCAGCAACAGCAGCAACACAACACCTAAGGAAAGATTTCGTGAACGCACGGCGGGTGCCTCCTACGGAAACGGAGATCTACTCCGAATTTTAACCCTCGTGCCTCAGGAAAGTTGTTGCGAGATCGTAAAAGAAAGTAAAGGTAGAGCGGAAAGTAACTGGTTACTATTCGACGGCTGGACGGGCTGGCATCGGAGCGAGCCGAGGGCGCTTCTTTATGGTCGTTGCCCCCCAAACCGCAACGCGGTACAGGAGCAGCACTGCCAAAATAGCTCCGTACTCCATCGGCTTGCGAATATCAGCTTTCACCAGCCACAAGTAGTGAATCACCCCCGCGATCGCGCTGAAATAAATGAGCCGGTGAATTGCCTGCCAGCGCTTGCCGCCCAAGCGCCTGATCCATCCTGTCGTCGAGGTGATGGCGAGCGGCACCAGCAAAACCAGACCAGTCAAGCCGATAGTGATGAACTTGCGTTTCGCAATGTCAGCGAGCATTTCATGAAGATTGAAAAATTTGTCCAGCCAGATGTAGGTCAGGAAATGCAAACAGGCATAGAAAAAGGCGAACAGCCCCAGCATGCGCCGGAACTTGATCAGAGAAGGAATGCCCAGCAGCTTCCGCGAAGGCGTTATGGCCAGAGTGATGAGCAGGAAGCGCAGCGTCCAGTCACCAGTGGTGTGAGTGATATTTTCGATGGGGTTGGCGCCGAGACCCGCCCCCCATGTAGTCATATCGGTTGGCGTTCTGCCGAAGAATCCCCACAGCAGAAGCGCCAGTGGAACCAGTGCAACGAGAAAAACAGCGACTTTGAGGTATCGAATCATAGAAAGACAGTTGTCAGTCGGCAGTTGTCAGTGGTCAGTTTTCGGTTAGGGCACACCACTCGAAAGCTCTCAATCGCAAGCCAGGGGGTTCATCCTCCGGCAACTGACAACTGGCAACTGACAACTATGTTTTACTCACCACAGTTTCCGGATATTGCATTTCCGCGAGTGGCAGTACCTGGTAGCTCGCATAGTTGTAAACCGGGGAGGCTGCCAGCAGCCGGTCCAGTTCCTCATTGGATTCGACCTTGTAAATCCAAGCGCCACCATGGCTGCCGACAACGTGATAGCGGCATTCCAGCTTGCCCTCTTTTTCCAGTCGCGTGCCGTATTCCGGCTGCTGCGTGATCGCGCGAATTACCTCCGGTGACAGACGCCCAACGTCGAAATGCCACAGCACTAAGAATTTCATCGTGCGTTTCCTTAAAACGGTTGCCAGTTGTCAGTTCTCAGTTACCAGTTTAGACGCACAGGTCTTACCGCGAACTGCTCGCTGACGAACCACTGACAACTGAACACTGGCAACTGTTCTTAATAGTTCTTTTTCAAATCCATCCCTGAATACAGGCTCGTCACTTGATCATATCCGTTGAACATCAGGGTGGGGCGTTTCGAGAACTCGCCTAGCCGTCGCTCGGTTTTCTGGCTCCACCGCGGATGATCCACATTCGGGTTTACATTCGAATAGAAGCCGTACTCGCTCGGTGCCGACCGGTTCCAGGTGTTCATCGGCTGATTGCTGGTAAAGCGAATGCGCACAATCGCCTTGGCGCTTTTGAAACCGTATTTCCATGGCACAACTAAACGGATGGGCGCGCCATCCTGGTTGGGCAAGTTTTCACCGTACATGCCGAAGCAAAGCAGCGCCAACGGGTGCATGGCCTCGTCCATTCGCAGTCCTTCGACATAGGGCCAGTCGAGAACGTTTCGCATCAGTCCGGGCATCTGGCTGGCGTCGTTAGCTGTGGTAAATTCCACAAACTTGGCCTTTCCCAGGGGTTGCGCGCGCTTGATTATTTCGCTCAGCGAAAAACCCACCCAAGGCACGACGATGGACCATCCTTCCACGCAGCGGTGGCGATAAATGCGTTCTTCCGGCGGAGCGAACTTCAGAATCGTGTCGATATCCCACTTTTGCTTCTTCGTGACGTCACCATCAATCGTCACGGTCCACGGGCGCGTCCTGAATTTTTGTGCCAGCTGTGCCGGTTCCTCTTTTTCGGTCGAGAATTCGTAGTAGTTGTTGTAATGAGTGACGGTTTGTTCCGGGGTGACCTTTTCCGTCGTTGAAAAGGGACTATTTTGCAGATTCGCGATCTTCTCACCCGCGTAGGCAGGCAAAGAGGGTCCTGCCAACTCCAGCAAAGCACCTCCACTCGCAGCCGTTGCCCCCGCTATGCCCATAGCTGCCAGGAACTTCCGGCGGTTCAAGTACAGTGACTTGGACGTGATTTCCGAGGAACGAATGTCATCTGCTTGTTTGATCAACATAACGGCAGTCTCCAAATAGCTGTACGCGGCAGGAACTATTCTAGATTGTGAGATTCATCCGCGATGTAAAAAGTTACGCGGAGCAGGCAGGGAACGAGAAAGCAGAGTTCGAAGTCACCGTCCGGCGGAAAGTACCTCGCAGGCGCGGCGGATCACTTCCCGTTGGATTTCATCTCGTGCCAGAAACTCGAATCCGTGCCGCAGGCCATCGCGGTAACGTACCAGCGCGCGGAGCTTGAGCGGGATGCTGCTGGCAGGCAATGTAAGTTCGAGCGTAGCAACCTCGCCCGCCTCGAGTTCGCCCGTCAGCGTAACTCCAATGCCGTCTTGGCCGAACTCGATGGAGCGTCCCCACAGTTCAATCGGCGCATCCGTTCGGAACACTTTCGCGGAAACGCGCACATCCATCGGGAAACGAGGATAGCGCCGTGACGGGGTTGGGCCGGACTGCTTAGCCATCATGGCAACCAGTCAGGAGGAGGGCCATATAGGATTGTCACGTTTGGGGCGGCTTTAGCTCAATGCCACTGCACCAGTAGAGTAAAGGGCAACCGCCCGATGTAGCAAACGCAGTCTAATGTGGATGCAAGCACAATTGTGCCTACAGTATCGAATCACTCTCGAAATCCATTCTCGAGTCCGCCGGTGAAGAACGCTGTTGCCCGTATTGCTCTGCTGCAAGTGCTCGCATTTTCCGCGGCGGCTCAGGTTTCTGCACCTCGCCTGCCCAGCCCCCAGACCGCACTGAATATTGCCGTAACGGATGAAAACGGTGTCGCGGTTCCGGCTGCGCGCGTCTCTCTACAAGGCCCCCAGAGTACTCTGCGCTGCTATAGCGATATCGCAGGCCGATGCGAATTCGCCAACCTTGGCGAGGGGCCGTGGCAGCTCCGAGTCGAGAAAGAAACTTACTATCTTGTGTTACAGACCGCGGTTCAGGCACGAGGCGACGTGGACGTTGTCCTTCAACATGAACAGGAAGTCCGCGAGACGGTGAACGTTGTCGAGTCGCCACCCGCGATAGATCCGGAAAAGGTATCGTCCCATGAACAACTCAGCGGACTCGACATTATCAACATTCCGTACCCGACTACGCGGGACTATCGCTACGTCCTGAACTACATTCCTGGAGTTCTGCTGGACCAGTCTGCTCAACCGCATGTCGCAGGTGGCGAAACCTACCAGACGCTGACGCTCCTGGACGACTTCAATGTGACGCAGCCCGCAAATGGACAATTGCTGGCACGCGTGAGCACCGACGCGATCCGGAGTGTGGATGCGGATACCAGTCGCATCCCCGCACGCTACGGCAAAGGCCCCGCCGGTATTCTTGCCCTGAATACCGGGATTGGCGACGATCACTTCCGCTTTGCTGCCACAAACTTCATCCCCTCAGTCCAGCACAAGAAGGGGGTAGGGTGGATTGACGGCGAATACGACAACGTCGTCATTGTTGGATTACCGTCCGGCGAGAACATAGATACGCTCTGGCGATTCAGCAACCTGGCAAAGATTCAGACGAATGTGACTTCGCAGGACATTTTCACTGCAAGCTTCCTGGTGAATCGGTTACACGACGAGCATCAGGGGATCTCCACGCTTGCGCCCGCTACCACACGACCCATCGATGACGAGAATTTATACTTCGCCTCTCTGAAAGAGCAGCACGCGATCTCTGCCGAATCGCTGCTGGAGTTCGGCATCGGATTCAGCCAGTATGGCCTGAGCCAAAAGCCGGATGGCTCCGCGCCCTATGCGCTCACTCCAGAGGGATCGACTGGCAATTACTACCTGCGCGCGCACACAATCGCCCGGCGAACTCAGGGTCTTGTGAACTACTTCACCGCGAAGAATTGGCATGGCCGTCACGACTTGATGGCCGGAATCGATGCGGATCGCCTCTCCTACGATCAAGTATTTGAGAGAACGCCGCTCTCGTCGTTGCGAGAAGGTCAGATCCTGACGCCAGGCACAACCTGCCTACAAACACCTTCGCCGTGCGCACTCTATTCGGTTTTCATCAACAGTCCGGCCTCAACCATCTACAACACTGAGGCCTCAGCTTACATTCAGGACCGCTGGTCGCCAGCAACGCGTGTTCTGATTGAACCCGGCATGCGGTTCGACTGGGATGAGATTGTTCGGCGTCCGGTGTTCTCGCCGCGATTGGCGGGCGCCTATGTGTTGAATGACTCCGGCAACACCAAACTTTCGGCCGGGATTGGCGTTACCTATGGATCGACCATCCTGTCGCTGATTGCCGAGCCGCTGGCTGGCTCCCGGCAGGACTATTTTTTCGACTCATCGGGAATACAGACTGCCTCCACGCTTACCAGTTTCACCGCTGACCGCGCCCGGTTGCTTGCGCCGCGTTTTGTGAACTGGAGCGTTGCTCTCGAGCAGAAGCTTCCCGCAGATGTCTTCTTGAAAACGGAGTTTCTGCGTCGAACGGGAATCCACGATTTCGTTTACAACACGGTGCCCGCGGCGAACGTGAACGTCTTCTCTCTGCTGAACACACGTGAAGAGCCTTACTATGCATTCAAGATCGACTTGCGTCGAACCTTCCGCAAGCGCTACACGCTTACTGGCTCCTATGTGCGATCGAGTTCACGGTCGAATCAGGTCCTTGACTACTCGATTGATGCCGGGGCCTTCAATCCGCAAGTCGCGGGTCCGTTCCCATGGGACGCACCGAACCGTTTTATCTCCTGGGGTTGGTTCCCTCTGGTGCACGGCTTTGATACAGGCTATTCCTTCGAGATGCGCTCCGGATTTCCCTTCGCCTCCGTGAACGATCAGCAGCACATTGTGAGGCCTCCGGGCGCGAATCACTTTCCGATGTATCTCACCTTCAACCTGCACCTGGAGAAACGATTCCGTGCACTGGGCGCGAACTGGGCGATACGCGGTGGTTTTGACAATCTCACGAACCGCCAGAATGCATACACCGTGAACAACAACGTCAACTCTCAGCAGTTCCTCACCCTCAGCAATTTCGATCGCCGCGCATTCATCGCTCGCATTCGCTTCCTTGGCCGCAAATAACCGGGTGCTCTGACCTGGAAATTCTTACCTGAATTTGTGGGCAACTCCTGCTACTCTCGCAGCAAGTCACTGAAAACAAACCCCTGCTCCGCTTTGGCACAGTGCATGCAACTCCTTTAGACAAGTTTGACGCGGAGGTGGATGATGCAAGCCAAGGACCAGGATTGGCGTGCTCTTTCCGAAGCAGCCAGCCAGGAGCAAGACCCGGAGAAGTTGATGCAACTCGTTGAAGAGCTCAACATCGCTCTGCTGCACCGGGAAGTAGAGATGTGCCGGCGCCTGGCTACGAACTAGGCGCGTGTTTTCACCGCCCTGCGTTTCCGAGTCGATGCGCCACTCGGAAACGCAAATCGCAAGACGCATTCGGAAAAATCTACTTATGCCACGGATGTGTCCTGGGAATCCATCGAGCAACATTCTGACAGAAGATGTCGTATTCCTGGCCGAAGGTGTGTCGCAATTTCGGCTCCTCGTACAGCAATACGAATAGGAAAAATGCCAACCAAACCGCCGCCCCGTAGGCCAGCAAACGCACACTGCCGAACAGCAGGCCCTGCCCAAGAATTACAGCCGCTACTCCAACGTACATAGGGTTGCGCACATAACGATAGAGGCCGGTCACAACAAGGTGCTTCGTAGGCAATACCGGCGCAGGTGTTCCCAGACCCTGAATTGTGAAGCGGGCGAATGAATCCAAGATTATCGGCGCACCTGCGACAATCAGGGCGACACCCACAAACCGAAACAGTGCGAACCGCAGGAATGGCGGACGCAACACCCAACCTGTAATCCACCACGGCACCACTCCTGCAACAAAACCTGGAGCGATGACAAGAAAAACCAAAGAGCCGACGATGGCTGAGGTGCGCCGCATTGTTCGGCCACAGTTTACAGGGTTATCTGTCTCTCGCGGTGACGAGGCATGGATAGTAGAAGGTTTTAAAGCGACGACCTCACGGGAAGGAAGGAATCACCGGAGTTCGTAACGGCCTACTTGTCATAGTGCAGCAAAGAGAAGATGTCGTAGCCTTTGAGCTTTGCCCGTGGATTCAGGAAGTCCAGCTCGACCACGAATCCCAATCCGGCAATTTCGGCTCCCAGCGATTCCGCCAGCTTTGCTGTAGCTTCGGCCGTGCCGCCAGTGGCGAGCAGGTCATCCACAATGATGACGCGCTGTCCTTTTTGAATGGCGTCTTTGTGAATCTCAAGCGTGTTGGTGCCGTACTCGAGAGAATAGTCGTACTTCTGCGTTGCGGCGGGGAGCTTTCCCGGCTTCCGTACAGGCACGAACCCTGCGTTCAGGCGATACGCGACCGCCGGGCCGAAGATAAATCCGCGCGCCTCCATCCCCAGCACCAAGTCGATATTCTTGCCGAGGTAGTGTTCCGAGAGAGCATCGATCAGCGTCGCGAACCCGAGCTTGTCCTTCAGCAGAGTAGTGATGTCGTAAAACAGGATGCCCTTTTTGGGGAAGTCAGGAACCTCTCGAATCAACTTCTTCAGGTGCTCGCAATTCGTCCCCGCCTTTGGCGACACCGTATCCGTCATCACCACGCTCCTTCAATTCGAAATGTGTTCAGCCCGGGAATTGCCGTTGCTTCAAGTTCCTGCACATCATCGACGCGTGCCGCCCGCGGGCCTTCCCGCAGACGCGAACGTAATCCGAGCAGCTGGTCCCGTGTGCCCATCGCCAGCACTTCCACGCTGCCGTCGTGGTTGTTGCGTACCCAACCGGCAATTCGCAGCATGTGCGCCTCGCGTTCCACATACCAGCGAAAGCCTACACCCTGCACGCGGCCGCGAACGATAAAACGACGGGCGGCAACGGCACGTTCAGAAGTCTCTCGGGCTCTCTCGGTCACTGTCCCTCCAGATTGAGAGTCCACCAGTTCTTCGTATTCGAGTTGCTCGCATGTTCAGGATAAGCCGTCGTCTTCCACTCTGGCTTCGCCGGTGTCAGCAACTCAAACATCACTTTCCACTTGCGCTCAGCAAACTTGTCGATCCTAATCTGATACTCTCGCACGTTAGTAGGCAGGAAACTCGCCTTCTCGAACGAATCTACCCTCGACGTGTTCGCGACCCAACTCCGGTTGTTCCACCATTCCCACTCGGCCCACTTGCCGTTGCTGAGCTTTCGTTCGCCCAACTTCGCGGATGCGTGTAAATCGTAAATCTCACTCAGCGAAGGAGAGATGTAGAGATCTATCGCCCCATCATTTCCCGCAGGAAGCTCGATCGCGAGCCAGAGATACTGTTCCGACTGCTTCACGTAGAAGCGTATTCCGCCAGACAGTGCGGTTGCATTTGCGTCAGTCCACTCGCCCGGTTCAGCCGTGCCGTCGAGCAGAACTGGCCTTCCATGCGGTACACGGATTTCACCTTGCGCCGATGCCAAGAGCGAACTTAGCGACGCAAGCAAGATGGCGCAAAGCCAACGCATGCAAAGTTCCGGGCCGCCCTATGCTCTCGAAAGATATACGCCTTCCGCCGTATCGACCTTTATCTTTTCCCCTTCATTGATGAACGGCGGCACCTGTACCACAAGTCCGGTCTCGGTCTTTGCGGGCTTGGTCACGCTCGACGCGGTGGCGCTTTTCAACCCCGGCTCCGTTTCTATCACTGTGAGTTCCACCGTTTGTGGCAGTTCGATTCCTACCGCCTTCCCATCGAAGAACTCGACCCTGATCGGAAGGTTCGGCGTGAGGTATTCCACCGCGTCGCCAAGGATGTCGCGCGTGAGATGTGTCTGCTCGTAGTTCGAGGTGTCCATGAAGTAATAGTTGTCGCCGTCGCTGTACAGAAATTCCATTTCAACTTCATCCACATTGACCTTATCGATCGGATCGGGCGAGCGGAAGCGGTGCTCAAACATGGCGCCGGTGCGCAGGTTCCGCAGCTTGGCCTGAATGAAGGCTCGCAAGTTGCCGGGTGTGCGGTGCTCGACGCTGAAGACCGAGTGCAGGTCGTTGTTATGCTTAATGATCATCCCCGGACGAAGCTGGGTCGCTGGAATTGCCATGTGTGGAAATGCTCTCCTTCTAGGATTTGCGGCGTGCCTAGCGGAGCGAATCAGCAGGTAGACTGAAAGCCGCTGTAACCGCTATTGGCTTGGAATCAATATTTTATACGGCTTACGGCGTTTTGGGAACCCGTGCCATAATTGGGACAGTGAATCCGAAATCACTAGACAGCTTAAATACCCATGCACGAATCCAAGCCTTACAATACCCATGCGAGGTGTGCTCATGCGCGAAGGCAGATATGAATCGGAAAGAGGCAGCAGAGTAGGGACCGCCATCACCTTCCTATTGATTGGACTAGGCGCTGGCGCCGTAGTCGGAATGTTACTTGCGCCCAAGACCGGCCGCCAGATGCGTCGCGACCTGCGCTGCGGTTATGACAGCGCCCGCGGCACCTTCGAAGACTGGAAGGAGTCAGCGCGCGATTTCGCCGAAGACGCTATGGAACGCGGATCTGATTTCGCGGAAGACTTGCGCGATCGTGTGAAGCCGCTGGCCCGCGGCATTCGGAGGGGCTAGGCCCTTTCCGGCGAAACTCAGTGCCGGCGAAGCTCAGTGAAAGATAGCGCCGAAGAATCCTTTCACCTTCCCAAAAAGGCCTTTCTTGACCTTCGGGTCAGGTGCGGGTGGAAGTACCACGGTGGCGGGAATGGGATCCTGCGGTCGGATAGCAAGTGGCAGCCGTGCCGCTTCGGCTGTTGGTGCGGGCGGAATTCTCGCTGCAGTCGAGTTGCGCTGCCTGGCCTTGGCTAATTCCGCTCCACTGAAGACGAGAGGAGACTCCACCTGCGGCTTTGCCGAGTCCGCCGAGGGCGTGTCTTGGCTGGAACTGGGTAGGGGCGACGCGCTGGGAGGAGCCGCTGTGGGCCCTCCGCTCGACGAATTTCCCAGCGTTAGTTTTCCTCCGGCCTTGTCTTCGGGAATCGCTTGCGCATCTTCAGCTGACGCGCGGAGCACCGGCTCCGATGCTGGCGGACATCCGCAGGAGGCAACCGGTGCCTCTACCGAATCAAGCCGCCCTTGACGGAACACTACCTGCTGCTCCGGTTTGATCTCATATGTTCCGCTTCCCAGCAACTCCGCAACCACTGCTGAAGACGTGCTTCCCGCCAGCGATCCTACGCAGGTGTTGCCCTTCGAGTCCGTGCTGATGGCAAGGTTAAATTCGCCGGGGCCCGGCAGCACAATGCGGAAATCCGGCGTCAGGACGGAATCGAGAGACTCCTGTACGTTGTAGTGGGTTTCCATAGCGCCTTTGCTCATGCCCAGCATCAGGTCGTGCCCATTGCTCGACGTGGCGACGGAAACCGTGGTACCCGGACAGACCCGCACTTCGCCGCCTCGCGTCAGCCTTAGCACCGCTGTCTGGTCGCCTGCGGTGATCGACGCTCCCGAAGCGACCCGGCTGCCTGTCTCAATCAGGCTGCCGGAGGTCCCGACGGCCACGGGAACGGCCACGGGTTCAACTCCTGGCGTAAAAGCGGTGACTGACGGCGGCTTGGCGGTGGCGGACTGGTCGGCCCGTATGCGGATTCGCAGGTGATTGCCTGCCGCATCCCAGTTGTAAAGAACAGGCGCCGCCAGATCCAGCACAATGCGAGTCACCGCCGGATCGATCTGATACTGGCTCAGGCGAATGCTTTTGATCTGCTCATTGCGAAACGGGATTCTCTGTCGAACATTGCCGAGCGTCGAATCGGGAAGATCGACAACCAGCCGCAAAGGCTGCTCTACAACTTGGATTTTGGGAGTGATCGGTCGCGAGGATAGAACTTCAAACACCGGCCCGAATTCCCCAGGAGTGACGCGAACCGAACGCAATTCGGAGATTGCGGCTGTGTGCGGTCGGGGGCTCTGGGCAGCCGCAGACACAACTGTCAGGGCTGCAACTAACGCACAACAATATACGCGGATACAAAGCAAAACATTTCCTGAGGTGCTGGGAGGACTGCGATGAGAGTAGCACTACTCGATCGAGTTATAAAGGGAACAAGATTGGTGCCGGGGCACGTGCCCAAAACAGACCCGAAGTAGGACTTCGAATCATGAACCCGAAGCCTGAAGCCTGTACTACGCCTCCGACAAGAACTCGTATTCGTCGATCACGGCTGCCACGGGAACTTTGGCGTCGGCCAGGTTGGCTTCGACGCGCACAACGTTGCCCTTGCAGCGGACACGAATGCTCTCGGTAAGCGTGATTTCTGGGGGGAGGGTCAGAGTGAAGTCGATCTCCGAGCCAACTGCCAGGGGAGCTTCCAGATAGAAGCAGATTCCGCGGGCGCTGACGTCGCGGGTTTGCGCGGACATGGGCGCGCCGGTGTTGCTGGCGAAATTCACTGAAACCGGCAACCGTAGCGCAAACCGCCGGGTAGCTCGTTTTTCTGCCTGCTGGACTTCGACCACCATGGGGGAGACTCCTAAGTACCCCTAGAAGGATAAACATCGTGGCCAGCATGTCAAGCTGAACATTGGCCAGAGGGGGGCCTTGGCCGGTTTCCTGGGCAGGGTTGCCAGTTCCCAGTGCTTAGTTCCCAGTTCCCAGTTCCCAGTTCTTCCCCCCACGAGGTACCGGGAGCCAAGAACTGGGAACTAGCAACTGAGAACTAGGAACTAGCGACGGGGGCCTGCTAATTTCTGGTGTAACCTGAATACAGGTCATGGTTTTTGTCCTCGACAACTACGACTCGTTTACCTATAACCTCGTGCAATATCTAGGGGAACTGGGGCGCGAGGTGGTGGTCCGCCGCAATGACCAGATCACGGTCGGCGAGGTCGAGGCCCTACGCCCGGAGCGAATCGTCATCTCCCCCGGGCCATGTACGCCGCAGGAAGCCGGCATCAGCATGGACCTGTTCCGCCACTTTACCGGCAAGCTGCCAATTCTGGGGGTCTGTCTCGGCCACCAGGCCCTGGGTGCTGCCTTCGGAGGCAAGGTCGTCCGTGCGCCTCATCTGATGCACGGCAAGACCAGCCAAGTCACCCACGACGGCAAGACGGTGTTCCAGAACCTGCAATCGCCATTCACTGCAACCCGCTATCACTCGCTGATTGTCGACGAAAAGGGCTTACCTGCGGAACTCGAGGTCAGCGCCTGGACCACTGAGTCCGATGGCTCAAAGACAATCATGGGGCTACGCCACAAGAGGTACCCCGTTGAAGGCGTGCAGTTCCATCCCGAGAGCGTGCTGACGAGCGAAGGCAAAAAACTGGTGGCTAATTTTCTGGCCATGTAGCGCCCCAAGTTGTCAGCTGTCAGTTGTCAGTGGATTCCCGAACTGGGCAGAAGTTTGTTGCCGTGTGACGACTCTCACAGCGTTGCTGTCTCATCAGTGTGTAAAACGAATACATGAATAGCAGAGAGAGTCTGTATCCAGGCCGCTGTTACCGCGACCTGGTGGTTTGGCAGCGCGCGATCGAACTAGTCACAGAGGTCTATAGAAGCACCAGTGCCTGGTTCCATGATGGTGAGAGATATGGACTCACCTCCCAATTGCGACGTGCCGCAGTTTCCATCCCCAGCAATGTGGCTGAAGGACAAGGGCGGATCTCGAAAGGGGAGTTCAGGCAGTTTCTCGGCCAAGCGCGAGGATCACTGCTGGAAGTCGAAACGCAAATTGTAATTTCTCTCAAACTTGGGTTATCTGGGTGAGCGCCAGAGCGAAGAATTGCTTAAGCGGACCGCCGAGGTGTGTAGGATTCTGAATGGTCTGGTGCACTCGCTGCGTTAGCTGCACGGTGGAAAGCCATCGCAGTTGACGCTGTGATCGGCACTGGCAACTAAGAACTGGCAACTGACAACTAGTTGCCGCCCCTCGCCGCCTCCACCGCCCTCAGCACCGCCTGGGCCTTGTTCATCGTCTCCTGATGCTCGGTCGTAGGATCCGAGTCGGCGACGATGCCGGCGCCCGCCTGAAGGTACGCCTTCTTGCCCTGCATCAGCATGGTACGGATCGCGATGCAGGAATCCAGGTTCCCCGCGAAGTCGGCGTACAGGACCGATCCGCCGTAGATTGCACGCCGGGTAGGTTCGAGTTCCTCAATGATCTGCATGGCACGAACTTTGGGAGCACCGCTCAAGGTACCAGCCGGGAAGCAAGCCGCGAACGCGTCGAGCGCATGCAGACCGGGGCGCAGCTTGCCTTCGAGCGCCGAGACTATGTGCATCACGTGCGAGTATCGCTCGACGTACATCAGGTCTTTCACCTTCACTGAGCCGTACTCGCTCACCCGGCCGAGGTCGTTGCGTCCAAGGTCAACTAGCATCACGTGCTCGGCGCGTTCTTTTTCGTCGGTGAGCATCTTCTCTTGCAGCCGCTGGTCTTCGGCTTCGTCTTTGCCGCGCGGATGCGTGCCCGCAATCGGCCGGTATTCGAGCTTTTGACCGGTGACGCGTACCAGCATCTCCGGGGATGATCCCAGCACGTGTGTGTCGCCCATCTTCAGAAAATACATATAGGGCGATGGATTTACCGCCCGCAGCGAACGGTAGATGTTGAACGGCTGCACTCCGGGCGTGAAGTCCAGACGCTGCGAGAGCACAACCTGGAAAATATCTCCTGCGGCTATGTACTCCTTGGCGCGGCGGACCGCGTTCTCGTAGTCCTTCTGCGGCGTGTTTGCGTGCACCCGCAGCTTTCCTCGCCGCGTGCCATTTGTCTGTTGCCACTGGCCTGGACGCGCACCCGAAAGCTTTCGTTCCAGGGCAGCAATGTCCGCCAGTGCCCGGTCATAGGCTTGTCGTGGGGTCTCGCTGGTGACGTCCGCCGCGGCGATGATGTGAATCTGATGCCGCAGGTGATCGAACGCCAGCAGGCGGTCGAAGAACATCAAGGTGCAATCGGGAAAGTGCAGATCGTCGCGGGTATCGTCCCCGATATTTTCCAGTTGCCGAACAATGTCATACGAGCAATACCCGACCGCGCCGGAAAGGAATGGCGGCAATCCGGGAATGCTCGCGGGCTTGTGCTGCTGGAGCAGTTCCTTGGCGATCTGAAATATGTTGCCTGACCGCTTCTCGCGCTTACGTCCTCGTTCGAGTGTAATTTCGCCACCACAGGCTTGAAGCTGCATGTAGGGGCGCGCGCCGAGGAACGTGTACCGGCCAATCTGCTCGCCGCGTTCAACCGACTCCAGCAGAAACGCGTCCTGCTCGCCGCGCGAGATGGCCAGAAAAGCGGAAACAGGAGTCAGCAGGTCCGCCATCACAGACTTCACCACCGGCACGAGTGTTGATTCACGCGCGAGGGCGGAAAATTGTTTGTAATCAGGACGAATCATCGGATCATGGTGCCTGCGGAAATCATTTCACCACAGGGACACAGAGGCACAGAGAAATCAAAAGCGAGTTTTGCTGAATGTTTCGTTTTCGCTGTGCCTCTGTGTCTCTGTGGTGAACCAGGTTTCAAGCTTGTAGGGGAGACAAAATAATACAAGAAAGGCTAGAGAATCTTCTTGCCGAACGCCGACAATGCCAACTCCACCGCCAAATCCGCCGTGCGGTTGTGCTCGTCAATGACCGGATTCACTTCGACAATCTCGAAACCCAGCATGCGGCCGTGGTCGGCGATGATTTCCATTGCCAGGTGTGCCTCGCGGTAGGTCGCGCCGCCGCGAACTGGCGTACCGACGCCGGGCGCGTCTTCGGGATCGACCCAGTCCATGTCGAGTGATACATGATAGCCAGACGTGCCGCGTCCGGCCATGCGCAGAGCTTCCTCCATCACCGTGCGCATGCCGCGCTCGTCAATGTCGCGCATGGTGAAAACGCCGATTCCTGCGCGCCGAACATTCTCTTTCTCAATCGCATCAATGTCGCGCACGCCTACCAGCACGCAGTTCTCCGGGGCGACTTTCGGCGAGAAGCCGAAAATGTTGCCGAGTTCCGTTGGACCAAGTCCCATGATCGCTGCGAGGGGCATGCCGTGAACGTTTCCGCTGGGTGAACTGTCGGGAGTGTTGATGTCAGTGTGGGCGTCAATCCAGATGAGGCCTACTTTCTGATTCTGCCTTCGGTAAAACTCGGCGATCCCGCTCACCGTTCCCGCGCCGACCGAGTGGTCGCCGCCGAGCACCAGGGGAACTTTACCTGACTCGATGGTCTTCAACACAAGTTCAGCGTGTTTGGTGCAGGTCGCAGTGATTTCCTTCAAATACTTGGCGTGAGCGTCGCCGGCTTTCTTTTGCTCGGGGATGGCAACCGCGATGTTGCCAGCGTCTTCTACAACGTGTCCAAGCTCCTCCAGTCGCGCTTCGAGCCCCGCGACACGGACGGCAGACGGCCCCATGTCCACGCCACGCCGCGACTGGCCAAGGTCGAGAGGCACACCGATGACCCGGATCTTCTTAGGAGCGATGCTTGTGTCAGTAATGTGAGCCATAGGCTTGAATTGAGGATTGATGAATCGGCGAATTTGCGAATTGACGAATTCCAGAACCGATCTCTTGCGGCTTAACCCATATCGAATTCGTCAATTCAGAAATTCGTAAATTCGAAAATCTTGCGCTGGGTTCAACCCGGCGCTACGGATAAAGCCTGTGCAGCGTCCTGGCAAACGGAATGGTCTCGCGCACGTGCTCCAAGCCGCAAATCCACGCCACTGCGCGTTCAATCCCCATGCCAAAACCGCCGTGCGGCACGCCGCCATACTTGCGCAGATCGAGATACCACTTGAACGCCTCTTCCGGCAGTCCGTGCTCGTGAATGCGCTTCAGCAGCAACTCGTATGAGCCGATCCGTTGCGACCCGCCGATGATTTCCCCGTAGCCTTCTGGCGCGAGCACATCCACACACAGCGCCAGTTCGGGCCGCTGCGGGTCCGGTTCCATGTAGAACGCTTTTATCTGCGATGGATACCGATGCACCATCACCGGTTTATCGAACTGCGCGGAAAGGTACGTTTCGTCTGGCGAGCCGAAGTCCCCGCCCCACTCAAACTTATTCTCGACCGCTCCCTTGGCGTACGCCTCCTGTAGCATTTTGACCGCATCGTCGTAACTGACACGTGGAAACGGCGCCGAAATCTTCTCCAGCTTGGCAACATCGCGTCCTATTGTTACCAGATCAGCCCTCCGCTTTTCCAGACACCGCTGCACGATGAAGCTGATGAAATTTTCGGCCAGTTCCATCAGATCGGCTAGCTCCGCGTACGCGACCTCGGGTTCAACCATCCAGAACTCGGTAAGATGGCGGCGCGTCTTTGATTTCTCGGCGCGGAACGTCGGGCCAAACGAATAGACCTTGCCCAGGGCCATCGCTGTGGCTTCGATGTAGAGCTGCCCGGACTGGGTCAGATATGCCTGCTCGTCAAAATAATCGACGGGGAAAAGTGTCGTCGTGCCCTCGCAAGCCGCCGGCGTGAGGATCGGAGGATCGGTGAGCGTGAAGCCGCGCTCGTCGAAAAAGTCGCGTGCGGTTTTGATGATCTCGGCCCGAACGCGAAGGATCGCTGCCTGTCGCGGCGTACGCACCCACAGGTGGCGATGGTCCATCAGGAAATCGACACCGTGCTCTTTCAGCGAAATCGGGAACGGATCGTCTTCCGGCACACGCTGCAGCACTTGCACGTTGGAGACATCCAGTTCGTATCCGCCGGGCGCGCGCTTATCGGCACGCACTTTACCTTCGACAATGACGCTGGATTCCTGCGTCAGCCCCTTGATTGAGTCGAATACCTCGGGCGCGACCGCGTTCTTGGGTACCACACCCTGAATTACGCCGCTGCCGTCGCGAAAGATCGGAAAGAGCAGTTTGCCACTCTCGCGCAGGTTGTACAGCCACCCGCGTACGGTGACGGTCTGGCCGTTATGCTTGCCGATCTCAGAAATGGTGGTGACTGGATTCATGCGGTTGTTGCTAATTGAGTCATTGAATCATCGGATCATTGAATCATTCAAAAGCGTGAGCGCAAACTCCTTCGGTTTTCAATGATTCAATCGCTCATTGACTCAATGATTCAATTTCTATGCCGGCACCAGCGTCCCGAAAATCTCTCCCATCTTCTCCACCGGATTGATCTTCTCGTCAGCATCAATCTCCAGCAACAACGGCGGGCGATGCGGCGCTTGGCTCAGCAAATCCAAAGTTTCCTTCCAGTTGATCGTTCCCGCGCCCGGCCAGAGATGCGAGTCGCGGTCCTTGGCATTGTCGTGAACGTGCGTGGAGTGGATATAGCCTTTCAACGTTTCAAAAGCCTGGGGCACGTCGCTCATCATGTGCGCGTGACCGGTGTCGAAGCACACGCCCACGTCATCAAAATGCGTGGTGCGGATGAATTCCACCAGCCGTTCCGGAGTCGAGAGGTCGTTCGGAATATTTTCGACCAGGATCCGCACTCCCAGCGGTTTTGCGAAGGCGCGCAGGTGCTCGACCGAAGTCATCGCCGCTTCAAACTTGCGCTCGTCGTAGTACTCGTTCGGCAAGCCAATGTGCTGGATCAGAAAGCGAAACGGGATCTGTTCAGCCAGTTCGATCGCTCGCTTAATCTCATCCATGGCCTCGATTCGCGCCGCGCGGTCGATCGAAGCAATGTTGATTGGCGCCGCGCCGGTACGGCCCCATTCGTAATCTGCGTACAGTGGCGCATGAACGGAATGCAGCGGCACGCCACTCGTTCGGAACCAGTCGGCAAGTTCGCGCACGTGCTGCTTGCGGTTGGCGTAGTCAACGTGCTGTCGGGCGCCAAAAATCTCGATGCCCTGTGCGCCGCCGCTCACCAGTTTGTCCAGCAAGCCAGGATGCAGCCGCTCTTTGACGTAGATGTAAGTGGAAATTGCCTTCAACATAGATGTCGTTCTGCCAAGTCTGAACCGCCGGGGAGGTAAGGTTCAGAGCGGACTTCTGAGGCTAGCCTAGTGAGCAAGAGCGAGTCAAATAGATTGAATCATTGAGTCATCGGATCATTGAAAGCCACAAGAGAGCCTTGGTTTTCCAATGATTCAATCGCTCCATGATTCAATGACTCAATTTCCCTAGATGATTCAATCGCCCAATGATTCAATGACTCAATTTCACTAGACCTGCTGCCGCGCCTCCCCCAGGGTAACCTGCACGTCCATTTTGCGCTTGCCGCGATAAACCGTAACCTTCACAGTGTCGCCTGCCCGATGGCTGTTCATAACGTGGCCCAGCTGTTGCTGGTCCTGCACATCCTGATCATCAATGGCGACGATCAGGTCTCCGCCGATCGTGATCGGCATGTTCCCGAGGTAGGCGCGCTCAGTGCCGCCTTTGAGCCCGGCCCGCGCGGCCGCACCTCCAGGCGCCACCTGCACAATGAGCAAGCCGTAATCGGCCGCCAGTCCCAGTTCGTCGGCGATATCAGGGCTTATAGGAATCGTAACCACGCCCAGCGCCGGCCTGCGCACACGGCCAAGCGTCAAAAGGTCGTTCAGGACCGCCTTGGCGGTGTTGATGGGAATGGCGAATCCAATTCCGGCACTTTGACCGACGCCAGGATTTCCCGCGATCATCGTGTTAATACCGATCACTTCGCCGTGAGAATTCAGTAACGGGCCGCCGGAATTTCCGGGGTTGATCGCAGCATCGGTCTGTATGGCTTCGTCGATGGTAAGGCCGTCGGGCTCCTGCACCTGCCGGATCGAACTCACAATTCCGCTGGTCAGAGTCCCGGATAGGCCAAAAGGGTTTCCGATGGCGTACACCTTCTGCCCTACTTGTAAATTCTTGGAGTCGCCCATGACCATAGGATTCAGGGCCGGAGCCTTGATCTGAATAATCGCGAGATCGTGCGACCGGTCGCTGCCGACGACCGTTGCCCGATACTTCTTGCGATTGTGAAGTGTGACTTCAATCTGCCGTGCCTCGGCAATCACGTGGTAATTGGTCAGGACGTGCCCCTCGCGGTCGATGATGAATCCGGAACCTTGGCCTTCCTGCGGGACCAGACCATAAAAGAAATCCAGTGTCACGGCTCGTGAGGTGATGTTCACGACCGCACCGATGTTCTTGCGGTAAACCGAGATATTGTTTTGCTCTTCGCCGTCGAGGGGCTCATTGCTCGCGGCCTCGGTGATCTCCGCCTTCGGCGCGGGCGAGTTCACCAGCCGAAAGGTCCCGGAGCGGTAAGTCGTGAAATAGAAAAACGCGCCGACAATAAGAGTCGCAATGACGATTGGCCGAAACAGTTTCATCGAAGCACAACGCCTCAGTCCCTTGGTGGGCTTCTACGAGAGTCTATTCTACTGTTCAGAACGTCGTTGCGGCGCACCTGGAAGCCGGCACACGAGCGTGGCAGAATTGTGATACAGGCAATCGAGGCCGGCAATCCCCGGGCTCTGCAACACAAACCAAGTCACTCCGAATTGATCGTGCAGCCGCTTGAAATCGTCCAAACCAAAATGTTCCCAGCCTTTTTGCGCCCCGACCTGTGTCAGCCACGTCTGCGCGAGGGCTGGAAACATGGTAACAGCGCCGCTGTCCTTCACCGCATCAGCCAGCATCGATCGCTCGGCAACGGCCCGGAACCCGTGCTGATCCTCTCCCTGTAGGCGCATGTGCTGGGGATTCAGGGCACAGTAAGCATCTATAGGGGTGTTGCCACGAATCCAGAGAAACGCGTCCGACCAGGGATTCGCCGCTGCCCTTCCGGGCAATTCCAGGTGATGGGTAGCGGGAAAGAGTTGCCGCTGTGCAAGGAACATTCCGCCGCAGAGCGGGGCGAAAAGCGCGAGCCACCGCCAGAATTTTGCTTTCAGCACGTAGTCGGCGAGCAGGCCTCCCACTACAACGAAGAGCAAAATATAAGCAAGGTGCAGCCCCCGCATTGGCTGGAGTTCAGCGAACCGTACCAGCTGCGGCGGAATAGTGATGAGCAGCGTTGACAGCAGGCAAAGGCCGCAAAAGACGATGGTGGTCAGACACAGTCGCTGTAGAACGACCCGTTTGTGACGTTTTGCCAACCGCGCAAACCACCAGAACAACGCGAGCGGCCCGAACAGTCCCAGCCACTCAAACCACTCCCAACGCAAAATGAAGAAGTAGGAGTGTGCATCGATCGCTTGCCTGTAGGCTGAAGTCACCGGCGGAAATATTGTGACCGGGAGCAGAAACGCAGCGAACGTTGGGGACAACTGCACTCGTTCCCCCGCAACCAGCAGAAGCACAAATCCCAGGCTGAAAACCGACATCAGGGGATGCACGAATGCCGCTAGCACGATCCAGATTGCCGTCTGAACATATTTACGTTCAAGCGCGCTGGAGACGATCCAGATTGCTGTTGCCGTCGAAAATGACCTCGGGTTGAGGTACTGGTCCATAATGTACAGCGCCGTGCCGGCGACCGGTATCGTTAACAACCCTGCAATCATCAGCGAGCTTCCCCACGCCGCGCGCCGCGAATGGAAGCAGACGTACCCGAGTTTCCAGCATCCTGCAATCAGCAAGACGATGCAGATGAAATGCCATACCAGAAGCGACCATTCCAGTGGAAGGTGTGTCAGTCGCACAGACCACGCAATCAGATTCGGGTAGAACGTCATGCTCGCATGCGACGCAAACAAGCTCTGGATGTATGGATAGAGTGCCGGGTTCAGTAGCTTTTTGATCCCGGGGACATAGATTTCCGCGTCCTCAACGAAAGGATGATATCCGTGTACTAGAACGGCAGCGAATCCGACCAGCATGGCAAGTCCAACCGGGACTCGAGGAGTGCCTAGGCCCGAGGGCCGAGAGTCAGTTTCTGCTTTGGTTTGAGAAGAGTCATGAGGCAGGGCAGAAACATCCAACCCCTCAGGAGGTTGCCGCTGTAATGTCATTTCTTCTCGCGGTATTCCATCTCGGTACTCGCTTCCCAGAGTGATGACTTGTCGGTTATCCCATTGACAAGATAATCCATCGCAACCATGGTTTGCGTTGCGGAAATACTCGGCGTCCGGCTAGACGCAGCCCTGAGGTGATGCGCTCAGTTAGAATGCAGTCCGCAATTTCACGACCGCGATACGCCATTGCCGGCAGGGTTGGTAATTGGCCCGCGGTTATAGTAATCGGGCACAGTCGTCTCTAGCTTTCGTCCCGCTGCGTCAAAGATTCTGTACTTGGCCATTCCCCACTTCTGCAATGCGAATTGCAGGGTTGTCGCGAGAACGCCTAGTCCATACTTCACGCTTCGCCGAAAGTTGATGGAGGAGGCCTCCGGGAAGTATTTGGTCGGGCATGACACTTCGCCGATGCGGAACCCGAAGAACGCGCACTGCGCCAGCATCTGATTGTCGAAAACAAAGTCGTCAGAGTTTTCCAGCAGCGGAAGTTTCGTCAGCACTTCGCGGCTGAAGGCGCGATAGCCGCTGTGGTATTCGGATACCTTGACTCTCAGAAACAAATTCTCGAAAGCCGTCAGCAGGCGGTTGAAAACGTACTTGTAGAGCGGCATCCCGCCGCGCAGCGCCTGGCCGCCAATAATTCTCGATCCCAGCACCACGTCGTAAACCCCGTATGCGACCATGCTTGCCATCGCCGTTACCAGCAGCGGCGTGTACTGATAGTCCGGGTGCAGCATGATCACGACATCTGCTCCTTCGGCCAGTGCTTCTGTGTAGCAGGTCTGTTGATTGCGCCCGTAACCGTAGTTGCGGTCATGCACAAAATGCACCAGCCCGAGCTCGCGCGCAACTTCCACGGTGCGGTCAGAGCTGTAATCGTCCACCAAAATCCGCATGTCCACGATGTCGGTTAGCTCTTCGACGGTAGTGCGAAGTGTCTTCTCCGCGTTGTATGCGGGCATAACGACGGCGATGCGTTTTCCATTAAGCATGAAGAGCTGTGAGCGATGAGCTGCGAGCGATGAGCGATCTGTTTCTTTCCTTCCTAAGTGAGCTTGAACCGATCCCCTCGCTGATTGCTCGGTGCTCACTGCTCGTGGCTCGCTGCAGCATTGCTAATTTACACTCATCATAAATCATGACCTTCGGTCGACCTCGCACAAGAAGCTTTCCCATAACTACCAGCGGTACCGTTCTCATTCACCTTGATTTCCTGCTCGCCGGAATCGTAATGACCTTTCTGGGCCCGCTGCTGCCGATCCTGGC
>WNFY01001525.1_pt1 | contig 23660 bp, 23 predicted proteins | sample 5400091 | NCBI WGS metagenome assembly WNFY01 (sample SAMN13153364, study PRJNA577476) | soil metagenome | isolation source: 60 cm soil or saprolite under grassland replicate 1 | place: USA:California | collected 2016-06-15 | reverse complement strand
CGTCGTCGAGCACGAGGGGGCGGCCCAGGAGCTCCGCCACGACGGTCTTGGTCACGTCGTCGCGCGTGGGGCCGAGGCCGCCGGTGGTGAGCACCGCGCCGGTGCGCGCGAGGGCCTCCGCGACGGCGCCGCGGATGGCATCGGCGCGGTCGGCCACGGTCGTGTGGCGGTCGATCTCCACGCCGGCCGCGGCGAGGGCCCGGCCCAGATCGGCGGCGTTGGTATCCACGGTGTGGCCGAGCAACAGCTCGGTGCCGACGGTCAGGAGCTCGAGCTTCACCCGCGCCCCTTCAGGAGCGCGCGATACCGGTACAGGTAGACGATCAGCGAGTACACGGTCAGGAAGACGGCGCCGGCGAGCGTGATGGAGACGAAATACCCGTGGAAGCGATCCCAGAAGTTGCGGAACGAGCCCGCCCAGCGGTGCGCCGCCAGCGCGTCCTTCCACGCGAACCACGCGATCGTCGCGCCGATGAACACGTTCTGGACGACTGCCTTGGCCTTCCCCGGCCCGGCGGCCGGTATCAGGATGCCGCGCCGCTTCGCGAAGAAGCGGAAGGCGGTCATCAGCACCTCGCGCCCCACCAGCAGCAGCGCGACCCAGAGCGGCAGGCTGCCCCACCAAGGGATGCGGTAGTCCACCAGGATGGTCGGGTGTCGGGTGATCCAGAAGATGGGGATCAAGGTGGCGAACAGCAGCCACTTGTCGGCGATGGGGTCGAGGAGCTGGCCCAGCTCGCTGACCTGGTGATAGCGGCGCGCGAGGTAGCCGTCCACCGCGTCGGAGATCGCCGCGGCGAGGAAGACGAGAAACGCGATGACCTTGGGCCAATACCCGGAAATGAACGGCAGCAGGGCGATGACCGGCGTGAGGCAGATCCGGGCCAGCGTGAGGATGTTCGGCAATGTCCACCGCATGGGGGATCCCGCCTCGGTCAGCTCAGCGTCTTCAGCACCATCTTGCTGACGGCCTTGAGCGTGTCGAACACGCCGTCGCCGCGGACCGCGACGGCTTCGTAGTACCCCGCGCGGCCGACCCACTGCCCGCTCGCGTTCTCGACGAGGAACTCCCCCTGGTGCGCGGGATCAGGGGTGACCTTCTGCTGCGCGGCTTCCTCGAGGGGCCAGCCGGGATTGAGCGCCGCCTGGAGGTCCTTGATCGGCGCCGCGTTGGGCAGATCGCGCTTGTTGTACTGGATGATGAACGGGATCTTCGTCAGGTCGTACCCGTATTCGGCCATGTTGTCGTAGAGGTTCTGCATGGATTCGACGTTGGCTTCCATGCGCTCCACCTGGCTGTCGGCGACGAAGACGATGCCGTCCACGCCCTTGAGGATGAGCTTGCGGCTCGCGTTGTAATACACCTGGCCAGGCACGGTGTAGAGGTGGAAGCGGGTCTTGAAGCCGCGGATCGTCCCCAGGTCCACCGGGAGGAAGTCGAAGAACAGGGTGCGCTCGGTCTCGGTGGCCAGCGAGATCATCTTGCCCCGGGTGTTGGGCGACACCTTGCCGTAGATGTGCTCCAAGTTCGTCGTCTTGCCGCCCAGGCCGGGGCCGTAATAGACGAGCTTGCAGTTGATCTCGCGGGACGCGTAGTTGATCATCGACATAGATCGCGCGTCCCCTTACCCGAAGAGTTTGTCAATTTCGTCTTCCGCCCCTTCGAGGAGGCCCGGCTTCTGTTCGGCCGGGCCCGTCCGCACCCGGTTGAACATCTCCTCGAACACCTTGTTCAAGTTTTCGACGACCGCCTTGGCCTTCAATTTGACGAGGCCCAGGGTGGCCCGGCTGTCGAAGAGCACGACGAGGATCACCCGCTTGGCCACGTCGGCCAGATACATGGACTCCCGCTCGCCCTGATGCACGAGCGAAGCGAACTCGGGCTCGCCGATCATTTTCGCGAGCTGGTCGTTGGCGCTGAAGTCGGCGGCAGTGAGGGAAGCGAAGGCCGTGGGGTCGAATTGCGGCGTCTCGCCCACGGTGGCCACGAGCTGGCCCGTGCGGTCCACGAGCAGCGCGCAGCGCGCGTTCGAGTCCCGCAGAAACGCCTGCAGGTGTTGTTGGATCTGTTTGAAGTCGTTCTCGCTGAACGACCAGCTGGCGGCACCCGTCATCGCGCTCCTCGGCTCACTCCTCCCCCATCTCGCGCCGCGCGGCCAGCGCCTGCGCGATCGTCACGCCGTCGGCATACTCGAGATCGCCCCCGACGGGCAGACCGCGCGCGATCCGGGTCACGCGCACGCCCGTGGGACGCAGCACCTGCTGCAGGTACGTCGCGGTCACCTCACCCTCCATCGACGGGTTGGTCGCGACGATCACCTCACGCACCCCGGCCCCGTTTCGCACCCGCTCGATCAGCGGGGCGATGCGCAAGGCCTCGGGACCCACGCCGTCCAGCGGCGACACGCGGCCGCCGAGCACATGGTAGCGCCCCCGGTAGCGGCCCGCGCGCTCGATGGCGGCGACGTCCTTCGCCTCCTCCACCACGCACAGCAGCGTGGGATCGCGCCGCGGGTCACGGCAGATCGCGCACGGATCCTCGTCGGAGAGATTCCCGCAGGCGCCGCACGGGGTCACCTGCGCGCGCACGCGCCGGATCGCCTCCGCCAGCCGCTCGGCGGCGTCCGCCGGCTGCTTGAGCAGGTGGAACGCGAGCCGCTGCGCGGTCTTGGATCCGATCCCGGGGAGCTTGGCCAGCTCCGTCACGAGATCTTCAATGGCCGACACGTCGTGTTACAATGGCAGCTGGAACGGGAACGGCATACCCCCGGCGAGCTTGCGCACTTCGGCCTGTTGCAGCTCGGCGGCCCGCTTCTGCGCCTCCGCCACCGCGGCCAGCACCAGGTCCTCGAGCATTTCCACGTCGCCCTGGCGCACCACCTCCGGGGCAATGGTGATGGCGCGGATCTGGCCCCGGCCGTCCGCCGTCGCCTGCACCATTCCCCCGCCGGCCGACACCGTCACCGTCTGCTGCGCCAGCTGAGACTGGATCTCGGTCAGCCGCCCCTGCATCTGCTGCCCCAACTGGAGCAGGCTGGATAAATCCGCCATACGTCGAAAGTTACCCCTGGCCTATGGGTGTCGCAAGCTACTCGAGCAGCTCCAGATCCAGGGCGTCGATCGCCGCGCCCAACGTCTGGTCCTTGCCGCGCAGCAACTTCAACCGCTCCGCGTTGGCGGTCTCCGTCGTCAGGCGCGCCGGCCGCTCGCCACGCCCGGCCGCAGCCTGCCCGACCCCCTCCACGCGGATCCGCACCGGCTCGGTGAGATACTCCCCCACGAGCTTGGCGAGCGCGTCGCGCTTGTGGTCGATGCCCGTCGCGTGACCGGCGTTGCCGTCGAGCACGCGGACGGCGACGACACCGCGCTCGGCAGCGACGACGGCCGTCTCTCCCAACAGCGTCCCGAGCATCGGACTCGTCACGCGCGCGTGGGCGACGACGCTCGGCCAGAGCCCTTGCAATCGCTCGAGGGAGAGCGGGCCCTTCTCGAGCGGACGGTCCGCCGGCCCTGACGCGGACGGCGTGGGATGTGGGGTGTGGGATGTGGGTTGCACCGGCGCCGGGGCGGGATCCCGTAGCACAGGCGGCGTCCCCACTCCCCACCCCCCACTCCCCACGCCCTTGTCCAGCGCTCTCAGCACCTCGGCCAACTCCACCGTCCGATCCATCATCGCCCAGCGCAGCAGCAGCAGTTCGACGACGAGCCGGGGATTGCCGCTGCGGCGCACCTGCGGCTCGATGTCGGCCAGGAGGGCCAGCAGGCGCACGACGTCCGCCGGCGGCAGTCGTGGGGCGGTGGCCCGCACGAGCTGCCCCAGGCCCTCGGTCAGGCCCTCGGGCTGGCCGCCCATGCCGACGAGCAGGACGGCCCGGAGCACCTCGCCGGCGCCCCCGACGAATTCCCCCAGGTCCGCGCCCGCCTCGACGAGGCGGTCCACGAGCGGGAACACCGCCGCCGCATCGCGTTCGGCCACGAGGCGCAGCGTCTCGCCGTAGAGATCGTCGGCGATGAGCCCGAGCACCTCCCGCACGCGCGCCGCGGTGATCGGCCCTTCGCCGAAGGAGCCCACCTGGTCGAGCAGCGACAGCGCGTCGCGCATCCCGCCGTCCGCGCTCCGGGCGATGAGGCGCAGGGCATCTTCGTCGACGGCGATTTTCTCCGTGGCGCACACCTGCTGCAGCCGCTCCACGATCGCGTGCGGCCCGATGCGCCGGAAGTCGAAGCGCTGCAGGCGCGACAGAATCGGCGCGGCGGTCTGGGCGATCTTCTGCGGTTCGGTGGTGGCGAAGACGAACACGACTCGCGGCGGCGGCTCCTCGAGAATCTTGAGGAGGGCGTTCCACGCCTCCCGCGTGAGCATGTGCGCTTCATCAACGATGTAGACCTTGTGGCCGTGCTCGACGCTCGCCGCGTACATCGCGCGCTCCCGCAGGTCGCGGGCGTCGTCGACGCCGCGATTCGACGCCGCGTCCAGCTCGACGACGTCGAGGTTCGCCTGGCCGGTCCAGATGCGGGTGCAGGAGTCGCAGGTGCCGCACGGCTCACCGTCGCGCTGGTTGGGGCAGTTCAACGCCATGGCGAGGATCCGCGCCGCCGTGGTTTTGCCCACGCCGCGGGGGCCCGCGAACAGGTAGCCGTGCGCGGTCCGGCCCTGGGCCACGGCCCCCCGCAGGGCCGCGGCCACGTGATCCTGCACGATCAGCTCGGAAAACTTCCGGGGACGGTATTTGCGGGCGAGAGCGATCATCGATGCACGCGGAACATAGCAGGGCGGCGTCGACTTGTGCAGAGCTTCGCTAGGGACGCCGGGCCCGCACCGAGGCGGTGAAATCCGTCCGCAGCCCCGAGGCCTGCACGGCGAGGTTCGTGGCGCTGCCGCCGGCGCGACCGGGACGCAACGTCACGTGGCCACCCTGACTATCGGTCGTGACCCCCAGCACCTTGAGCACGCGGCCGTCACCGACTGCGGCGAGCAGCCCACGGACGGGCAGCGGGTTGCCGAACGCATCGGTGGGGATCACCAGCAGATTCGACGCCGCGTCGGGATCGAGCTCGAGACGCCGCGTCACCGTGTCCCGCCCGCGCAGCACCAGGAGTCGCGCGGCCGGACCCGGCGCCGGGTAGAGCGTCGCCTGGCGGACGAGCGCGCCGAGCATCGCCGTCACGGTCGTGGCCGCGGCACGCGGGCCGAACTCCAGGTCCACCCACACCGCGCCCGCAGAATCGGTGCGGTCGGGAGGCGCGAGCAGCCGGCCGTTCGCCACCACGAGGGTTACCGGCACTCCTGTGATGGGCGCGCCCGTCGAGTCCCGCGCCTCGAAGATCAGCGGCACCGCCGCGCGACGACCCACGACCCCCCGCTGGCCGGTGCCCGCCACCCAGCCCGTGCTCGTCGGCGACGGCCGGGGCGTACGCCCGGGTCGAGTCGTCGCCACGGGCACCGGCCGCGACACTGCGGCCGGGAGCGTGATGAACTCCACGGTGGTCTGTCCGGCAAGCATCGTCCCGTCCGTGGCCTCGACCGTGAGCGAGCGGGTGATCGGCGCGGACCCCGCCCGCACGCGGAACGAAGCGATGCCCCGGGCGTCCGTCACCGCGACGGCATCGGGTCCCGCCCTGACCGTTCCCCCAGCGCCGCCGCTGCCGCGGAGCACGAGCCGAGCGCCCGGCACCGGCTGTTCACCTTGCCGCAGCGCGACGGCGACGATCGCCTCGCTCCCCGCCTCCGCCGTGACACGGGATTGCAGCGGCACGACGACCACCACGGCGGCGGCAACAGGGGGGGGCTGCGCCGCTCCCGCCGGCCGCGAGCTCGCGGCGGGTCCGGTGGCGCGGGCCCCCACGCACGTCGCGATCCTTGTCAGAATCAGCGAGTCGGCGCCAAGCGCGGCGAGATCCACGCGGTCGCGCGCGGTGGGGGTGAACGAGACGCAATTGCGGCGGATCAAGTCGGCGATCTCACCATGCGAGAGCGCGCCGCCGGTCAACAGGCGGATGAGATCCGTCTTGCGGAGCGGCTCTGAAGTCTGAGCGGCCAGAGGGGGAGCCGTCGCCAGCAGCAGGAGAACCACGAGCGCCCCCCTCACAACCGCGCGCACCCGGAGCGGTCGAAGTGCCGCTCGACGCTGTCGACGCCGGCATAGAGGGCGCGGTCACGCCCTGCGCGCACGGCGTCGAGCACGCCGACCTTGGACTTGCCCCGCACGTTATACGCCGTCCACTCATCCTCGAGCGCCGCGAGCCCGCGCGCCAATCCCGCGCAGTCCAGCTGCCGGCCGTCGTACAGCTTGGCGCGGTCGTTGTACGCGCGAATCGTGAGGCCGAGCGTGTCGCCGAGACGGTCGAAGATCGGGAGCAGCGTGTCTCCGGAAGGGGCCGGTCTCGCTCCCGTGGGAGGCCTCGCCGCCACCGGCGCGGGAGGAGGGGCGGCATGCGCCGGGCGGTACACGAAGTACCAATAGCCCCCCGCAGCCGCCATCAGGAGCAGTCCGAGCACCGTCAGGACCCCGCCCCTCCCGCGCCGCCGCCGCCGCGGCTCCGGCTCAACCACCCGCGGGCCAACCGGACTGGGCCGGCGCACGGCGGGACGTGGCACTACCGGGGGCGGGGGGCGCATTGGGGCCGCCGGCGGTGGTGCCTCCTCCGGTAAGTGCCCGACGTCGAGCAGGGGCAGATCGGCAATCGACGGTGACGGCTTCGCCGGCCGTGATGGCCGCAGCGGTGGCGGCTCAGGAGGGGGCGGCGGGGGCGGCGGGGGCGGCGGGGGTTCAACCGGTGTCGGCGGCGGGGCGGGCGCCGCTGCCTTTGGCCGCGGCGCGGTGGGCGTGCCGGCGGCTGGCGGCTGCGGCGGCGGGGCCGGCTTGGTCGCGCGAGGCGCGGGCTTGCGCGGCGGTGCCGGTGGTCCCGCGTGACTGCCGAACACCTCCAGGGTCGACCGAGGCTCCGCAGGGGGCGCCGACCCCGCCGGCGCCGGGACCGGCGCCTCGCCGGCGCGCGTGACGAGCGGATCGTCGCTCTCGAAGTTCATCCACGGGAAGCACGATGCTTTATGGCCGCCTGCGAGCCGTTCCTCCTCCCCGATCAGCTCGTAGAACGACTGCGACGCGCTATGCCAATCGGCGCCCGGCCCCGGGCGGAATACTCCGGCCACGGGCCGGCCGTCGCGGTCGGTGCCAAGCACCAGGGCCAGGTGCCAGGGCTGGGTGAAGTACTGCTCGTGCGTCTGCACGTCGCCCGGCGCGAGCTCGATGGGGTGCGGTGGATGACTGTGGTACCACCCGATGAGCTGGCCGCCGACCCGCGTCAGCTCCTCCTGAATGCGGTCCCAGAGGCGGGACACCACGACCTGCGTCTTGTCGCCGTAAATCGGCTGATTGAGGCGGATCGTGGAATCCACCACGGCGTACCGCACGCGCGACGTCGGGCACTCGAACAGGTCGCCGACGAGAAAGCCGATCAAGGCCTGGCCCTTCACCGCGAGCATGTGCTCGTGCAGGGCGTCGAGGGCCTTCTGTTCAATGAACAGGGGGTAGCGGCCTCCCGGATTGCGCCGGCCGTTGGGGTTCCAGAGGATCGCCCGTGCCGTGGGGATCACCTGCTTGAGGTGCGGCGCGCCCGTCACTGTAAGACCTCCGCGATCACGCCCGCGGCGCGCTCGACGTCGGCGCGGCTCACGTCCAGATGGGTCACCGCGCGCAGTCGCTTCGCGGCGAACGGGACGACCAGCACGCCGCGCGCGGCGAGCCGGGGAATCACGCGGTCGGCGGTATCGTCGTCGCGCACCAGATCGAGCATGACGATGTTCGTCTCCGGAGCGGACGGTCGGACCGCCGGACAATCGGACAACAGCTCGGCGAAGCGCTTGGCATTCGCGTGGTCGTCGCCGATGCGCTGCAGGTTGTGCTCCAGCGCGTACAGCCCGGCCGCCGCCAGCATCCCCGACTGCCGCATCCCCCCGCCCAGGCGCTTGCGCATCTCCCAGGCCCGGGGCCGCAGCTCGCGCGCGAACGCGAGACACGACCCGACGGGGCAGCCGAGCCCCTTCGAGAGACTGACCATCACGGTCGTGGCGCCGCGCGTCAGCGTCGCGGGCGGCGTCGCGAGCGCGGCCGCGGCGTTCCAGAGGCGCGCGCCGTCCAGGTGGAGGCGCAGCCCCGCCTCACGCGCGAGCGCGGCGATCCCGGCCATCACCTCGGGGCGCATCACCTTCCCGCCCGCGGCATTGTGGGTGTTCTCGATCGCGACGGCGCTACTGCGGGGCAGGTGCGGCGACGCCGGCCGCAGCGCCGCGCGCGCGAGTGCCGCCGTCAGCACGCCGTCCGGGGTCGTGACGGGGCGGATCTGCACGCCCGCGATCAGCGCGACGCCGGCCAGCTCGTAGTGGACGAGGTGGGCGTTGGCTTCGAGAACGAGCTCCGTGCCCCGCTCCGCGCACAGGGCGACGCCGGTCTGGTTGGCCTGCGTGCCCGACGGGAAGAACAGGGCGTCCTCCATGCCGAGCAGCTCGGCGACCCGCTGCTCGAGCCGCCGCACGGTGGGGTCGCCGTCGAGGACGTCGTCGCCGACCTCCGCGTCCGCGATGGCCCGGCGCATCGCCGGCGAGGGCCGCGTGACCGTGTCGCTGCGCAGGTCGATCGCGCTCATCCCAGCACCACCCGCTGGGCGCGGCGCATGCGGATCAGGTCGTATGTCTCCGCCACCTCGCCCCCCAGCAGGAAGACATAGGCCGTGTAGTAGGTCCAGAGGAAGAACAGCAGGAACGCCAGCGCATTGGCGTCGGACGCCACGCGATCGAACGTCACGAACCGGGTCAGGTACAGCGTGTAGAGGCGCTTCGCCACCTCGAACGCGAGGGCGCAGAACGCCGCCGCGACGAGCGCGGTACGCCAGTAAATCCGGCGGCTGGGCAGGATCTTGAACACGAGGAAGAACAGCAGCGTGCTGAACGCGAAGGCCAGGATCTCCAGGCCGAATCGGGTGCCCCATTGGGTCGCCCGCCGTGCCTCGACGGCCGGCAGCAGCGTGCTCGCGACCAGCAGCGCCGCGGTCGTGAACACCATCCCGAGGTCGACACCCTTCGCGATCGGCCAGGGGCGGTTCTCCTCGGTGTCGAACACCTCGTTCAGCGCGGCCCGCAGCCCGCCGAACAGCCGCGTGGAAAACCAGAGAAAGAGCGGCACGCCGAACAAGGTCAGCCGCGCCCGCTGGGCGACGATGCCGGTCAGCACGCTTTCCACCTGCTCGAAGCCCCCGCCCGGCGGCAGAAAGCGCTCGAGCAGCTCGGAGAGCTGGAGCTGATGGGTGGCGAGCTGATGCTGAACGAGATAGCCGACGAGGGCGAGGAGCAAGGCGAAGAACGGGATGGCCGTCAACAGGAGGTCGAACGCCAAGGCGCTGGCGAGAAACGGGATGTTGTCTTCGTACGCCGCCTCCAGCGTGCGCCGCACCACTCCACGGACGGACTGGTGCCAGCCGGCGGCGTGGCTCACGCGACCGGCTCGTCCTCCTCGCCCTCCGCGGCCACGGTGCTTCCCTCCCGCCGCGCCGCGCGCACCGCGTGGCGCCGCCGCCGCGCCTCGAGCACCCGCCGCTGCAGCTCCTTCTTGGCGCCGGACACCGCCGCCCGGTCCTCGCGGGCCGCCGCCACCAGCTCGCCCAGCTCACCGGCCTTTTCGGCCGCGAGCATCTTCAGGTCCTCAAACTTGCGCGACACTTTGCGCCGGGTGCTCGTCCCGGCCTCGGGCGCGAACAGGAAGCCGACGGCCGCCCCGACCGCCAGCCCGACGAGGAACGCCCCGAACGAGCCCGTGCCCCCCCCTTCGCGCTCGCTCATTCGCCCGCCTCGAGGTCGTCCGGCGCGTGGGCCGCCACCGGCCGCGGCGCCGCGTGGGACTGCAGCGGCGGCTTGACGTACCGGTCCACCGCCGCGCGCGTGCCCGCGACGCGCAGCTGCTCGAACAGGAACACGAACGTCTTCTCCAGGTCGGCCCCGATGGCCTGGCGCACGTCTTCGGGGAGATCCCACATCCGCCGCTTGAACGGCCCCACCGCCTTCTTGCGGCTCTTGTAGATGAACTGCTGCTCAGTGTCGCCCTTCTTCCACTCGTCCTTGCACTCGGCCTTGACCCACGCGTTGATCTCGGCGCGCAGGTCGGCCGGTAGCCGGGGGTGGTCGAAGACGATGGTCTGGAAATTGGTGGCGAGATGGATCTCGATCGCCTCGCACGCCGGGAAGTTCCCGAACGCCTCAGGCGGCAGGGTGGAGGCGCCGTGCTGCACCGCGCCGCCCAACCCGTACTTCGTCCGCGCCTCCTGCGACAGCGCCTTCAACGCGTCGAGGTCGATCTGCACCTTGGCGATGGAGCCGTCCGGCAGGACCACGCCACCGTGGCTGGTGCCGGTCTGCACGGAGATCTTGCTGATCCCCACGTAGGGGCCGAGGCGTTTGAGAGTGCGCAGGTACCCGTCCATGAACGCCCGCAGCTCGTGGACGTCGCTGTTCTTGCCGCCCACTTCGCCGATCTCGGCGCCGACCGAGGCGGTGACGCCCGGGGGCTCGCGGTCGCGGATGAACTTGGTCAGCTCGGCCGCGCGCTCGACGTTGACGCGCTGCTGCGCGTCGAGCGTCGGCTGCGACAGGTCGACCAGCGTGGACGTATCCACGTCGATGTTGTAGAACCCGGCCGCCAGCTCTTCCTCGATCAGCCCGCGCACCGCGGCGATCTCGGCCTCCGGATCGACGGCGTACTTCTTCGCGTTGACCTGGACGTGGTCGCCCTGGATGAAGAGCGGGCCGGTGAACCCTTCGCGCAGCGCGGCGGCGGTCACCACCGCCACGTATTCGACGGGCCGCTGCTCCGTGTACCCGATCTCGCTGCGGGCGATCTCACAGATCAGGGCGCCCACGTCGAGCCGCCGGGCCGCGCGGAAGATCGCGCGGGCCGAATCGTAGGACAGGACGCGGATGTTCATCGCCGGCGTGGTGAAGGGGGGGAGCTCGCCCCGGCCGCGGGCGAGGTAGAGGTCGTGGATCGACGCCGGCCGCACCCCCGCCTGCTGGCCGGCCTCCCAGATCACCCACCGCGCCTCTTCGCGCTCGGCCGGGCTTCCAAAAACCGCCCGCCGCACCAGCTCGTCCATCGCGGCGCTCTGGCGCACCGACGGCGTCTGGAACCGCCGCAATGTCTCCCGCATCTCCTCCGCCATACGCAGCCCTCCCCAGCGTGGAAATTAGACCCCGGCCACTTCGACCACCAGCCCGTCGTAGGCGGGGACGATGCCGGCGGGCAGCTGCGAGGCGAGGTCGGCGTGCGGGAAGTCGTGGGTCAGGTGCGTGAGGAACGTGCGGCGTGCGCCGATCTGTTGCGCGACCGCGACCGCTTCGGGGATCGAGAGGTGCAGCGGGTGCGGCCGGGGCAGCAGCGCGTTCAGCACGAGGACGTCGAGGTCGGTGAGCGCGGCGCGCGCGCCCGCGGGCACGTCCTTGGCATCGGTGAGGTACGCCAGACGCCCCACGCGGTAGCCGAACACCGTGCCATCGCCGTGCGGGAGCGCGATCGGGAGGATGGCGACGCCGGCGACCCGGGTCTCGCGCCCCGCCTCCAGCACTTCCGCCACCAGCTCGGGGAGGATCGTGCCGGCGGGCGCGGCCGTGCCGCGGTCGAAGATGTAGGGGAATTTGTCCGCCAGCTCGGCCATCGTCGCCGCGGGCCCGTAGGCCGGCAGCCCCGCGTCGCGTTTCGCCGAGATCGCCCGCAGGTCGTCGATGCCGTGCACGTGGTCCGCGTGCGCGTGCGTGTACAGCACGGCGTCGACGCGGTCGATGCCGGCGGCGACGAGCTGCAGCCGCAGCTCGGGCGGCGTGTCGATGAGCAGGCGGCGCTCCCCCGCCTCGATCAGCGCGGCGCTGCGGGTGCGTCGATCGCGCGGGTCGGCCGACGTGCAGGTGCGGCAGCGGCAGCCGATCTGCGGGACGCCGAACGAGGTGCCCGTCCCCAGGAACCGCAACCGCACGTCAGACTTCCTCGACCTTGATCAGGTTGGTGCTCCCCGACACTTCCCAGGGGACGCCGGCGGTCATGACGATGCGGTCGCCCCGGCGGGCGAGCCCGCCCTTGAGGAGCAGATCGCGCACGACCTCCAGCATCGCGTCGTAGCTCGGCACGCGATCGACCCGCACCGTCTGCACGCCCCACACCAGGGCGAGCTGCCGGTACGTCGCGATCTCGGTCGTCACGGCGAGGATCGGGACGGACGGGCGCGTGGCGGCGACCTTGCGGGCCGTGAAGCCGCCCCGGGTGAGCGTGACGATGAGCGGCGTCTTCAGCATTCGCGCCACGGCGGCCGTGCCGAGCGCGATCGCGTCCTCGACGGTGACGTCGTCGCGCGCCGCGAGGCGCCGCTCGTCGCGCCCCGCCAGCGCCTGGGGCTCCATGACGCGAATGATGCGGTCCATCGCCCGGACCGCCTCCACCGGGTAGTCCCCGGTCGCCGTTTCCGCCGATAACATCACCGCGTCGGTGCCGTCGAGGATCGCGTTCGCCACATCCGAGGCTTCGGCGCGCGTCGGCCGGGGGTGGTGGATCATCGACTCCAGCATCTGCGTCGCCGTGATGACCGGCTTGCCGTGACGGTTCGCCTCGCGGATCAGCCGCTTCTGGACGAGCGGCACCTCCTCGAAGGGCAGCTCGACGCCAAGGTCGCCGCGCGCCACCATCACCGCGTCGGAGGCGCGGAGGATGCGCTCCAAGTCGTCGAGGGCCGTCGCCTTCTCGATCTTGGCCACGAGCTTCACCGCCGGCGGCACCAGGTTGCGGAGCTCCGCCATGTCCTCGGCGCGGCGCACGAACGACAGCGCGAGGTAATCCACGCCCCACTGCACCGCGTCGGCCACGTCCTCGCGATCCTTCCCGGTCAGCGCCGGCGCGCTCACCTGCAGTCCGGGGAGGTTCATGCCTTTGTGCGCCGTGAGCGTGCCGCCGTCCACGACACGCGCCCAGACCCGTGGCGGCTCGACCCGCGTCACCTCCACCGACAGCAGCCCGTCGTTCAGCAGGATGCGCGCCCCGACGCGCGCGTCCTGCGCCAGCTCGGCGTAGGTGGTGGGCAGCTCGTCTTTGCGCGCCTCCCCCTCCGGGACGAAGACGATCTCCTGCCCGGCGACGAGCTCGCGGGGCGCCTTGAGCGCCCCGACGCGGATGCGCGGACCCTGCAGGTCCACCAGCACGGCGACCGGCACCCCGCGCTCCTCCGCGAGCCGGCGCACGGCGGCGATCCACCGGCCGCGCACTTCGGCCGTCCCGTGCGACGCGTTCACGCGCACCACGTTGACCCCGGCATCGATCAGGGCGGCGATGCGCTCGTCCGCCCCGGTCGCGGGGCCCAGGGTGGCGACGATCTTGGTCCGACGGGTCACGACCCCTCCAGAGTAGTCCACTTTTCCACGTGACAAGACTACCCCGGCCTTGTGGAAAAGTCGAAGGCTTTGTGGAAGGTCAGCGGACGATCTCGATCGTCCGCTCGGCGAGCCGGTGGCGGAACTCGTCGAGCAGGTGCACGGCGCGCTGCAGCGCCGAGGCGGGTAAGCCCTCGATGGTGCGGGCGGCGAGGCGGCGCTCGAGCTGGCCGCAGCGCAACAGCACGTCGAGCCCGTGGCGCGTCAAGGCGACGCGCACGCCGCGGTCGTCGTCAGGATCCGGGGTCGTTTCGACGAGCGCCTTGGATTCCAGGCGCTGGATGAAGGTGGTCGCGGCGGCGCGGGAGACGCCGAGCTGGCTGGCGATCTCACTGGGCCGGGCACCGTCGGGCCCGCCCTGATCGACTGCCTGGAGCGCCGCGTGGGCGCGGTGCGAGAGGCCGTACGCGCGACAGGCCTTGTCCCCGGCGCGCTGCAGCGCCAGGAACGCGGCCCGCAGGCCCTGGGTCAGCTGCAGCGCCAGCTCGGCGCGATCACCCATGAGAAGTAGTTAACATACTGACCGTCAATATACTAACCATCTTCCTGCGTACCGCAAGAGCCTGCAGCGCCTAGATTCCCCGCCCATGATCGCGGTCCGCGGCCTCACCAAGCTGTACGGTTCCCTCGTCGCGGTGGAGGATCTGTCCTTCGAGGTCGCCCCGGGGGAGGTGCTGGGCCTCGTCGGCCCCAACGGGGCCGGCAAGACGACGACGCTGCGCAGTCTCGTCGGCATCGTGCGACCCACGCGCGGTTCGATCAGCATCGGGGGCCGGGACCTCGATCGCGATCCGGTCGAGGCCAAGCGCCAGCTCGCGTTCATGCCTGACGAGCCCCGGCTGTTCGATTACCTGACCGTGGAAGAGCATCTGCGTTTCACGGGCCGCCTCTACGACGTCCGCGACGCGGAGGCGCGCATCCCTGCCCTGCTCCGGGAGCTGGAGCTCGCCGAGAAGGCGGGGGCACTGCCCGACGAGCTGTCGCGGGGCATGAAGCAAAAGCTGGCGATCGCGTGCGGGCTGTTACACGAGCCCAAGTCGCTGCTGTTCGACGAGCCGCTCACCGGCCTCGACCCCGCGGGCATGCGGCGCATGAAGCAGACGATCGTGGAACGCGCCCGGCAGGGGGCCGCCGTGATCCTCAGCTCCCATTTGCTGCACCTGGTCGAAGAGGTGTGCACGCGCGTGCTGGTGATCCACCGCGGGCGGCTGGTCGCCATCGGGACAATTGCGGAGATCGTCGGCTCGCGCCCCGACCTGCGGGGCCGGTCCCTCGAGGAAGTGTTTCTGGCCCTGACCGGCACGTGATCGGCGCCGCGCTGTATCTGTCCCGCCGCTCCCTGGCGAACGCGACGCGCCGCCGGCTGGCCCGGCTGCGCCAACCGAAATACCTGATCGGCTTCGCCGTGGGGGTGCTGTACTACTACTGGCTGATCGCCCGGCCGCGGGGGCGGAGTGGAGGCGCCGGGCTTCCCGGATCCGCCAGCGAGGCGCTGGCGATCCTGCTGCTCGCCACGATTCTGGCGATCAACTGGCTGTTCGGCAGTTCGCGGAGCCCGTTCGCGTTCACGCCAGCCGAGACGCACTACCTGTTCACCGCTCCGCTGACCCGGCGGCAGGTCTTGGACTTCAAGCTGCTGCGCTCGCAGCTCCCGCTGCTCCTCTCCTCCGTGATCTCAGTGCTGCTCTTCTCCGGGGGGCACCTCTCCGCGTCGCGGATCGTGCGCGTGCTCGGCCTGTGGCTGGTGTTCTCCGCGCTGCAGATGCACTACGGTGTCGCCGCGCTGGTGCGGCAGAGTTTGGAGGAGCACGGCATCACCGCCGTGCGGCGGCGGTTGGGGGTGATCGCCGTCCTGGCGGCGCTCACGGTCGTCGTCGCCTCGAGCCTGCGCCGGCAACTGCCGGGGTTGCAGGCGGCGTTCGTGGAGGGGCCGGGGGCGGGGCTCGACGCCCTCGGCGCGGTCCTGCACCAGGGCGCGCTCGGCGTCATCGTGTGGCCGCTGGCGGCGCTGGTCCGCCCGCTGCTGGCGCCCGACCTCGCGGTGTTCGCGACCCGGCTCCCCGCGGCCGTCCTCATCGTCGCGTTGCACTACGTCTGGCTGGTGCGCTCGTCGCTGGCCTTCGAGGAGGTGGCGGTGGAATCCGCCGAGCGCATGGCGCGGCGCATCGCCGCGTGGCGCAGTGGGCGGCGACCGCCGCCGACGGAGCGCCGGGCCCAGAGCGCGCGGCGACCGCTCGGCCGCCTCGCCGCCGTGGGCAGTCCCGTCCGCGCGATCGCCTGGAAAAACGTGCAGGCGGAGTGGCGCGGCTCCGGCGTGCGACTCCCGGTGATCATCGCACTGGGCGTCGTCGCCGTCGTTTGGGTCGCGAGCCTCGGCAGGGCCGCCGGCACCGGCATCCAGGTTCTCGCGACGCTGCTCCTGGTGTTCGCCGGAATGGCCGTGGTGCTCGGCCCCTACGTGCTGCGCAACGACCTCCGGGCGGACCTGCTGCTCTGGGACCTCCTCAAGAGCTATCCGCTGCGCGGGGCCGAAGTGGTCGCCGGGGAAGTGCTCGGACCCGTCACCGTGCTCACCGGCGTCGCGTGGGCGTGCCTCCTCGCCGCGTTCGGCGCCTCCCTGGCGCTGCACCTGCCCGGCTTCCCCGTACTCGATCGCATCGCGGCGCTGTTGGCCGCGGGAATCGCGGTGCCCGCGTTCGTCGTTGTGGTCACGCTGATCCAGAACGCGGCGGCCCTGCTCTTCCCCGCCTGGGTCACGCTGGGGCCCGCCCGGTCCGCCGGCGTCGAGATGATCGGTCAGCGCATGCTCACGATGGCCGGGAGCCTGCTGCTGATGCTCATCGCCTTCCTACCCGCGGTGATCGTCGCGGCGGTGGCGGTGGCGATCGCCGGCGTGGCCGGCGTGGACGGCGTGTGGCGGGCGGTGCCCGGGGCGATCGGGCTGACGGTGACGCTGGGGTTCGAGGCGATGCTGGCGGTGGCGTGGCTGGGACGGTTGTTCGAGCGGTCGGACCCGGCCGCGGAGCTGTCCGGCTAGCAGGTCGCCGACCAGTCCACGTCGCCGGTGCGCCCGCAGCGCGTACACCGCAGGGTGCCCGGCTTGCCTTCGAAGTCCTGACGCTCGTGGCACTCGGGGCAGACGGCGTAGGTCATCACGATATCGCTGCTCTTGGCGCCGCCCAGCGTGGGTCGCAGCACCCCCGTGCGCACGACGACGCTCCAGCGCGTCGGCGGCTCCGCGCGCATCGTCACGTCCTCGCGCTTCAAGCGGACCTGCACGCCCTCGCGGACGTCCACGACTACGTGGCCGTCGGACGTCTCGTCGACGACCGGGTACCACGCGCCGCGGCGCAAGATGTCCGCTACGCTGTCGGTGATGCGCGCCCAGCCCCGTCGCGCCATGGCCCCCATGATAGCACGTTTGAGTAAATTGCGTTATGCGCGACGTCGGTACGATCGTCCGTTTGCAAATCCAACGCGGCTCCCTGAAGACGGGGGAGAAACCCAACCGCCGCTACGACCCCGTCCCGCTGCTCGCCGTGGAGCGACTCGCCGTCTCTCCCGACGGCGTCCTGGGCCAGAGCGACGGCGGCGGCTGGCTCGTGGACGTCCATCACCGCGCCCACCCGCACACCAAGAACGAAGACGGCCTGCACGGCGTTTCCGTGGGGTTCACCGCCCACTACGACGCCATGCGCGAGCGCTTCGGCGACCGGATCACCTGGGGCTGCGCGGGCGAGAATCTGCTCGCCAGCACAACCCAACGACTCACCTATGAAGAGTTGGCCGGGGGCCTGCTGGTCATGGGCCGGGACGGGCGGGAGGTCGTCCGCCTGGAAGTGCTGCAGGTGGCTCATCCGTGCCGCCCATTCACCGGCTGGGCACTGGGCGGCACCGTCGAAGCCCAGGTGCTCAAGGAGCACCTGCAGTTCCTGGACGACGGCATGCGGGGATTCTACTGCCGGGCCACCGGGAACGGCATCGTGGCCGCCGGTGACAGTCTGGTGCTGCCTTAGCTCAGCGTTTCGTCCCAGGACAGCGGCGCGACGGTGTGGCAGCGATCGCAGGTCAGCTGACTCGTCTGCGCCGCAAACGCCTGCCGGTGGCGGCACGCCGGGCACACCGCGTACGTGAGCGGGAAGACCCGACCGACGCGCTCGATCATCCGCGGCTCACAGCGCACGATGGTCCAGCGCTCCGGCGGGTGATAGCGGATCTCCAGCAGACGGCGGTCGCAGGGGATGTTCTGCCGGTTGACGTCCAGCACCACGATGTTGCTCGATGAGATGCGGACGACCGGATACCAGGCGCCGCGTCGCAGCGTGTGGGCGCCGGCCGGTCCGACGCGGGCCCAGCCCTTCGGCTGCAGGCGCGTCGGCGTGATGGTACGGGCCGTATCAACCATGCCGAATGATAACCGCGCGGCGCGGCATCAAGGGGTGACTGGGGTCACATGCTCGAGACGTCAGACGTCGGACATCAGACCACGAATTGTGATATCTGACGTCTAACGTCTGAGGTCTTTCTCACCCACATTCCGAAAAGCCGCACACGTGGCACTTCACGCAGCCTTCCACATACGCCAGCTGCGACCCGCAGTCCGGGCACGCCCCCACGAAATCCTGGGCGTCGTTGCGGTCGCGCTGCACGACGGTGCCCTCCGCGCCGGGGGACGGGAGGGGCGGAGACGCCACGAGGATCTCGCGGGACGGAACACCCGCCGCGCCGGGGAGCAGATCCTGCTGCACGCCCTGCTTGTCCTGCATCCAGCGCTCGATGGCGATGCCGATGGCATCGGGCACCGACAGGACCTTGTTGGGCCCCAGGCCGACGGCGCGGTCGGACGAGATGCCGCGCAGCTGGCGATGGACGTCCCGCAGGGGCACGCCGGCCCGCAGGGCGAGGGAGATGAGGCGGCCGATCGCCTCCACGTCCGCCATCAGCGGCGCCCCCGCCTTGCCGAGCGAGATGAAGACCTCGAACGGCTGCGCTTTGTCGTCCTCGGTGATGGTCACGTACATGGTGCCGAGCGGGGATTCGAGGCGGCGGGTCACGCCACGCAGCGCGTCCGGCCGGGAGCGCACCGCCCGGCGCTGCAGGTTCTCCGCTTCGACGTCGTGGAGCTGGGCGCGGGTGCGCGCGAGCTCGGTCTCGAGCTCGGCGATGCGGCCGAGCGCTTCGGCGAGCGCGCGCTGGCCGTCGTCGGCCGGGGCGCTCTTCCCCTGCGCCTGCTCCTGCACCTTTTTCGCGGTCGCGCCGGTCGACAACACCTGCAGCTCCCGGGCCCCGTCGCGGTACACGGTCACGCCCTTGCAGCCGAGGCGATAGGCGAGGCGGTAGATCTGCTCGACGTCGTCCTCGGTCGCCTCGTGCGGGAAGTTGCAGGTCTTGGAGATCGCCGAATCGGTGAACTCCTGGAACGCCGCCTGCATGCGGATGTGCCACTCCGGCGTCACGTCGTGAGCCGTGACGAAGACGCGCTGCCACTCGGCCGGCACCTCGTCGAAGTGGATGTGCCCCGCTGCGGCGATGCGCTGCATCAGCTCGTCCGAGTACCATCCCTCGCGCCGGGCGAGCGCGACGAACGCCTCGTTCACGTCCGGCATCAGGACGCCGGCCTGGTTGCGCATGAACGCCACGGCGAACAGCGGCTCGATGCCCGAGCTGCAGCCGGCGATGATCGAGATCGTGCCGGTCGGCGCCACGGTGGTCAGGTTGCAGTTGCGCAGGCGGCGCATCGGGCGAACCCGCTGGCCCGCGGCGTCGCGCGCGCAGGTCGCGTCGGGGCCCCAGATCGAGCGCTCCCACTCGGGGAACACACCGCGCTGCTCGGCGAGCTTCTCCGAGGCCTTCTTGGATTCCTCGTCCACGAACTCCATGAGGCGACGGCCGAGGGCCACGCCTTCGGCGGAGTTATAGGGGATGCCGAGACGCACCAGCAGATCGGCCCAGCCCATGATGCCCAGACCGATGCGGCGGATGCGCTTGGCGAGGTCGTCGATCTCGGCGAGCGGATACTTGTTCGCGTCGATGACGTTGTCGAGGAAATGCGTGCAGAGGTGCACGGCCGCGGCGAGACCGTCCCAGTCCACCTCGCCGCCCTGGACGAACAGCCCGACGTTGATCGATCCCAGGTTGCACACGTCGTACGCGAGCAGCGGCTGCTCCCCGCAGGGGTTCGTCGCTTCGTAGCCGCCGAGCTGGGGCACCGGGTTGTACTGATTGGCCCGGTCGACGAAGAACACGCCGGGCTCGCCGGTCTTCCACGCCCCGTGCACGATCTTGCGAAACACCTCCCGCGCATCAAGCTGGCCGACGGTCTTCCCGGTGCGGGAGTGGATCAGGTCGTAGCTGGCGCCGGCCTCGACCGCCGCCATGAACCGGTCCGTCACGGCCACCGAGATGTTGAAGTTCGTCACCTGGGTGAGGTCGTCCTTGCAGGTGATGAACTCCAGGATGTCGGGGTGGTCCACGCGGAGGATGCCCATGTTGGCGCCGCGCCGGGTGCCGCCCTGCTTCACGACGTCGGTGGACGCGTCATAGAGCTTCATGAAGGAGACCGGGCCCGAGGCGACCCCCATCGTGGAGCGCACGACGTCGTTCTTGGGCCGCAGCCGGGAGAAGGCGAACCCGGTGCCACCGCCCGACTGGTGGACGAGCGCCATCGCCCGCAGGGTGTCGTAGATGCCGCTCTTGCCGTTAGAGAGGGCGTCGTCGACGGGCAGCACAAAGCACGCCGACAGCTGGCCCAGGGGACGGCCGGCGTTCATCAGGGTGGGCGAGTTCGGCATCCACACCCGGGTGGCCATCACCTCGAAGAACGCCTCCGCCAGCGTCTCGACCGCCTTGGCGGACGCCCCATACGCCGCGTCCGGGGCCGCGATGGTGCGCGCCACCCGCCAGAAGAGATCCTCGGGCGACTCGACCGGGCGTCCCTGCTCGTCCTTCACGAGGTAGCGGCGTTCCAGCACCGTGAGGGCGTTGGGCGTCAGATCGAGTTTTCGAGGAGAAGCAGTCATACTGGCTCGTCCCTTCGGGGTAGAGCGTGTCGTCCGACCCAGGAATGGGGAAATTTAACTAACCTGCTTCGGGACCTGCGAAAGACGGCCGAGAAGCGCGGAAGGGCAAGGTAGGCACGGAGGTTGGACGAATCAAGACTCGGAGAGGATGCAGCCGGGACGCCGCCTCGCGGCAATTCACATCACAAACCTGTTCGCAGCGGCGGGAACCGTCCCCCGCGGTGCCGCTCCGCCTCCGCCACGTAGTGCTCCCACGTCCCCCGGATGCGGCCGCGGAGCGCGTCGTCCACGGGGCGCGTGACCCGGCCCGGCACGCCCATGACCAGCGACCCGGGCGGCACCTGCAGCCCTTCGGGCAGCACCGCTCCCGCGGCGACCACGCTGCCGGTGCCGACCCGCACGCTGTTGAGGAGCACGCTGCCCATGCCGATGAGGCACTCGTCCTCGATGGTGCAGCCGTGGATTACCGCGCGGTGGCCGATCCCGACCCGCGCGCCGATGAGCGCCGGCAACCCCGCGTCCACGTGCACGACGGTCCCGTCCTGGATGTTGCTCGCTTCGCCGACGACGATGCGGTCCATGTCCCCACGCAGCACGGCGGCATACCAGACACTGGCGCGGGGGCCAAGGGTCACGTCCCCCAGCACGATCGCGCCGGGGGCGACGAATGCCGTCGCGTGGATGTTCGTTATTGCCTCACGGGCGGGAACTGCCACTGCACCCACGCTTCGACCGCCTCCCCGTTCTTTTGCGCCGGGTTCCAGCGCAGGTTCCTGGCCATGTCCACCGCGGCGTCGTTGAACGTGGCTACGTTGGAGCCGACGAAGACCTTCGCCTCGAGGGTGCGCCCGTCCCGGGAGACCTTGAGCAGCAGGATCGCGGGGCGCGGCGTCACCGGGGCGTCGGCCGGCACGGGGATGAACGTCGGGGTCAGGGGGATGGGCCGGGTGTCGAAGCAGATGTTGTCGGTGTTGTAGGCCGGTCCGAACTGGTCGCACGGCCCCACGTTCTGCCCGCCGCCGCCGGCGGGCGGGACGGGCTGGAGGTTGACGGTCAGGATGGCGGTGTCTCCGGCTTTGATCGGCACCTGGCGATCGTACGACAGATACCCCGCGGCGCGCACCGACACGCGATGGGTCCCGACCGCCAGGTCCGTCTGCCGCACCGCGAGGGGCTGGCCGTCGAGGGTGACGCGCGCGGTGGCGGGCACGTTCTGGAGGATCAGCTTGCCGGTGCCAGCCGCGCCCGCGGTCGTCGTGTCGTGAGACGTCACGGCGGTGCCGGTGTCGGTCGCCGCGCCGGCCCCCAGCGCCAGATGGCTCGAGTCTCCCGCGGCGGTCGTGTCCGCCCGCGCGCGCCCGCCGCCGAACAATCCCGTCAGCAGCCCCTGCTTGTAGGCGTAGAAGCCCACCGCCCCGACGAGGACGACGACGAGCATCACCCACAGGCCGACCGCCGCGAGGGCGGACCGCTTGGGTCGCGGCGCGAAGAGTGGCGCGGCGGGCGCGGACGGGCCGCCGCCCGCAAACTGGCGCGGCAGCGGCGTTGTGGGGGGTAGCCCAATGCGCGCCCCCGAGAGCGACGGGATGGCACGCGTGGCGGCGGTGGAGAGTCCCGCCGGGATGTAGCCGCCCGCGCCCTCGAGGACGGTGACCAGCTCTTCGGCGCTCTGGAAGCGGTCCTCGGGCTTCTTGGTCATCATTTTGCGGACGATCTCGAACATCTCGCGCTTCTCGGCGCTGTCGAGCCGCGGCACCGGGAGCTCCTCCATGATGTGCTTGTAGCCGATGGAGAAGGAATCCTCCCCGTCGAAGGGGACGACGCCCGCGAGGCACTGGTAGGCGACGACGCCGAGGGAGTACAGGTCGCTGCGGCCGTCGAGCTGCTGGGCGCGGGCCTGCTCGGGGCTCATGTAGTGCGGCGTGCCGATCGCCATCCCCGTCCCGGTGAGCTTGCCGCCGACGGCGGCCTTGGCGATCCCAAAGTCGGTCACCACAGCCTGCCCGTGCTCGTCGAACATGATGTTGTCGGGCTTGATGTCGCGGTGCACGATCCCGCTCTTGTGCGCGTAGGCGAGCGCGCGACCAACTTCGATGAGCGTCTTCTTGATTTCCGGGACCGGCAACGCGCCGCGCGTCCCCAGCACGGCGGAGAGCGGTTTGCCGCGCAGGAACTTCATGACGAAGTAGATGACGCGGCCGCTCTTGCCGACGCGGTAGATGGGGATGATGCTGGGATGCTCGAGCTTGGCGGCGGTGCGGGCTTCGCGCTGGAAGCGCTCGACGAATTCTTTGTCGAAGGCGAGGGAGAAGGGCAGCACTTTGATCGCGACGTCGCGCTCGAGTTGCTTCTCGCGCGCCCGGAAAACGATGGCCATGCCCCCGCGACCGAGCTCCTGGAGGATCTCGTACTCCTCCTTGAGCTGGTCCCGGACCATGTCGATCTCGGTCAGCTCCTGCTGGGCGGCCTGGACCTGCCCGATCGGTGTCGTGGCGGTCAAGTCCATCCCGCAGGATCGACAGAACTTGAAATGCTCTTCGTTCTGGGTGCCGCAACTGGGGCAATACATCCCGGCTCCGGAGGGACGCGCGGTAACTTACGGACCGCCGCGCCGGGGTGTCAACTTACGAGGGCGCGACCACCTGAAACCGCCGCGTCCGGACGAGGACGCGGCCGGTGGCGGGATCGGTCAACCGCACCGTGAGCACGTACTCCCCGCGTCCGACGCCGCGCAGATCGATGCTGCGGTGCACGCGCGTCGCCGGCCCGTCGGCGACGGCGTCGAAGGCGAGCAACACGGGTGGCCGCCGCCCGCCGAACAGTCCGCGAATCGCCCCGAGCAGCGACGTCCCGCCGAGCTTTTGCATCCGCACCTCCGTATGGTACGCGGCCCCGCGCTCCAGTCCGTACACCTCGTAGTAGAGCTCGGCTACGGAGCCTTCGGGGAAACGGCCCAGGGGGTTGAGCAGCACGGTGTCGTCAGGGAGCGCCCAGAGGAGCCCCGAGCCCGCCCGGCCCACCACGACGTCGCTGACGGCGAAGTGGCGGCCGTCGAGCGGCTCGACCGCCAGCGAGTCACGGCCGAGGATCTGGCCCGCGTCGCGATCCCCGCTGGTGACGAGCAAGCGGTAGCGGTACAGGCCGGGCGGGACGGGGATCGTCATGCGGCCCGTGAGGTACGCCCT
>WNFY01001469.1_pt1 | contig 23660 bp, 20 predicted proteins | sample 5400091 | NCBI WGS metagenome assembly WNFY01 (sample SAMN13153364, study PRJNA577476) | soil metagenome | isolation source: 60 cm soil or saprolite under grassland replicate 1 | place: USA:California | collected 2016-06-15 | reverse complement strand
CTCGAAAGAAACGGCGGTCAACACATCACCATCGTGCACGAGGATTAAATATGCTCTGTAATGAAATACCTATTGCAAATTATATTCGCGCTTACATCCGAGCGATGGTTCGTGCACGAAAGACCAGCACTAGGACGATGCCCCGCGGACGTGATCAAAGGCGAGGTCGAGATGACTCTCGAGCGCATGCCGCTGGCTTTAAACGCCGCAACTTCAGTTGGCTGACGGAGCGAATTTCCGGGGTGGTCGTACGGCGCATCGCGCGCTCCTGAAGTTTTCTTCAGAATCTCCATCCTTGGCGCGATGATGCGGCAATTTTACTGTGTCTGGAGTGAGAGCCTTACTGATCGAAGATGACGCCAAGACTGCCCGCGCGCTTGCGAGCGGGCGGTCGAGGATCGCGTGCTCGGCCTGAACGCCGGAGCGGATGATTATCTGGTAAAACCCTTTGCCTTCGCTGAGCTGCTCGCGCGGGTTCGTGCTCTACTGCGGCGGGTCGATTCCGGAAGCGCGCTGCGGCAGCAAATCGGTGATCTTACGCTCAATATGCAGACGCGACGTGTCGCGCGTGGGACACGGGAAATTGCCCTGACACCGCGCGAATTCGATTTGCTCACGTTTCTTGCGCAGTACCATGACCAAACGGTGACGCGGCAGATGATCGCACGCGAAGTGTGGCGCGAGCCGAACCGGGCCACGCCGCTCGACAACGTGATTGATGTGCACCTCGCGCATTTGCGTCGCAAGTTGGACGAGGGCGAGTCAGTGAAGCTCATCCAAACCGTGCGCGGCGTTGGCTTCGTTTTACGCACGGAGGCGGACACGTGAAAGGCTGGTGGTTACGGCGTTCGGTGCGCTTTCGCTTGGCATTGTGGTATGCGGCGGCGGCAGCTTTGGTTCTGTGCGCTTTTGCGTGGTTCGTGTATGAGGTGATTGAGCATCGCCTGGCGGCCGAGATCGATCGCCAGTTACGCATCGACTTTGATCTAGTTGAGCCTCAGCTCAGCGTAGACACGCAGGGGCGAGTGAATTGGACAGTGCGTGGATCTCATGGCGACGAAGGATTCTCTCGCCTGTCGGCGTGGTTTGAGGTCTGGTCGGAGAACAAGGAGTTGCTTCTGCGCCACTGGCCCGTTCCGGAACCGAACATCAAAGACGTGCTCCCGCCGCCGCAAAAATCCACGCTGAGTTTTGCGACCGTCGAGCTTGAGCGCGGGTTGTTCCTGCGCGTGATGGAACGACCCGGACGAGTGCAGGGCCGGAGTGTGATTATTCGCGTCTTTCGCGACGAAACAGAAATGCGCCGTACGCTTCGCGAAATTGTCGAGGTGTCTGTGCTTGGTTTTCCACTCGCTGGAGCGCTCGCGGCGATTGGCGGCTATCTCGTCGCCACGCGTTCCCTGGCACCGCTCGATGCAATGGCGCGGCAGGCTCGTCGGATCACGTCAGAATCGCTCTCGAAACGTTTGCCGAACCTCAACCCGAACGATGAACTCGGCCGTCTGGCCACAGTATTTCGCGCCGTCGGCGAGGTGGCACTGCGCGATGGCAACGATCCCGCGATGCTCCGCGAAACAATCGGCAGCATGCTCGAGGAAGCAGAACGCCTTACCGATCTCGTTGATGCATTGCTGACGCTCGCTCGCATGGATGCGACGAAGGCTGACGCCACGCGCGAGGAAGTGAACATTTCCGCGCTGCTTGAGGAAATCCGCGATCAGTTCGAAGTGCTCGCTGCCGAAAAAGGACAAGCGCTTGCTGTCACGAGCGATCACAATGTCACGGTACAGACAGATCGTACGTTGTTGCGCCTAGCCCTGGTAAATCTTGTGCACAACGCGATTCAGCATGGCCCATCTAGCTCGAAGATCTCACTCGCGACGGCGCGGCGTCCGGGCGGGGTCGACATTTCGGTAAGCGACAGCGGTCATGGCATTGCGTCCGAGTATCACGAGAAAATCTTCGAGCCTTTTTTCCGTGTCGACAAAGCGCGATCGCGGTCCGGAGGCGGCGGTGTTGGCCTTGGTCTTGCCATTGCCAAGCGGTCCATCGAGCGGAATGGCGGGCGAATTATTGTCGAGAGCGACTTGAATCGCGGCAGCGTGTTTCGGATCGAACTTCCGTCGTCGAGTCAGCTTGCAGGCAGCCCGGCGACAACCTGAAGAAAACTTTAGGATTTCTTAAGTGCCGCTGCGGCAGGATCAGCTGTCTATTTAAAACGTGAACCCAATTCGTTTGCTCTGCTTCGCGCTCGCGACATCAAACTGTGTCCTTGCAGCGGAAAGCCGTGAGACGTTCGATCGATCAACTCAGCTGCCACAGGGCTGGCAGAGCGGCATCACTGGGCAAGGAAGCGCGAAGTGGGAAGTAGTCCCGGAGCAGTCCGCACCAAGCAAACCAAACGTGTTGCGCCAATCTGGTGAAGCCACGTTCGCCTGGGCTGCGAAGATGGACGCCGCGATTAAGGATGGCTTTGTCGAGGTGAAGATTAATCCGATTGCCGGCCACGAAGACCAGGCTGGCGGGATCATCTGGCGGGCAAAGGACGCAAATAACTATTACATCGTTCGCGCGAACGCGCTGGAAGGCAACGTGGTGCTTTACAAGACGGTGGAGGGCAAACGCTCATCGCTTCAGGTAAAGGGCCGAATGTTTGGCTACGGAGTTGACGCGAAGGTTCCGAGCCGCAAGTGGAGCACACTACGCGTCGAATTTTCCGGCAAACTCTTTACGGTATTCTTCAACGGCGAGAAACTGTTCGAAGTCGAGGACGAGACGTTTAAGGACGCGGGTGGCGTCGGCGTTTGGACGAAAGCCGACAGCGTTACTCTTTTTGATGACTTCGTTTTCGGAGGCAAGCAATGAGCGTTAGAACCGCAGCAATTTCTCATGATTTCGCTAAGAATCCGCATTCCAGTGAATGCGGCTCTTCGCGCGAAAGACAAAACCCGAGGCGTCCACACGCCTCACAATCCTAAATAAGAAAGTAGAAAACATATGAAATACATCGTTCCAGTAATAGCAGTGGCCTCGGTCCTGACGCTCGGTGCCTGGACACCGCTTTCCGCCGAGGAGGAAAACGAGCAGACTGTCAAAATGTCCGATCTGCCCGCCGCGGTGCAGACGACAATCAAAGATAAGGCTGGCAGTAACGAGATCGTGAAGATCGAGAAGAAGACGGAAAAAGGTGAAACCGTTTACGAAGCCGTCGTAAACAAGAAGGGCAAGGAGTGGAGCATCGAAGTGGATGCCAACGGCAAGTTCCTAAAGGAATACCAAGAGAGCAAAGAAAAGGAGAAAGGCGAGGAGGGGGAGAAATACTAACGCGAGAGATGCCTATCGCTGCCGACTTCGCTATCGAGCAGCCGGCGGCGATGCGCTCACTTCACGGCACCATTATGAAACCAATTTTTGCTACAGCGTTAGTCTTCGCTGCCTTGATTTCGGCATCGGCATCGGTAGCAGCGGATCTCAATACGGCGCGCATCGACGAGTTAACCGGGCTCAAAGGAAAAATGAATGAAAAGGAAGGCGTTTATAAAATCAGCTTTCCGCGCGACGACGTGAAGGTCGTTGTCGATGGATGGGCGATGCCACCGTTCATGGGTCTCGGCACATGGGCTGCATTCACAAAGGGCGCGCACACCGAAGCGATGGTGATGGGCGACATCGTTCTTTTTGAGGACGAAGTGAATGCCGTGATGACAGCTGCGCTCGACAATGGGCTTAGCGTGACCGCGCTCCACAACCATTTCTTCTTCGATCATCCAAAGGTTTACTTCATGCACATCGAAGGCGAAGGCGCGATCGAGAAGTTAGCGAGCGCGGTTAAAAAAGTTTACGACACGACGAAAGCAATTCGCGGGCCGAACGCGAAACCAGCGGACTCGTTTTCCGCTGCTGGCGAACCACCGTTGCCGGGAAAGAATTCGATCACCGCTGCACCTCTTAACGAGATCTTCGATATGCAGGGCGAAGCGAAGGATGGAATGGTGAAGTTCACCATTGGTCGACCGGCAACAATGCATGGCGTCAAAATCGACAAAGACATGGGTGTCAACACTTGGGCGGCGTTCGCTGGCAGCGATGACAATGCGGTTGTCGATGGGGACTTCGCGGTCACGGAAGACGAATTGCAGCCTGTTTTGAGATCGCTGCTCAAGGACAAGATCAATATTGTGGCCATCCATCAACACATGACGCACGAAGAACCGCGAATCATGTTTTTCCATTACTGGGGACGCGGCCGGGCAAAAGATTTGGCGAACGCCGTAAAAGGCGGAATTTTGGTCGGTGGACTGCTTAAAGTCAGTTCGCCGCTCCCGTAAGACGAAATCAACAATAGAAAAGAAGTTATGAAAACATTAAGCTTAACGATAATGGCGATGACCATGGCAATAGGAGTGGCCGCCGCTGAGACAGTCAATTTCGACGACATGAAAGCGGGCGCGCCGCCTCCCGGTTGGACCGCAACCCAAACCGGCAGCGGCGCGGCGAAATGGTCTGTCGAGAAAGACGCTTCGGCGCCGAGCAAACCGAATGTGCTCAAGCAATCTGGCGTGGCGACATTTCCCGTCTGCATTAAGGACGACACGTCGCTGAAAGACGGATTCGTCGAGGTGAAATTCAAACCAGTCAGTGGCAAGGAAGATCGAGCCGGCGGTGTAATCTGGCGCGCTCGCGATGCCAACAATTACTACATCTTTCGCGCGAACGCGGCCGAAAACAACGCCGTCCTTTACAAGACCGTGAATGGCAAGCGCAGTCCGCTCGACATCGTGGGACGCAAGGGCGGTTATGGCGTGAAGGAAACAGTTGCGTCCGGCCAGTGGCATACCTTGCGCGCGGAATTCGCCGGCAATCGTTTCAAAGCCTACTTCGACGGCAAGCATCTGTTCGATGTGGAGGACAAGACGTTCACCGAAGCTGGCAAAGTTGGCGTTTGGACGAAGGCTGATAGCATGACGTTGTTCGACGATTTCACCTATGGCATCAAATAGATGTGGCGACGGCCCACAGGTGGTTCGGGTCGTCGGAAGAAAATCATGCGTAAGGCGATTGGCTTAGTTGTAGCTCTCGCGCTGATTCCGATTCTGACCTCGTGCCGGCCGACGAGTTCACGAACCGTTGTGGTTTACGTTAGCGAAGACCAGGTGTTTTCGGAGCCGATCCTGAAGGACTTCGAGCGCGAGACTGGGATCACGCTGAAATCTGTGTTCGACACCGAAGAGTCCAAGAGCACCGGCGTGACGAACCGCCTCATTGCAGAGAAGGACAATCCACAGGCGGATGTCTACTGGGCGAACGAGCCCGTGCGAGCGGACGCGCTCAAGCAGCACAGTGTGTCCACGCCGTATGTGTCCGCTTCAGCGGAAGGGATTGCCGATCAGTTCAAAGACCCGGATCATTACTGGACCGGTTTCTCCGCGCGCGCTCGATTGCTGTTGGTAAACGCAAAATCGCCAATCAAGCCTGCAAGCGTCATGGCTTACACGGCACCTTCAGCGAAAGGACGCGCGGCCATCGCGAATCCGCTGTTTGGAACGACCACCGATTATGTTGCTGCTCTGTTCACGATATGGGGCGACGAGAGCGCGCGGACGTTCATGAACAACATGAAGAGCAATGGCGTGAAGATCACGACCAGCAACGGCGAAAGCGCTGACTTGGTCGCGGCCGGGCAGGTCGACTTCTCTCTTGTCGACAGCGACGACGCGGTGAACAGGAAAAAACAAGGCAAGCCGGTCGAGATGATCTATCCGGATCAAGATCCAAATGGTCTCGGCGTTCTCATTTTGCCGAACGCAGTCGCGCTGATCAAAGGCGGCCCTCATCCGGAGAATGGCAAACGGCTCATCGATTACCTGCTCAGTAAGTCGACCGAACGCAAACTCGCGTTTGCTGATTGTGCCCAGATCCCGTTGCATTCTGGCGTCGACACACCGCCGGAGGTCCGCCGCATCGAAGACATCAAGCCAATGCGCGTCGGCTACGCAGACTTGGCGCGCAAGATGGAAGAGATCCAGCCGTTCCTCAAAGAATGGGCCGGACAGTAAAAGCCGAAACTATCGTCCTCGGGCTGTGTGTCGTACTGGTCGCGATTGCCGGCTTGGCGCCGATCGCGGTGATGGCGGTGGAGAGCGTTCGGCACAACGGGCACTTCAGTCTCGACAACTACCGCGAACTCATCTCCGCAGCCCCCTTCTGGCCGTTGCTTGGCAATAGTATTTGGTTAGCGCTGGCCACCACGACAGTTTGCGGACTCATCGGCGTCCCTGTCGGAATTCTATTCGCGAAATCCGACCTGCCGCTGCGCTCCGGATTCATGTGGCTGCTCACGGTGCCATTCGTGCTGCCACCGTATTTCGTCGCGCTTGGTTGGGCTCGGGTCGTCGCACGCATCGGACCAAGTGCGTCAGACTGGCTGTTCGGATTCGGCGGCTGCGTCCTTGTGCTTTCATCGGTTTTCCTTCCCATCACCATGCTCCTGACGTTTGCGTCGTCGTCTAACGTTGATCGCCGTCTCGAGGAGGCGGCCCGTCTTGTATCGGGTTGGCCGAGAGTCCTTCGTCGAGTCACACTGCCACTCAGCATTCCGGGGATTGTGGTTTCTCTCGTCCTCGTCTTTCTGCTTGCGATGGGCGAGTTGAGCGTCCCGAGCTTTCTGCGCTACCCCGCCTTGCCCGTGCTCAGCTTCACGCAATTTGCCGCTTCGTATAATTTCGGTGCGGCGACGGCAGCGGCGGTCCCACTCGCTGCCATTGCGTTCGTCGGAGTTCTCGTGGAATCCGCCTTCCTCCGCGACCGCGACTACACGTTTCGAAGCACAGGCCAAACTCTGTTCATCTCACTGCGGCATTGGAAGAGTCCTTTGGCAACTCTCATGGCCGCACTTTGTCTCGCGCTCGTTATTGTTCCCTTAAGCGCGCTGTTCGCCGACGGATTTTCGCCGGCCGGGATGAACGAAGCGATCCAACGGGCCGGGGCCAGCGTCGTGAGAAGTGTGATGTACTCAGCCCTAGCTGCGACCATACTGATGGCTCTCGGATTTCTGCTCGGGCACTTCATGCGCGGCGGCAGGCAACGAGTCCTGAGCGCGTTTACGCTAGCGCTGTTTGCAATTCCGGGAACCGTGCTTTCGATTGGACTGGTCCGGCTTTGGAATACCCCGGGCACATGGTTCATCTATGCGACACCGGCGCTGTTGATTCTGGGGTACACCGCACAATACTGCGCTGTCACCACCAGGCTGTCGCTGGCGGGACTGATGCTGATCCCAACATCGCTGGATGAAGCTGGTCGACTCAGCGGCGCGATGTGGGCGCGGAGATTGTTTCGAATTTCCATTCCGCTCTCAACAAGAACGCTCGTTTGCGCGTGGCTCGCTGCATACATTTTGTGTCTGCGTGACGTTCCCATTGCCCTCATGACAGCACCGCCCGGCGGCGATCCGCTGCCCGCACGCATTCTGACCCTCATGGCCAACGGCGCTCCTCCCATGATCGCGTCCCTCTGCCTGATTATGGCGATTGCATCGCTAATTCCGCTCGTCATGCTGGCACGAGTGATTCCGTGCCGAGGCGTAACGAAGTGAGCTACATCGAAGTTGATCACGTATCGAAGAGTTTCGGCGAACGAGTCGCAATCAATCAACTATCGCTTCACATTGAAAAGTCGGAGCGTCTCGTGTTATTCGGGGCATCGGGTTGCGGAAAGACCACGGTTCTGCGCCTTCTCGCCGGATTGGAAATCCCGGAGCAGGGATCAATCCGAATCGATGGCCGACTCGTGGCAAGCTCGGGAAAGAATCTCGTTCCGCCAGAGAAACGTGATTTGGGAATGGTGTTTCAGGATCTTGCTCTGTGGCCGCATATGACCGTGCAACAGAATCTAATGTTCGGTCTCAATGCTCGGGGAGTTAAAAAACGCGAGGCTCACGTTCGCGTCCGCGAGATGCTACAGCGCATGGGCCTCGAGCACCGAATCGACGCCAAGCCTCACCAGCTTTCCGGGGGCGAGCAGCAGCGAGTCGCGTTAGCGCGCGCCCTGGTGACGCGTCCTTCCATTCTCCTCATGGACGAACCGCTCTCTAGCCTCGATGACGAACGCAAGCGCACGATCGCCTCTGATTTGTTAGGCCTTCAGAGCCAGTATGGCTTCACCTTGATCTACGTGACTCATGATCGGGTTGAAACAGAATTGCTGGCATCACGCGTCTGTCGAATGCGCGATGTCCAGCCAGCCAAGTGACTCCTTGAAGCATTTACTCGTAACGGAGCGCTTCGATTGGATCCAGGCGTGAGGCTTTCCACGCGGGATAGTAGCCGAAAATAATTCCGACCGTCACAGCTACTGCGACAGAGGCGACGATGGCGGGAATCGATGGCAAGGTCGGCCAGTGCAACAGCGCGTTGATCGCGAGCGAGACTCCGCGACCAAGCAGGATGCCAATGGCACCGCCGGCAACGCAAAGGACGATCGCCTCGACTAAAAATTGTCGGAGAATGTCACGGGCGCGCGCGCCCATGGCCATGCGAATGCCGATCTCGCGCGTTCGTTCGGTGACCGAGACGAGCATGATGTTCATGATGCCGACGCCACCGACGACTAACGAGATGAGCGCGACGGCCAGGAGCAAGTTCGTCATGATGCCCGTGGTCGCGGTGAATGTTTGCGAGATTTCCGTGAGATCACGAATCCGAAAATCATCCGGGTCACCCGGTCGAATATGATGACGCTGGCGAAGCAACGCCGTGATCTGATGGATGGCGAGCGGGATATTTTCGCGCGAACCGGCCGCGACCCAGACGTCGTCGAGATCGAAAAAGCGAGTGAGCTGCGGCGTGTTGGCCATCTGGATGGCAGACTGCTCGGGATAAAGTTGGATTTGTTCGTTAGGAAACAAGCGACTGACGGTGTTGATCGCGCTTGGAGTCGCAGAAGCCGTCGGTTGCGAACTTTGCCGCATGCCAGTGATCCGAAATTTGACCGTCGTCAGCGGCGCGATCAGAAAATCATCCTGGTCCCATCCCATCACGTTGGCGCCTTTACGGCCGAGAATTCCGATGACGCGCAGTCCGACGTTGCCGAGCCGGATTTCTTTGCCGATGGGCGATTCGTTGTCGAACAAACGCTCCGCGATCGTTCGCCCGATAAGACAAACCGATGCCGCGCTGCGCACGTCTTGATTCGTGATCGGATCGCCTTCGGCGACGGGCCAGTTGCGCACGGTCAAATACTCCGGCGTGACACCGAGAATACGGTTTGGCCGCCAATTTCGATTGCCGTAAACAATGTGACCCCAGCAATCGACCGTCGGCGCGACCGCTTGCAACGCGGTGCATTCGGTCCGCATCGCTTCGGCATCATCCGGCGTGAGTGTAGCAGCGCCCCCGCGGCCGGAGCTGACACCGGCGATCATCGTTTCGGCGGGATCGATTTGAATCACGCTTGCGCCGAGGCTTGCGATGGTCTGCTCAATGGAACGGGCCGAGCCGCGCCCAATCTCCATCATCGCTATCACGGCAGCAATGCCGATAATAATTCCGAGGCAGGTCAAGACCGAACGCATCACGTTGCGGCGAATCGCGTGCAGGGCGGTGCGAAAGACTCGCTTGTCGATGTTCAAGATTCCGCTGCTCCCCGTGGTTGCTGCATCCTGCATTTCTTTTCCGCCGCCGTTCGAATTCAACGCCGCGCCGAATTGTTGTGGCGCCGACCTTTCCTCGACAATTACGCCGTCGGTGATCCGAATAATTCGGCTGGCGTGTCGCGCGACATTTTCGTCGTGGGTAACGACCAGAATCGTCAGACCTTCTTCCTGGTTCAACCGCTGCAGCATCCGCAGCACATCTTCGGTCGTGTGCGAATCAAGATTGCCAGTCGGCTCGTCGGCGAGCAGCACGTGCGGCCGGTTGATTAACGAGCGCGCAATTGCGACGCGCTGCTGCTGGCCGCCGGAAAGTTCCGTCGGATCGTGATCCATCCGGTCCGTCAGGCCCACCAGTCGCAACATTTCGGTCGCCTGTTCCTCGGCCCGCGCGTCGCCTGGATGTTCAGGCGAATAATCGCGCGGCATCCGGACATTCCCGAGCGCACTCGTTCGGGGCAGCAAATTGAAGTTCTGGAAGACGAATCCGATTTTCGTGTTGCGAATTCCCGCGCGTTCGTCAGCCGAGAGCGAAGAAATTTCCTGACCGTCCAGCCAATACTCGCCGGAAGTCGGCCGATCGAGGCAGCCTAGAATGTTCATCAGGGTGCTCTTGCCCGAACCGCTCGCTCCGACGAGCGCGACTAACTCGCCGCGCTCAATCGTGAGCGAGACGCCCTGCAGCACCGGGATTTCCAGATGACCCCGGCGATAGCTTTTAACAATATTCTCGAGCCGGATGAGTTCCATGCGCCGCTTAGCGCTTGATTGTTTTCGGCAGGAACGGACTTTTCGTCTCAGCCTGGTCGGAAGCCGTCGTCTCGCCGATCACCACCATTTCGCCCTCTCGCAATCCGTCCGCTTCGACCGCAGTGTTCGCGCCGTCGGTCGGACCGAGCTTCACCTGCACTGGCCTAACGAATCGTCCGTTCTTCAGCCAGATAATGGATGGTTTGCCTTTGCCTTCCTGAGGATCGCTGGAAATCTCCGGCGCGTTCGCGCGATATGCCGACGTGATTTGGTTGAGCGATGATGGCGTCCAGCGCAGGGCCGCGTTTGGAACAAGCAGCACATCGGAAGCTTTCGCCAAAATGAAACGAACATTCGCCGTGAGATACGGCAGCAGAATCTGGTCAGGATTTTCGGTGTTCACTTCGACCGTGTAGGTCACGACGTTTTGGGTCATGGCTGCGTTCAAACGTACCTTACCGACCTTCCCGCGAAAATCGCGCCCCTGAAACGCATCGCAGGTGAACGTCGCCGGCGTGCCTGGTTTGATGCGACCGACGTCGGCTTCGTTTACCGCCACCCAAACCTGCATCTTCGTGAGATCCTTCGCGATCAAAAACAAACTCGGCGCATTCAAACTGGCGACGACTGTCTGACCAATGTTTACTCGACGATCAATGATCACGCCGCTCACTGGCGATTGGATAGTGCAGAAATCCAAATTGCGTCGTGCCTTATCCACCGCCGCCTGCGACTGGAGCACAGCTGCTTTCGCTTGCGCGACGGCTGCTTCGGCCACCGCGATATTTGTCTGCGCCACGGCGTAATTCGATTTTGCCGTATCGTAATCTGCGCTCGAAGCCACTTTCCTCTCGCTCAACGTTTGCATGCGTTTCCATTCCGCTTCGGCAAGCGCGAATTTCGCCTTCGCCTGCTCGAGATTTGCCTGCGCGCTTAATTCGCCCGCTTTGTCGCGCTCCAGCTGCGCTTTCGCCACCGCGAGGTCGGCCGCGTAAAGCGAGTCGTCAATTTTTGCGAGCACGTCGCCTTCTTCGACCACGGAGCGATAATCAATAGTTTTGCCGGATTTGTCCGTGCCGAACGTACTGATCCGTCCCGCGACTTGCGCGCCGACATCGACAACTTCCACTGGCTCGATCGTTCCCGAAGCGGTGATCGTTGCGGTCACGTCGCCGCTTTTGATCAGTGCAGTGACAAAGGTTGAACCGCTGCTGAGGCCACGCCACCACAGAGCGGCGAGCACGAGGACGAGAACGAGAACGACGATAAACAGAATCCGCTTCTTCTTGGGACCCATGCGGTCGAACGCCGCTCCCACGCCGTTTAACTGCTCGCTGACTTGCTCGACGCGATGGAGCAATCTGCTTTTAAATGCCACGTGATTGGCCATACCGTTCGACGCTGGGGAATAAGTCGTATTCAAATACGGCCTGCGTCATCAGTGTCAAACCTCGGCAAGGCTGGCAACGCAGCGGCCATGCGAAGTTGCGCCTAAGGGTTATCGGCTCATCTTTGCCTTCATGGCCAAACACTCTAACACCCAACACAACGCTGAGATCTACGCTTACCGCGTCAAATAATTTTGTACCGCCAATGCCAAAATTTGAATATGGCTCGCGACGTTGGAAGGTAAAGCTGGTAAAGCTCTGTGCGGTCGGTTCGCTCCTGATTTCTTTGAGCACGACGCGATTGGAAGGGCACAAGGTCACCTCAGATTATGGAGTCATCCGAATCGCCTTGCCCGGTGCAAGCGGCGTTGTTGCACTCGACTATTTTGCCTACGATCGCTCGACCGGCAAATTGTGGGTGCCGGCCAGCAACACGGGCAACGTAGATGTTATCGACGAAAGTTCCGACGCCGTCTCGCAGGTAACGGGATTTAAGACGGGGGAAGTCGAGCTGCGTGGACGCAAAATCACGTTAGGGCCAACAGCGGTCAGTGTAGGTGACGGCGTGGTGTATATCGGAAATCGCGGTGATTCGAGCTTGTGCGTGATCGAGGCGCAGACGCTCAAGCGTGGAGAATGTCTCCAGGTTGCTCCTCCGTCGGCGGGTCCGGCGGCAGCGCCAGACGCCGTTGTTTATGTTGCGGCGACAAAAGAGTTATGGATCACAACCGGCGCACCACCTATCGGAGTTCCCTCCGCCGATAAAGCTATCCAGGTCTTTGATGTTTCGGAGCCGCGCCATCTTAAATTGAAATTAAAAATCCCATTGGATGGATCGGCTGAAGGCTGCGCTGTCGACAATCAGCGCGGGTTGTTTTACACGAACATTGAAGAGACGGGGAAGACGGTGGCGATCGACGTGCGATCCCACAAAGTTATTGCTGAATGGAAAGTCCACGACGATTTGCAGGGATTAACGTTAGATAGTGCACGAGGGTTTCTCTTCGTGGCTTGTGGCGACCATGTTGTAAGTCTCGACGTCTCTCATAATGGAAGAGTAATCGATTCGATGGTTACCGGCCCTGGCTTGGACAACATCGACTTTTCGAGCGACCAAAAACTTCTGTATGCCGCTGCTTCCGTCACCGCGACACTAAGTATCATCGAAGTGGGGCAGGACGGAAAATTTCATCTAAAGGCGTTGGTTCCCACAGTCAAAGGAGCGCGCGGTGTTGTCGCTGGCAAAGGCGAAACGGCATATCTGATTGATCCCGCTGAAGGGCGCATTTTGAAACTCACACCTAAATCGCACGATGAAACCAAAGACAGGTAACAGCGGAAATGGGCCCGGAGTGTTAACACGCGGCGTTGTCTACGCCGCCGTGGTTGCGCTGCTCCTTGTTGGTCGTGCGTTCGCGCAGTCTCCGACACCCGCCTCCGATTATGAGCTCAAGCCAATTAACCTACCGGGCGCGAATGGGGCGGTAGCGCTGGACTATTTCGCTTACGATCGCGCAACGGGGAAATTATGGGTGCCGGCGAGCAATACCGGCAGCGTGGACGTCATTGACGAGAAAACCGATGCGGTGTCACAGATCACTGGTTTTCCGACCGGTGAAATCGAGCGGCGCGGAAAAAAGATTAGCGTTGGGCCGACGGCAGCCAGCATTGGGAATGGCGTGGTTTATATCGGCAACCGTGGGAATGCCACGCTTTGCGTCATTGATGCGAAGACGTTTGCGCGCGGCGAATGTGTGCCGCTCGCGTCGAGCTCAGCCGAAGGCAAGATCACGCCAGACGGCGTGGTCTATGTTGCCGCGACGCGAGAGCTGTGGATCACAACGCGACCAGCATCGGCTGGCGACGCGGCCGCGGCAAAGTCTCTCCAAGTCTTCGATGCTTCCAATCCATCGCATCTAAAATGGAAAACGAAAATTCCGCTCGACGGTTTGGCAGAAGGCTACGCGGTTGATAATGGACGCAGTCTTTTTTACACGAACGTCGAAGACACCGGGACGACCCTCGCGATTGATGTACGAACACACAAGATTGTCGCGAAGTGGAATGTCGGCAGCGCGGATTTCGGAGGATTGGCACTCGACACCGCTCGCGGATTTCTGTTCGTTGCGTGCGGAGATCATGTCCTGAGTGTCGATGTCGCTCACGATGGAAAAATTCTCGACTCACTCCCAACCGGAGCCGGCCTCGACAACATCGATTTTTCGCCCGATCGAAAAATTCTCTACGCTGCCGCGGGGCAGGCCGCGACATTGACCATTGCTGAAGTCGGCGATGACGGGAAATTTCATCTGAAAGCTACGGTGCCCACCGCGAAAGGCGCGCGCGGCGTTGTGGCCGGCAAAGACGAAACGGCATATCTGATTGATCCCGCTGAAGGACGTATCCTGAAGCTGATACGGAAATAAGACAGCGCGCCGTCTCAGGGGCCAGATCGCGTCGATGCTTTCCGATCGAAGATTGCCAGCAACGCGGGCAAAATGATTAAGACAAGCGGCAAGGAACAGATAAGTCCTGAGATAATCGCGATGGCGAGTGGTTGCTGCATGGCGGAACCGTGCCCGATTCCAAGCGCCAGCGGCAACAGCGCGAGAATGGCAGCGAACGTCGTCATCAAGATCGCACGCATCCGATTGATCCCTGCAAGGATCAAGCGATCGTCGCTAGCTGGCAGTGAGCGAAATTCCGAGTAATAAAAAATCGCAATCTCGGTGACGATACCGACAATCATGGTCATACCCATGCGTGAAGTGATGTTGAATTCCGTGCTGGTGACCCAGAGCCCGAAGAAAACTCCCGCTACTGCGAATATCGGGACGAGCAACATTGCAAAAGCGACGCGGAAACTTTCGTAAAGAAAAAGTAGAAGAAGAAAAACGAGAACAATTGCTGCGAACAAAATCACAGTGAGACCGCGGAAGGCGATCTGCTGTTGTTCGTAAAGCCCGCCAAACGTGTAAAGCACGTTGGTTGGAACAACGCCGGATCTGGCGACAGCGCGTTTCACATCGTGGACTGTCGAGCCGAGGTCGCGGCCGCTGATGCGCGCGGTCACGGCGACCATACGTTTGAGATCGTCGCGTGTGATTTCAGGTTCGCCGCTGACAGGAGTGAGAGTGGCGACTCGCTTCAGCGGAAACAGGTGACCATCCGGCGCGCGCAAAAGGAGATTCTCGATGTTGCGCATGGTGTCGCGAGCATCCCGCGGAATCCAAACCCGCGCGCCGATCAATTTCGGTCCCCGCAGAATATGGGTTGTCACATTGCCGCTCAAAAAATCGTTCAATGCCTTTGTGACTGCCTCCGGATCCATACCTTCGAGACCGACTTTAACGCGATCGACCTGAATATTGAGAGCGTCACCCGCTGGCACGATGCCGTTTTTCACTTCGACGACACCGCGAACTTTTGAAATTGTGTCGGCAACGCGCGGCGGTAGCGAGCGCAACAGCTGGTCGTCGTCCGAGTAGAGTTTGATTTCGATCGGCTGCGGCACGGCGGTCAGGTCGCCAATCAAATCTTCCATCAACTGCAAAAGCTCCACCTGAAGGGCGGGAACATGTTTTTCAATCTCGTCACGAACATCGTTCATGATTTCTTCGATATCGCGACGCGGAAATGGCTTTAATCGCACGAAAAAATCGCCTGTGTTCGCTTCAGTGACGCCGCCGCCGAGCTGCAAGCCGGTGCGCCGAGAATAGGTCTGCACCTCGGGCGTTTCCTGCAGAATGGATTCCACCTGGCGCAGCAGCCGATCGGTCTCGGCGAGCGAGGTGCCGGGCGGCGAAATGTAATCAAGGACAAAACCGCCTTCGTCCATGACCGGCATAAAACCGGATCCGACATTTTTGAATGCGATGAAGCCAAGCAGCAGAAGCGGAACCAGAAAGACAATTACGAAGCGCGGCTTGCGGAGAAGCCACTGCATCTTTTCGCGATAAACCTCGTGGACGCGACGCGAGAAAGCCCCGTGTTCCTCGATCTCGGCGTCTTTTCTTTTCAAAAAAGCTGCGCACAAGATCGGCACCGCGAGCCACGCTACGATGAAGGAGATGATGAGACTTGCCGCCATCGTCAACGACAGCGCTTTAAAAAATGCGCCGGTTACGCCCGACAGAAACGCCAGTGGCGTGAAAATAATAATCGTGGCCGCGGAAGAGCCTGCGAGCGGATTGGTAAATTCAGTCGCCGCACTTAGTACCCGCGCGCGCGGATCGCCCCCGTGCGAGGCGCGCACGCGGCGCACGATGTGTTCCACCATCACGATTGCGTCGTCGATGATGAGACCAACAGCCGCGGCCATTCCGCCGAGCGTCATGATGTTGAAACTCATTTTCAGGACGTAAAGGAGAAGGATCGTGGCGACGAGTACCGCTGGAACAGTTAGGGTCGCGATCAATGTGACTTTCCACTCGCGCAAAAAAATCAGCAGGACGAAGGCGGCCAGGATCATGCCGATCAGGATTGCATCGCGCGTGCTGTGTTCAGACGCGATGATGAGATCGCTTTGATCGTACCAGTCGGCGATCTTAACTCCCTCCGGGATCTGTTTTGTTATTTCGTTTAACTTCGCCTTGATCCCGCGCGCAATCTCAACCGTGTTTCCCGCAGGTTGCTGATAAACCTGAAAAAGGACTGCGTCGCGGCCATCGGCGGTCACGCGCACCCATTGCGGTTCGGTTGAATGTTCGACTGTGGCGACGTCTTCAAGCAGCACTACGCCGTCGGGGTTCGACCGCAGCACCGTATGCTCGATTTCGTCAAATTTTCTGAAACGTGTGTCTGAAACGACGAGATAAAGTTTGTCGTACTGCTCGAGGCGACCCACCGCGACGAGAACATTGGAAGCGGACAACGCGGTGGCAACTTCGCCCAGCGTCATTTTGAAAGATTGTAATTTGTCTGGATCGACAGTGACCCGGTATTCCTCGACCCGTCCGCCTTGGACGCCGACACGCGCGACTCCTTGAACTGTAGAAAGCGCGGGGCGCAAAGTGTAAAGTGCCAGATCCCGCAGCTCTACCAGAGAATGCGAATTCGAAGTCAGACTGTACGCGATCACCGGGAAGACCGTCGGATCCATGCGTTCGACTTCGAATGAAGTGCCAGAGGGCAGGCTGGGCAGGATTTTGTTTACCTGGGACTGACATTGCAGCAAGCCTGAGATCATGTCTTCGCCCCAATTGAAATTTACCGAGATTTCTGCCGTGCCGCGACTGGTTGTAGATCTTACGCTGCGCACACCGGGGATTGCCCGCACTGCTTCCTCCACTGGCACCGTGACTTCGATTGTCATTTGTTCCGCCGGCCGATCGCCCGCGTCGAGCGTGATGCGCACCCGCGGGAAATCGACGTAAGGAAACAGCGCAACCGGCAGCGAAAAGCTCGCGACGGCGCCGGCAAGCGCGAACGCGCCGAGCAGGAATAGGATGGAACGCGCATGGCTGTGCGCCCACGCGGTGAAGTTCATTTCTTGATTTCGACGGCCGTCCCGTCTTCCAGCTCGTAATTACCCACTGTCACGACGAGATCTCCATCGTGAAGATCGTCCGCGATCACCTGCATTTCCGTCGGATTCTCCGCGCCAATCTTTACCGTGTGTCTCGTCGCGCGATCGTTTGCCACCGTGAAAACTTCAAACTCGCGCGACTCGTTAGGCAAGACGGCTGACCGCGGCACGACCAGCGTGTCTTTCTCAGTGCGCTGGATTTCGCCGCGGACGTAGCCATCCAGTAACAGCTTTGTCCCCTCGGGCAGCACGACGTAAACATCGACAAGTCGCGTCGCCGGATCGATTCGGCGCGTGATCAGGCGGATTTTGCCCTGTACTTTTGCCGCACTTGGGTCGTTCACAGGCACAATGGTAATGGGAGCGCCTTCTTGCGCGGCCGAAAGATCTTCCGCCTCCACGCCAAGTTTCACTTCGATCTCATTCTCGGCAACGATCTCCACCAGCGGCCCGCCGGGTGGAACAATCTGTCCGTCTTGCGCGTCCACTTTCGCTATCACGCCAGACATGTCCGAGTGGATGCGGTTATCACCTCCCGCGCCGGCGCGTTGCAAAGACGTAAGCTGCGCCTCTGCGTCGCTGGCAGTTTTTTCCGCCGCGCTCAGGTCCTGATTTGTCGCGAGCTTCAAATTGAAACGTTCCTGCGTCTGCTTGAGTTCTTTCCGCGCAGCCTCCGCGGCGTTCTTCGCTTGCTGAAACTGCACCTGCGCCCCGGGGCTCAGCTCAATCTCCACCAACGGATCGTTTTCCTGCACGAATTGTCCAGGCGCGACCAGGACGTGCCGCACGCGGGTTTCAAAGGCAACTGACAGGGAATGTGTCTTGCCCGGTTGTGCGACTACGCTTCCGTAAACGATCACTTTTTCAGTGATCGTTTTTCTCTCCACTTTCGCGACCTGCACTTGCGCAACCGGGCCAATCTTTTTTGCCGCTTTTTCAACGCCGAATCGCTGGGCGATCCAAACAAGCGCCGCGGCAACCAACACGACCGCGATAGAGCCAATGATGATTTGATTCCTTTTCATCTACCCTGCAATGCTCTGTTCATTGGAAGATAACGGCCAGAAGCGATCTCCAGCGCAGTATTGGCCTCGAGCAATTGCTCCTGGAGCTTGATCAGTTGAATTCGTTTTTGCAGCAAGTTGTTGCGCGCCGTGTAATAGCTGAGCACGTCAGCATTATGCTGCTCTACCGCGGTTTGCGCGGACGTGACTAATTTTTCCAGCAGCGGAAGTGCTTCTTCCGCAGCAGCTATTTGTCGACCTAACGAGCGAATATCAGCAATCGCCGTGGCAATATCGGAACGCGCCTCGAAGACGCGCTGATTGTACTCGTCGCGCAATCTTTGATGCGTAGCGCGCTCGGTTGCAATGACTCCCTGGTTACGATCGAAGATTGGAACATCGACGGCAACGTTGAAACCCGTCGTGTGCACATTGGTTGTGTCGCTCGCCTTCACGAACGCGGCCGACATTTTTGGAAATTGAGAGAGGATCGCGGCACGAACAGTCGCATCCTGACTCTCGAGTCCCTGCCTTAATCCAAGAAGGTCGAGACGCTGCACTTCGACATCAGCATTTAACTCGCGTTGCGGAGGCGGAGCCAGACGCGTTGGCAAAACTAGCCCGCCACGCAAAACAACTTTCATCTCCGGTTCCGCTCCGAGAATTTTGTTCAAGCCGAGCCGCTGTTTCTCGAGTTCCTGTTCTAGCGCGAGCATGGTCGCGCGCGAATCTTGGCTGGCCGATTCCGCAGCTGCCAAGTCCAGCACCGTTTTCTCGTGCGCATCGACCGCCTTTCGCATTGCGTCCGCACTCTGCTGCAAGCCCTCGGTCGCGTCGCGCGCTTGGGCAAGCTGCGTATCCAAGCCGAGCACGCGATAAACGGCAGTGCGCGCGTTTACCGCGATCTGCCATTCCTGCCAGGCAACATCCAAATCCACTGATCGAAAATTTTTTCGCGCAGCGGTTTGCTTCGGCAAAAATGGAATTAAGGCAGTGAATTCCCAAGCCGCAGTAAGATTGTACGCAGTGACCGTCCCTGCTGTGTTCCCGCCAGTAACGAAATCGCGGGCATATGAAACCAACGGGTTCGGCAAAATTCCGGCCTGAGTCACTTGCGCCATCGCTAGTCCACGGCGGTCGCGGATCGCTCTTAGTGCCGGATTCGAATAGAGAGCGATGGCAGCAGCATCATCCGGCCCAATGCCACGGCGAAGGTCAACGGATAATTGCTCGGGCGACTGACGTTGGAAGCGCGAAACTGGAACTCGGAGAACCGTCTCCATTGAGGGCACGGCTTGGAGCGGAGACTCTGCGCGAAGACCAGCGACGAGGATAGAAATACCGAATACAACGGACACCCAATTCTGGAGCCTAATGTTCGGACCTTGCATGATGTGGCGTCTCGCGTCCCAATAGCGGATTTATTTCCGCAACAAGAATAATCCAACGATCGCGAGAACAACACCGAGCAGCCGCTGCCAGGAGGGCGTTTCATGAAAAAATAAGATGCCGGCGATGGCCATGATTGCCGCACCGCCGGCCAGAATCGCGGGAACCGAAGAAAGCGGACCGCCCTTTTGAAAAAGCAGAAAGAAGGCGATCGTTCCCGCGCCGACGCATATCCCGGTGAGAACAGAATAGAAAATTCCCTGGGCACTCGATTGCTGATTCAAACGGTTCGCCAACCAAAGAAACGCGAGATAAACTAAGATCGAGAATGCGGCCGTGGCTTCGACAACAAATCCGCCCAAGCCTTCGCCGATGCGGTCTGCCGCGAGCTTGGTAAAGATTTGATGCGCGCCGTAAAGCACAGCAGCAACGACCGCATACCAAAACCAAACTGCCACAAACAAAATCTAACGTATGAAATGGATCACTCGCGAGAAAATTAAGGTTGACCGCGTGGCCTGCCCGTGGCTGATCAAGAAATTCATCGACCGAGACGCAGAGTTTGTCTTCCTGCCGCACGATACTGACTGGGCGAAGATCGATAACGGAACTGTGTTCGACGCGGCCAATTGCGAGCTTGGGCATCACGGCGAAGACGTTTCGTTCAATTCGATCTTGAAAAAATACAAGCTCACCGATCCAACGCTCGTGTTACTCGGCGAAATCATTCGAGCAGCCGACTCGCACCCGCACAATCCGCATCCGGCTGGAGAAGGTTTGCGATGGATCGCCAGCGGCTTCGGCGCCCTCGGATTGAGCGATCACGAAATTCTCGAGCGCGAGTTCGTCGTTTACGATGCGCTTTACGCAGAATGCAAACGCCGGGTCAGCCGCAGTTAAGCTGGTCGCGCAGGCTGGCCAACTTCTTCGGGCTCAAACGCAATCTGGTCATCCTGCTCATCGCCGTTTTTGTCATTGGCGCAGGCGAAGAGTTGTGGATGCGTTTTGTGCCGAAGTACCTGCAAGCAGTCGGCGCCACCGTTCTTGTTATCGGTCTTTACGATGCGCTGCGGACTTTGCTCGGAGCGATCTACGCTTATCCCGGTGGAGTCCTGGTCGATCTTTGGGGACACCGGCGCGCATTTCTTGCGTTTAATTTAGTATCAATCGCCGGTTACGCGCTCGTCCTCTTCATTCCGCATTGGGGGGCCGTGATTGCGGGAATGTTTCTATTCCTTTCCTGGACCTGTTTTTCGCTGCCAGCGACTTTCTCACTCGTCGGCGAGACACTCGCAGCCAGCCGCCACTCCATGGGCGTCGGCGTCCAATCGGTGATCAGGCGGCTACCAATAATGATCGCGCCAGTTTGCGGCGGAATCTTGATCGATCGCTTCGGAATCGTCGGCGGTGTGCGCATCGCGCTCCTGATCTCGATCTCTCTTTCGGCGCTCACCATTCCGGTCCAAGGCCTGTTGCGTGAAGAGCCGAAGCAAGAAGTCGCGCAAAACGAGCGATGGAGTTTTTGGCAAAGCCTGCGCGAATTCAACACGCCGATGCGCCGGTTGCTTTTGAGCGACATCCTGATCCGCTTTTGTGAGCGCATCCCCTATGCCTGGGTGGTGATCTTCGCCATGGATTATATCGGCATAAGCGGCCTACAAGTCGGTGTGCTCACGACTATCGAAATGCTTGCCGCTACATTGTGCATTATTCCCGCCTCGCATTTCGCGGATCGACACGGCCGCGAACCTTTCGTCATCGTGACCTTCATTATGTTTGCCTTGTTTCCGATTAGCTTGCTGGTATCCCGAAGTTTTACGGCGCTTATCATCGCGTTCATGATTCGCGGTTTTAAGGAATTTGGAGACACTTCGCGCAAAGCGCTTATCATCGGCTATTGCGATTCAAGGCGGCGCGGGCAAATGATTGGCGCGTACTACTTAGTGCGTGATTTCATCGTTAGCCCTGCCGCCATTCTGGGCGCCTATCTTTGGAAGTTGGGACCGGGGTTGAATTTTGTCGGCGCGGCAGCTTTCGGAGTCGCTGGAACGATTTTCTATGTGAAAACGGTCCGTCAGACCCGGCAATCATTCCTGAACGATTTAAAAAAAGAGCTGGAGATGCGCCGAAGACCGCCGACATGACAGTGACAAAAATTACCGGGTTGCATGGCCACAAACTGTCGTCTTCTTCCCCTATGTAACGTTTGTAACGTTGTAATTCTCTTAACGGTTTCACGAAAACATGCTTCGCTTCATCGCACTTCGTCTCCTGCAAACGGTGCCGGTGCTGTTCGTCATCGGAACGCATGAAGCCCTGCTGATGGTTGATGCAACAACGGACAGCAACGCGCTCAACCAGGCGCGCAAATTCCAAAGCGCAATCGGACTCACCGGCCTCATCGTTACCAAGCTGTACAGCAGCGGCAAGGGCGGAAAGGTCGTGGCGATCCCGGATGAGCTTGGAATTCCAACGCGCTTTGTCGGCCCCGCCGAACACCTGGACGATTTCGCGCCGTTCGACGCTCGCGAATTTGTCGCGAACATGTTGTAGTCTGGAGCCAAACGCCGTGGGCCAAGCAATCAAAGCGGCAATCCCGCCGGAAGAGACTGTCCCTGCCGTCGAAGCGACAGGCCTGCGTGGGTTCCTGGCGAAATTCACCGTGCTGAAGGGCGCGCAACGCGAGTTGTGGCTCACCTTCCTGATCAAGTTTCTCATTTACACCGCTTACTCGGTCACGAACAAAACGATGGTCCTTTGGCTGTCGAAGGATCTCGGTTTTAACGATCAGGCCGCGGGAGCGCTCGTCGGCTGGGTCTGGGCGCCGGCGATGACTGTCTTCACATTGCTCGCCGGCTCGCTCACCGACGCGATCGGATTGCGTCGCACTTTTTTTTTAGGGGTCGCCATCTGCACTGTGGCGCGCAGCGTAATGGTTATCACCACGATCCCCTGGCTCGCGCTCACGTGCGGCGTTCTTCCGCTGGCAGTCGGCGAAGCTCTCGGCACGCCGGTGCTACTGGCGGCAACGCGGCGCTACTCCACGGTCGCTCAGCGTTCGATCTCGTTCTCGATGATCTACGTGGTGATGAACATCAGCTATGTCGCCGCGGGATGGATATTCGATTACATCCGCCAGCTGAACTTCCGAGTGAGTCTGTTTGGGTTTGAACCAACTACATACCAGCAATTGTTCATGGTCAGCCTCGCGTTTGAGATCGTGTTGTTTCCGGTAATCTATTTTCTCCGTCGCGGAGCGGAAGCGAATAACGGAGGCCCTGTAATTGATCAATCGTCCCGCAATCGCGGGACTGCGCCGGGTTTTTGGAAAGGCATTGGGGAGACGGTGCGGCAAAGCGCCATCGACGCAGCGCATCTTTTTCGGCGGTTGGTCGGTCAATCCGGCTTCTACCGGCTGCTTCTTTTCTTCCTCTTCATCGGATTTCTCAAAGCCATCTTTTTGCAGATGGATTACGTGTTTCCGAAGTTCGGTATTCGCGAGCTCGGGCTGAACGCGCCCGTCGGCAAGCTTTCCGCAATCAACGCGATTGTCATTATTTTGTTGGTGCCGATCGTGGGCGCGTTGACGCAAAAGTTTGCAGCCTATCGGATGGTGGTGATCGGCGGAACGATCTGTGCTGCAGGAGTATTCATCATGGCGCTGCCGACGGAATGGTTTCAGCCCGCCGCTAACAGCGTCATCGGACAATCGCTCGGGCATGGCTATCTCGGATTGCGCGGGAATATTCATCCCTACTACATCATGGCTGCGCTTTATCTGATGGTGTTTTCGGTGGGAGAAGCCTTCTACTCGCCGCGTGTGTACGAGTATGCCGCGGCGATTGCGCCGCCAGGGCAGGAAGCATCCTACGGCTCGCTGGCGTACCTTCCATTTCTGGTGGGCAAACTCCTCGTCGGCGCTGGTGGCTGGCTGCTGGCCGCGTTCTGTCCAG